>Ga0209380_10000329_pt1 | contig 33060 bp, 26 predicted proteins | sample HubBroMetageWFT6_FD_188347 | JGI IMG/M metagenome (GOLD analysis project Ga0209380, IMG submission 188347) | Warmed and freeze-thawed soil microbial communities from the Hubbard Brook experimental Forest, New Hampshire - Hubbard Brook CCASE Soil... | ecosystem: Environmental > Terrestrial >... | reverse complement strand
AGAAGAGCCGTTATCAATTTCATTTTCTACGGTCTTAAATAAGTTCATATAGCTCCTGTTACGACGTGCAGATGGGCTGAGCGCTGTGTATCTCCGCCATGCCGACGGAGACCATTCCATGCTGGGCGCGATAGCTGTCAAAGGTCCTCAACACAGAGCGAAGAAAACCGAGATTCTCGTCGCAGTGATAGGAGAAGTCCTCAGGATGCCACCACAGATGGAAGACTTCGCCCTGCTCGGCCGCGTACTTCATGGCTTGTTCGATTCGCGCGTGCCGCCAAGCTTCGAATGGCTGAAGAATAGGCGAGTAAGGCCGCAGGTATCGGCTGGCTGCGACCGAGATAAGTCTCCCGTCAAGCGGCCATAGACAGGTCTGCTTTCCGCACAGATCCAGATAGCTGTCCAACAGCCGACCAAGCCTTCTATGGGGACGCCGCTGCTCACTAAACGAACGCGCCTGCTTGATTTTGGTCGGCTCCGTTCCACGATAGGCCAGGATCCCAAAACGTTTGAGAATCGAAAGGTATTCAGGATTGACTTCGTTCCGGGGAAAGACATAGGAACGTAAGCTATGACCCGATTGGGCAGCGATGGCCACCGCACTCCTCAGGTCGGCTTCGAATTCCTCGGCGCCTTGTCCCGGCTCCATGGCGTAGTAGTGAGAAAACGAGTGACACGCAATCTCCTGACCGGGTCTGCTCGCTATCTCTGCAATCAGGCTTGGAGCAAAATGAAAGGGATCGTCAGCCTCCCCCGCTCCAAGCGTTTCCTGATAAGGATCCAACCGGCTGTCCCGGTACTTAGGCCGCCGGGTGGGCTTCAACGCTTCAACCTCTGTTCGGGAGTGCGCAAACATAAGACCGACGGTGGCCCACGTAGCGTGAATTGAGAACTCCTCGAATAGGTCGAGCATACGGGGGACGATCCGTCTCGCTGACAGCAGTCGGGCCCGTTCGTTGCCATCGAGGGGCGCGGAATCGCGAACTCCCCAATGAAGTTCGAAATCGAGTGATATAACCAGCGCACCAAGGCGCTTCCGCCCACGGCTCGTCCGGAATTCCTGAGCTGATGCTGGAAGTGCGTTGTTGGTCCCGCGTGGGTCCGAGAAGTTAGCACGGGCAGCGCTCATCGCGTCACCTCCGACTGACTCGACAAGCAGGATTGCGGTTCAGTGTGAATCGATTGCTCCGGGCCTCTCCCTTGGGAATCGCGACTTTGACTTGCTGTTTTGATCGGAACGACTTCAGCATGCCGCGGGAACGTGGCATAAAGGTCGAGCCACTGATCCATCACGGCTGCAATCCGAAACTGTTCGTGACAGAGCTGGCGGGCGGCATCGCCCATCGTCTGTAAGCTCTCTGGCAAGAGAGCCATCAGCCGATGCATAGCCGTTGCCAGTTGTTTCGGCGCCGCCGGAGGCACCACGTAACCTGTGATTTCATCCTTAACGACGTCGGCATTACCACCCACATCGGTGACCACTGCCGGGAGGCCTGTCGACGCTGCTTCCAGCAGGGCCGCCGAGAGACCTTCAAACTCGGACGACATCACAAAAGCGTCGGCAGCGCTGTAGAGGTCAAGGATGTCTTCGCGGGCGCCACAAAAACGAACCTGTCCCTCCAATCCACGCGTCCTGCATTCTTCCCGTAACTTTTCTTCCAGGGGCCCGTTGCCGGCAAGCAAAAGGACAAATCGCTCGTGCTTGAGCAGCTCAAGGGCGCGGAAAAGTGTCGGATAGTCCTTTTGTTTGACCAATCGGCCGACCGCGAGCCATACGAAATCGGAACTAATGCCGAGCGCTTCGCGCGCGTTCCTTCTCCGGTTTTTCGAGCCCATGAAGTGATCGGTGTCGACACCATTCGGAATCATCTGAAACTTCCTACGCGGCACCGCACCCACGCGAACGTATCGCTCGAATGCCGCGTTACAGATGATCGTGGTTTTGTCTGCCAGGGGGTCCGTGATGCGGTAGAGGAGTTCCTTGTGCCAGGTGGGTCCGTCTTGTTCCGACGTCTCTCTAAAGTTATGGGCAGTGCACACCAAGGCCGGTATTCGGCAGAAAAGCCTGGTGACACGGCCCAAGAGGTTCGCGTGGAACATATGGCAATGCACAATATCCGCTCGAAAGTCACGGATGAGTGAGGCGAGACGGAATACTGCCCTCACGTCCGGTACACCTCGTTTCATGTCCAGCGAGTGAACCGGGATGTGCTGCGCTTCCAACTGACTCATGTACGCGGTTGGTTTAACCATGCACACTACGCAAACCGTCCAGCCTCTCGTCTTCAGCTCAGTGGCGAGGCGAACGACCTGCGTTTCGGCACCCCCGAAAGTCAGGGTCGTGATAAGGATGACAATCCGCCCGGGCCGTTTCGTGTGGGATTGTTCCAGACCGTTCCCTGCCATCTCTGCTGATAGGCTCTGTGGCGCCTGATGCAGTTGCGAAACGTTATCTTTCAGCGTTGTAGTCATGGTCGTGATTGCTTTAGTCCTTTCGAACTTGTCTCGCTCATGAGAGAAGCAAGAGGCCTGCCAGACGGCGCGCTTTCTTATGAGTCCTGCGTGCGGTGTGTAAGTCCAAGCGGTGCTGGCGCTTGAGGCCCGATTTATTACGGGAGAGTAGGAGGTGCACCCTTTGAATCGGTTTCTGAGTTATCCAAAAGCCTACGGGGACAAACCATTCCGATAGAGCCGGAGCGCATTCGCGTAGCGATGGCGAGAATCCTGGTCGTGAAAAATCCAAAACGAGGCTTTGCCTGGAACCGGCAGGAGATATAGCTGAGAGCCTGAAGAACATCTCTCGCGCGTCTCAGGTGAGCCTCAGTGGATTCCGGTCGCGCCAACCCGGCCTCGGCGTGGACGAGCTGCCCACCACCTCATTGCGCTGTGCCAAATTGTGTTTTCAGCAGGGGTCTTGGGTCAGCAGGGTCTCGGGGAGGAGCACAGGTGGGTCATTTTGGGTTATTGCCGAGGTCGTCCGGGGTCGGGACCCCAAAGACTGGTTTGACATTTGGGGACCCCGGCCTGGACGTTAGTTAAACCAACGCTTGAGAATTACGATGGCGCACTTCCCGGGTGCGGAATCGAGCTGATCCGGGTGGCGGTTGGTGCTGCGAACTGTTGAGCCGAGTACACCTGGAGGGTTTCGCGGGCGATTTTCGGCCAGCCGCACTCTCGCAGTATCCAAGCCCTGCCTTCCCGCCCGAACTCGTCCAGTCGACGCCGGCCCAGAATAACGGCCTGGCGCAACGCGGTGGCAACCGCGTCCGCAGAAGCTTCCTCAATGACGAGCCCGCCGTTAGAAGCCTGGAGCAAGGCGCCGAGCCCTCCTGCTCTGGTTCCAATTACCGGCCGTCCATTCGCCAGTGCTATAGATGCGACACCGCTATCCGAAAAGAATTGGGTGTACGGCAGCAGAAAGCAATGGCAACTGGCAAACAGTTCAGGAAGCTGTTCGTCGGGAACGAAACCCTCGATCAAGCGGATCGGCTGAGGGCATCTCCGAATCAACTCCTGGCAGCGCTCCCAGTAGTCCCGCTCGTTTCGGTTAAGAACGGCTCCGGCAATCGTGAGGCGTATCGGGACTTCCTCCCTATAAAGCTGCTGAATGGCCTCAATGGCGAGGTGAGCGCCCTTATTCTCGCGCAGCGCGCCGAACAGAAGCACTTCCAGATACTCCGATTCGGGCATCGGTAGTGTGTCGGTGCCAAGCTCGTAGGGGCCCTGAGGTATCACCTTAAGCTTTGCGCTATTCTCGCCGAACCGTTCCAGGATCGTGCGCCTTCCGACTTCATTATGAACAATGATGATGTTGCTGACGCGATACATCCACCCCAGCGCACGTGTCTCCACCCAGCGCAGCTTCTTCGGCATCTTCCACTTGTGGGGTAGCGGATCGTGAGCGGTATACACAATCTTGCAGCCGCGAACCCGAGCGCACAAGAAGAAGAGTGCGCCGAAAGGCAAGTGCAAGCTATATTGAAAATGCACTAGATCGCCACGTCGGATAGCAAAAAACAAAACGGCCAACGAGGAAAGCAGAAATCGAACGTTGACAACCACTTTCCCCAATAAACCCTGCTCGCCGTCGGTGGAACGTGCAATCGTGGGGTGAACCGTGATTAAGGGGTTATGGTTGAATTCTTCCAGGCACTGATGATTGCTGGGACACACAATGTGGATCGGAGTTCCTTCCGAGGTAAGCGCGCGAGACAGAGCTTCGACGTACAACGCAGCCGATGAGAACGGCTCGGGAGTGTGCAGGAAAATGCGTTCTGCTCCATGAAATGATCCGGAGCCACTCGATCGCGGCTCGGGACTGGCCACAGCCGGCGACCCGCTCGGCAGAACATTGGTAGTACCACAGTGAACGTCAGACATGGTCGATCACTTTCTCCCTTCCACTTTGGTCACGGTATTGTCGCGTTTCCACTCATACAAGAGCAGATGCGGTGCCACTCGTGGGCCCATTGCCGTCCGGCTCTTCGCCTCGTGTATCTCCAACCGGTGCAGCAACTTGGCTTCAATGACGTTCGTGGGCGAGCAAAGCACGAAGGCGCAGATCGAGATCCTTTCTATCCAATCGGGTAGACCTCAACTATCCGGTTCGCTACCTGCCAGGGAAACGACAACTCACTTTCTGCCTCAACGCGCCTTGTAAAAAGTGGCGCTCCTACGGTTGCCACACTCGTACCCAATCGACATTCAGGGTCATCCTGGGTGCGGTCACGCCAGAAAGATTCCCAGCTTTCCAGTCATCTCCCTCTTGCATGGTGAGAACGAGGAAGAAGTCCTGACGATCAAATATGGCAGGCGTACTCTCAGAGTGCAGCGGTTGGTTGTCCAGGTACCAGGTCACTTTTCCGGGCGTCCAAAGCAGACCGTAGGTGTGGAATTGGGACAAATCCACATTGCCGGGGAGAGCAAAAAAGTTGTTCTTGTTTGCATGATCGCGGAGGTTCACCCAATCATGAATGGTGCCGTAGAAAACATGCGGGTGGTCGCCTTGACCTTCGAAAATATCGATTTCGCCCGACTCCTTCGTCCCATTATAAATATCCTGGCCGGTTGCATCTTCCACGGGAATCAGCCAGAAGGCAGGCCATGCGCCTTTGACTACATCCCACCGCAAGCGCGCTTCGAAATAACCGTAGCGCCAGGCCCCATTGTTTCCTGCCTGAGGTGAAAAAGTCGTAATGCTCGTGTCTACCGCCCCTTGTCCTCGCTCCCATTCCAAACAGAGCATCGAATTAGCAACGGAAATATTTTTTCGTGATGCGTGTTGGTGGTTAAACCAGATGCCCTCGTACCACGCGTGTATTCCCCGACCGTCCGGGCTGAGGTCAAGTCTGTCGAACTCACCCGCGAACGCTAGCTTATATCCTTGCGCTTGCGGCGGAGGTGCCGGCTTATCTGGGTGTGGCTGCTGACCCAATGCAGAGTTGCCTGTAAAGACAAGAGTAGCAATTGCCGACAAGAATAGAGCACAAAGCATTTTGACCTTACAATGCGTGGAGCTTTTTCTCATAAATTAACACCTCTGGTATCACACCTCGAGCGATCTCTGTCAAAAGTTGTATCGTCATCCCAATTTTAGGTGGACACCGCCATGGAAAATTGTGGTTCTCCCGTAAGCCTGCTGACTGGGAGTCGGTGCCTATCTTCATGCAGTGACATCCGGCTCACTACAACTGCCACAAAGCAATAGGCAAGATAGTCGGCGGGATCGTTGGCGAAGCCGAACAGCCCGGGTACTTCCACGGCGGCACGCAACAACATGAAGAGACACGCCAGCAGGATCATGTAGCGGTTGATTGCGGGAATGGAGGTTCTCCATGCCAGCCAGCGGCAACACCTGAGCAGCATCCACACGATTGCCATCGCAGGCACGTAGCCTACCAGGCCTTCCTCAGCCAGCAGGGTGATGTATTGGTTGTGGTACGCGCCACCCCTGATGAGGGAAGCTGAAGTGTGAAAATATTCGCCTCCGGCAATACGGGGGAGCAAGTCGTCTTCCCAGGATTCGTACCCGTGACCAAAGAGCGGTTTTTCCAGAAACTTGGACCACGCCACGGACCAAAGGACGGTTCGTCCCTCGGAGAAGGTTACCATTTTTCGTGAATCAGTCGTGACGACAGCAGCCCAGATGGTACCGGTCAGCAGGAGCAAGGTTACGCACCCCGATACTCGCAACACAAACGATGGGGCCCGGAGCCAGTGCAACGCGGCCGCGACCAGCGCGCTCATCAACAGGATGCCGAGTGGCGCGCGGGAGCCGGTCAGGAATGACGAGACGGCGAACACAAAAACTCCCAGGCACCACGTCAGCGCCCTCGCCGGCGCCAGGCACAAACCGATCAAATACATGAAAATCGCCGCGAAAGAGATGGGATTCAGAGGAAACCCTTCACCCCTACTAAGCACCTCCTTGAGAATGCGAAGCCCCTGATAAGTTGGAAGGGTTAGTCCCATGTGCCGGATATAGGCGGAGAGGATCAATCCACAGGTCACGGTGCTGCCAAGTAGCATGCCATATCCAAACGCTCTGGCGGTTCTACCGTGCCGCAGTGCCCGTGCCATCGCCAGACCCACCGCGAAAAGCAGGACGAGTTTCAGTAGGTCTTTAAACGCTCGTGCCGAGTCAGTCGCCGTCAGACACGGAATTATGAGCAGTAGCGCAAGCAGACCAAAGAGGGCTGCAAACCTCGTTTCCGCTCGCGTGAGTGGCGCACGCAGCCAGACTATGAGGAGTAGGGTTGATAAACCGGCGATTACGCATCGTAGGAGCGTAGCTTTCAGTTCAAACCCGATCCCAACCGGAGCCCAGTAGACGCCCAAGAGAAAAGGTATGAAAAAGGCAGCCACTTCGGAAATCAGAGAGATGCTCACTTTACGTGGCGTGGTCATTCATGTACTCCGTGCCCGTTGTAGGCAGTGCTTAGTAGATACAGAGCAAGTTCCAAATCTTCGTCATCGCCATTGGCTTGCTGCCGCCAACACGCGGCACGAATTCGCTTAGAGCAATCCAAATGCCGATCATGCCCTATTCCGGACCGATAGCCGCCCAAGGCTGGTCGGGCAGCAAAGCAACGGCTAGGTCACGAGGAAGCAGCTCGCGGTGTAACGCTTTGCTTTAATGCATTATTCGGCCTACTTTCTGTCGCTCTGCGTTTCGAAATTGGCGCTGTGCCGATCGTTATAGGGCTTCGAAGCGTCGCAATGAGTTTCTGTCGAACGCGCGGCGATCTCCAAGCTACCAACGAAGAGGCGGACTATCGAATCGGATAGACCGATAGACCGGCAGGCCCATTACTCGCGCAATGGCGACGCAAACCGTGGAAAAAACGCACAGTCTCAGCAAATCCGCCGCCCGGAGATTTTTTGAACGCAATGCGCGCAGAAACATGGATGGCCACATTGCGAGGGAGTGAGGCTCGATGTATAGTTCTGTGTCGCGGTGACCCGTTTCTCCCGGCCGGCCGGCCGGGAATCGGTGAAGTTCCACATCTTGGTCACGAGGGAAAAAGTATGCATCTCGACTTCGCCCTGATGCATTGGCTCAATCAGTTCGTCGGGCGTTGGCCTTGGTTCGACTTGGCCGTCTACCATGTCAGTGGCTCGGTATTCCTTAAGGGCATCGCCGTTGTCACGGTGTACTGGTATTTCTTGTTTGAGCATGGCAAGCGAGACACAGGGCCAAAAGAGGTCGAGGCGCGCGCCACTCTCCTTGCGGTTTTGATACTGGTGGTCCCGGCGATGCTGGTGGCACGGGGGCTTGCAGATGTGCTCCCATACCGTGAGCGGCCATTTTTCGATCCAGCTCTGCATTTTCAGTGGCCATACCATGTAGATGCCGACCAATTTATTCGTTGGAGTTCCTTTCCGAGCGATCACGCCGCTCTCTTCAGCGCTCTGGCGATGGGTTTATTTTTTCGAAGCAAGCGTGTCGGCGCGCTGGTGTTTGCCTATGTCGTGTTGGTTACGTTCGTCCCCAGAATTTATATGGGTTATCACTGGCCAAGCGACATTCTGGCGGGCTTTGTCCTGGGTATCCTAGTCGCGTACGTTGCCCTGATTCCAACCGTTAGGCATCGGTCCAAACAACTGTACGAAGAATGCAATAAGCACTCCGGCTTGTTTGCTGCATCGTTGTTTCTTTTGACCTACGAAATCGGAACGCTATTTGAAGGCCCACGTTTGCTACTTAAGTCCCTAGCTTCTTTGGTCAGAAGATGAGTAGGTCTGCAGGTCATTGATCTTATTTAGGTGATACAAGTTGCCCGGCGGGAAGTGGCAACGCCCTGAACCTCGTCTTCCTTCCTTGTTCCTTCGCCCTTTAGGTGAGGTCCGTCAAAACATTCATAGCCGCGCATCGTGCCAGTCGTCCAACTAAGACGCCGAGGCTGCCGCTATGGCGGTCGAAACTGCCAGCCTCGGTTTAGATTCAGTCAAGCAGGTGCGCAAATTCAGCACTAGAACGAAAGCTTCGATGATTACCGAGCACCAGACCAGGTTGGCGGCGCTGGCCGTGCCAATGAGAGCGAGGCGAAGGAGATTCGCTGCAACGTAAGCGCAGAGTCGAATTCGCATGTAGTGAACGCCCATTGCGCGTATGAACAGGTAGCTCGCCGACAGTTCACTAAGGGACATCACCACACAATAGCCAATCCATGCGGGCAAGATGTGCGCCACCTCAGCCAATTCAGTCCCGCCGAATTTTCCATGCATGTACACCATGCGCAGCAAAGGAAATCGGAACGCACAAACGGCGACTGCGAACAATAACTGCAGCGTAGCATGTACCATTAGCCACCGGCGGAACACGGTTGGCCTCTCTCTGTCCTCCGCTGAACAGAGACGCCCCTGTACCAGTGTAGTCAGCGGCATCGAAAGCAGGCTGTAGCCCAGCATTCCGATTCGCATCGCGCAGTTGTTAGCGGAGATCACGCCCGTGCCAAGGCGGGCGAGGAAATACAACAAGAAGGACTGATTCGCAATGAAGCCGACATTCTCCACAACCGACGCTGCGAGCTGCTGGAGGAAATGTCGGCACTCCGGAACCTTCCAAACCGCAATCGCGGCAGAGCTCCCTGGCAGCAAACGTTGCGATCTCCCAATGCGAACAAGCGAGTACAACCCGACGAGTGCAAAACCTGCAGTCATGGACACAGGCAAGCTGAGGTTGCTGAGCTGCCCTATCGCGTAACTACCAATCAGCACGACCGTCATAATCAGATAAGGGAGTCCGGGCAGGCTTGTCGCCCATAAGTTGCGTCCACGAGCGGTACAGATCCCTTTCCATATTCCGATCCAAATGATCGGAAGGTAGCAAGCGCCGAGAAGGACAACCGTGCTTCGAACCTCTCTCGAATCGGCGCTGTGAATCAGTCGTAAAAGGTAAGGTGCACAGACTAGCATGAGCGCCGTCAAAAGCGCGCCCAATACACAGCTATAGAACAGCAGGCCCGGCAGCCATTCGACAGTGCCAGAATGCCGCCGGTGTTCGTTTTCGTAGGCGGGTGTAAAAGCCAGCGAAAAAGCTCCAAACATGAAGCTCGCGAGCGCGAGCGGAAACTGCTGGAGTCCAAAGTAGGCGTCTGTAACGGAAGAAAGCCCGAACTTTGCCGCGATGAACGCCTCTCGAGCAAAGGCCGACAACTTAAAGATACCGCCGGTCGCCAGCGATATGAGCAGCAGAACCGCGGGGCCGGAGCCGTAGCCAGAAAGTTTCTTTAGATAGCTCATGTGAGTCCTCAGGCGTTTAAGCGAGGCAATATTAACGAGTCGGTCGATTCCAAGTGGTACGAAGCGTAAGCATCTGCGACAGCATTAGACTTGACCTGGTTCAATACCAGACCAACTACATTGGCGCGTGCGCGAGAGAGAACCGAAATGGCATCCGATACCTGTTTTGCGCCAGTTTCGGCCGCCTTGGTCAAAAGCAATACAGCGTCGGCTGCTGCGGCCAATTCTTGCGCTTCGGCGGCAGCAAGAACCGGAGGCGCATCCACTATGATCAAATCGAAATCCTGGCAAAGTTTGGTTAGTACCGCAGACGCTCTCGTACTAATGAGATCGGCGGCGGTTCGCGACATCCGCCCGGCTGGCATCAGAGATAACCCCGGCTGCTCCAGCTGGATGATTGCGTCGGCGCAAGATGCCTTGCCCTTGAGAACTTCGGTAAAACCAAGGGTGCTGGCGACCTTAAATTTCCTGGGAGTTAAACACACCAGCAAGCGAGGATCGAGGGTTGGGCGGCTGAAGTTGGCATCCACTAACAGCACGTTCTTTCCAGTCTTCGCATAGGCCAGCGCCAACTGAGCCGCGGTGGTCGACTTGCCTTCGCCTGCTACCGCGCTCGTGATCACGAGGCTTCGTATCGGCCGATAACTGCTCACGCCGTTCAGCGCGGCACGCAGATTCCGAATCGCCTCCCGATAAGCTGCATTCAGCTTAGCCGAAAAAGCCGAATCCTCTGCAAGGCCCTTTTCGCGGGAGATACCTGGCAGACCTTTGGCGTGCGGTATTTCGGCAAGCACGTCAACGCGAAGTTGACTTGCCGCCTCTTCCGCATCGGCGAATCTATTGTCCAAAACACTGGCAAAAACCGCAATGAGAATACCCAGAATTCCTGACAGAATCGCCGCCACGGGTAGGTTGATCAACAGTTTAGGAAACACGGCGTCGCTCGGTGTCAGGGCCGGCGCGGCGAACAGCACTGTGGCGTTCTGGAACTGCTGGTTGATGCCGGCCAGCCTTGTTCGCGTCGCCAGATCCTCATAGATTTTCTTGTCGTTGTCGGCTTCGCTCTTCAGTTGTTCATACTGGTAAGTGCGGGCTTTCAGACTGTCCGATTCTGCCTTGCTCTGTTGGAGAACGGTGGACAGGCGCTTCTCACGTCCCAGTGCCTGCTGATAATCCGCCGCCGCTCGCTCTTTGGCTCGTGCTTTGAGTTCATTGACCTGGGCCTCCATTTCCTGTACTTGCTTCTGTGCCTTCACGTATTCCGGATGGCCCTCGGCATAGTAGGAACGCACCGAAGTGAACTGCTGGCGCGCCACATTTAGCCGCTGAACGGCTTCGCTCAGCAGTGGATCTTGCGCCGCCGCCTGCGCCGCTTGAGCGGAGGCGAGGGTGTTGGAACTGTCAACTTGGGCTAGGATGGCTTCGCGACGGATCCGCTCGTCCTGGGCCGCCGTAAGATTCGTATTCAACTGACCCAGGCGAGCGCTCAGGATCGTGACCCGCTGCTCCGGATCTACCATGTTCAGTTCTTTTTCATACTCGGCCAATTGCTGGGCAGAGGCTCGCATCTTCGAGCGCAACTCCGACATATCCTGGGCAACGAGTGTGGAAAGCTTTTCATAGGAGCTTTTTCCTGTATCGTTGGCGTGTTCTGACAAGGACTGCGCCACGGCATTGGCCACATCGGCGGCCAATTTCGCGTCGTGGGCGCGATAAGAGATGCGTATCAGATAAGAACTGGGTGAACGGGTCACTTTAAGAGAATCCAACTGGATTGGCGACGCTGGGCCGTTCTGCTGCGAGGTGCTCCTAGAGTTCTTCGATTTCACCGGAAGCAGCTTGTATCGTTCAACCACTGGTCGGAGGACCGGATCCGATTGAGCCAACTCGATTTCAGTCGCGATCACCTGGTCCATATCGTCGACGGACGAGACCTGAGACGCCTCCAGGCCTACCACGCCGCCCGCGGTGTGGCGCTCGACTTTGACCAGTGCTGTGGCTTCGTAGACCTTTGGCACGATAAGCTGAAGGCCAACGGCAGCCAGGATTGCAACCGCAACGAACGCCAGCAGTTTCCATCGCTGCCGGCGTATGATCTTGATAAATTGCGACAGAGAGGCGCTGCCGTCGATAGGGCTCATGTCCGTCAACGCAGGAGTCACCGGCACGGGAATCTGAACGGGAACTGGCTTCAGGGAAGGGTTGGGAGCGATCTTGTTTGCGATGTTCGATTCCAGCAGGAACTCCTTCGATCCTGGATGCGGGATACCATCGGTTAGTTTTAGAACGTTGTCCTCTATAGGCGTCGAGGTCGGCAGTTCATCATTCTCTAGAAACACAAGTTCGGTGGCGCCAATACGAATCTTGTCTCCGTGTTGCAAAACCTTCTCGCGTATCCGAAGCCCATTCACGAAACTACCGTTTCGGCTACTGAAATCCGTAATCAGGAACGAGCCGTTATCGGCCTTCACGGCGCATTGCTTGCGGGAGACCGCTTCGTCGTTTAAACAGACCTCACATCCGTCTTCGCGGCCGATCGAGATCTCGTCTTTGTCCAACCAGACGATCCTGCCCCTGTTGATGCCGGCAATAATCACCAGCCTGGCTTCCATGCGCAGTTTGCGCCGCGCCTCGGCCGTGGACAGGGACGTCAATCGCTTCAGTGGAGGGATGATTTGAGTGAAACCTTCTAAGTTCGTCTCGGGAACCTCGGAGCCAGCTTTCTGTTCATTCATAGATTGTTTACCCACCAACTCATCTTTTGATTGCGTGCAGATCATGACTTCCTCCTTGCAGTTAAGGTTCCTTTCAGAATGGGTGTGTTAGGGCCGCTTGGCCCAAGCCGGCCATGCCCTTGAGAATGGAAGCTAAGTGAGGCCCGCGGCTTGCGGGAACATACAGGATATCGTTTGCCTGTAGCGGAACGTCAGCAGCCTTCCTGTGCAGTATGTCTTGCAGCGGGATGGCGATTTCCTGGCGCTGGTCGGCTCCCGCCACCATGCGATACACGTAGGCTTGTTTCGCGCTATCGGGAAGAATGCCTTGCGACAGAGCCAGCGCCTTAAGTACGGAAGAGCCTTCCACGTCGTTGATTCGGTAAAGGCCCGGCAATTTTACATTGCCTGAAACAAACAGTTTGGCAGCCTCAGGAACGCGGACTTCTTCACCACCGTGCAGGGGAATATTCAGTTTTTGGTCCTCCCCGGAGAGCAAGTCCTTGATCGGGATCGAAGTTGACTTTCTATTCCCCGTGGTTTTGTCGAGACTCGAGATTACGACCTCAGCTCCAGCGTCGGGAGCAACTCCGTGAGCGCGCGCGATGGCATCCAGCAACTTGAGACTGCCAGTCGCCTGGATGATGACCGGAGTGTTTACAGCTCCCGCCACTGTCACCTGACGACTCTTGTACTCGAGCACCGCCGCCGACACGATGGGCGCTACCAGAATGCGGTTGCGGATCAAGGCATCGGAAACCGCATTCGCGATGGCGGCAGGTGCCAGTCCGATAACAGATATGGGCTTAGAGGCGAGCGGTATCGATATGTCGCCGTCGTTCGAGACCCGATAGCTACGCGTGAATTCGGGAGAGCCGGTAACGGTGATGTAAACAAGGTCTCCCGCGCCCACCGGTTCATCGCCGAGGTTGGTCGCCCATACCTGCGAACTTTGCGTAGAATCGCTTGGCGGCGCAGGCTGGTTGGGCTCGGACTGGGCGGTCGCCCCAAGAGGCGCCAGGCTGAGAATCCAAAACGCTAATAAAATACGAGCTTGCATAATTAGCCTCTTCTCGGAAAGTTTGTCATTTTGCCTAATAAGCGCCATCGCCGTTAAGCACAACAGTCACTGTCCTGGCGAGCAAGTAAATATCCATCCAGAAGGACCAGTTGCGGACATAGTACGAGTCGTAGGTGATCCGTTCGGCATAGGTCGTGTGATTGCGTCCGGACACCTGCCAGAGTCCAGTCAGGCCCGGAATTGTCTTGGTATACAGGGGGTAGGCGTCTTTGTATTTGGCTATTTCAAGGTGCACGATGGGGCGCGGACCAACCAGACTCATCTCGCCTTTGACTATGTTCCAGAGCTGGGGCAACTCATCCAAGCTGGCCTTTCTGAGCGCCTTCCCAATTCGAGTGATGCGCGGGTCGTTTCGAAGTTTTTGGTTTTCGGCCCACTCTTTTTGCAGTTCGGGGCTGCTTGCCAGCGAACGCTCCAGAACTTCGGCCGCGTTCCGCACCATGGTTCGGAACTTCCAGATATGAAAGGTTTGGCCGTCGAGTCCTAATCTCTTGTGGGAGTAAAAGATGGGGAACCCAGATTCCACTGCGATCAGAACCGCGATCACCGCCATCAAGGGAAGCACTAGCGGCAACAACGTCAAACAAAAACCCAAGTCGATCGCTCGCTTTGCTATTCGAGAACCGGCGTGGAGCAAATTGTTTCGGACTTGAAGCCCGCGTACCCCCATCCGATCTTGCGTATAGGCCCCCACGCTTCCCAGGAAATCGGTATCTGGAATCACGATCAGATGAGGGAAAGCTTCACCTGCGCGTTCGAGCACTTTGACGAATTGCGGCTGGGAAAAGTCTGGAGCTACCACGACGGCGTGCTTCACGCCACGGAACACCCTCTTGTCCAACTCCCCGGAGTGGCAGACTGGAACCTCTGCCAGTTGCTCGTGGGAACTGCCATCGGCAACGACCGCGATGGGGCGTAAGCCAAGGCACGGATCAGCCTTTAGCTTGCGCAGCACCGATAACGACTTGTCTCCGTCCCCAAACAGTACGATCGGATAGCCCCACCAGGCGCGTCGCGCGCCGATTCGCCTGGTCATGCTTCGAATCGTAGGTATCACTACGCATGCGCCGACAAAAGCGGCCAGGCAAAATAAATGTGAACTCAGGGGCGTTCGGTTCAGTACGAGTGCCACCGAAAGAAAACTGAAGGCGCCGGCATTTGCCAGCGATATGCGCCTGATCTCATCAACTGGGCTGACACTGACGCCTGGATATAGATCGAAGAACCAATAAAGCATCAGAAACAGCGGCAGGAGTGGCCAATACTGCAACCACCCATTGGGCTGAGCATATCGGGAGACATACGGATTGACCCATAATGTTCCCAACAACAGCCCGAGTCCCAAAATGTCCGCCGCTACAATGAGGAGCGCTGAAAGCCCGGGGCTGCAGGGGTTGTGCACACTCGGGGCTGAAGTGGGTTTCTTTACTAGAACGGTGCTGGTGGACATTGTCTTAACTCCGCAAGCTGGTTTTGTTTTCCGCAGCATGGCAAGAGCACGGGCACTGCCAGCCTACGAGAGTTCATCCCAATCGATCGTGCATCTCGCTTATCCTCAATTTGCTCGGACACATACAGACTGAACGCCGGAGTCAAGGCCCCGAGAGATTCCGGGATAAAAACGGATTGATCTATCCAAGCGGATACGCCCTCGTAACCGATCGCCTTGTGCTGGGCACAAGCAGGGTGGAGAGTGCCTTGCCATCGCGAATGGGTGGCAAAGCTACCCGGACCGCCCGCAAGGACGGGTAGCCCAGCGGTTTCCGGGCCCGGAAGCACGCTGTTCCGGCGGTAAGCGGGCCGGACTACTGCTGGGTAGGCAAACTGCACTCGTGCGCTCTGGTTGGCGATTCAGAGAAAAGAGGCCGGACCAGCGCAGTGTCACGAGTGTCGTGACAGGCTAGGCACTTGGCATCTTTGATGAGCATAGGGCGCGCAACGTGCAGCACTCTCTCCCGCCCCGTGAAGCGCTTGTCGAAGACCGCCGACGAAGTAAGCTTAGGGGAACATGAAGGCACCAGAATTCCACAGCAATAGCAAGGACGAAATCGGACGGCTGTTCTGGGGAGATGTAGTGGAAGCTGCCGATGAGCTGGCTGTCACGGATGTGACAGGAATACACCAGCCGGGCGATGCCGAAATCCGCAATCTTCACCTTCCGTCTGCGAAGACTACGATGTTGGCCGGTTTGATATCCCCATGGATAATGCTCGGCTGGCGTGAGTGGGCATATTCCAAATCGCTGCAGATCTGCCTGACACAGCTGATCTTTTGCAGCATAGTGATCGTTTTTGTTGGCAGCATCGACTTCAGACTCTGCCCATCGAGATACTCCATCACAACGTATGGCCTTCCCTCGAAGTCGCCCAGATCATAAACGATGACAATGTTGGTGTGGCGAAGGTTGGTGAACTGGGCTTCGTGGTAGAAACGCTTCAGCAGATTGCCCTGCGCGGCCGCTCCGGTCACCATCTTGATCGCTACGAGCCTGCCCAGAGCGCGGTCCACCGCCTTGTAGACCACACCCATTTCCCCTCTACCGATGAGATCCACAACATCGTACTTACCGATCTTCTTGGGAGCATCGGCTTCCATGCTAGAAGGTTCGGCGGTAAAACTGAGATCCCGGCTGCGGTTCAAGCTCAGGGTGCACCGTGAAATTCGCCGAATACCCGAGTCGTAATTCGGGAATTCACAAACGTTGTATTCATGACAGCACACACCTGCGCCGGGCCTTCGTGCGGATAGCGATTTCCTACTCATTCGGCAAATGCCACAAACCCGCTACGCTGTCGGTTGGATCAGCAGTTTACGCTTCTGCCACCAGTACGTCCATTAACCACCGTTTCATCATTAACCACCGTTTCATCCGGCGTAAGGTAGACTCTGCGGGTCCGGGGCGGATCGATACGTGCAGATACGTCGGCTTCGCCTATCCATCCGGATAGATCCCCAACCCCGAAAGTTAGCAGATCGACTCGGCTGGCCTAACTCCTTGGCGGCGCCAAGCAATACTTTCAATGCTTTCGTAGACTCGCCACACGCCTTTCCGTCTGGAACCAGACTTGCCTTAGTCAGATGCGATAGCAGATGCCGACCAGCAGCGCCGGCTCCCAGGAGGTGATTTATGAACGCGATTTGCGGAATTTGCGAGTATCGCGGAGTCCGCCATCGAAACAATGGTGTTCCAACAAGCTGCGGTTGGTTCCAAGCTATGAGTCCCGCCTCTTATCCTGCCTAGTACCCTACCAACACGGCGGGAGCAGCGCCTGTAGCTGCTCCCGCTCCTGCCCCTACAGTCGCTGTTATGACTTCCTTACGTCAGCCTGGACAGGCGGTAACTATGAACCACGAGTCCTGCGCAACTCAGCCCTTCTGCGCCGTCATCCGGTCGGGCCCTGAACTGGAGAATAACTCCTTGAACCACGCGCGCTCGATAAAACGAGTGGATCGCGCGATTCGCAATGAATTGAGCACGCCCGGGCGTTAGCACCCTCGGAGATTCCCTTCAATGCTTCGCCGCTTCCCGGAAAATTGCCACTTTTGCGTGGCCGGTCAAAATGCTCCAGTACAGTGCAGACAGCGATCCGGCTGGCGATCTCCCCGGCAGCCCGTCCCCCCATTCCCTGACAAACCGGTAGAGGGTGTGCCGTCGATCATAGCCGGAATTGTCTTTGTTGTTGTCTCGTACGCAGCCGACATCCGTGCCTGCCGCGACTTCGATGCTCAAGCTCATGGAAAACCTGCAACTCAATTTTCGCCCGGAAGGGCAAGAGCTGCGAAATAGCTAGGCCACTGCTTGCGTGTCGGCTAACACCGAATCCGGCTGCTGCGACTCGGCATTATGTACACCTTGACGTACCAGATCTGCGAAGAGTTCGAACAGGTCCGGATCGATGGCGCCAGCGGCCGCCTCGGTACGCAGGATACCGACGGCCTCTTGCGGACTAAAGGCCTTTTTGTACGGTCGGTCTGACGCGGTTATTGCGTCGAAGGTGTCGACGATGGTCAGCATGCGTGTCTGCACGGGAATATCGTCTGCTGAGAGTCGGTGGGGATAGCCGGAGCCGTTCAGCTTTTCGTGATGAGCGCCGGCAATACGAATGACACCACGGACCTCCGGCGTCCACGGTATCTGGCTGAGAAAACGCACTGTGTGCGTTACGTGGGCCTCCATTTGAGCGCGCTCAAGCGGGTCCAGCGAGCCTTGAGGAATCGAGAGCAGGCGGATTTCGTCCTCGGTAATCAACGGTTGGGGAATGCCGTCCAGATCGGCATAAGTCCGCGCTGCGGCCTCTCCCAGCCGGGCAAGCACGGTTTCCGGAGCTGCCGAGGGCACATTGCATTGCAGTACGTAGTCCCAGAGCGCATCGAGTTCGGCGCGGTATTTCTGAAATCGGACGTCGGCTTGCTGCGCCCTCTGATTGTAGGCCTGCTCACCTTGGGTCAGCAAAAGCTCCAGTTGCGCTCGCAGCAACTCGGCCTCCGCAGTTCGCTTGGCAAACAAGAGCCGATGGCGCAGGAGCTCCAGTTGCGCAGGATAGAGCTTCTCCTTCTTCAGCAGTATGTCTTCCCGGACGCCGACTTTGCCGAAATCGTGTAGCAGCGCAGCATAGCGTAGTTCTTTTTTGTGGGTGGGCGTGAAATGAATATGAGCGAGCGGGCCCGTCGTGGTGCGGTTGACTGCCTCGGCCAGAGCCAGCGTCAGCCGTGCTACCCGGGCAGAGTGCCCGCAGGTTGTGGGGTCGCGCTGTTCAATGGCGACCACCGAAGCGCGTACAAAGCCTTCGAATAAATTCTCGATGGAGGCTAGCAGCCGGCTGTTCTGAAATGCCACTGCCGCTTGGCTTGCCAGCGATAGGAGCAATTTTCGATGATGCAGCGTGAATGGAACCACCTGCGCAGCCACGGCAGAGTGGGAAGTCAGTTTGGCGCCAGGATTGCACTTCGAATTGATCAGTTGAAGTACCCCGACTACTTCGCCCCTCTCGTTGCACATGGGCACCGCCAAAATCGACTTGGTCCGGTAGCCCAGCTTCGCGTCAAAATCATGATCGATGGTATAGGGGAGCCCAGGAGGCAGGTCGTAAGCGTCGTCCAGCTGAACACTCTCCCCGGTCAATGCGACGTGACCAGCAATGGAGGCATTGCTGATCTCCACCGTTGTCTGCTCGAAAGGAGCGGAAACGCTGTCGTTTTGTGCCCACATAAACCGTAACGCCGCCGGGCGTGAAATGACGTCCGGCTTTCGCCGCTCAACTTCCAGTTCCTGAATCGAACCGCTAACTGCGGGGTGTGACTCCGGCGAGCAAGACCAGAAATCGTCTTGAGCAGATGCCACAAAATAGATCGAACCGGCGTCGGCAGCAGTCATTTGTCGCGCCCTGGTCAGAATCATCTCCAGCAGCTTGGCGATTTTGTGCTCTGCCGACAGCGCCACACCGATACGGTTCAACTCGTCAATTTCAGCGGACGCGATCCTTAATTGTTCTGCAGATTGATAGTGAAGATTGTCGCGACAAATGTCACGCTGGGCATTCTCGATCATCCGCCCCACAAGCGGGATGGGTGTGGACGGCGGTAAGTAGGCGAATACGGCGGCATCCAACCGCGGATCCTTGTAACACTCTTCGCTGAGAGCGATGATCCGCACTGCGCCCTGCCGCAAATTCCCCCAGTGTTCAGCCAGTGCCTGTTCCGAGGAGGCTAACAATACTTGTCCGGCAGCGGATCGAAGCGTTGGATCTCTGCAGAAAGCCGGCCTAAGCTTTAGTAGGCTATTTATCACTGCGCTAGCGACCAAATCGCCTTCTAAGCAAGACACCGTTGCATGCCCTTTGTAGGTATCCTCGGTCTTTGCAGAAGAGTCGGCCTGTGCAGACATAAGATCTCCACCACCGGTGTGCCGTATTGCACGTCTGACCTGGCACGTCCACGGTGGGTTGCCCGAATCATTCTATCTCCTTCGCGTCATCCTGAGGTAGCCCCGGATCTCTTCCGCCAGTTCGGGATAAGAACGTGTGAGCGCAGCGAACGGACCAAAGTTCAATCTTCCCCTCGTCCAGCTTGTCTTTCCATTACTCAGTGTCTCTTGGCTGGCGAATCCTGGGATAGAGTTTGGCGTCCAAATCGCACAGGTGCTGGCAGGCGTGTTAAAGATCGACCATTTGAGTGGCGCAGGAAAATGCAGATCCGCTTGATTCCAATCCTCTCGGCTCCGTAATCGATAAGATGAACCGGCCGGGCTGCACCGGTTGCGCCTCGACCTGGAATGGTCTCAAAAAACAAATATACATTCTCGGATAAGCAGCCTATCGTCGAGGAATTCCCCGTTTCTGCCGGCCTTATGTCTCAAATGGAGGCTGTTCGCTGTTCAAGAAGTACTCTTGCATTCTGGAGAAACCAATACCGCTCACACGCCGCCGGCCAATCGTTCGCCGCAAAACCGTGCGCACCGCCCGCACCGAGGGGCTGACTTGCCCACACCTGCCTTAAAATATGTTATCTTCTCCGGCCTACACAGCGAATATATTCGCAGCCGTGTAGGATTTGGCACTGACGAATACTGGGATCAAATTTGCGCTTGAGATCCCCGGGTGGAGTGCTGATGGACATTGGGGCGTCAATCTTGCGGCGACCAAGCCTCTCGTCTTAATGTTCGGGGCGTCTGGAGACGCGCTCAGGTCTCCAGACAGGCAGGGATTATCTGTCACCGCGAGCGGAGCGGCCTAATGGTGAACGGCGCGTATATTATCAGTGATACCATCTGCAGATGCTCGTTACGTTGTGAATCTGCGAGGTGCATCAGTTTCGGATCCGGCAAAAATCGGCGTGCCGCGTCGGGTCCACGGTATGTTGACAAATGTGAACTGAAGCCACTGGGATCAACCGAGAACGGCGCATGCTTTGCGTTACGTCGAGGAACAACACGGGTTGTGCGTCATACTCTCTCGGTTGGCAGAACAAAAAGTGACTTCGTGTGTAGCTGTTGAAACTCGGTTTGTGGTGAAAGTACGTGACCAGCAATGAATACGCGACCAGAGAAAATCGTGTGGTCCCTGCGGGGTGGGAGCTAACCATGGATCCAAGGATCGTCGTTGTGCTCGGCGCGAAAGAAGGTACGATCACGCATCTGAAGGACGCGGAGACCACCATTGGCCGCGATCCCGCGAGTGCCCTGTGCCTGAGCGAGGAGTCCGTTTCTCGCAAGCATTGTGCAATCCAGACAGACGGCAACACCTACCGAGTCATCGATTTCGACAGCAGCAACGGCACGTTCGTGAATGGCATTCCGGTAGGCAATAAGGTTTTGCAGCACGGGGATAGGATTCGCTTAGGGTATTCGGAACTTGTCTTCATGCTGGAACCAGACGAGACAATGACGCCGCCGAGTGAGCCTGCATTCCCTTCCTACGGGAGTACGCTGATATTGCCCCGGGCGGAACCCCGGCTAGCATCCGGCTCCGACCGAGCAGGCACCACCACCATGCCGGATCTGGACGTCGTCATGCCGGATCTGGACGCGCTGTTGAGGGTTAGTCGCATCAACACCATTGGTAAAGTCGACCTGCTACAACGGGAACTGTTAGATCTGCTCTTCGAAGTCATACCGGCTGAGCGTGGCTCGGTCGTACTGGACGCCTGCGACAGCCCCGGTCGGGCCACGAGTTGGCACCGCGACGGCCGGAAAGGTGAGTCCGGAGAGGTGAACTGGAAAATTGTGAATCGCGCTTTGTGGGAAGGCGCCGATGTGGTGAACGAGCCTGAAACGACCGATAAGCAATTGGTGAACGAGCAGTTCGTACTCTGCGTCAAACTTTCGGGGACGAAAGGTACGATCGGCGCGCTCTATCTTGTGGGCCGGCCGAATCGGCCGTTTGAGGAAAACCACGTACGCTTTGTTACGGCTGTGGCCAGCATCTTCGCCGTGGCGCTGGAGAACGCCATGCATCTAGAATCTCTCGAACACGAGAATCTCTGTCTGCGCACCGACATCGAATTGGACCACCCGATGATTGGAGAAAGTGCTGCCATGACATCGGTGATGGAATTCATCGCGCGCGTGGCGAAGAGCAATGCCACTGTGCTTATTCTGGGCGAGAGTGGCACGGGCAAGGAACTGGTTGCCCGGGCGATACATCGAAACAGTCCTCGCAAGGACCGCCCGTTCGTGGCCCTGAATTGCGCGGCCATCACCGAAACCCTTTTGGAGAGTGAGTTGTTCGGCCATGAACGGGGCGCGTTCACCGGCGCAACGGCCATGAAGATGGGCCGATTGGAAGTGGCCAACACGGGGACGTTGTTCCTTGATGAAGTGGGCGATATGCCGTTGGCCCTGCAGGCAAAGGTGCTACGCGCGCTACAGACACGAGAGTTCGAGCGCGTCGGCAGCACCCGCTCTATCAAGGTGGATGTTCGTTTCGTGGCGGCTACCAACCGAAATCTGGAGCAGGCGATGAAAGACGGCTCCTTCCGGCCGGATCTGTTTTACCGGCTCAATGTCGTCTCCATCAATATGCCCCCTTTGCGCAAACATCCGGAAGACATCCCGCTCTTGGCGATGTATTTTGCCGCGGAGCATTCCAAGAAATGCCACCGGTCGCTCAATGGCATCTCTCCTTCGGCGCGGGCAATGCTGATGAACTATTCCTGGCCAGGAAATGTCCGGGAACTGGAAAATGCGATCGAACGGGCGGTAGTGCTGGGAGTAGGAGAGAGAATTGTTCCGGAGGATTTGCCCGAGACGCTACTGGAGGGTCAGCCGGAGGCCACCGTGGGATCGAAATATCACCAAGCGATCAATGCGCTAAAGAAGCAGATGATCGTGGAAGCGGTCGAGCGCAGCCGCGGAATGATCACGGAAGCAGCCAAGCTCCTCGGCGTGCATCCGAATTACCTCCACCGCTTAATCCGCAACCTGGATCTTCGGGCGCTAGTGTCCCGCGAGTCGCAAAAGGTCAGTGGGCTATAGGCACCCCCTGGTGGCAAACCGCAGACTCGGGCCGATGCCGAACTTAGGTAGCGATGGCAGACTATCGTTCAACGACTCGCGAAACTGCCGAAGACCGGAAAAATCGCTCAAACGCACCTGCAACCTTACACGTGAAGCGCTGGTTTGCGAATGCAAAGATCGGATGCGCGAGCAGTGCCAAATGAATGCCTGCTTTTACTAATCAGCGCAGGCTTGAATTGACTGTGGTAGATATAACCCTTCAACTATAAATCCCTATAGGATTGAATCTCAAGAAATGGAAGGAGTTTGCATCCAAGTCCACGTACAGTCCTGATCCCGTTAGCTCCACCCCGCGCCGTCGACCGTACTCTACATTCACTAAGGGATCGCTAACCTCCCAGTCCTGACTCGAGAGATCATTCCAAGGGAGCTTAACCCAAGCCTGGCTGCGGTATGCCGAGAAGTTCAAAACTTGCAGGTACTTTGTGCCTGCGATTTTCCAGCACCACGCCAGCAGATTTTGGCAGCTCTGGTTATCGGGCCAGCCTTCCAGGTGGCACAGCTGCCATTCACCATTCTCAAGTTCTAAACTGCGAGCAATATCGAGAAGCCTTTGGTAGAAGTTTCTCAACTGATGGTCTGGAGGCTCTGGCGGGCACCGGCCCAAATGCACACTTAATCTAATTTTGGAACCTGAGAGCTGCCCGTCCTGCAGAAGCTTGGAACCAGGTGACGTCATAAGCGCTACGGCCGCAACGTGGTTTTGCTGCACGGACAACACGGATGCAGCTCGCGCTTCATCGTGATTTTCAAGAAACCGAATCAGATGACGCTGGTAGTCCATCGGGGCACTCACATGTTCCCGTATCGCCTGCGGAGTTCCCCCGACTAACCGATCATAAAATCGCTTGTCATAGCAGTAATCAAAACCCTGCTGCATCAGTTCCCACTCGAGATCCCAATAGGCTTCCGCAACGAATAGAAACCCAGGATGAAGTTGCCGGGTTTCTGGAATCACATCGTGCCAGTACTCGGCTAGCGGCGGGGGGCCGACCCATCCTGCCCATGTGTGCGCAAAAATGCGATTAATAACGAGCATCGCCATGTCGCAACGGACACCATCACATTGCAGGGCGATCCTTTTTAGCGTATCGAGCGCCGCTGAGCGCAAGCCAGAATCGAAAGCATTGAGCTGTGCTGTGTCGAGCCATGGGGGAAAATAGGGGTCGTGACCATGAGCGATTACGCTCTTTCCAGTGGAGAAAAAACCCTTTGGATTTCGCAGGTGCTCGCCGAGTTCGCCCTGCACGAAATACTCCGGGTGCTGGCTGATCCATGGGTGATCGGGAGCGACATGGTTAGGAACGAAATCAAGCATCATACGCAGGCCGCGCGCAGCTAGTTGCCGGCGCGCCTCGGCAAGCCCGTCAGCCCCTCCCAATTCACTATCCACGCAATACTCGGCGATGGAATAGGGAGATCCTGAAACATCCTGGGCTGAAAAGTCCGAAAATAATCGCCGACCTTCGACAAGCACGTTGGGATCGCCTAAAGATATTTGCCTGCCCGCTGCGCTTCGCTGCCAGACACCCATCAGCCATACGCCGTCGGCGTGCGTGGTTGCCAACTCGTCCCATACAAAGCCGGGAATACAATCGAGTCTCATCTTGCGGCCGTATCGCAAAGTCAAGCCGTGGAGCCACGTCCATGTGTTGATTTCAACTATCCACGGTTGATTAGGCCAAGCGGACATTCGGGCCATAGCATAGATCTAGTGGAGTATGTGAATCCAGCGCACAATGCTGACCCATCTCGCTAGGTGAAAATGAGTAGAATTAGGCAGATCTGCCATTGCGGAGGACGAGTATCCAGCTGACATTGATGTCGGTGACCTTACAAACAGCATTCTTTGGCTACAATGGCACGAAGTTGGCGGTCTCAGATGAGATTTTCTGTACAAGCTGCGGGCAAAACCGATGTTGGTTCCGTGCGTGCAAACAACGAGGACAACTTTGGTTATGACCTTGAGCGGCAGATTTTTGTACTCTGTGATGGAATGGGCGGTGAGGCAGCGGGTGAGGTTGCCAGCAGGTTGGCAGTCGATCAAATTCTAGCCTACTTCATGAGGGATCCTTCGATTGTCGAGGTTCAAAGCCAAAACCAAGTCATTCCTGAGTCGGCACGCTTGCTACGCACCGCCATTCAAGTAGCCAACCGGGCAATTTATGAGGATGCGGTGGCAAACCCTAAGCGTAAGGGAATGGGTACAACGGTTGTAGGCGTCCTGCTCGGCGAGGACGCCTTTTCGGTGGCACATTTGGGCGACAGTCGACTTTACCGAATTCGGGAGAAAGTCGTAGAGCAACTCACCACGGACCATTCCTTAGTTATGGAACAGGTACATCGCGGACTACTGACCAGCGAGGAAGCTGCACATTCGTATATGCAGAATCTGATTACCCGGGCGCTAGGTGTGTGGGACATCGTCGAACCGGAACTGGGAACTCATTCCGCACGTTCCGGAGATCTGCTGCTGCTGTGTAGCGATGGATTCAGTCGCTTTGTTCCTGAAGAAAGAACATTAGAGCTTGTTTCGGAATCAAACGATCTACAACACTGTTGCGAGTCCCTGATCGAAACTGCTAAACGGCTGGGAAGTGACGATAACATCTCATGTGTTCTGGTGCGGATTGTGACAGCATGATGGCGTGATTCAAGCAAGCAGCGCTAACGCTATGAGCGATGACTCAAGAATCTCGACAACCGTGACTCGAATCCTTGAATTATCACGACAGGATCCAGCTCGCCTTAAAGAACTCGAACATTTTCGGCGTTCGGTCGCGGTTTTGTTCACCGATATTCAGGGCTCGACTGAATACTATGAAAAATTCGGAGACGTTACCGGCCTGGCCATGGTCCACCAATGTAACAGCCTACTGGACGGAGTTGTTAGCAAGCACGGCGGGCGCGTAGTCAAGCACATAGGTGATGCCATCATGGCAACCTTCGATAATTGCGAGGAGTGCGTGCGGACCGCTGTAGAAATGCAGCAGCAACTTAAAGAATTAAATGCCAGCAAGAAGAAGGAGGAGGACCAAACGCGTGTTCGTATCGGGGCGCATTACGGTCTGGGCATTGTGAAATCTGATGATGTATTCGGTGACGTGGTGAATGTAGCCTCGCGAGTACAGAGCCTAGCCTCGCCGGAACAGATTTTAATTTCGGACTCATTGTTTAAAGCGGTTATCAGGTGTGGGTTTGATGCCGCACTGCTCGGCCGGTTTCAGTTAAAGGGGAAGGCCGAAGAACGCGAAATTTATGAAGTGCGTTGGAGTCGAACTTTGCCTACACGCTTCAATCTTGGCCACACGGTTATTGCCTCTCCGAGCCGCGAAGCGCAAGAATTCAGACTGCAGCATCTGACGCAGACCGGGAAGATGGATGCGGAATACAGGCTATTCGGACAGGGTTTGACCATAGGCCAGAACGAGGGAGATCTGAAATTCCCTAACGATTTGAGTATGTCTTCGCCGCATGCTCACATCTATGTCAATAATGGCCAGCCTATGGTCGAGGACCTCGGCAGCCAGCGCGGCATCTTTATCCGCTTGAAGGGTGTTTTCACTCTGGAGAATCACGACATCATTATTATTGGTGGTCAACTCTTGCGCTTTGAGGCCAAGCCGGAAATCATAGCAGCGGCAGCGGCACTGGCTGTAACCCTCCCGTTCGTAACCCGTACACTGCGTGAAGATGCGGCCAGGTTTGTGCGCCTCAACAGAGGTGGGCACGAGCAAGAGATTTATCCTCTTAATAAGGAAGAGCTTCGATTCGGTCGAACCGAGGGCGACTACACATTTCCACGCGACCGGTTTATGAGTCGCACCCATGCCCGCATCTACGTGCGGGGCGAAAACTATTTCGTAGAGGATCTAAGCAGCTTAAATGGCACATCAGCCAAGGTCCGCGGCAAAAGCCCTATACCTGTCGGGACATCCGTCCGAGTGGGAAAAGAAGTTTTTGTAGTCGCTTGATCACCCCCGGTCCAATCTAAACCGCAAGCCAAGCTCCGAACCGCCAAATTCATGCTATCGTATTGCTAAGATCCGGGGTGGCCGAACTGTGTAGGAGGGCAGCCCTGTAACAGAACCTCCCCTTCTTCAAATTGAAGGTGGTCCTTTCCTTCGGCGTTGTCGGGTAAGATCTTGAGCTTTCGACAGGCCCGATCCTGATGACAGCGGGATACAAAAAGATCGGCAAATACGATGTGCTGGACGTTATCGGCCGGGGTGGTATGGGTGTCATCTACAAGGCCGTTGATCCAGGCATCGGGCGGGTTGTGGCCATCAAGATGATGACCGCTTTCCTGGAGAATCCCGAACTGCTGCAGCGATTCTACCGGGAGGCACAATCGGCGGGCAATCTCCAGCACCCCAATATAGTCACCATTTATGATCTCGGCGCACAGGATGGAAACCCCTACTTGGTGATGGAGTTCCTGGAAGGGGAAAGTCTAGAAAAGACAATCCGCACTCAACGGGCCATCTCCCTGGAAGAAAAACTGGATATCGTAGTTCAGGTTTGCGAAGGGGTGGGTTATGCCCACCAGCGTCATGTCATTCATCGCGATATCAAACCGGCGAATGTGATGTTGCTGCCGGATCGCAGGGTAAAGATCGTCGATTTTGGCGTCGCCCGTGTAGGCAATGACGGCACGACCCGTCGGGGACAGATCATGGGCAGTATCCACTACATGTCACCGGAGCAGATCAATGTCGGCAGTGTGGATGTCAGAAGCGACATTTTTGCTATCGGCGTCCTGCTTTACCATCTGCTCACAGCAAAACTGCCCTTTGAAGGCAAAGACGCGGGCGAGACTCTGCTGAAGATTCTTCACGAACCGGCCCCGGCGCTAAAACAGTTTCTCACCGCTTATCCGCCTGAACTGGACGAAATCGTCGATCGAGTACTTGCCAAGAATAGAGAGCTGCGCTTCCAGGCAGCCGAGGATCTGGCCTTTGAGCTTACAAACATTCAAGAGAGACTCAAGCGCGAACGGGCCGCTGGATACGTGAAAGCCGCTGAGGCAGCGCTGGCTGCCGGGCAACTAAATTGTGCCAAAGAGGAGCTGCTACAAGTTCTGAAGATTGATCGACAGGACGTGCGCGCCAATGCCCTGCTCCGCGAACTGCAGCAACGTATTCAGAAGCAACAACGCAGCGAGCGGGCGCGAGACTTGCGATCTGAGGCGGAGAAAGCGCTTACCCGCGGCAAATTAGCAGAGGCGCTGGGCTGCCTGGACCGAGCCGCAGAGCTCGACCAAGGTAATCTTGAGATCCTTGAGTTCCGCGATTCGGTTCGGAAAACCAAGGAGCGATCCGAAAAGTTCCAGGATTTGCTGCACCGAGTGGAAATGTCGCACGATGCGGGTGACTTGGATGCGGCATACCAAACCGTCAAAGAGGCAGTGGCCATCGATGCGAAAAATATCGAAGCCCGTTCTTTAGCTGCCGCGATTTCTCGTAAGATCGCCGAACGTGACAAGCAGCTTCAGCTGCAGAAGTTCATGAGAGAAGCACGGAAGCAAATTTCATCCCGCCACTTCACTGCAGCGCTGCAACTCTTGCAGCAAGCTGGTTTCATCGATCCCACGGTTCCCGGCCTTCAGGAGCTGATCAATCTAGTAGTCAGTGGTCAACAGCAGGAAAAGAAACGACAAGCGCTTGAGCGCTTGACCAGCGAAATAGAAGACGCTCTCGACCGCGATGATTATGACACGGCTTGTGCTAATGCCGATGAAGGGCTCCAGAGCTATCCTGACGACCACGGACTGAAAAAGCTCAAAGCTGTAGCTGAAAAGCAGCGTGCAGCCAGGGACAAACGGAAGTACGTAGAGGAAAAGATCTCGGCCGCTCAGAAGCTGCTGGAGGAGAAAAAGTCACAGCTGGCTATCGCCTGCCTGCAGCAGGCGCTTGAGAAATATCCCAACGAAATGGCGTTGCAATCCATGCTCAAGCTAGTAAGCGACAGCTTAGAGCGGGAGCGGCAGGAACAAAAGAAGGCCGAGATCCTCCAGAAAGCGAAAGATACGATTCGACGGAGACATTACAAAGAAGCCATACTTCTGCTTGAAGCGGCCCGTAAAGAAACACCCTCGAGCGACTTCGATGATCTGTTGCAGTTTGCGGAAGAAAAAGCCGCCAATTACGAAAATCGCCAAAAAATTGATTTCGTGGCCGAGCAGGCTCACAAGCTGAACGCGGAAGAGAAATACGCGGAAGCGATCCAACTGCTTGATACCACCTTACGTGAGACTCCTGCCCAGGAGCTGGAGGTCATTCTCTCTGACATTCGCCGTCATGTGGAGGAATTCAATCGTCAAGTTCAAGAAGCGATCACTAATGCCTACGGGCTGTTGCGTCAGGACCGCTATGCCGAGGCGGTCAGATTTTTGGAAGCGCAGCCCTATGCTAAGTCCCCGCAACTTCGCGACGCCCTGGCGGCTGCGCGACAGAAACAGCAGTACTGGCACGCCGTCTCTCTTGCCAAACAAGAGGTCCGCGACGCCATCGCCCGCTCAGAGCTGGACCGGGCAGAGATTCTCCGGCAAAAAAGCCGCGAGCATCTTGGGGACGTTTTGGATATTCGTTTATTAGGAAAAGAGATTCAGGCCAAGCGGCAAGAAATTGCCAAGGCCAAATTGGAGGCGGCCTTAAATGACGTGCGGGTACTGTTGCTGGTCCGATCTTTTGAATCGGCTCAACGCGTCCTTGAAACAGTTGCCGAACTGGTCGCCTATGCTGACGATGCGCTTGTGCGGCAGTTCGATGCCTTTCTGGAGGCTGCACGGACTGGAGCCACCGAACGTCGTGCGGCTACCCAGCAACTGCCAGTCAGCAGTTTGAAATCGACTCAGATCGTCGATCTAGATGATCAAACGCAATTAGCGGATCTGGATCAGTTGGAAGCCATGCTGGGCGAGGTAGCTGTTGTCGCCGATCACTATCCCGACGATACCAAAGTGCAAACGGCCATTGAGGAGATAAAGAACAAAATCACCTCGCGAATAACCGTAATCCGACGAGCGTGATTGCCGCAAGCACAGCAGGCTGAAATCGGGGCAGTACCTAGCGACTCGGTCGCCGAAACGATGGTGCAGGACTTCGTCGAAGCGGAAGGATGCCTGATCCTGATCTCGCGGCAGACGTACAAACAGAACGTAGTAGCATTCCGCCAGTGCTGCTGAACCGGCATGTCGGTGACAACCCTCCGTCAGCAGTAGTGGGATTACTGGTAACCATTTGAGCGCGGGTGAAAATCTGGATATGGCTACGGCTGACACATCTGCCTGGTAAATCGTCCGTGCAGCTTAGCTGCCGCCGGATCGCTCTTCACAGAACTACTGTACCCCCATCGCAATTCATGCACATTGTGGTAAGGGCCTCGATGGCAGCCATCCTCCCGGTTGTCAGCAAACGCATGGTCATACCCGCTCTCGAAGGGACGGTCAAGTTGTCGTCTTCACGGCCTATATGCCGTTTGGTGACGTCCGAAAGGCGAAACTATTGCATTAAGTTTGGCAACTTCGAACCACATTTTTTGTTGCGGGGTGACATGGCGAGGGGAAGTCCGGGCATGAAGTTGATACGCCTACCCCGGCAATTTCGAGTACAATTTCGACCCTTGTAGTTCGTGATGACAATCTCGGCTGTTCGCTCTTGGGGAGGGACCTTTGACCGATCGCAAGCAACGGATTGCACGCCCACGCAAAGCGAAGCCGGTGCCCCGTTCGCAAGAACATTCCCGCCTGGCTGAAACCTATGTCGGTGCGGAGTCACCTTGGCGCAAATGGGGGCCTTACGTCAGCGATCGATCTTGGGGAGGCGTGCGCGAGGACTATGGTGCAGACGGGGATGCCTGGCGCTTTTCCACCCACGACCACGCCCGGAGCAAGGTCTATCGCTGGGGCGAAGACGGCATTGCAGGAATTTGCGACCGTTACCAGTTGCTCGTCTTTGCGCTCGCGTTTTGGAATGGCCGCGATCCTTTCCTCAAGGAACGCATGTTCGGGCTTAGTCCCAACGAAGGAAATCACGGCGAGGACGTCAAGGACTATTGGTTCCACCTCGACAACACGCCAACCCACAGCTACATGCGCATGCTCTACAAATACTCGCAGGGTGAATTTCCATATCGACGGCTCATTGAAGAGAACCAGAGACGAGCAGGCCAACCCGAATTCGAACTTCTCGATACCGGGATCTTCGACGATGATTGCTATTTCGACGTCTTTATGGAGTACGCGAAGAAATCTCCGGAAGACATCTGCATCCGGATCGAGGCCTTTAACCGTGGCCCTGATTCTGCTGAACTTCACCTTCTGCCGCATCTCTGGTTCCGGAACACGTGGAGTTGGACCCATCCTCGGAGCAGCGAGCCCATAATCAAGCCTGGAGACCGTGGGAAAGAATATGTCACGTTAGTAGCCGATGATTCCACCGCCAAACCTCTCCAGAATATTCAGCTGCAGTATGCGCTTGGGCGCAGATATTTATACGCACAGGGTGGTGGTGAACTGCTCTTTACTGATAATGAGACAAACGCCTCGTTGCTGTACGGTCCATCTGAGCTCAACTGCTCTCCTTACGTAAAGGACGCGTTTCATCGCTATATTGTTAACAGTGAGCAGTGCGTGAACCCAGAAAAATCAGGCACCAAGTCCTGCGTGCATTATCAGTGGGCTGTCCCTGCCGGGCGTTCGGTTGTCCTCCGCTTGCGATTGACCGAGCAGGAAACTGCTAACCCACTCCGTGATGTAGATAAGGTGGTTGAGCAGCGAAGGAAGGAAGCGGATGAGTTCTATGAGTGCATTCACCCTCCAAATGCGACCGCGGAAGAGAAGATGATCCAGCGCCGGGCATTTGCCGGTCTGTTGTGGAGTAAGCAGATTTACCTTTTTGACGTAAATCGCTGGCTGGAAGGCGACAGCATTCCACCACCCGAGGCACACAAGAGAATTCGCAACATTCATTGGCGTCATTTGAATTCCATGCGTGTGGTCACCATGCCAGACAAGTGGGAATTTCCGTGGTTCGCCGCATGGGACCTGGCCTTTCAGTGCACCACGTTGTCACTGGTCGATCCCGAATTCGCCAAGGAAAATCTTCTGGCTTTGCTCTTCGAGCAGTTTCAACATCCTAACGGCCAGATCCCCGCGTGCGAATGGGAATTTTCGGATCTCAATCCGCCGGTTCATGCGTGGGCTGCATGGCGGGTCTACCAGAATGAAAAAGTTGCAACTGGTAAAGGTGACCGCGCCTTCCTGGAAAAATGTCTTCACAAATTGCTGATGAATTTCGCATGGTGGGTGAACCGGGTCGATAGAACCGGCAACAATGTTTTTGAGGGCGGTTTCCTCGGCATGGACAACATCACTGTTATGGATCGAAGCGAGAGATTTGCTGGGGGCTCCGTCCTGGAGCAATCGGACGGCACCGGCTGGATGGGCTTTTTCTGCCTTTACATGATGCGCGCCTGCCTCGAGCTGGCGAATTCCGATCGTGCCTATGAGTTGCTCGCAACTAAGTTCTTCGAACATTTCATCTACATCGGTGCCGCCATGAAAAAAATGGGTGGCCGAGATTACCAACTCTGGGATGAACAGGACGGATTTTTCTACGATATCCTTCGCTTGCCCGATGGGAACTTCAAGAAATTCCGCCTCCGCTCCATGGTGGGGTTGATTCCGCTGTACGCTGTCGAAGTTCTTAATCGCGAAGATCTTGAGCCCAATCCGGAATTTTTCGGCAATGTGGAATGGTTCATCAAAAACCGCCCCGATTTAGTCGGCAATGCCTGCTACTCGGTTAAGGGGCAACGCTACGTTCTCTCGATTGTTGATTCCGGCCAGTTTGCGCGTGTGCTCGAATATGTGTGGAATCCTGACGAGTTCCTGTCCCCACATGGAGTTCGCAGCATTTCCAAGTACCATGAGCAACACCCATTCGGTTTCGGAGGCGAAAGTGTGGGCTATGAGCCCCGCGAATCCGCGGTCCGGATTAAAGGTGGCAACTCCAATTGGCGAGGGCCGGTATGGTTTCCCACGAATTATCTGCTCATCCGGACGCTGGTGAAATTCAGCTATGCCCTGGGCCCCGATTTTGCTGTGCGTACAAAAGCAAGCGACGGTGAGTTCGTCACCCCCCTCGCAATCGCAGCTGAGCTCGCCGATCGTTTGATCGGAATCTTTCGCAGGAACAAAAGTGGCCAACGCCCGTGCTTCGGGAATTACCGGAAATTTCAGGAAGATCCCCATTGGCGAGATCATTTGCTCTTCAATGAGTATTTCCACGGAGATACGGGAGCGGGCCTTGGCGCGAGTCACCAGACCGGTTGGACCAGCCTTGTTGCCAATCTCATCCAGGAGTGGCGGCAACCCGCTAGCAGCCCGTGGTGCAAGTCTTGATGCGTGAACCGATAAAGTTTTGAAGAATTCACAGGCATTGTTTGTATGATGCGCCCATGGCGATGGGGACGCGCAAGCAACGAGAGAAGCAGGAAGGGATATG
>Ga0209380_10000328_pt1 | contig 33129 bp, 36 predicted proteins | sample HubBroMetageWFT6_FD_188347 | JGI IMG/M metagenome (GOLD analysis project Ga0209380, IMG submission 188347) | Warmed and freeze-thawed soil microbial communities from the Hubbard Brook experimental Forest, New Hampshire - Hubbard Brook CCASE Soil... | ecosystem: Environmental > Terrestrial >... | reverse complement strand
TGAAAGGCGTTGGACCTTCCAGAGCGAATTGATAGAGCAAGCGCCAAGTTGGCTGCGGTCATACAACCCGCTACTGCGGTCGCTTTCAGAAAACTTCTTCTCGAGAGCGCATTTGTCTGCTGCATGTTCGGTCCTCCTCACCATCGTGTTTGACGAATGACCGAGGCCGCTAAAAATGAATAACGTACATGATTCTGGCTAATGTATCATGGTGCCGTCTAGCGTATTTGCGGCTGCCGAAAAGCCAAATCGAATCAAGATGGATTCCGCTTTTCCAGCTGGGCCGCCAGAGTGCTCGCGAATCTTAGTTTGATGGGGGCCGCATCAGGGCTACGCTAAAAGCGAACGAAGTTCTCCCGGGACGGATTTATGACACGGCAAAGAATGGCAAAAGCTGCGCGACTGAATGCGGTGTTTGGGCTTGCGGCGGTCGTCGGATTCGCTGCGTTGCCTCCGAGCGCTCAGGTCGCCCAACCGAAGGCGCCCGAAGGGCAGGCGCCAACAACATTGTCTGTGGAACGAGCATCGGCGGGAGACTCGCCGGACGATCCTGGCCCGTCGGCTGCGGATCTTTCTCCAGCTTTGACGCACGCAGCCATAGCCAAAGCTGCGCAGAGAGTGGCCGGCTGGCAACTTGCGCGTGCGGAGCCGCTGTTCAGCCAGCAATGGACGTACGCTGCTTTGTACGATGGATTGCTGGCGGCATCGAAGACAACCGGAGATCCGCGCTATCACGATGCGGTGAGGAAAATGGCGACGCGCTTCGACTGGAAACTGCTCGATGCGCGATTCCCCCATGCGGACGATATGGCGCTGGGTCAGTCTTACATGGATTTGTATCTGGAAACGCGCGACCCCGTGAGGATGACGGATGCCAAGACAATTCTGGACCGCCTGATCGTTCGGCCCGACGACCCGGACAAGTTATTGTGGTGGTGGTGCGATGCGCTTTTTATGGCTTCCCCGGTGCTGGCCAGGATGTATGCCGCGACCGGCGACCAGCGCTATTTGAACTATATGGATCGCGAGTGGTGGCAGACCTCCGCGAGCTTGTATGACCCGGTGGAGCATCTTTATTTTCGCGACAGCCGTTACTTCACGCAGAAGGAGAAAAACGGCCAGAAGATTTTCTGGTCGCGGGGAAATGGCTGGGTCATGGGCGCCTTTGCGAAGGTGCTCGAGGTTATGCCCAAGGACTATCCTGGCCGCGGGAGGTACATCGCCCAATACAAAGAGATGGCCGACCGGATCGCCGCGATTCAGGGCGAAGACGGACTGTGGCGCAGCGGATTGCTTGATCCAGGCGCCTATGATCTGCCCGAGGTTTCAGGCACTGCGTTCTTCACCTATTCGCTGGCGTGGGGTATAAACCATGGCATTCTCGATCGAGCGAAGGTCGAGCCGGTCGTAGAGCGGGCCTGGGCCGGAATGCTGTCGCATATCTACGCGGATGGCCGTCTCGGATCAATCCAGCCCATCGACGGACAACCGGGCAAATTCAAACCCTCCGCGAGTTCCGTCTACGGAGTTGGCGGCTTTCTTTTGGCGGCATCGGAACTCGACGCGCTGGCGCAAAAAGCGGCTCCAGTCCGCCCGAGAATCACCGGCATCTCGCACGTCGGTTACTTCGTCTCTAACCTGCCTAGAGCAATCGCCTTCTGGCACGACCTTCTTGGCTTTGACGAATCCTACGACCTCAATAAAAACGGCAGCGACGACGTGCTCATCGCATTCATCAAGATCAACGATCACCAGCACGTCGAATTATTCAACGAAGCCCCGCGTCATCAGCCAAACATGATGAGTCACGTCTGCTTCACCGTCGACAACATTGAGCAGATGCGTGCCTATCTTCGTTCCCAAGGCTTCGACCTGAAGCCGGGCAACGACGCCAAGACGCGCACTGGCGATTACGCGTTTGAGATCAAGGACCCCGACGGTACATTAATCGAGTTTGTCCAAACCTTGCCCGCCGGAATGGAAGCGCGGGCCGCCGGCAAACTCATGCCAGCCACCCGCATCTCAACCGCTATCTATCACGCGGGCTTCCTGGTCGCAGACAGCGAGGAATCCATGGCCTTCTATCATGACGTCCTCGGTTTCAACGAAATCTGGCGCGGAAGCAGCACTCCAAACGAGTTGAGCTGGATCAACATGCAGGTGCCAGATGGCAGCGACTACGTCGAGTTCATGCTCTATAGCGGAGTCCCCGCCAGCTTTGGCACAAAGAATCACATTGCACTTGCGGTTCCAGACGCGCAAAGAGCAATCGCCATCCTTGAGGCGCGGCCCGCCTTCAAAACCTACGGCAAGCCACTGGAGATGCACGTCGGTAAGAACGGCAAACGGCAGGTGAACCTTTACGATCCCGACGGAACCCGCGTAGAACTCATGGAACCCAAGACCGTCGACGGCAAGGCCGTAGCCACTTCGACCGCGCCGGCTCCTTCGAAAAAATGACAAGGACAACAGCAAGAAGGCGCGGCAGACCTCCCACGATTATCGACGTTGCGAAAGAAGCGAACGTCGGCGTGATGTCGGTCTCGCGCGTGATTAACAATCATCCGAGCGTAAAGCATTCGACGCGCTCCAAGGTCATGAAGGCCATTGCCAAGATCGGCTATTCGCCAAATGACGCGGCACGGATGCTGAAGGGGCGCAGGGGACGGACTATCGGCCTGGTCGTCCCGGATCTTTCAGATTTCTTTTCAAGTTGTTTTCACTCAGTTCAGGAAGTTGCCATGCGCCATGACTATCAGACTCTTGTGGTCGCTACAGGACGAAGCGTGGCAGTTGAGGACCAGCAACTGGAATCTATTCAGAATCGAGTCGCCGGGCTGCTCATTGTCAGTTCAGGCAGTGACGGAAGACGATTGAAGATGATGCAGGACAGCGGCATTCCGGTTGTCGCCCTCGACAGGCCGGTTGCTGGACTGCAGGCGGATGCGGTTCTGGTCGAGAACAGAGAAGGCGCGGAACAAGGTGTTCGGCATTTGATCGAACATGGCCACAAGAAGATTGCCTGCGTTGGATTTGACTCCGGCAGCTATACCGTGCGTGAACGGATCGAAGGCTACAAGCTGGCGATGCGTAATGCCGGTCTCGAGCCAATTCTCTTGACCCAAGTCAACAATCTCGAGGCGATGCAGGCTCTCGTGTTGCGCTGGTCTGCCGCTAAGGACCGGCCGACCGCGGCATTCTCGTTGAAGCGAATCTCCTCGGTGTATCTCATCCAGGCGCTCCACCTTCACAAGCTGCGGGTGCCGGAGAATATTGCGATCGTAGGCTTCGACGACTTTGAACTCGCGGAGGTGCTGGGGACACCGCTGACGGTCGTGCGTCAAACTCCAACCGGGATTGCACGCGCAGCCGCCGAGCTTCTGTTCAAGAAAATCACTAATCTACAGGAGGGACCCGGAACGGAAGGACAGCCCGCAAAAATGCTCTTTCCCACCGACTTGATTATTCGCCGGTCATGCGGCTGCCCGGCCAGGGAATAGGCGTACCTCAGCCAAAGTTAGCCCCGGGGATCAGCCGAGCAGATTATTTTTCTTTGACCTTGATGACGAAGTAGAGAAATGTTCCGCCCTCCCGCAGGAGAAGCTGGTGCGGCACCGTTGCAGGAATGTGGACGATGTCCCCTTGATTCAGAGTTGTTTCAACTCCGTTCACTACAGATTTGCCTCGGATCTCGCCCGGGCTCACGCTCTTGCCATCCAGCACGGTACCGCCAGTCAAGAGCTTCGCGCTGCCCTGCACGACGAAGAAAAAATCGGCATAGTTCTCATGAATTTCGGCGCCGCCATTCTTGCGGCGGAGTGCAATCATCGTGAGAGAGTTGGGATACTCGTTGAGCTTGCTGCTCGCCGCACCCTCGGGATTTTGCGCCTTTGCGTTTAACTCCTGAGCTTTTTCGATCAATTGACTTTGCGTCAGGTGATCAACCGTGAGTGTTTGGGCACATACGAAAGAGACCGCAGAAATAGCAAGTGCTATCGAAGCAATCGTCATTTTCATGAATCACCTCGGAATACAGATCGACGCCACTGTTATTGTTTTCGGAATCAGCGGGTCAACCAACCGCGTCGACAACCAACCCATGCCCGTGCCATAGTCGCTGGCGCGGGACGCAAGAAACACGATTGCGCCCGACAGATCGCCTGGGGCAGCCCCAACGTCCAGCGGGAATCCGTTCCATGATTTGACGGGAACGCTCCGGGTCTGCCCGTACTGCTGCGGTATTGTCTCGCGACTGTACCCAGACGCAATGGCATTCACGTTGCCGCCTTTTGAGGCCCATTCATTGGCGAACGCCTTGGTCATTGTCCCACGCCGGCTTTCGCGGCGGTATCTGAGGGAACCAGGATTCCTCCCTGAAATGTCGATACGGAAGCAATAACCATGACCTTGCCCGAACCGCGGGCCAGCATATGCTTTCCGGCGTCCCTGGTTAGGAGGAACACGCTGGTGAGATTCGTATTGACCACTGCCTGCCAATCTTCCTCAGAGTGGTCGGCGGCGGGCGCGCGTCGAATGGTCCCGGCGTCGTTGACGAGAATATCGATCGCGCCAAAATGGTCGATCACGTGTTCAATCAGCCGTGAACGAACAGAAGCATCGCCCACATCACCAACCACCGAGAACTGATTCGCACCGATCTTGCTGAACATCTGCGGCGTGGCTCCCAGTGCCTTGTGCGAGCCATGGATCGCCACGTTTGCACCCGCCTCGGCCAGTGCCAGGGCGATGCCTGCGCCCAGCCCGCGAGAAGATCCTGTGATTGGCGCGGTCTTACCGTTCCGATTGAATTTCTCCAACATAACCGCGCGATTCTCTCCTGCTAATGCAAATCCGCAATTGCCAAGGCATCCATATCGCTATAGACCTGATTCTCTCCACCCATGCCCCAGCAGAACGTGTAGTTTTTGGTTCCAACACCGGCATGAATCGACCAGCCGGGGGAAATGACGATTTGTTTATCGGCGATCACGATGTGGCGCGTCTCCTTGCTCGGACCCATCAAGTGAATCACGCGCTGGCTGGCCTCAAGGTCGAAGTAGAAGTAAACTTCCGACCGCCTCATGTGCGTATGCGGCGGCATGGTGTTCCAGACACTTCCGGGGGCGAGCCGCGTAAAGCCCATCACCAGTTGGCAGCTCCTGGTTCCCTCCAGGTGAATGAGTTTGGTTATCTCCCGCAAATTCCCAGTTTCGGCAGCGCCAAGCGTCACCTTAGCCTGTTCGGCAGAGCGCACGAACTTCGTCGGATGCGTCGCATGAGCCGGATAACTCAGCAGGTAGAACTCCGCTGCCTGGGCTGTATCGGCGCTGCAGAATACAATCTCTTCATTTCCACGGCCAACGTACAGAGCGTCCAGCTTGTTAAGCTCGAATGGAACGCCGTTCACCCTGACCACGCCCGCACCCCCGATATTCAGGACACCCAGTTCACGCCGCTCGGTAAAGTACGAGGCCTTGAGCGCCTCGTCGGTCGGCAAGGACAGTGGCTCGCCCATTGGAACTGCGGAGCCGATCACAGCGCGGTCAAGATCGACATACGTCAATCCAATCTGTCCCGGACGAAAGAGATCGTCGATAAGAAAGGTCTGGCGCAATTCTTCCGTGGTCATCGTTCGATAGCGAACAGAATCCGCCATTTGCAGTACTTTCACTGGCTCATACTCTCTTTCTGCTGCCCTGTTTCAACTGTCTGAAGAAGATTATTGTCTCGGCCTGCCCGAACGCGTTGTTCACTCATAAGCAATAACGATACCACAGCGATTCGCAGTCACGTCTAGGCGCCATGAATAGGAGACAGGTCATATTCAAGAGCTATTTTGAAAGCACAACGGATGCTTGCGGTCTCATTCAACAGCTGAACTGTTGCGCAAGCGTGAATAACGTTATAATAATTTCCATTTTTGACAGGCCAACGATTGTAAGCGGCAGGAAGTCGGCGATGGACAAGCTTGTGGACGATGGCTACACGATGAATGCCAACAGTGCGGGCGGGCACCTTGGTCTATCTGCGCCATGTTGCTCTACGCCACGATTCCTTGATCGTCCCGCGACTCATTCCCGTTGAGGATCCCGCTCGAGCTGTTTTGTCTGTGAACGTTAGGACCATAAGAGGATCGAGGCACATGGCTAACCATTTCGATTGGTCGAGTTTATCTTCGCCTTGCCGATATCGGCGGCCCGGGCGTTACATTCTTGGTTTTTGCGCAACCGGTCTATCAGTCATCTTGGGAGTTCTTCCGCCTGCCGTATGGGCGCAGCAGTTGCGGATTAGTAATCCCATAAACAGCGATCGAACTGAAGAGGTAGTCGAACTTCCGCTGGACCAAATCGCCGGTCACCTCGGTTTCTCCACGGCGCAATTGCAGCCCCTCATCGCCACTGACGCTGCAGCCCACCAGCGTATTCCGACTCAGCTTTACAGCAGTCGGCATGACGCCGATCCCGATACTCTGCTTCTGCTGGTTAGCTTACCGGCTAAAGGAGTAATGAATGTCGTATTCAATTTAGATCCCACCGCACCGCCGCAGGAACCGCTGGTCTTCGGCCGTGCGATTCCTGAGCGCAAAGACGATTTTGCCTGGGAAAATAAAGTTGTAGCCTATCGAATCTACGGCCCGGCGTTACAGACGACAGGCGAAATTTCCTCTGGAATCGACGTGTGGTCGAAGCGAATTCCAAACTTTGTCGTAGACAGCTTCTACAAACAGGATCACGAAGCTGCTCTCACACATAATTCCAAGCTGTCGTACCACAACGACAATGGAATCGGACTCGATTCCTATGATGTGGGGCCATCCCGCGGCTGCGGAGGCACAGCCGTATGGGCTGAGGGCACAATGAATGTCTCAAAGAATTATACGGTCGCGAAGATCCTGGCCAACGGGCCAATCCGCTTTGAATTCGAAGTCTCCTACGCACCGTGGCAAGCAGGCGGAAGAGCGGTTGCTGAAACCAAGCGGATCACTTTGGATGCGGGTTCCCATATGAACAAGATCGTGTCGACCTACACCTTCAACGGAGACTCGCCCGTCGATCTCGCAGCAGGCATCGCGATTCACGAAGGAGGCAATGTCACGTTGCCGACCGGAAAAAGCATTGCCGGCGTCTGGGACACGCCGCAGAGTCCATCCGCGGGCAGGATTGCGACGGGCATCGTGGCCCTGCCGGCCGAACACGCGACCGTGATGACTGCGGCGAATCATGCCCTGCTGATCTTTAAGCGCCATTCGGTTGAATCCTTCACTTACTTCGCCGGGTCTGGATGGTCAAAAGCCGATATGCCAACTCAGGAAGACTGGAACACCTATCTGGTCCATTTCCAGGAATTGCATGAACACCCAGTTGTCTTTAGCTGGCGAAGAAAATGAGTGCTGCGCAGGAAATGACGATCTTCGAAGATACTTTTTCGAAACGAGGAACTCAAAATGAATCGGAGACAATTCATCGCCGCGGGAGGTGTCGCAGGGTTGGTTGCCGCTCGCGCTGGCGTCTCTACGGCTGCCAGTGCGGGCTCAGCTTCATCGCCGGGGATGATGAAGTTGGGATGCCAGACGGCGCCAACTAACGATGTTCACCTCAGGCACCTTGCCCGTTATGGGGTGCAAAACATCTGTGGGTATCCGGAGATCGAAGGCAACCGTCTTTACGCAACCGTTGATGAGCTCAAGCGCATGATCGACATGGCTGCAAAATACGGCATCAGCGTCGACTGCATCGCGCCGCCATTCCTGTCGTCCAGCTTCATCGACCAGGAAAAGCATCCGGCGATCATGTTGGCTCAGAGTCCGGAGCGCGACCGTGACATCGAGCAGTTGCAGACGCTTATTAAGAACTGCGCGGTGGCTGGCATTCCATCCATCAAATACAACATGAGCATCCTTGGTGTTCTTCGCACCGGTCGCACACCGGGGCGTGGCGATGCTATGAACCACGTATGGAATCTCTCCGAAGCTCATCCGGAAACGCCGCTCACCAGGGCTGGGCGAGTGGACGCCGACGCCTTCTGGGAGCGCATTACGTATTTTCTCGACCGTGTGATTCCTGTGGCCACTGAGTACAAAATTCGAATGGCCTGCCATCCGCAGGATCCGGGCGTGCCGCCGGAAGGGTATCAAGGCGTAACCCGGGTGCTGGGCACTGTCGACGGGCTCAAGAAATTCATCACCATTCAGGAAAGCGTTTACCATGGGCTTAACTTCTGCCAGGGAACCATCTCCGAAGATCTCGACAACCCAGGGGTGGAAATTTTTGATGTGATTCGATATTTCGGCGCTCGCAAGAAAATCTTCAATGTGCACTTCCGCAACATCCGTGGCCACCGAAACAATTTTGTTGAGGTCTTCCCCGACGAAGGAGATATCGACTTCGTCAAAGCGATCAAGGTTTACAAGGAGATTGGTTATTCCTACATGCTTATGCCCGATCATGTGCCGCGGGCCGAGGCCGATCCGGGCTCCCTGCAGTCCTTCGCGTTCTGCTACGGGTATATTCGCGGCCTGATTCAGTCTGTCACCGCTAACACATGAACGTGTACAGGGGCGAAGTCAGACAAACCCGAGTGCGATATCTCATCATCGCTATTCTTTTCGCACTGAGCTGCTTCCGCTATGGCGGTCGGGTAGCGCTCTCGCTCGCGGGAGCCGCGATGGGAAAAGCCATCCCCCTTGACCCCGATGAGGATGGGCTATCTCTTCTCCGCATTCAGTTGGGCTTATGGTCTGAATCAGCAAAGTCAATCAGCAGAACAAAAACGTGAATCAAACATCTTTTGACCAGCCGCAGCGATCAGAATGGTCTTTAAGTTCTTCCCATTCAAGCAACCATGGAGATCCGACTTATGACAGAGTGGCCAGGAAATTTCCCGCGTAATAGGTTCAAGCAAGCCCTCTCAAGCTTTCAGCGTCAGATTGGGCTGTGGAGCGGACTCTGCAGTCCGATAGGTGCGGAGATCATCGCAGGCGCGGGTTTTGATTGGATTGTCATCGACGGTGAACATGCACCGAACGATATTCCCTCTCTGCTCGCGCAACTTCATGCAATGCGCGGAGGCTCCGCCGAGCCTGTCTTCCGAGTGCCCTGGAACGACCCTGTGATCATCAAGCGCGCGCTCGATGTTGGCGCCCGCTCTCTTCTGGTTCCCTTCGTACAGAACGCCGAAGAGGCACGCAAAGCGGTCGCCGCTGCTCGCTATCCTCCGCTTGGCATACGGGGAGTCGCCGTTGGCCCACGCGCCAATGATTACGGTCGGATTCAGGGATATCATGCGAACGCACACCTTGACACCTGCGTTGTGGTGCAGTTGGAAAGCAAAGCTGCCCTCAAAGAAATCGAAGCAATCGCGGCCGTCGAAGGCGTGGATGCCCTGTTCATCGGCCCCAGCGACCTGGCGGGAGACTTCGGTCATCTTGGCAATCCCAGCCATCCTGAGGTGCGTGCCGCCATCCAAGACGCCGCCAAACGCATCCGGGCAGCAGGAAAATCCGCAGGCTCATTGTCAGGCAGTGTCGACGCAGTCGAAGGTCTTATCTCTCTGGGATTCAACTTCACAGCCGTCGGAAGCGATGTGGGCCTTTTAGCTCGCGCTGCGGAGAATGTAGCTGCGCGGTTTCGTATGATCTGACGAAAGTGCAAAAGCTCCGCACGAAAGCCGGGGAAATCACCCTCTGTAGTTCGCTCACGCTGCATTCGTGCGCGGTAGACCTTACCCAACCCGTCTAGTTCGTGCCTTTGAGCTGCCGCGCGAAAGCAATTTCAGTGAAATTGCCAGTCGCGGAATCGAGCCGCGTCTGGTGACTGGATTCATCTCGACCGATGGGCTCGACCATCTGGACGCCGCGCGCTCCCGGTTCCAGACTAGTACCGACCCGCTCCTGCCACCATGTGATCTTCTTTCGCCATCGCCTCCTGCACTTGCATTGCCCGCTCCATCGCGGCCCTCGAGTAGGATTCCATGCTTCGCATGATCTCCTACCCTCACCGCCCGCCAAGCGGACATTTCATGTGCTAGCTCAACCGGACATATCATCTGCTACCGACAGACAGACAGACAATTTGACAACAGACAATTTGATCTTGACAAGGTGTTTAATCAGTAGCAAAATTCGCCTGCTTGACTAGGCCCTGCTGTACTCGACCAGATCTCAGACCCCTCGGCCCAACGAAACTCTCTTCGATTCGTCAGACCATTTTGTAGGGCCTTCGCTAACCCCAACAAGAACAAAAACAAGGAGAAAACGATGCGCAGTAAATCGTACATGCTTCCGGCCTCAGTTGCTTTTCTCGTCTTAGGGATCGCCTCCAGTCTGGTAGCTCAGGAGGTTCAGGAGGTTTCCCACCAAGTCAATGTCCAAGCTTCCCACCTTAATGTGCGCAAGACGGGCGAGGCGGTGCTTGCCAATTCCAGCCGTTCCAGGGCCGAGGCCTCGGTGTCAAGGGAGCTCACGAGAGTTGGAAATGAGTCGCCGTTCTCCAAGATACATTCTGAGGCTCACCATTGGGGCAGGGTCATGGCCCAAAAAAAGGCGGGTTTCGCAGCCTTGCAACCGGCGAGTTTACCTTCAGTCAAGGCCCTGCCGATCATCGGCCCCGATAAGGGCTTCACGGGCTTTGCGGCCCTCACTGGGGCGGAGCAGGCCTCGGCCTCAGGATTCGACCTGGAGCCGCCCGACCAGGGAATGTGTACGGACGGGAATGTGGTGCTGGAGGCGATTAATGTGGCAGCGTCCGTCTACGATGCGACGACCCACAAGGAGCTGGCCGGGCCCGTCTATTTGAACGACTTTTTTGGGGTGGCTGCGACCGACTTCACCAGCGACCCAAGGTGCTACTACGATCCCTCCACGCAACGCTGGTTTGTCACGATGACGGACCTGGGACCGCCCACGGGCGTACCTACGGATCTTTTGCTTGCGGTGAGCCAAAGCAGCGACCCGACGGGCGCGTATAGCTTGTATGAAATCGACACGACCGCCGACGGGTTCATCGGCGCGTGCCCGTGTTTCGGCGACCAACCATTAATTGGGTCGGATAACAACGGCTTCTACATCTCTACCAATTCGTTTGGGGCGACGAGCTTTGGGGGAGCGCAAATCTACGCGCTCTCGAAATTCGCACTGGTGCTCGGGATCTCACCGTTCGGGGTGCACATTACCCCGCTGCCTTCGCCAGGGGGAGTCCCCTTCCCCTTCAGCTTGCAACCCTCGATTTCGCCAGACGGCAACGGCGCTTCTGAAAACGGGGGCACGGAGTACTTCGTTAGTACCTACGACGACTTCTCCCTTGCGAACCACAAGGTCTCCGTCTGGGCGATGACAGAGACCGATACCCTCAACGCCGAGGTCGGGATACCCGGCTTCACGACTTTGGCAGTCAACACGGAGAATTATGCGTTACCAGTGGTTGCGTCCCAAAAACCCGGGCCCATTCCGTTGGGCAAGAGCATGGGCCAGCCGGAGGGGACGCTCGATCCCGATGATGAGCGCATGCAACAAGTGGTTTATGCGGACGGCCATCTGTGGTCGTCGGTGGGAACCGCCCTTCAGGTGGGCGCAAATACGCTAGATGGCGCTGCCTATTTCGTCATCCAGCCTTTGTGGCTCAACGGCGTATTGAAGGCGTCGGTGACGCGACAAGGTTATGTGGCCAGCGAGAACGACAACCTACTCTATCCCGCAATCGGCGTCTCTGAAAAGGGGAATGGAGCGATGGTGTTCACGCTGACCGGTCCCGACTACTTCCCCAGTGCAGCCTACATTCCCATCAAGCTTAGCGGCGGAGTTGCGGCGGACATCCGGCTTGCGGCCGCGGGCAGCAATCCTGACGATGGGTTCACCTGCTATCCCTCTGGCGGCGGTCCTCCGGGACGATGGGGTGATTATTCCGCAGCCGTGGCCGTTGGGACCGACACGGTCTGGATCGCAACGGAATACATCTCGAAGAAGAAACGCGACCAATTCACCAATTGGGGCACATTCATCGGCTCGCTACCGCTTCCGTAAGAACGGCCAGCGTTTGAGAAGGGGCGGCGATGGTGGCGTCGCCGCTCCGCTCTCCGCGCTTCCCTTCGGATCGTATCGCATCAAGCACTTGTTCACTCATCAACCACCAAAATAGTTCCTCGTGCTTTCATCAAATGGCCTCCTGACGAAAGTTCCAAGCCGGATGATGCCCACAAAGAAGGACACTGGAAGTCGACAAATTGATTCGGTCATCATGCGATCATGTCGGCAGAAATACGAGTCGATCACAGATAATTCGAGAAAACATCCTGGAAAAATGATAATCGGTACAAGCTTTTCATGCCCGATTGATTGTGTGAAGCGCCAGCTTCAATTTCGCTTGTCGTTGCGACTCCGTCGATCCCGACTGAGTTATTGATCCCTGCTCATTCTAGGAGCAGCAGAAACGGCTTGTTGTGTCCCCGATGTCCGATTCCGCAAACCTTACTACGCCCATAATATGCACTCCACGCTCTCTCGATCCACGCACGATAGAGCGCGGCCTTTTCAGAGCTCGTATAACCAGAGTTTTTAAGGACTCGCATGAACACACGTGAGACTGCCAAAGTATCAGCAAGTCATCGCAGGACATAGCGAGTGCAGACTGGAATTACGGACTGGCTTTTCAGTAGAACCTTAATCCACCTGCAAACGTCAATGAAAGGACTTACTGAGCACGGACGGCGCTTAAGAACCTGCAAGTACTCCGTAGTTCACGTTAAGTGATTGCAAACTCATTGCACTTTCCCCCGATCAGAACTGGACCACCGACAAGCAGGGGATGCGACGGAAGTCGCGGAGATTGACATTAGCACCTTGTAGGCAAGCGACAGCGCCGTGACTCCGATCAGCAAGTCTCCGAACGGGAATCACCACGCCACCCGCTCTGCTACTCCCCATCGAGCAGTACTGCGACTCTGCTGAACGATGGGACCGCCCTGATTGTAGTCCGGTCAACCCTTATGGCCCTGATGGCATTGCACGCGTGAACGATTATGAGCAACGGGACGGCGTATTTGGACGGCACGCCGATCATCACGAACCCTACAAACGACGGATTGCCCGAGGACGGATTCCAAACACACGGGCCTCAAGGGTCTGAGTCTTCATCCATATGTCTCCCTTCGCACAGTCGAGCCGTCGGGACGCCACTAGGAGCGCACTATCTCCTGAAGCTGTCTGTTTCGTTATTCCAATTGCCAATTGACTAGTTGGACCGTTGGTCCGGAGGTTAAAGTTCCCGAAGAAAGACGAAGACTTGTCCGGCCAGACAGCAAATGGGACCGGAGAAGAAAATTGCACCAGTTAGCGTGCAAATCATCCAATCGCAAGCGGTTCTCGCGCTGCCGAGTCCGAACCGAGTTATCGCCGCTGTTCGGCGGTCACCTTTTCGGCGGCTCCCCATGATTGTTATGTTACATGAGACGTTGGTGCAGCAAATCCGAGAAAACGTCGCAACTGGTGCGCCTAGGAAGGCGCTGGACCCTGCTTTTCACGCTGTTTCCGAGCGGACTTCAGGTCCCTTTCGATTTTGTCCGCGTCGCCCAACAGAACCTTATATTGGAAGTCCCTCCGCTTCTCCATACCTATGAACGAATGCCAAGGTTGAATGCTGAGAGTTCGTTGACGAGCCTTTAGTGCTTGATAGATCTCCAACTCGGCCCAATAGAGTTGATCGATGAAGCTGCCAAATTGCCGGCCGCTTGCCTCGGCGTATCGCAAGTGTGCTTCTGATCTCTTGTTCGGGTCCTCCAGTCTCGACGAAAGCTCAATGGCAACATCCACGTCCCCCAGTCGCTCGCCGTCCTTCAAATAGCTGCCAAAGACCACAACGCTGCAAACGGAGTAGAGATATTTCGAATTGGAATTGATCTCCCTTACGCGCAACATCAGCCCTTCCAGGCCACCCTGCGCAGTCGTGCGCGATATCCTCTTCGCGGCAGATGACCGCACGAGTTCACGTGCTAGTTCGGCGATTTGATATTGGCGGTCGTTATGCTGCGAAGGCTCAATAGAAACAAAACCCTGGGTCACTAGTTCCTCTAGCACTTGATCACCCTGCGCTTCACTCAGCCGTAATTCCCAGAGCAGCCACTCTTTGTCGAATGAATCGTGATGATGAGCAACTACTCGCCGGAAGAACCGACGCACTTCCAGAATAGGGATCCCGGCAATTGTTCGCCGGCTGTTTATCTGCATCGTCATAACAAATAGACAACAGTCTCTCTTTAAAATAATTATCGTCGAGGAGTCAAATTCAGTCTCACTGTTGGCCGTGATCGTGGCGGCCCGCGCTACAGCTTATGTGGCAAGGCTATGGCTGCGTAAACACCGGAGCCTCGATCAAATATGAGCGAAGTGTGAATTCTGAATTCTAAAGTCGACTCCTTCTTGCGGTAGCCAAGAATCTGCAAGCAGCCACGTCATTGCTGCAGCGAGGTGGCGCTCTGATTTTAATGCGGCTGTCGCCCTTGAAGAGTAGCCAGGTAGAAAAAACAAAAGTGCCCGCTGGCCCTCCCCCGAGAACCCAGCGGGCAATCAATATTTCCGGTCTCGGGGTGGATCAAGAAAACGACCCTGAGCCGAGATCAGCAGCGGATGTTAGTCCCGAAGAAATGGTCTCGCAATAGCCCAAAAAGGCCACTGGAGGGTCCACAGATGATCACGATCTTTGGTTTCTCAAGTAGCCCGCCGGAAAGCTCTGTCGCTATTTTCAGCGTGATTCCGAGCCGAGTGTCGAGCACTGGTGGATCAGACTCCATTCCAGCATGTCCCCCATTTTTTTTCGGATGTATTTGATCTCTCCTATGAATACTGGGGCGATGCATCGAGAGCAGATGAACTCATTCATCGCAGGAATCTCGCCAGAAAAAGCTTCAGCGTATGGAGGCTTCAGCAACAACGTGTCGTTGCGGTATTCACGATGAATAGTCCGGAGGATGAACGTGAAACCGCGCCGAAGTGGATCGAGGAAAAGAGAGTTGTATCTACCGCGAAATTGAACTGCTGAACGAGCCCAAGAAGGCTCTCTCTGGAACTTGAGGAACAAGAAACACTCCTATGGGAATGAAGTTTCCTGCGCCAGCAGGAAAGCAGGAGCCCAGTTGGCGAATCCATAAACGCGGCATTCGTTACCCGGAGATCTCCTCGAGGGCAGCGCCGTTGGTGCGCGGACCGGCAATGCCCACTACGAGGGCCACGCCGAGCATTGCAGCGGCAATAAAGATAAAAACTGCTGGCACTCCGTGTACCAGCAGCGCTCCGATTATCAGGCTGGAGGTGGCGGCGCTCAAGCGGCTGGCGCTGTAGGTAAAACCTACGCCCGTGGCGCGAGCCCGGGTGGGAAAGAGCTCGGCCTGATAAGCGTGGAATACGGACGAGAACCAATAGCTGAAAATTGTCGTCAGCGATCCTATAAGAACAATGGTGATGGGATGCGAGGCAAAGGCGAATGTCAGCCCGGCCGCTGCAATGAGCAGCGAAAGGACGACCAAGGTGTACTTGCGCTCAAACCGCTCCGCAGTGAACACGCCGATTAAGGGACCCATCGGACTCACCAGCGTGATCAGAAACCCGAACTTGAGCGACTGGCCGAGATTCCTGCCCTGCGCCAGCAGGAAGGTAGGAGCCCAGTTGGCGAATCCATAAAAACCAATTGTCTGCAGCAATTGAAACACGATCAACATGAAAGTGCGCCCACGGTAGTGAGGCAGCCACAGTTCACGGAATGGCATTCCGCCAGTAACTTCAACCGCCAGCGGTTGAGGAGCAGGCAAAAGCCTTCCGGTTTCCTGTTCCACCTTTGCCTCAATTACAGCCATGATCGCTTCCGCTTCGGGTTCGCGCCCCCTCGATTCTAGCCAACGGGGCGACTCGGGTATGCCGCGCATAATGAACGGCGCAACCAGTGCGCCACTGCCACCGATCAACATGACCCATCGCCACCCAGGCAAAAGCCAATGCGTCGCTACGAGCAGTCTCGACAAGAGGGCCACCGCAGGCACGGCGGTAAACGATACGGTCTGGCTGATTGCCACGTAACGGCCGCGAACCCGGCTGGGGACCATTTCTGAAACATAGGTGTCAACGATCACTTGTTGCCCGCCGATGCCGATGCCGGCCAGAAATCTCATCAGCAGCAACACTCCGACGCTGGGTGAAAACGCGCCGGCGAGAGAACAGATCGAGTAAACCAGCAGCATAATAATGAAGACATCACGGCGACCAAAGTAATCGCTTCCAACGCCCAGAACGATTGTGCCCACGAACATGCCCAGGAATCCGGCGGCAATGACCTGACTGAATTGTTGAAGAGTAAGGAAATGAATCGCCTGGAGAGCGGGTCCCAGGTAGGCCATCATGAACAAGTCAAAAAATTCAAACCAGGTGCCGACGGAAACAAGACTAACCAGCCGGCGGTGAAAGCCGCAGGTCGGCAGGCGCTCTATGCGAGAGGCGATCGAGGTTTTCACGAAGCTCTTTTAGGCAGCATCGACAAAGTATCTGCCGCGGCACATCACCGCTTTCCTGACCAGCATCTGGTGCCCTGAGCGGTTGTCGGAAGGCGAGTCACCGGTACATTCGAAGTTCCATGTTGCAACTCACAAATGCTGATGTCGGCTTCGCTTCCGGGGCAAAGAGTGCTAATCTGCACCCCAAAATCGAACATTTTCGCCGGCCTGACGAGGACACTCTCGCTCGCATCATCCAACTTCATGCCCACCAGACCCATCCCGAAAACGGAAGGAAGCCAATGACCAGATTTCTCTCAATCTTGCGAATTTCGAACAACAGCTGCTAGTGCTCGCCGGAGCAGATTCTTGTATATTAAAGGCGCTCTAACGGCACACTCCGGTCCTGCATGGAGAGCCTTCCCCCTTTTACATCTCCTGCTTGACCGTTGACGTGATACCGAGGGGGTAAGGGGCTGTGCCGACGCGCAAGCCCCTTTTCAAGAACAACACTTTAACCACTTTCATGCCAAGGCTTGACATCGTGAACAGTCACCGATGCCAGCGGCACACGTGCCCTTTGTACCCGACCAATTTCTAGCTCTCTTTTTCACCGTATGAACTGATCGGCCGTCTCCAGCCTCGTCGATCCTTTCTCTTCATTGCACCACCAATGTGTAGCTGGAATGATGTCGAGATGGTCGTCTCTCCATGCCCCTCCCATTCCTTTCGGATCCCTGTGGTCTGGCACGATGTCATTGTAATCCGTGAACTCGACCAGCGAACACCTGGAAGCTGCCGGTAGTCAGAATAATGAAGATGGCAATCCCACGAGCGTCACCGCCAGCGCCAGTGGCCACCCCGTAATCAGCTGCCAGCCGGGGAGCGGGAACAGATAAAAGTGCAGCGACCTGGCGAAGATTGGATCGACAATTCCGCCGTTGCGCGCGGCGCGTACCAATAGAGCGCGAACGTCGGCCATCCCCCAACATGGCGGCGGCGGTTGCTGCGGCTACGAGTAGCGTAACGATAACGGCGATAAGACGGAGGATTCGCTCGCCCGGCAACTTCACCGGCTGCCTGGCGATGTAAATGATGCCGCCGCTCAACGAATCGGGTTGGTACGCTCGCCGCAGCGCCAGAAACCATCCGTACAGGATGAAAAATGTGGCTGCGAAAGATGCCGCGAAGATCGCCCACCGAATGCTCAGCGTCTTCCGGAATACATCTCCATGGCCGAGCGATCCGAACCACAGAGCGTCGACTAATAGGAGAATGCCGTCCGGCTTCCGAAGATAATAACGATGGAAGCGGCGACAAGAGGGACGAACAAACGTCGGCGACGCGACGGATGCCCTCGCCACTCGATGGATTCGGGCACAACTCTATTCAGTTGTCACCAGCACTCTCGTTTGTGATTCCAACTACACGCCATTGTGCCGCGTCCGCAATTGGGGTAAGGGCACATCTCATCGTCACCGGTTCATGAGTACTCGCAAAGGAAATCGGTCGAGTTCCTTCGGTGAAGACAAGATTTGCGTCAATGAGTTCCGACCCGGTTGTGAGGTTCGAATTGGCACACAACCCAGGGCTCGATCCGGATGTAGTGTGAGCATCCTCGACGGACGAAAGCCTTTTCCGTAATTGGCCGAGCACGCGCAAGAAGTCGACCTGACGAACTTGCTTACTCCCCCCTTGCGTACTCACACGAGTATGCGGCCCAATCAAGACCTTGTGGTGCCGGACCAGAAATACCAACAACTCGAATTCTTCCTGTGATCAGCCGCACTCCTGGTCCCGAAGCGTTGCGTAAACGGCGTCAAGATTAATGCGGAAATCGGCGGCAACGATGTTCTGGTCTCAAGCAATGTTTCTGAACATGTGTGGGACAGGATCAGCAACCCCACTCCGCCTCACCCGGCGTGGCGTAATACTTGCAGCCTGGAGTAGGCGGCGCTTGTGGCGTGGCTAGTTCGAGCAGCGTCAAGCGTGCCGCAGCCACCATTGCCTTGCGTTCGCTCTGGGGAGCGCGATCCCAAGAAGACTCTTCCGCCTTGCCGTGACCGCCACAGTCGTGATCCAAGGCTTCCCGATAATGGTGGAAGAGCTTCGCGAGTTGCTCGGCAGAGACATCCTGAATTGTCAACATAAACTCCTAGCCTTTCAGTGGTTCGGTAAATTGCCCCGATGCCAGATTAGGTTTCGGGTGATCGGTGCTTGCGCCTTCTTTCCTGCGCAGTCTGATCAAGAATCCCAATAGCAACAGAAGCATGGTCTTTCCATTCACGGGCAGAATCATCTGTTCGTTCCTTCTGCCCTGGATAGATTTGATGATGAAAGGCGTAAAGATTCAATAAACAGTTCGTAGAATGTTCGTAATCAAAGGCATCGACTCATGGCAGTCTGTACAGCCACAACCCTGAGTATTACGAACAATTTATGAACTCTTTATGCAAACTTCATGTCGGTTCGTTTTCAATGGCGTGTGGACGACCGAGACGAGCAGCCCGCTAGTTCAGGCGGAGGGGCTGCAATGGTTGCGATTACGGTAATGACGGCGGTGCGTACCTTGGGCGTAGCGTTTTCCGTCCGATTTTTGGTTGCCTTATGCAAGGAGTGCAGACACCATCGGATTTGGATTTGCTACCTCCTACGTATTCGGCCGGGCTCAGACAAATGCGTAATCCCCAACACGCGGGAGCTGGACGTATCGATTCCCCGAACTGCCTGACGTTGATTGCCTTGCGTCCTGCCCGATGCGGTATCAGCGTTAGCGCAGCGAACCGAACAATCAGGCTCGCTTCTGGAGCCGGATTGGGGTCAGGGGCCGTGCTGCTGGTAAGCTATTGCTCCTTCCGATTTCACTTTAATTTCCCGACGGCGGGTTTTGTCGATCTGCTGATCGTAGTTGTAACTGCCCTGAACTTCGGCTTCTTTGAGGCTACAGGTTCTTCGCTGGTGGCTGTTGCGTGCCTGGATTATTTTTTCGCTCCGCCAATCTATAGTTTTCATGTCGACGATCCCGAGAACTGGGTTGCCCTGGTTGCTTTCGAAATAATCGCACTGATTGTGAGTCGCCTATCCAATCAGCTGCGAGATCAGATGCGGCAATCGCTTCTACACCGCCAGAATACAGAGAAACTCTATGAACTGAGTCGCAGCATTTTGGTACTCAATCGGCAGCAGCCAGCTGGGCCCCAGATCGCCTCTCTGATCAAGAAACATATCGGAATCGATGGGGTGGCAATCTTCGATTGCAGTGTTGCGGAAATGTATAGTGCGGGGGCGTGTACAAAAGAAGATGAGGATTTGGCCCGAACTACATATCTTCTGAATGCGAGTCATGACACGCGCGAATCACATAAGTGGCAACGCGTATTACGGTTTGCGTCGAATCCAATCGGCGCTATTGTGATTTCCGGAATCGGTCTGAATTCGCTTGTGGTCGATTCGATCGCGTCGCTCGTGGCTGCTGCTTTTGAGCGCGCTCGTTCAATTGAAAAGGAGAGTCGTGCGGAGGCCGCGCGTCAAACCGAGCAACTTCGCAGTACAGTTCTCGATGGATTGGCGCACGCTTTCAAAACTCCTCTTACTGTCATTTTAACCTCCACGTCTGGGCTATTCGAAATGAAGAGTCTCAGCCCCTCGCAGTCGCAACTGATCGCCCTGATCGATGAACACGCTACCCAGCTCAACGCGCTCACGTCACACTTACTTCAAATGGCGAAGCTAGAATCGACAGAAATCCGCTTGCGTCATGAGGAAGTTGTAATTGGGCCGTTCATTAGGCAAGTCGTCGATGATTGTATCGACCAGCTTTGCGGCCATGCAGTTCAGCTGTCGATAGAAGACGAAGATTTGTCGGTTTCTGGAGACCGGCAGTTACTGGCGATCACAATCACCGAACTTCTGGTGAATGCGGCCAAGTATTCCAGTGCCGATTCCCCGATTGCAGTTTCCGCTCGAAATGAGGACGGGCACATTCTCATTTCTATTCATAACAATGGACCAGCCATCGATTTGGCGGAGCGCGAGCTGATTTTCGATCGCTTTTATCGTAGTCCCACAACAAAACATCGCGCCTCGGGCAGTGGCATTGGTCTTTCCGTCGCAAAGAGAACCGCAGAGGCTCACCAAGGCAGAATGTGGGTAAACAGCTCGCCCGAGATGGGGACGACCTTCGTTTTGTCTCTTCCGGCACTGCTTAGGAGTCAATATGCTGACCTCACAGAGTAGAGTATTGATCGTTGATGACGAGCCTTCAATTCGTAGGGCGCTGCACACCACATTGAGCACTCTGGGTTTTGATATTGAGGAAGCATCGGGCGGAGAACAGGCCATCTCGTTTGTTCGCTCGGAGCGCTACGATGCTGCTGTTCTGGATATCAATATGCCCGGAATGGGCGGTATTGAAGCGTGCCGGACAATGCGCCGGATGGCGCCACACCTTCCGATTTTGATCCTGACAGTACGCGACGACGCCGATGACAAAATCGAAGCATTGGACGCAGGAGCGGATGACTACATCACGAAGCCTTTTCACGTAGGCGAGTTGATGGCCCGTGTACGGGCCGCAGTTCGGCGTTCTCACGCCACGCAGGCCAACAAAGATAGGGCGATTACCGTCGGCGATATCGAACTCGACATCAGCCGTCGGTTAGTTCGAAAACGCGGCGTAACTGTTCATCTCACTCCGAAGGAGTTCGATCTGCTGCACTGCCTGATGTCACAGGCTGGTAAGCCTATTACCCATGCCCGTCTGCTTACGTCTGTGTGGGGCACGGAATATGGAAATGAACTGGAATACACCCGCACATACGTGCGTCAGCTTCGAAAAAAACTAGAAGACGACCCCTCCCGGCCTAACTACTTGCTGACCGAATCGTACATTGGGTATCGGTTCAGAGATCCTGCATAAACCGGAGAGTGAGTAGGCGTTTTGCAGGCGGTCTCGAACTCTGATTCCTGTCGCGAGATCTCTTCTCTTGAGTTTCATCGCATCTAAGCCGTGGCCTCCAGGGATCTTAAACGTGCTTACGATCATTTTACGAACTTTTCATGCCTTCCTCAGCAAGCAAACGATAGATTTTCCTCACCGGCAAGATTCCTGAGAACACCAAAGACCAGGGATTGTTTCCGGTGGAGGAAGAAAGATGCGGAAGTTTACAGTCGTTGCGATCAGCATATTGGTCAGTCTCGGATCAGCTGTAGCTCAGTCAACATTTGGCAGCATCGTGGGCGTAGTCCATGACAAGACGCAGGCGGTTGTACCAGGCGCTTCGGTCCAAATAAAGGATTTGGAAGATAACAGCATTCATTCAACAGCAGCGGATCAGAACGGATCATTCGAGTTCGTCAATCTGAAGCCCAGCAAGTATGCGGTGAGCGTGCATGCCGACGGTTTCGCTGACTTTCAGGTTCATTCAGCGGAATTGACAGCCCGGCAAGCCTTGCGCGTCGATGTCACACTGAACATCAAGAGTCAGTCCGAGACGATGGAAGTGTCAGATACTGTCGCGACGATCAACACAGAGAATGCCGTAATCGGCGATTCAAAGGACACATCGCAGATTGGACAATTGCCTCTGAACTTCCGCGCAAGCACGACGAGTCCCCTCGCCTCCCTGGCCACCTCAGCGAATGTGCAGCAGGATAACCAGGGAAATATCGCTCTTGCCGGCGCGACGGCAAATATGGTGGGTTATTCCGTCGATGGCATTTCGACGACCAATGTGTTTTCAAGCAATGCAGGAGCGAACCCCTACCCCTCTTCCGAGGGCATATCTGAATTGAAGGTCACAGCTTTCAACAACAGCGCAGAATTCGCACAAGTGGGCGACGTCACATTTACTACCAAAGGCGGGACCAACCGTCTTCATGGGAGCTTGTTCGAATATCTGCAGAATGACGCGCTCGACGCCAAGGTCTTCAATTTCAACGTGAAAGCTCCGAAGCGCTTCAACACTTTTGGCGGCAGCCTTGGCGGGCCGGTCACGATTCCGCACATCTACCACGGAAGAGACAAAACGTTCTTTTTTATCGATTACGAAGGCAATCGACGAAGAGTCTCACAACCGGAACAATTCCTGGTTCCCACGCTTGCGGAACGGAATGGCAATCTTAGTGATATCGGCGGCCCAGTGATTCCGCAGAGCAGCATCAACCCCAGTGCCACAGCTTTGCTGAACAACTACTATCCACTGCCGAACATAAACTGTATCGCCCAACTGACGCCGAGCTGCAGTTTCAACGATGAGGCTTTGCAGCCCATTCCTTCTAGCACGAACGGATTCGACGGGAGAATCGATCACATTATTAATTCGAAACAGCAAGTGTATGCCAGATTCAATTGGAAGAATGTGACCTCGAGTATTGTGAATCCGCTTCTTCCGAACGATCTGGATCACGAGCATGACCGAAGCTTCTTGGTGTCTCACAACGACAGCATCCGTCCCAACCTGCTCAATGAATTCCGCTTTGGTTTCACGCGTACGCTTTTGGCACCTAATTTCCCAATTCAAGGAGCTGCCGCGATCGCACAACTGGGACTCCAGGATGTGAATGTATCGCATCACCCGTTCGATGGCGGCTTTCCCTCAATCAACTTCTCGCAGGGCACGGGCTTCACGCCGATTGGCAGAGACCACGTGGGAAACACACTGTCCAGCACAAAGCAAATCACCGATAACCTTACATACGTCCGCGGCAAGCACACGTTTCGCACCGGTGCTGACGTGCGCTGGGTGCGCTTTCAAGTCCCCGAGATTGAGACGCCATCCGACGATTACGGGCTGTTCACCTTCAACGGCGGATTCACCGGAAATGCCTTCGGAGACCTCTTGACCGGTGTTCCGAACACCTCGTATTTTGCAGTGACCGGTCCCACAAACAATGCCGGGGGGCCGGAGTTGGGCCTCTATGCCCAAGATGAGTGGCAGGTGAACAGCCGACTCACGTTCAATGCCGGACTGCGCTGGGAATGGCTCCCGCCTTTTGTGGATCAACACGGGATTCAGGCTAATTTCGACCCTGTCAAAAACACGATCATTGTCAACGACGTCCTCTATCGCAGATTGGGTGGCCCGGTGCCCGCATTTCTGCAGTCCTTCAATGCTTGTAATGCAGCGCCTCCGGGATTCTCGGCGCCCGCCGACGCAGGATATGTGCCCTCAGCTTCCATGCCTTGTACCGCCGTGGTGTCGAACAGCCAGGAAGGACTGCCCCCAGGTCTTCGGCAAACATACATGCGTAACTTCGATCCGCGTATCAGCCTGGCTTACCGGCCATTCAAAGACAACAAGACAGTATTTCGCGCGGGCTTTGGCATCTTCACAGTGATCAATCTGGGGCAATTGCAGAACAATAACGAGAGCAATCCTCAATCTTCGGTCCACACGTATCAGAACGCTCTGGCCAACGGCGTTCCACTTTTCCAATTCCCCAATACCATCGCGCCTAGCCAACTTGTACAGATCGGCGGTGGGACAATCCAACAGGCCACTGATCCTCACTACCGAGATCCGCAGTCCGCACAGTGGAATGTCACTGTGGAGCGGGAGCTTACGCCTGACACCGCGTTGCGCGTCAGCTACGTTGGCATGAATTCGTACCGGTTAAACGTGTCCGTGAATTGGAACCAGATCGCCCCGAGCGCTCAGCCCTATGTTCCGAGTCCGGTAGTAGACCCGAGGGCACCGTTTCAGAATTGGGGAATTATCTACTCCACCGAGAACCTCGGCGGCGCCAACTATCAGGGGATGGAAGTCGCAGCTACCCACAAAACTTCGAAAGGGCTCTATTTCTCGGCAAACTATGCCTGGACGCATAGCCTGAGCGATGCTCAAGGAGATGCGCCAACTGCCTTTGCGGGCGAGACCAATTACGGACTCGCAGTCGTGAACCGTTTCGCCATTGGCCAGGATCGCGGCAACGTGGAAGGTACGCGGCGTCAGCGGTTCCTCCTGACAGGAACCTATGATCTGCCGTTTGGCAAAGGACGGCGGTGGTCGAGTTCAACCGGCCTTTTGGATCATGTTCTGGGCGGCTGGAGCGCGAACACGATCACCCTGCTGGAGACGGGGCCGTATCTTACTCCCACGATCAATCCGCTCTTCGATCAGACCAACACGGATCCTTTAGGTGCAGGTTCGGTTGTTCGCCCAGACATCGTTGGCAATCCGATTCCCGCACATCGAACGGCTAGCCACTATTTCGATATCAATGCATTTGCACCTACACCCGCTGGAGCAGCACGTATTGGAAATTCGCGCGTGGGCAGTCTGGAGGGCCCAGGAACCGTCGCCGTCAGTGCGGGATTGGCAAAAGCAGTCGCAGTGCGCGAAAACGTGAACCTGCGCTTCGAAGCCACCTTTACGAACCTGTTGAACCACACTAACTATGCTCCCCCGGCGACGAACATTAGTAATCCCTCAACGTTCGGAGTCTTGAACGCCGCGCAGACGGCGGAAAACGCAGGTAATCGTACGGGGCAGTTGGCACTGCGGCTCGATTTCTGATACGTACCGACAACAAGAATGGGATCGTCCTCATTGGGGGTGACGATCCCCATCAACCGCCACTTTCTAATCGTCCCCAAAGCGTTCGCCCATTGGAATTAGGTGTGTGTTGATTACCAGCATTTCACGCTGAGAAACGACCGATTCGCTGCTCAATTTGGGAGGAAGGTTGCAAAATGACCATCACGTTACTCGCAATCGCATTAGTCGCGATGATCCCGCTGGCACGAAAGCTCGTGCGAGACGGCCTGTCTCGAAGGACGAAACCCACTGACCCAGGCGAGAAAGAATATTGGCGGATGCACGGAGGACAATAGGCCAACTCGGGTGCGCTGTTGCGGACATTGGAACTGAGAGTTCACTGGAGCCAAACATGCTGAAGGAAAGGAACATGGTATTAGCGGTCTTGGTCGTTGCAGCTTTGTTCGCAAACGGGGCAACACCTGGAACTGCCTTGGCACAGAAGGCGGCAGTTCCAAAGCCGCAGGACACGCTCGCTATCGGAGAGGAGCAGGTCAAGCAGTTGTTGCTTCTGATGGACGCGGACAAGAAGGGGCAGATTTCAAAGCCAGAGTGGATGCAGTTCATGGAAGCAGAATTCGACAGGCTGGATAAGAACAGGAAAGGGCAACTTGACGTCAAAGAACTCACGCAATCCAAACTGCGGGCAAGCCACTTTGCAAACGTGGGTAAGTAACGCTAGAGGGAATAACCAATAACGGCACCCTAATCGCACCCAAATACCCTGGTGCCCAGACAGGTAAGCCACTGAAGCAATGGAACCAAAATCCCGGTCCCGACGGCCAGAACTCTGCTGGGTGGCGGCAGCGTTCAAGCACAGCCTGCGCTCGCGTGTTCCCCGGGATGAGCTCCGGCGGAACAGGAAGAGCCTAGCTCACGAAGGCTCTCATGGCCACAGCGGCCAATAGATCACGGCATTGGCAAATTCTGCGGGAAGGGCGCGGACCGAGCGTGCTAGCGATCCGGTCGTGAGTGTAACGGCGATGTTGGCCTCTGGCTAGAAGTGGTTTTCATTCGGGCTGGTGACGCAGGAGCACTCAGATTATGATAGGCCCCCGTTGCCCGTACAGCGATGAGATAGAACGACAAGAAGACAAAATCAACAATGACCCAAAGCAGCGCCATTCCGTTACCGTAACGGTACACGGCATAAAGCAGAGAAGGCATGTGGAGGACGACCCATCCCAGGCACAACACGAGTCCAGCTATCGCGGCTGCCCGTGACATCCTACGGATCCCCCACGCGATCACGGCGAATGCAACACCGATGGCTAATGAAAGCCAAGGTCGCTTGAATAGCGGTGAGAGCCTGCTGAAGCCCACAAAGTACACTGCAAAGAAGACGCTAACACCAACCGCATTTACCACGGCCATCCTGGCACTCTGCGGCTTTCCGGCTTCCGACCGATACCACGCCATGACAATGCTCCCGCAACAGAGGCATTCTAGCTAGAACCTTTGAGAACCTACAAATTTGTTTTTCATCCCTGCGGGGTGCACCTGCGACGCACCTGAGAAGTTCTTGGGCGCAACGCCGATGATTATGATTGGGGTCAGATTGACCTCGATAGTTTTGCCTAGGACAGACGGTGACCCGTCAAATCTGCGCTGCCAGAACAAGTCGCTGACAACAGAAACAGTGCCAGAACCGGGGTTTTGAGCGTTTAACCGGCCAATCCATGGTAGCCAAGGACAAAGAGAGCTGAGTTATCCTTCTTGATCTGAGATTAAGCAGGGAGGAGCAAGGCTCTCCTCTGGGCACTGTCCGTCCAAGATTCTGCTCAGCGAGAAAGGCACACAAGGTTTTTTCCTGGTCTGACTGTAATAATCCGCTCTGCTCTACGTCTTTACTTGCGAAGAGGATCAATAAGGCTGACTGAGCAAGACTCACGTGAATTGTGGTTTCCAACTTTAAGGCTCAAGCGGCTTGAATCCAACTATCAGCGGAGCACTTCATGGTTGCTCGCGGATTTGCCTCTATTTGTTTCCTTGCCGCTTGCGCGTCCGGACTGGTCATCAATCCGAGAACCAACCCGGCCAGTGCCGGACGCAAAACGTCCAGCAACGGTCATCCCGTAGCGGCGAAGAGCATCAGAAGAGCCGGTTGGATGTTCCGGACGCGCGACTCAAGCGGCGGGACGACGTGAGCCCTCCAACCCAGTTGAAGACGAGAGATCACGAGGTTCTTTCAGGCTGATCTCTTGGCGGGCTGGTAGAACTCGATCACCTTCCCACGTCGTTCCGGGGGTGTCCACTTCACCCGCTTCTGGAATGTGTTCGGTATATAGAACTCGACTACGTTAGCCATTGGTTGATCTCCTGCGTTGCCTCTTTCGTTCCCGCTCGGAACAGGTCTGGACGGTAGGCTCCATATCCCTGCCACTCCCATCCGCATTGACAGTGCACCGAATCGCACAATCGCAGTTTTCTTAGGAGTGCCTTGCATATAGCGCATGACCGCATCCACATCGTTTTCTCCAGCAATATTGTGCTGAATACAGCAAGACCGTTTCATTGTGCGCCTGCCATCGCTAACTCGTACCAGAATCCGGCATCTGCAAAACAAAACGCCCAGACTCGGATTCGAGTCGTGGGATGCATGTTGATCAGCCCTCCCCAAGTGCTGCTCAACTTGCTCAACTAGAAGACTAGCCCCGTCGAGAGCAGGTTTGAATGGCACCGGAGTGCCAGGGGGCGGCTCCAACGATCACGGTCAGAACGGTGCGTTCCGTTGGCACACAAACTCTTGAGAACAGGCTCCGCAGTTCGTTGTGAGTGTCAAGGCGATATTTCTCGCCAAATGGCTGTTGGAACTTTGTGTTATCCTTCGCCCTCGCCCAGTGTGCGGACCTCCTCGCCAAATCAAGTGGTTCGTCGGTTTGCAGGCCGTCAGCTTAGCTTTTCCGTGGCGGCATTGGTCATGGTGCGGAACGCATCTTGGTCGGGAAGGGTTGTTGCATTTCATTACTGTTCGGATCAGGGTTTCCGTTCTTCTCGTCATTCTTGCAATACAGGCTTTCCTTATCGGAAGGTCTGGATGGGGAAGAATTGGGCTCGACTTACGCTCCTCGCGTGGTTCCTTTTGGGCTGCATAGAATCCTTGGTCCAGCACCTCTCGGCCTATCCCGGTTCACGTCCCGGCGAGCATTAAGATTGTCGGCATCGTGTTGACGACCCTGCGAGCGTTTTCATTTGTGATCTTGTTTACTCATTCTGCAAACGACTGGTTTCGACGTACCTCGACAGAGAGGAGCCCGCTTTTCCTCAGTAGTTGTTGCAATCAGGCCGCCGCGCTCAAAAACTTAAACCTACGGGCTTAGCTGTCGTAACATCTCGTAATGTAATGTGTTGAGCAAGGCTCCAATTCGAGCAGGAACTCCTCGTCAAAGGCGTAAGATTTCGCAACGGAGATGTCGTCTCCGGTGAAGGCTCGGATCGCCTCAACGGACTCCCAGAAGGTGTTCATGAGGAAATGTGCGGTATTGCTCTCGATACTGCGCAGTGCGTAAGCGCCGTTGTCGCCGAGAGTCGTGATCCGGGATCGCAACCGTTCGCATCAGGTTCAGATTGGTTCAGATATTCGTCGCCTTTGGCGGCCGGGATTGCGCCATGCCAGATTCGCGTGATCATGTTGAACTCCCCTCGTGTCGATAGGTCCCCAGTAAACTCAAATAAGCTCCACTTCGAACAGGGGAAAGGTAGCCACAGGTTATTGTCTTCCCTTGGTAAATCAATTACGAGGGCTAACGGCTCGCTATCCCGGTCGGTTCGCCCCCAACGCCTCAGCGACTACCCGGCAATCTCTTCGGTGGCGGGCTTGCGTTCCGGGATCGCGGCGTTCACGGGTGGGAGTCATTTTGCTCTTGAAGACTTCTGACTATTTGTTGTCTCTTGACGCGCTGGCGCGACTGCTTTGCCCGGTTCGCTTTCAATTCTTGATGTTGTTCTTGGCGTTGGTCAGGGCAGCGCATTACTGGACCGAAACGCATCCTGAGATCGCCTTCCGACCTGTGCAGGAATATTTGAGAAACGTTCATCGTCACTCGGGAAGCAAAACCGCGCTGATTCGACTTGAGCGCGAAGGGGACAGGGTCCGCGTAAAGGTTGAAGACCAGGGGATGGAATGTCCCCGGAACGACTCGCTGAAGTTCAGTCCCACGGCACGGGAGTGGGAATCCCAGGAATGCGCGAGCGCATCCGCCATTTTTGCGGCGATTTGGTTGTCGAATCCAACGGTTCTGGTACGAGAGTTTGCGCGACTTTTCCATTGAAGCCGCGCCCGTCAAGAGATCCGAGCAAAACGCAGCAAGATGTAGCGTGAAACCTGCTGCCGCCACGACCTAGCACGGGGGAGCCCCGGCCCGTCGCTTGATTGCGACCCGCCTTTGCACTCGGCATTGCAGGGCGCGCTACCGCTCCCATACGCGTATATCGCGTATATAAGGACGGACGGAAGAAGATCTCCCCCTAGGCAGCTCGATCATAGCGGTGATGCAACCCTTCGACTCGATCGAAGGCAAGAACACGACTAGGAATCGTGCAGCGAGTTCTCCGCCCCGGCGTTCCCTTCCCCCGGTCCAAGATGCGTACGGTCCTGAGGAGTACGACACGTATTCGGAGAGTAGACGTTTCAGGCGCCGCTCGTTCAGTGCGATCACATGGTCAAGCAACTCGCGGCGGCAAACCCCCACCCAGCGTTCGGCGACACCATTCTGCCAAGGGCTCCGTACCGACGTTTGCAGGCATTCGATTCATGGAGCGGATCGCAACAGGGACCTCAAATCCATGTTTCGCAGCATGATCAACGATGGGAAACTCCGGGATGTAGACTGAAGGACAGCTGTACAATCACCGGTACCGATTCTTTGCACGCAGGTCCAAAAGAGAATTGCTTTCCGATCAGTGAGAAAACTGAATGACCAAGCCCATGGTTCGCATTGTCGTTAAGGGAATTTGTCTTCTTGCATTAGTTGTGCCGCCTGGAGTTGGACTGGCCCAAGAGACGGAGCGGGTTGTGGCTATAAAGCCACCGGGTACGCCGCTGCCGGATGAAGCGCAATCGCGTAATGTCACAAAATTCTCTTTCATTTCCTATGGCGACACCCGAGGACGGAGGGATGGGACCGCAATTCAATACGAACATTCGCTGATCATCGACTCCATGCTGGGACAGATCAAAAAGCTACACGACACGGAATACCCAGTGCGCTTCATCCTGCAGTCGGGTGACGCGGTGGTGGACGGAAGAAAAGCACAGCAATGGAATGTCAGCTTCGTACCCCTCATCAATCGTTTGACCATGGAAGGCGGGGTTTCGTATTTTCTGGCACCCGGGAACCACGATGTAACCCACTCGGGCAACGCAGAGGACCCTGAACGAAAGGTCGCACTGCACAATTATCTGGATGCGGTAGGCAGCCTCATTCCGCCGGACGGATCGCCACGACGCCTGTCCGGCTATCCCACGTACTCGTTTGGCTACGGGAACACTTTCGTGCTTGGATTCGACGCCAACATCGCGGGCGATGAAAAACAGTTCCGGTGGGTAAAGGCACAACTGGAAGAGGTCGACCGGAAGCGTTACGTCAATATCATCGTTTTCTGTCATCAGGCGCCGTTTTCCTCCGGCCCGCACGGTGGGCCAACGGTAGAGGAGCCAACAATCGAATTGAGGAATAAGTACATGCCGCTGTTTCGAGCCAGTCACGTGCGGGCGGTTTTTTCCGGGCATGAGCATTTGTTCGAACACTGGGTCGAGCACTACACGGATGCGAGTGGGACCCATCGCATGGACCTGGTGGTCTCAGGGGGTGGTGGGGCGCCAATCTACGCATACACCGGCGAGCCGAAGCTGGACGAGTACTTGAAGGCAAACGAAGCCAGCAAGGTCGAGTTGAAACATCTCGTAAAACCGGGAGTAGAGCGGGGAGCGAATCCGTACCACTACCTGATCGTCCGCGTGGACGGAGAGAAGCTGGACATGGAAGTCATAGCAGTGGACTGGGGCGCCGGATACGAGCCGTATCGCAGCAACAAGGTTTCCTTTGAGGGTCCGTGACGCCTCAGAGGTCAGTGAGGTAGAGTCGAGAACAGGCGCAGTGGCGTTTCCCTGGCTATTGGCTGAGCTTTCGCTTCACCGTCAATCCGGTTTGACTTGACTCTGTTTCCTGATTGCCGAGTAGGCCCGGGGAATTCCGCCCCGAGCCGCCCACAGATCCGGACGTGAACCTCGCGATTCATCCGCGGACACTCTCGGACCGCCTTGGCCATCGTCCTCAAGAAAAGAAGACCCCACGGCCGCTCTCAACAGCCTCGATAATGGGAGTTTCGTCGAACACACAGCGACCGGAACTATCGTGTAACTGATTTTTCCCCATGTTGTCTGGAGACGGCTAAAATAGGATCATGACCAGCGATCCTTACGAATCTCCGTCTATTAAAGAAATCTGTGCGAGCGTGAAGCGTCTCGGATATGGAGCCAACCAGAGCATTCGCCTTTACGGCGAGGAATTTGAAGTGATCTCAGATCCCTTTCCTGAGGCGGGCGGCATTGCGGTAAGCGTCAGAACGAAAAAAAGTGACAGCATTCGCGTGATACAGCTGCCCGCGACCGTACTTCAAAGTGTTAAGGGGCCGTTGCCAACCGCAGCCTGAGAGTCTGGCCTTCACTCAACCCGTAATCGATCCAGTACGAAAAACCTTTATCAAGGCTGGTCGGCCCATGCTGCAGAAACCCGAATCGCAGTAGCATTGGTACCCCACCCCCTTGGCTCTGGCTGCGACTCACTAATCTTCCACTTAAGGGCTTCTCGGCACGAGCCGATCGTAACGCCGACGACTGCAGGGTCGCGACCCGCGAAACATGAATGCGGAGAAAAGCCCAGGGGTTGAGTTCTTCACGCCTACTGATCTTCCCTTTATCGTGTGTCCTTCTGGCACACGGCTGGCACAGCAAAATGTGGGAGACGAGCTGATTTCGGGCCGGTCTAACCGAGTAGACGGCTGATCGGCCGTTAGCCGGCCTGAAGGCGTTCTCGATTACAATCGCCACTACATCAATGACTTGCCGACGACCAGCCCGCACGGAAGTGACTCCAACACCCTTCGAGGATTGTTAGAGTTGTATCGATTCGAACGGCGCGCGTGGCACAGCAGCGCCACACCCCGAGAGGACGCAGTATCCTCGAAAGTTTCGTGCGTTCGTTTGCTGAATGGATAGGTCGACGCAACACCAAGCCTGAGTCTACTCGTAGGCGTTTCAAAGACTAAACGTGGTCTTTAGTCTTGTGTCGGCCTGCCGTTGTGCCTGTGCGTCATGCGCGCACAGTAGCGGCACCGGCTTTCTGGTTCATCAGATCGCTTTCCAGCTTCGCTCGAAGGCCCCTGGTATTGCATATGAATGCGAACAACGGTGACGGTCTCCGCCGGAATCTGACGCGACTCCCGCATCTGGCGCAGCATCGGACCGCGCTTGACCGTGTCGGTCCTCACGGTTGCGCGCTCAACCGTAGGTGCAGCCGGCTTGAGGCGTGAAACTCCAACTGAGACTGCGGCCACGCCTAAGATTTCCGCCGCCAGGATAAACAGCTCGCGGCACGTTTCCGGGTCGTGACCTGGGGCCCGGACGATGTCCATTCGATTGCAGTCTCTTTCTAGTATTAGCTAACTGACGATCCCTACCATCACAGACTTATTTGCTTGCAAAGTCCTAATCCTGCTGTTTCAACTCTCGCGCAAGGCGATGATGGGATTCACTTTCGTCGCGCGGCGTGCTGGGAGATAGCTCGCCAGCGCGGCCACTGCAAGTAAGAGGAGAGGCACGATCAGAAACACAGCCGGATCATGGGGGCGAACACCATAGAGCAGACTTGCCATCATGGACGCAGTGGATGCAGAAAAGGCCACTCCGGCAACGATGCCCATGCCAGCAAGCGCCACCCCCTTGCGTAAGAACATTCTCAGAATGTCTTCTCGTCGCGCCCCCAGGGCCATGCGGATACCGATCTCGCGCGATCTTTGACCGACGATATAAGCCAACAAGCCGTAAATTCCGATGGAGGCCAGAAGCACCGCCAGTCCAGCAAATCCGCCCACCAGATCGGCAGAAAAACGGCGTGAAGCCAGT
>Ga0209380_10000326_pt1 | contig 33191 bp, 25 predicted proteins | sample HubBroMetageWFT6_FD_188347 | JGI IMG/M metagenome (GOLD analysis project Ga0209380, IMG submission 188347) | Warmed and freeze-thawed soil microbial communities from the Hubbard Brook experimental Forest, New Hampshire - Hubbard Brook CCASE Soil... | ecosystem: Environmental > Terrestrial >... | reverse complement strand
GCCTGATCTTCTCTGCGTTGCGCCGCCGATCAGGTTGCCCTGAGCGGCTACAAGCATCGCAGAGTACCGTCTATAGGTCCGATCCTCGCCGCGCGGGTGTGGAGGCACTAAGCAGGTGACGCCGTGGCACGCGCATGACTGGTTCGCCAAAGAGGGATGAAGAATGTCCCTGCTCATCCGGCTGCCGGTGGGGCAATCCTATCGGCGTTCTTTGCACTTGAGCGGCTACCTATTGAAGGGGGTATTCCCTCAGGATGCCGGAGATGGGTTTTCAAGTTTCGCTGGCTGATTGGATAACCAATTCAATAGGTTGGAAATCGCCGTCGGATTCGGACTTAGATTTTGGGCACTTGACGCGTGGACTGAGCGCCGAAGTAGGGCTCATTCGGCGGGAATTTCTTTGAGCCTGGGGACGGATCTGCTGGTTTCGTTCATCTTATCGTTACGGGGAGTTCTCTCACGCTGGGGGACGGAGGAAATTGGCGCAGTCGCGCAAGGACATCGTAGCGTGGGTCGGCAGTCATGTCTTGCCGCACGAGGCGGCCGTGCGCGCGTGGCTTAGGCGCTGGACCGGTCGCGACCAGGATATCGACGATGTCATTCAGGAGGCCTATTGCCGTCTGGCGGCGATGGATGACGTCACGCATGTGAGCAATGGGCGCGCGTACATGTTTCAGACAACCCGCAACATTGTGCTGGAGCAAGTGCGGCGCTCGAAGATTGTGCGTATCGACAACGTGGCGGATATGGGCTCCTTAAGCATCGTAGATGAGGCGCCCCCGATGGATCAGGTGGTGGCCGGAGCACACGAGTTGCAGCGGGTAGAGCAGCTGATCGAGAACTTGCCGCTCAAGTGCCGACAAATATTCGTCCTGCGACGGATCCACGGCGTCTCGCAGCGAGAAATCGCGCAGATGCTAGGGGTCACTCAAGCTGCGGTGGAAAAGCAGGCAGCGCGCGGATTGCGATTGATCCTGCAGGGATTGGAAGGCGATGACAAATTGGAGTCTTCAGTAGGAGAAGTTGGTGAGCACTCGAGAGAGCGCACGCGAGATCGCTGATCAGGCGGCCGAGTGGGCGACACGGATCGACGGCGGTTCGATCGACCATGACACGGACGTCGGACTGCGTCGTTGGCTGGATGAAGACCCACGCCGCCAAGGCGCGCTCCTGCGCGCGCAGGCGGCTTTGAGCTTCCTCGATCGGGGGCGTGCGCTCGCGGGTGTAATACCGAAACCCGAGTCGCGACCGATCTGGGTTCGACGGAAATTGATGTTCGCCGGTGCGGCACTCGCGGCCAGCCTCGTCGGCGTCGCGATTCTGATGTCTCTTCCAAATCGCTACGGCACCGACCTCGGTGAGATCCGGCAACTACCCCTATCGGACGGCTCCGTGGTCGCCCTCAATACACAGAGCGCGGTCGAGGTGTCCATGCATCGGAACGCGCGCGAGGTCACGCTGACGCGCGGCGAGGCATGGTTCAAGGTGGCACACGACAAAACGCGCCCCTTCATAGTCAGCGCGGGTCGTATCCGGGTGCGCGCCGTAGGAACAGCGTTCTCAGTGCGCCGGCACGATGACGGTGCCGACGTAGAGGTGACGGAGGGCGTGGTCGAGACGTGGACAGTCGGGGAGGAAGAGCGCCGGATACAGGTCGCTGCCGGCTCGATGGCTTATGTAGCCGCCTACGAACCGCCCAAGATCGTGCAGGCGTCCGCGGATGTCGAGCGTTCACTCGCCTGGCGCGAGGGTCAGATCGTTCTGGAAGGGGAAACCCTCGACGAAGCGGTGGCGCAGTTCAATCGCTACAACGCCAGGAAGCTCGTGATCTCGGACCCCGGCCTCGCCGCCGAGAAGCTCGTCGGGCAGTTTCGCGCGACGGACCCGCAGACATTCGCCGAAGCGGTCGCAACGACCCTCGGCGCTAAGCTCGAGGAGGATGGCGAGACGATCCGGTTGTCTCGGCGAAGTCCACGATAATTTTGAGTGAGGAATCAGACGGAAAGTTGCACGCCGTGCATCGTTTGATCAGCTGGGCGAATTGTACGTCCAGTTGAGAGGCTCAAACGCAAACTAAGCACCGCGACGTCCCCGGGTGAGGCAGTGACGACGGGGATCCCGGACTTCGCTCGCCAAGCCGGGATTCAGAATATTGGTGTCGGAGCTCCTGGTTCGTGGGAAACGAGTCGGCGCGTTTCCCTTCTTTAACTGCCCAGTCCTCTGGGAGTCTCGAGGGGTCGATCTTCGTGGCCGTGTCCTGGATCCGGAATTTGCCAGCAAGCACAAGGTCTGAGGGTGCTTGAACGAGAGCGATGTGTCGACGATGTAAGTACCAGTGGAGCGAATGCGATGAAGGTGATGAAGAGAGTTATTGCATTGTTGTGTTTGGTGGTGGCCGCGCCGGTTTACGTTCTCGCGTCACCCGAGCACGTACCGCTGCCGGCCGCCCAGGCTGCCCTGGAGCGCGCGAAGACGCTGGATACGCAGAAGCAGCCGGCCGAGGCACTGTCGGCCTTCATCGAGGCGATCGAGGCCGATCCGGATTTCCTCGCGGCGCATGAGCAGCTCGAGGAATCCATGAGTCGTTGGCGGGCCGCGGCCTATGAGCAGAAAGACCCAAAGCCGAAATCGCAGGCCAATGAGATGAGGAAGACCGTCGCCCTGAAGTACAAGGAGTGGGAGCGGCGCTTTCCCGATTCCGTCGGCATTCCGTACGGCATGGGGGTTCAATTGGAGGGCAGGGAAAACCCAGGGGCAAGGCCCTACCTACTCAAGGCCGCGGCGCGCGATCCAAACAATGCGAAAATCTATTCGATGCTCAGCTTCGATGCGGAGCGTTGGGGCGACAAGAAGGCCTCCTTGGAATACATGCACAAGGCAGCGCTGCTCGACCCGCACAATCCAGACTACGCCTTCTACTATGCCAGCGCCCTGAATAAGACGGACCCGTCCCAGGGGGAAGCCGCCCTGTTCGATGTTCCCAAGCGCTTCCCCACCAGCGAGCGTGGCGCGCAGGCGCTCTACTGGTTGGCCGTTGAGGCGCCGGACGATGCCAAGCGAATTGCGATCCTTGAGCACCTGCGCCAGCAGTTCCCACCGGAAAAGTTCAGCTGGTCCTCCGGGGGTATGTCTGATTTGTTCGACGCCTACCTGCGTGTTGATCCGCTCAAGGCGGTGAAGCTCGCGCAGGAGATGCAGGGCACGAAGGGATCAAAGGAGTGGGTCGCTCGCGTGGCGTGCGCGCAGACCTATATTCAGGTCAACCAGAAAGTGGCCGGCGGTAAACCCGAGGATGCCGTGGCGCTGCTGGACAAACTGAGCGCCAACCCGCGCTCCTCAAATGCTGCGATGCTGGTGCGCCTGAAGGCACAGGTGATGATCAAGGCGGGACAACTGCAGGGAGCGTACGCCAGTCTCCTCAAGCAGCAAGCCAAATGGCCCGAGGATGCGACGCGGGTGGCCTTGGAAAGCGCCGGCAAGCAGCTGAACAAAACGGCCGCCCAGGTCCACGCTGACCTCAAGCGCATTCTCGACGCCAACGGCAAGATTGCTCCGCCGTTCAATCTGCAGCAATACGGCTCCGCCGGTACGGTGTCGTTGGCAAGCCTACGCGGCAAGGTGGTGCTTCTCACGTTCTGGTTCCCCGGATGCGGCCCGTGCCGTGCTGAATTTCCCCACTTCGAAGCGGTGATGCACCAGTTCCGCGAAAAGGACGTGGTCTATCTGGGCATCAATGTCCAGCGCGATCAGGATGAATATGTGCTGCCTTTCATGGCGAAGACGCAGTACAGCTTTCTGCCGCTGAAGAGTACCCCCGATAAGGAAATCGGCGGAAAAGAGAGCACGGAGTACCAGGTCCGAGGAGAACCGACGAATTTCGTGATCGATCGTACGGGTCGAATCGTGTACAGAGACTTCATGATTGATGACTCTGACGGCGAGTCGGTCGTAAAGCACATGATCGAGTCAGTGCTCTAACCACACGAGCAGCATCATGAGCGTGGTTCGGAGTGTACGAGCTGTTGCGACGGCACTTGTGGTGTTTGCGTCGTTCACTGCTCGTGCACAGGTGCAAGCGTCATTAGTTGCGGCTGACAAATCTGTTCAGTCTGGCCGTTCCTTCACGGTGGCGCTGCGCCTCGATCAGCAACCGACGTGGCATACCTATTGGATCAGGGCCGGCACAGGCTATCCGACTTCGCTGCACTGGGATCTCCCGCCCGGATGGACCGCAGGTGCGATCCAATGGCCAGTGCCGACAATGATCAGGGATGCCAACGGCAATATCACCGGCAACGGTTACGACGGAATTGTTGAGCTGCCAGTGACAATTACGCCGGCGGGGAACCTCAAGTCGGGCGAGCACGTGACCCTGGAAGCCCAGGCGAAGTGGCTGATGTGCTCGGATATCTGCATTCCCGACCGGGCCCATGTAACGCTGACGCTGCCTGTGTCCCTGGGTACTCCGCAGTCGGACGAGACGGTGAGGGCGGAGGTTGCGAGGATGCCGATGCCCCAACCGGCAACGGGCTGGAAGCTCGCGGCGGTCCGGCACGACAAAAATGTGACGCTGCAATTGATCGGCGCAGGCACGCTCGAATCGCCGCATTTCTTCAGCGAAGACGGCTTCACTCAATACGATCAACCGCAGACTGCACTCAACTCCGGGGGGTCACTCACGCTCACCCTGCCGATCTCCGACGATGCAGAGGCTGCAACTACCAGGCTGGTCGGTGTACTGGCCTATACCGACAAGAAGGGCGTATACCGCGGACTGCAGATCGATGTCCCGTTTGGGTCCAGCGCGACAGCTCCCGGTGCCGCCGCCGCAGGTCCGACAACCAGGGCCAGTGGGTCTTCCTCCGGCACCGCGATTGGGAGGCTGTTTGCGACGCTGGTGTCCGCGCTGTTAGGTGGCCTTATCCTCAATCTGATGCCCTGTGTGTTTCCTGTGCTCGGCATCAAGATCGTCGGCTTTGTGAACCAGTCGGGCAACGAGCGCCGCAACGTGACACTGCACGGGGTGGCGTTCACGCTTGGCGTGCTGGTGTCGTTCTGGGCGCTGGCCGGCGTACTGGCTGTACTGCGCGCCGGGGGAGCACAGCTCGGTTGGGGTTTCCAGCTGCAGTCGCCCGCGTTCGTTTTTTGTCTCGCGGTCGTGATGCTGGTTTTCGCGCTCAGCTTGAGCGGCGTATTCGAATTCGGCCTGAGTGCCATGGGGATAGGGTCGAAGCTGCAGACGAAAGACGGCTACGCCGGTACTTTCTTTACCGGCGTGTTGGCCACGGTCGTGGCAACACCCTGCAGTGCGCCATTTCTTGCGCCCGCCTTGGGCGCAGCGCTCGCCCTGCCAACGGCGCAAGCGTTCTTGGTGTTCAGCGCCATCGGTATTGGCCTGTCCTCACCTTACCTGCTCCTCTCGATCTTTCCTCAGGCTGTCAGGTGGCTGCCGCGGCCGGGGCGCTGGATGGAGACCTTTAAACAACTGATGGCGTTTCCCCTTTACGCTACCGTGGCCTATCTGATTTGGGTGCTGGACGGACAGGTCAGAGAAAGCGGATTGTTGATGGCGTTGCTCGGCTTGACGGTCGTTGCCATGGCGGTCTGGCTTTACGGGCGATACAGCTCGCCTGGCGTGAGTCCACGCCACTCGCGCTTTGGACTGGTGGGCGCGCTAGTGATGTTGGTGCTCGGTCTGCAGCTGGGCTGGCCGCGGGCCGCGGCGGCCAGCGATGTCACGTGGGAGCCTTGGAGCATCGAGCGCGTCCAGCAGTTGCGCGCTGAGAATCGGCCTATCTATGTCGATTTCACGGCGCGATGGTGCGCGACCTGCCAGGCGAATAAAAAACTCGTCTTTGGTTCGGACGAGGTCAAACGATATTTCCGCACACGCAACGTCGCCACGCTGAGAGCGGATTGGACCAACAGCGACCCGCGCATTACTGCCGAACTCGCCAAGTGGAATCGCAGCGCCGTGCCTTTCAATTTGGTGTACGTTCCGACCCAATCGGAGCCGAGGGTCCTTCCAGAAGTGCTCACGCCGAGCGTCGTGCTCAGGGCGTTTGAGCCGTGATTGGCGCGGCGCCGCAGCCGGCACGTTCGGGAATGCCCTGCACGCCATCGCCGACCCTTGAGCCTTTATCAACAAGGAAGACCTCTTTGTGACCATGAGATCCGCCGCGCTTGCGGTCACCCTCGTTCTGCTCGTGGCTGACGCTCACGCCGAGACGCCGGCAACCCAGGCCGCGTTTGGGCCGTTCGGTCTCGACCTGGCCGCGCAGGATAAGTCTGTCAGGCCCGGCGATGACTTCTACCGCTATGCGAACGGCCATTGGCTTGGCACACAGCACATTCCTGCGGATCGGAGCGAGTGGGGCACGTTCGACGCGCTGAGCGAGAAGTCTTCAGAGCGTGTGCGAAAGCTGATCCAGGAACTGCCGGCGGATGCGCCGGCGGGCAGTCTTGCGCGAAAAGTCGGCGACTATTATCGGGCTTTCCTCGACGAGAAGGCGATCAACGCAGCGGGGCTTAAACCCGCGGAATCCGTCTTCGAGGCTATCGCGGCCGCGCGTTCTTACCAAGACCTCGCCACCCTCATGGGACGGCCCGATCTCGGGCTCGAATCTCCCATCGGATTCGGGATCGGTGTGGATGAGAAGAATCCCGATCGCTACCTCGTGAGCGTGGACCAGGCGGGTCTTGGGTTACCGGACCGAGATTACTACCTCAAGACTGATGCCAAGTCCCAGACGATTCGCGATCAGTACCGGGCGCATCTCGCCAAGATGCTGGGCCTTGCCGGCGATTCGGACGTGGACGCCAAAGCGGAACAGATTCTGGAGCTGGAAACCCGGATCGCCGAATGTCATTGGCCGCGCGCGAAGCTCCGCGACCGCGATCTCACTTACAATCTACGCACCTTTAAAGACTTGGAGCTGCTGGCGCCCGCCTTTCCGTGGCGGGATTTCTTTGGGCCGGCCACCTTGCTGGATCGCAAGGACTTCGACGTGGGGCAACCCGACGCAATTGAGAAGCTGGCCAAGCTCTTTACAACCACTCCGGTCAGTGTCTGGCAGACCTATCTCAAGGCCCACTACCTGGACGAATCGGCTGCAGTGTTGCCGAAGGCTTTTGATGAGGAATCCTTCGACTTCTTTCGTCGCAAGCTCGGCGGTCAGCAGGAGCAGCGCCCGCGCTGGAAACGCGCGGTGTCGGCCGTCAACGGCGCGCTCGGGGAGGCGGTCGGGCAGCTTTACGTGCAGACGTACTTTCCGCCGGCGGCGAAAGTGCAAGCGCTAGAGCTCGTTGAGAATCTGCGCAAGGCCTACGAGCTACGCTTCGAGAGCGTCCCCTGGATGAGCACCGCCACCCGTAAGGCGGCGGAAGAGAAGCTCGCGGCGTTTCGGACCAAGATCGGCTATCCCGATGAGTGGCGTGACTACGCGACGCTTACGGTGCGGCCCGATGATGCCTTGGGGAACAAGGTCCGTGCTTCGGTCTTCGAATGGAACCGGGAGGTGAAGCGCATCGACCAGCCCACGGATCGGGACGAATGGGACATGACACCCCAGACCATCAATGCTTACTACAATCCGACCTTCAACGAGGTCGTCTTTCCGGCGGCCATCCTGCAGCCGCCATTCTTTGACCCCAAAGCCGACGCGGCGGTCAACTACGGCGCCATCGGCGGAATCATCGGACACGAGATGGGACACGGCTTCGACGATCAGGGCGCGAAGTCTGATGCCAAGGGGGTCCTGCACACGTGGTGGCTGCCCGAAGACACCGCGGCGTTCAAGACGCTGGTGGACAAGCTTGCCGCTCAGTACGACACGTACGAGGCGGCCGGCCTCCACTTGAATGGTCACCTAACGCTGGGCGAGAACATCGGCGATCTCTCAGGGGTCACCGTTGCCTACGAGGCTTATCATCTCTCGCTCCACGGCAAAGTCGCTCCGGTCTTGAAGGGACTCACGGGCGACCAGCGGTTCTTCCTCGCGTGGGCACAGGGCTGGCGCGAGCTGATCCGGGAGGAAGCGCTCCGGAACCAGGTGTTGACCGACCCGCACAGTCCCACCCCGTTTCGCGTCAACGGCGTGGTGCGCAACGTCGATGCCTGGTATTCCGCGTTTCATGTGCATCCAGGCGACAAGCTCTATCTGTCACCCGAAGACCGAGTCCATATCTGGTGAGGCCTGGGTTCACGGAACGGAGGAACTGGGGCTCGCCTTCTGCTCTTTGAGCAGCTTCCATCCTTCGCTCACCAGATACGTGTGGATCGCGGAAACGTCGGCGGCGCTGAGCACGTCGTCAAACCGGCCCATGCCTAGCGGGGCGAGGCGCCCACGAAGCACTATCTCTTCAAACAGACTGTGAACACCGGTTGGCATTCTCCGGAGATCCGTAAGGACGCCAGGCCCAAAGACATGGCAGCGGCTACAGTAACTCGCATAGAGCCCGTTGCCGCGAGCGATATCAGCACTCGAACCGGGCTGCGCAGGTGCCTCGACCGGGAGCTCCTGGCGCACCGGTGGTAGCGCGACCGTCTCCCCATCGAGACGGAACGCGACAATCCGGCCCTCGTTAACCAGGCGCGCTCCGGCCGAATTCGGCGGGAAGGGTAAGCCAATTGCGCCACCGCCGTAGCCTTCCATCACTGCCACGTATTGGACGCCCGCGACCTCGTACGACATCGGTGCCGCCATGATCCCGACGCCGGTTTCGATCTTCGTGAGCACGTTACCCGTGTCCGCGGCGTAGGCGACGAACGAGCCGTCGCCGCGCCCCTGCAAGACAAGGTTTCCGCCCGTCGCAAGCGCGCCACCGTCGTACAGAAAGTAGTCGCGGGAAGTCTCCTGCTCCCAGACGACGTGTTGAGCGACCGGATCCCACGCCCGAAGCACGCCACGAATCACGCGACGCGGACCGCGTCGGTCATCGGCTTCGTAGCCAGGCAGCGGTCCGAACCACTGTTCCCAGTCTTGGGGGTTGTAGTCCTTGTCCGGAAACACAACGCCGACGCCAAACGAGCCGTCCACGAAGCTCAGCGGTGCGCGGCGAAGGTCCACAAAAACCATCGGTGCGTCGATGACCGGGATGTACACGAGCCGTGTGATCGGGCTGTAGGCCATTGGCATCCACGAGTGCGCGCCGGCTGTCGACGGATAGATGAGTTGGGGTTTCTTCGTATACTTAGCGTCCTTGGTCAACAGCGGTCGACCCTTTGCGTCCAGTCCTCTAGCCCAGTTGACGAATGTAAATGGCTTCCCGGATATGAACTCCCCCGTGCGGCGGTCAAGAACGTAGAAGAACCCGTTCTTTGGTGCCTGCATGATTACCTGGCGCACGTGCCCTTCGACCTCCAGGTCGGCTTGGATAAAAGGTGATATGGCGTCCTGGTCCCAGTTGTCGCCAGGCGTTGTTTGAAAGTACCAGACAAGTGCCCCGGTCCTTGCGTTGAGCGCGACAATCGATGAGGTGTAGAGGTCGTCTTTCTCACCACCACCGGGATTGCGATCTCGCTCCTGATATGGCGCGGCATTCCCCGTGCCAAGGTACACAATACCCAGATCCGGATCGTACGAGGTCCCGGCCCACACCGCGCCGCCGCGAGGTGTGCTGTGAGGATCCCAAGTACCGAGGGCTGCTCGAGCGGCTGCGGTCGGTTTCGGATCATCGCGCGCTGGAACAACGTAGAACCGCCAGCGGAAGCGCCCGGTTGGCAGATCGTACGCCGATACGTATCCGCGAACCCCGCCATGGCCGATGTCGCTGCCGCCGTTGCCGATCAGGACGACCTCGCCTGCAAGCTGCGGGACGCCGGTTACCGTATACGGTTGTCTGTGATCAACAATTGTGTCGACCACCCAGAGCCGGGCCCCGGTGCGCGCGTCCAACGCGAAAAGCCGCCCGTCTGTCGAACTGACGTACACCCGCCCTTTCCAGACGACAACCCCGCGGTTGACGACGTCGCAGCAAGCGTTACGCCCCACTTGACCGTTGTTCACCGGGTCAAATTTCCACAGCAGTTCTCCGGTCGCCGCATTCAAGGCATATGCGACGCCCCAGGTACTGGAGGTGTACATGACCCCATCGACGACAACTGGAGTGGCTTCGAGACCGCGATAGGTCCCAGTCTTGAACTCCCAGGCAAGACCGAGCCGGCCGACATTCTTGTCGTTGATCTGGGTCAACGGCGAATAGTATGTCCCCTGACTGTCCCGTCCGGTTGTCAGCCACTGATCAGTTTCAGTAGACGCGTTCCGCAGCCGAACATCGTCAACACGCCCAAATTGCTGCGCAACTACTGGGGTATGGGCGAGGATGCTGCTTGCCAAGATAGCGCACGCCGACCAGAAACCGCGCGCCCTGTCTCGCTTTAGTACTCCGTCCCCGATGTCCCGAAGCAAAGACCTGCCGCTAAGAGTTTCAGACATCTGCGCCTCGCACGCGTGTCTCATGAATCATCCCAGCGCGACGCGGTACGTTCGGACTGAGCACTGGACATCTCTCCGCGAGATGACCTCAGAACTTAGTCTGGTACTCGAGACCTATGGTCCGCGGTTGGTTGGTAGTAACGCGCGTCAGGTCCGGCTGTTGCCACGCGAAGAGCGTATTGTCGATCGTCAAGGCTGCGCGTTTATTCGTCAGGTTCGTGCAGAACAAAAATACCGACCATGCCTTCTTGGCCACGCCCGCCTTACCATCGACCAATGCATACGACGGCAACGTTTCGCGGTAATAGGCGAAGTCATTGTGGGGTCCGACATAGGATTCGCTGATTCGTGCGATGGCCCGGTAATCGTCGACAAGCGCCGTGTCATAGTCCAAGGACGCACTGCCGGTATAGCGCGGAATGTTGTTGATTCGAGTGCCGGGCGCGATGAATAGACCCGGCTCGTTCGAAGGGTCGTTGATGTATGCCTGCGTGTAGGCTCCGGAGAGATTAGCAGTTAATCCGTCGGTCAGCCTGGCGGATACCTCCAGTTCCGGCCCGTAGGATTTGGCATCGCCTGCATTGGTGTTGAAGTTGTAGCCGCAGGTGAGGCCGATCAACTGCTGAATGTGACTCCATTTGACGTAGAAGACATCGGCATTGACTACGATCCGTCTGTCGTCGAACCGAGCTTTTTCACCGACCTCAAAACTCCAGATGCTATCCGGCCCGTAGTAACTCTGCTGAGCGGTCAGGTAGGTGGAGCCACTCCCCGGGCCGCAGTAGTAATAGGAGCTGGTGGATAGCGGTATCGGAATGTTTACCCCGCCCGGTCGCGCGCCCTTGGCAACGGTGCCATACACTGTCAGATCGGACGTTGGTGTATAGGATAGATCCACCTTCGGTAGGACGCCAGAACCGCTGCCGTGAGCGCTTCCGAGCGTCGGAGTCGCATTGCCGGTGGCGGTGCCAGCGCCTGCGGCATAGTCGGTGCTTGAGACGTCGAATCGATAAAATCGCAGCCCGGTGGTGAGGCTCAGAACAGGAGTCATCTTGTACGACAGCTCGCCATATACCGCTTGCTGCTTGAGTATGTTTGGGTTGTTGACGTTGTAGAGAATGCCGGCGGGATTGGCTGAGGGGCCGCCGTTCGTCGGGCTGTAGGTATCCCCTGGGGGACAACTGCCACCGGAATTCGGCACCGTGCACGCCAGCGCCGTTGCAAAGGCGGCGTTCTGGTTAGACGTGGCGTAACCCGAATGCAGGTCCGTTACAAACACGCCACCGACCCATTGTAAGGGTCCGCTGCCGCTCGATGCCAGGCGCAGTTCCTCGGCGATCTGATCCGACGGATCGAACTCCAAAAACAGATTTGGAACAAATTCTGTCAGGTTGAAGACGTTTTGCACGCCTTCAGTCGAGTCCTGCGACTGAACCGAGTCGCGAGTCCAATAGGAGGTCGCCGACGTCAACTCGGCAAAGCCGATGTTGTATTTGATGGTCACGCCGGCCAGCTTGAAGGAGTCGTAGTAGGGCTCTTGGATATCGTAGGGTTGATAAATCGAATATCCGCCGGCCTCGCCTGGCGGCTGCTGATAGGCGTTGTAGCCATCGGCATCGATTCGTTGGTACATCAGCGAAGTGGTGATGCTGAGACTATCGGACGGCGCGACTAATAGACTCGCGCGAAGGGAGTTGAATCGCTCCAGATTGGAACCGGTAATCGTCTGCGTCACGGTGGCATTCAAGAGATTTCCGCGATCGCAGAAGTAAAACGCCGAGTTACACGTGCCGAAACCCGTCGGGAACGGGAAATCCGCGACGACCTTGCGGTCGATCCATCCGCTGATGTATCGATCCGTCGTTACGACGCGCAACGCCGCGGCCTCGCCGATCGGAAAATTCAGCATGAGATCGCCGCCCCCATTGGTGCCACCGCCGGAACCGGTCTCAGAAACGTTGACCGCCGCCTCGCCCTCGAAGGTACCCAGCTTCGGAGCGTTCGTGACAAGCTTGATCGTGCCGCCCATGGAGCCGGCGCCGTACAGAGTTCCCTGAGGACCGCGCAGTACCTCCACATGGTTGAGATCAAACAGATCCGGGTCGATGAAAGTGCGGCCGCCCTGCGAGGCGGCTGAGGCCGCTAGAAGTGTGTCATCGAGATAGAAGCCGACTGTCGCGGTGGAACCGCCATTCGCGCCCAATCCCCGCATCTCGTATTCGGTTTGACCAGGTCCCGAGGTGCGCATCGACACGCCCGGCAAGGTACCGATCAGTTCCTCGACCGTTTGCGTACCTTGTCGCAGGAGTTGATCACCGCTGACTGCGGTCATGCTGATCGGGGTGTCTTGCACCGTCGAGTTGCGTTTTTCGGCGGTGACCACCACTTCCTGAAGGGCGTCCGCGGTTTGGGCCACGACAGTGGAGCCGTCGGCGAGTGCCTGACCAAGGGGCAACATGCTGCCTAGCGCGATGGCGCAAGCCGCGAAAGACGCCTTCATCATGCAGGTCTCTCCCACCTTTGCGGCGATTAAGCCGAGGCATCCATGTGATGAGGTAACCGTGCTCCCCCGAAAACCCAGGCCAAAGTACTGCGCCGTTATGCAGTAAACTGCAATTGGTGAGCTATATTTACGTTTTGCTGTCTAAAGTTGATCTTGCGCTCCATTAAAACGCATGTCAAACACGTACAATGCGCGACCGACTAAGCTGCGCTTTATCACAGCGGTGAGCGGATAGGCCCTCGGGCATGCCAAATAGCAACATCGTCAAGGACAGGTTTGCCGCCCCGATCGACCATGCCGAAGGGGTCGGAAAAAGGCTGAAGGAACTTCGTCGCAGGCGCGGACTCACGCTTGCGCAACTTGCGGAACGAACGAAGCTTTCCATCAGCTCCCTCTCACAAGTAGAACGGGGGCTGGTTTCACCGACGATACGGACCATCTACAGCGTTAGCACTGCTCTGGGCGTGTCTCCGGCGTGGATCATCGATCCGGACAGCGTTAAGGCACAGGACCCCGACGGCCCCCACATCGTCCGATCAACTCGGAGAAGACCGTTCTTCAACAAGAACGGTGTGATCAAGCACCTGGCGACGCCGGATGTCGAAGCCCGTCACGCTGCTTTTATTGTCACCCTTGAACCGAATGGAAGCTCCGGCGACGAACAGTACACTCATCTCGGTGAGGAAGTCGGGCTGGTCCTTAGCGGAACCTTGGTTCTCGAAATAGAAAACAAGACGTACCGCGTGAGTGAAGGTGATTCCTTCGCATTTTCGAGTGCGCTGCCGCATCGCTTCTACAACGATACGTCGAGCAATACGGTCGTTTTCTGGGTCAACAGTCGAGACTAGCCTTTGTGCTAATGTTCGCGGGCCGATTTCGCGCGTTCATCGATCGACTCGATCGCCGTCGGCATCGAAAAGATGCAGCCTGCACGCTGGCATATCCACGGCCACGCAGGCACCGATCGTTAGCGGCGGCCGCGCGAGAGTGAAGGCCCTGAGAGCCGTGCCCGCCAGCGTGAGGTGGGCGATGGTGCCCAGGCCCGTGGGTTCCACCAGGTCGACGACGCCTTGCAGCGGGCCTGCGCCGAGCAGGATGTGCTCGGGTCGGATGCCGACTGTCAGCGCTGCGCCCTCCGCCAGAGCTGGGTCGTGATCCAAAGCGAGCGCAAAACCGGCATGCACCAGCGTGGGCCGGCCTTGGCAATGGCTGAAGAGCGCAGGAAACATGTTCATCGCCGGTGACCCAATGAAACCGGCAACGAATAGATTGGCTGGCCGATCATAGAGTTCGAGGGGGCTGCCCACCTGCTGCACGTGGCCCCCGTTCATCGCAACGATACGGTCCGCCAAAGTCATGGCTTCGATCTGGTCGTGCGTGACGTAGATCGACGTGGCGCCGAGCTCACGATGCAGTTTCTTGATCTCTGCGCGCATGTGCTCGCGAAGACGCGCGTCGAGATTGGACAGCGGCTCGTCGAACAGAAAGGCCTTGGGTCGGCGGACGATCGCCCGGCCCATCGCGACGCGCTGGCGCTGTCCGCCCGACAGAGCTCCGGGCTTGCGCTCGAGCAACGAGCCTAGTCCGAGTTTCACCGCCGCGGCATTGATCGCGGTCTCGACGCCCGGCTTGGAGGTCCGTCGCAGCCGCAAACTATAGGCCATGTTGTCTGCTACCGACATGTGAGGATAGAGCGCGTAGGATTGGAACACCATCGCGATATCACGCGCCTTGGGCGGCAGATCGTTGACCAGCCTGCCACCGATTCTGATCTGCCCAGCACTAACCTCCTCGAGTCCGGCGATCATACGCAGCAGCGTCGACTTGCCGCAGCCCGAGGGTCCCACCAGCACTGCGAATTCCCCGGCAGCCACAGCGAGAGTGATCTCGTGCAATACCGCGGTGGTGCCGTAGCGCTTGCTAACGCCGGTGATGTCGATTGCGCTCACGGCGTTCCGTTCTCAGCCCTTCACGGCGCCGGCAGTAAGGCCACGCACCAGATATCGCTGAATCAGCACGAAGAACAGGCAGGCGGGAATCAGCGCGAGTACTCCGGCGGCCATCATCTGCCCGAAATCGACCGAGAACTTCGACACGAAGGACAGCAGTCCGACCGGAAAGGTGCTGGCCTGGGACGAGGAATTCAACATCAGCGCGAACAGGAGCTCGCTCCAGGCGGCGGTAAACACAAAACCACCGGTGGCGGCGATACCCGGCAGCGTTAGGGGCAGAATGATGCGGCGGAAGGCGCCGAAACGCGTGGCACCATCGATCAAGGCCGCCTCTTCGAGCTCCTTCGGAATGGCATCGAAGAAGGACTGCATCAGCAAGGTCGCGAACGGCGCGTTGAAGGCACTGTAGACGATCACCAGCCCGGTCAGGCTGTTTGTCAGTCCCAGTGGTGCGAGCAGCCGGAACATCGGCGCCACCAGCATGACCAGAGGAAACATCTGCGTGGTCAGCATAAGCGCGACGAGCAGCGGCTTGCCGCGGAAACTAAAGCGTGACAAGGAATAGCCGCAGGCGCTGCTGATCAGCGCCACCGTCACGGCCGTGGTGGAGGAGACGATCAGGCTGTTGCGAAAGAACAGCGGAAATTCGCTGTGGGTCAGAACGAAGCGGAAATGTTCCAAGCTCGTGCGTGACGGCCACAATCTGATGCCCTCGCTGTAGAGGAGGTCGTTTGGCGTCAAGGCGACTTTGATCAGCCAGAACAGGGGAAACAGGGCGAACAGGACGTAGAGCCCGAGCAGCAGGTAATGCGCACTCCAGTAGAAGATTCGGCGCAGCATGTCGATGGTCATGACTGCCGCTGCACCAACAAGCGGCGCAGGCTCAGAATGGCGAGCGCGTAGACGAATAACAGCATCAGCAGCACCGCGGCAATGGTCGAGGCATAGCCGAAATCCAGGCGTCGAAACGCGGTCGTGAAGATGTAGCTGGCGACGGTCTGCGTAGAATCTGCGGGACCGCCATTGGTCATGACTACGATCAGGTCGGCAAAATTGGCGACCCAGACTGTGCGCAGCAAAATCGTGATGACGATGGTGGGCGCGAGCAACGGCAGCGTGATCGATCGAAACTGCTTGAACGCGCCGGCACCATCGATTGACGCCGCTTCATACAGGTCCTTCGGTATCGATTGCAGTGCGGCCAAAATCGTGATGGCGAAGAACGGGATGCCCCACCAGATTGCGCCGACGATCGGCCCGATCAGGGCCGTGGCGGGGTCGGCCAGCAGGTTGTTGGTATCGTGCGTAATCTTCAGGGTGAACAGCCATCCGGGCAGCGGGCCGACCACGGGATTGAACAGCCACGCCCAATCGAGGCCGACCAGAAAAGTGGGCACCGCCCAGGGTAGAAATACCAGAGCCTGCACCAGCCGCCGACCCGGAAACTCGCGGTTCAGCAGCAGTGCGAGGATCAGTCCGAATATGAATTGCAGCGCCACCGATGCGCCGGTCCAGACCACGGTGTTGAGCAGGGCGGCGCGAAAACTGTGATCGGCCTTGAGCTCCCGGAAATGATCGAAGCCGACAAAGCCGCCACTGAACGGATCGAGCAGCTGGATGTCACGGAACGCATAGGATAGCCCGACACTCAACGGCACCAGCATGACCGCAACGATTAGGATCAGAGCCGGCGCGCTATACAGATACGGTTCCGCGCTGCTTGCGAGGCGTCTGCGGACGGCTCTCACTTCTGGCTCTGTTTCGCTTTGGTCATGACCCGTGCCCATTGCTGCGCCATCTCCGCCGCCGTGAGCTGGCCGAGCAGCAGGCTCTGGCTGGTGCGGGGGACGATCGAGCTGGCAAAAAGTGCCCACGCGCGAAGGTACACGGGCATCACCATCGGTACGACGTCAGGATCGCTGAGCTCATCGAACCATCCCTTGAACCTCGCGTCGGCGTATAGGGGATCTTTCGCCGCCGCGGTATAGATCGGCAGCGCGCCGGTGCGCCGGTTCCAGGTCAGGTTGCCCGGGACACCATCGAGAGTGGCGATCAGTTTCCAGGCCAACTCCTTCTGCTTTCCATTGGCGAACATCGACCAGCCGCTGTAGCCGATGGTCGGGAAGCTCTTGCCGGACGGCCCTTTGATCCACGGCGCGACGCCGTATTCGTCGGGCTTCATGCGCTCAGCGATCGCGATCATGGCGTCCGGGTCGTTATCGATCATTGCGCAGGTGCCCGAATAAAAGCCCGTGACGATGTCGTTGTAACCCCAATTCACGCTGTCCTTTGGCGCGAGTCCTGACCTGTAGATACCGGCCAGCGCGCTGAAGCCCTTGACCCAACCAGGGTCGGTAAAGGTTGAGCTGCCGTCGGTGTTAAAAAACTCATCCGAACCACTGACAAGTGCGCCGAACATCATCCAAGCGTTGACTCCGCCAGCGCCGCCGCGCAGGCAATAGCCATACTTGCCCGGCAGGCTCGACACCTTCCTCGAGACTGCGACAAACTCATCGAGAGTCTTAGGCGGGGCCTTGATGCCTGCCGCAGCAAACAGCTTCTTGTTGTAGTAGAGCGCCCGTAGATAAAAGCCGTACGGCAGCATGTAGGCGGTGTTCCTGATGACCCGGCCCAACTGCAATGTCCGTTGATTCAATTCAGCCGTGTGCTCCCATGTCTTCAAATAGGGTTCGAGGCTCTCGAGCGCACCGTTATTGGCATACAGCGCCAGCCAAACATCGGGCATCTCGACCACATCGGGAGTGTCGCCGGCAGCGACCATTGTTGCGAATTTCTCGAACGATGGTCCCCAGGGCAAAGAAGTGATTTCCACCCGTACGTCGGGGTTGGCGTCCTCGAAGATCTTGACAATGGCCTTGAGCGTCTCGGTTCGCTCGGGGCTGGTGATCACCTCGACCAGCTTCAAGGTCGCGGCCGCCTCGGCGCTCGGCCCGACGCTTAACCCCAAGGCGGCGAAGGCAAGCCATAGTGCCGTTCTCACGTGCTGCCTCGATTCAAGCTGCTGCCAATGGCCGCATCCAGATCGCCCCATAGCGCATCCTGTCCCTCGAGGCCAATATGCAGGCGCACCACGCGTTCCGGCACGCCGAAGTCGATCGCCGAATTGGGGCCTGTTGCCTGCAGCCGCGCAATGAGCGCGGGCATCGCGAGACTCTCGTGACCACCCCAGCTCACGCCCATCTTGAAGATCCGCAGGCGATTGCAGAAGGTGCGGATATCGACGCCGTCGTCGAAAGCGAATGAGAACAGCCCCGACGTGCCCTGCAGTCCGTGCGGGAGGCGCTTGCCCAGGCCCGGATGATGCACGGCAGTCACGTGGGGGTGCTCGCTCAATCGCCCGGCAATCGTCAGTGCCCCGGCCTCATGGGCGCGCATGCGTACGGGCAGGGTGCGCAGACCCCGCAGCAGCAGCCATGCCTCGAACGGCGAGAGCTTGCCGCCCAGATAAGGGCACGTAGCGCGGCGAATCTCGTCGATCAACTCCGCGGCGCCCGCGACTGCGCCGGCCACGGTATCGCTGTGGCCGCCGATATATTTCGAGGCCGAATGCAGCACCAGATCCACACCGAGCCTGATCGGCTGTTGAAATACCGGGGATGCCCAGCTGTTGTCGATAACGCTTAGAACATGATGCTTTCGGGCCAGTGCCGCCAGCGCTGCCACATCGTGCGCCTGCATCATCCAGCTGGTTGGGCTCTCCATATAAAGCAGCGTGGCCCCGGGCAGTGCTGCTTCGACCGCCGCATGGTCGGCGCCGTCCACATACGTCACGGCGATATTCCAGCGCTTAAGCAGAGTTTCGAACAAGCGATAGCAATCCGGGTAGATGTGCCGCACGCAGACCATGCGATCGCCGGGCTTCACGAAGCTCATCACGGTCGAGGAGATCGCCGCCATCCCGCTGGCGAAACCGATGGCCTCGTCGGTTTCCTCGAGCGCCGCGAGCTTGACCTCCAACTGCTGCACCGTCGGATTGAGGCCGCGGCTGTAGATCGGGCGAACTTTTTCGCCCTTGAAAGTTGCCTCCAATTCCTCGAAAGACGGGAAGGTGAACAATGAGGACTGAACGATCGGCGGCACCACGGCATCGTAGGGTTGGGCATCGTCGCGATTCACGATCAGGCTCGCTCGCTCAATCGGATCTACGAACGCCGTCATCGGGACATCCTCATTTTTTTGGTCCATCGAGCAGAACTTCAGTCATTAACGACACCACATTCGTGTCGCTCGGGAAATCCAGCGGCAGCGCGCGCATGAATGGAGATCCGGTGAGCCACGAGGGTGCCGTCGCGTTACCGTTCGTGCTCATCCGCCGTAGCCCTTGCCCGGGTGCATCAATACTTGCAGTGCCGGGCGATGATGCTCTCGGCGAGCTCCTGACGGCCGGAGTGCGGTTTGGGATCGAAGCCTTGTTCGGCTGCATGATCGGCTAGTGCGCTCAAGTTGAATTTGCCGCTGTCAATGCGCTGTCCGAGCTCGCTGCTCCACGCATGATAGCGTTGCAGGCGCAGGGCCCGCAGCTGGCCCTCGCTAACAATATCAGCGGCCGCGAGCAGCGCCCGCGCGATGGTATCCACGCCACCGATATGAGCAAGATACAGGTCCGCCGGATCGACCGACTGGCGCCGGAGTTTCGCGTCAAAATTGAAGCCGCCGGTCGTGAAGCCATCGTCCTCGACCAGCTGCACCACTGCTGGCACCAGCTCCTGCGCGTTGTTCGGAAACTGGTCGGTGTCCCAGCCATTGCGCGGATCGCCGCGGTTAACGTCGATTGAGCCGAATATTCCGTAGGCGCGCGCGGCGGCGACTTCATGCTCGAAATCCAATCCCGCCAGCGTCGCGTGGTTGACTTCGATGTTGAGCTTGACCTCCTTGGTTAACCCGTAGCGCTGCAGGAAAGCAAACACAGCCGCGGTATCGCGATCGTATTGATGCTTGGTGGGCTCAAACGGTTTGGGTTCGATCAGAATCGCACCCTTGAAGCCGATGCGATGTTTGTGCTCGACAACCATGCTCAGAAAACGACCATACTGATCAAGTTCTCGCTTCAGATCCGTGTTCAACAGAGAGTCGTAACCCTCACGCCCGCCCCACAGGACAAAATTCTCGCCTCCCAACCGGTGCGTCGTCTCCAGACAGAACCGCACCTGCGCCGCCGCCCAGGCGAAGACTTGTGGGTCGGGGCTGGTAGCTGCACCGCCGGCATAGCGCGGGTGGCTGAACAGATTCGCGGTCCCCCACAGGACCTTCACGCCCGTGGAGGCCATTTTTTCGGCCATTCCGGCCTCGATGCGCCGTAGGTTCTTGTCGTGCTCGCGGAGCGAACTGGCAGAAGCCATCGCATCCAGGTCATGAAACGTGAAATATGGCACCCCCAAACGCGCAAAGAAATCAAAGGCGGCTTCGAGTTTTTCGTCCGCCATGGCCTGCGTGATCGGGGTTCCGAGCCAGGGTCGCGGCAATGTCCCGGTGCCGAAAATATCGGCACCGGGCCAATTGAACGAATGCCAATAGCAGACTGCGAGCTTAAGCCAGTCCTCCATGCGCTTGTTGAGCACCATTCGGTCTCGGTCGTATACGCGATAGGCGAACTCATTGTTCGAGTCGGCGCCTTCGAACCGTACGGGTTCAATCCCTGAAAACACACTCATGCTGCAAACTCCACGAAAGTATCTTTAAGGTCGCGATAAAGCTGTATGAAGATGCGGCGGCGATCGGCAAGCAATGCGGTGAGCGCAGCATCCGCTTGAATCACATGGTCAATCGGCGGCGTGATGCACACCGCCTGCGGTGATTCACCGGTGAAGGCCAGCCGAGCCAACCGCGCGGCACCCATCGCCGCACTGAGTTCGCTGCCTACCCGATAAGTCAGGGTCCGATTGAGGGCCGCGGCGAGCAACTGCCCCCAATAGCCGAAGCGTGCACCGCCGCCTGTGACGCTGATCTCGCCCAGCACACCGCCGTTCTCGAGCAGTACATCCATCCCATCCGCAAAGGCCAGGGCCACGCCCTCGAGCACCGCCAGGGCAAGATCGGCAGACGAAGTCTGCGAGTCGAGGCCAACAAAAACTCCACGAGCATGCGGATCGTTGTACGGGGTGCGTTCCCCTGAAAGATACGGCAGGAAATAGGGGGCCCTGCGCCGCAGACCCCTCGCCTGGGCAGCGGCGACCAGGCGCTGCAGCTCGGATGCCCCCGTCAGTTGCGCCACCCAATCCAGTGCGCTGGCGGCGCTCATCGTCACGGACATCTGATGCCAGCGGCTGGGCAGGCAATGACAGAAGGCATGTACCGCTTTGTCCGGATTCGGTCGAAACCGCTCGGTCACTACAAACAATACGCCAGATGTGCCCAACGACAGGAATGACTGACCTGGCGCAATGACACCCATGCCGACCGCACTTGCGGCGTTATCGCCCGCTCCGGCGGCGACTAACGCTAGCGGCAATTGCAGCTGCTCGGCCACCGCTGGCGTCAAGCTTCCCGAAGGTGCACTGCCCTCCATCAGGCGCGGCATATGCGAGCGATTGAGCCCGGTCGCCGCGAGCATCTCGCCGGACCAGTCCCGCCTTCCCACGTCCAGCCAACCGGTTCCGGCCGCATCGGACATGTCACTCACAGCCTCGCCGGTCAATTTCAATCGCACGTAGTCCTTCGGGAGCAGGACGCACGCTGTGCGGGCAAAGATCTCCGGCTCGTGGCGCGACACCCATAGCAACTTCGGTGCCGTAAAGCCCGGCATCATGATGTTGCCGGTTATCGCGCGCGAGCGCGGTTCGCGGCGTTCTAATTCCAGGCATTCGAGCGTCGAACGCCCGTCGTTCCAAAGTATCGCGGGCCGCAGTGATTGCCCCGACTGATCAAGCAGCGTCGCGCCATGCATTTGCCCGCTCAGGCCGACGGCACGGACCGCGGCACGTGCTTTTGGCGGCAGAGTGCCTATCGCGGCCACGGTCGCGAGCCACCAATCCTGCGCGTCCTGTTCGGCGAACAGGGGTTGTGGCCGCGCCACTGTGAGGGGTATCGCGGCGCGTGCCACGATCGATTCGCGTTCGTCGACCAGCACCGCCTTGACGCTCGAGGTACCGATGTCGATGCCGAGAAACACCTACGCCGCTCCGACTTGAAAGCTCACCTGAATCTCGAATCTTGCCCCCGAGTGCACCACCGTCGCTTCGCCCCGGTCCCGATTCAGTGCGCCTGCCGCGGCACTCAGCGGCTCCACGCAAAAGAAGTCACGTCCCGGCGGCGCATAGACATGCAGGTAACGGCAGTTTGTCGCCTGAATGTCGACGCTGCGATCAGGCCAGCGGATTACAGCGCCACCGTTCCAATCCGCAAAGCAATGATCAAGCGGCACCGCCGTGATCGATCTTGCCCGATCAAACGACCAGGCGAGCGGCGTTGCGACCTCCTCGATGGGCAGGGACGCGTTGTCGACCAACCACACACGTGGGGTGCTTGCCTGCAGCTGCGCCTGATCCGGGTCACAAAAACTTGGATGCAGCCCGAGCATCACTGGCATCGCTGACCGCGCAAGGTTCTCGATCGACAATCTGACCGACAACGCGCTATGGCCAAGCTGCAAATGCTGTTCGGCCCGATAGCGCCACGGCCATTCGTTCGCGCCGCCTTCGAACATCAGCAACGCACTCGACCCTGTGGCTGCTACAACCATCCATGGGGAACGCCAACCCTGCCCGTGCAGCGGATGCGGATCACCTTCCCAGTTTCTCTTCAGACGCACCGCGCGCGCGCCAAACTTGAAGCGGCCGCGGGCAATGCGGTTGGCGTAGGGAACCATGGGAAAGCACGCCAGAGCGACCGGGTCATCGCCAGCGCTCTGTGGCGTCGCCCGGAAGATGGGCCGATCACGCCAGCTGAATTCAAGTATTCCGCCACCGCGCGCCGCGTCCAACGTAAGGTGCGTGTCCTCATGTTGGAGCACCAGATGGCCGCTATCGATTTTCATTGGCACTGGCTACAGCCGGCGAGGACGCGATCAGTGCGTGGCACCGTCGCAGCCACCGTCAGCCCGCAGCGGTTCGTTTGATTGCCGCCGGATTGCCCGCCACGGCGTCGGCGAAACCGCGCGGCATATGCTCGGCGTGCGACCACAGATGCTGAATGCCTTCGAGAGTACGGCGCTTCGTTTCCGGCACATACAAATACACAAATGCAGCGGCCAACAAGCTCATACCGCCGTAGATCCAATAAGCAAAGCCATGGTTGAAGGCTGCATTGAGCGTTGAATTGCCGTCCAAAACCTTGAACGACCAAGACACGAACAGGTTGGCAATCCACTGCGCCGCGACTGCGATGGCCAGCGCCTTGTTCTTGATCGCATTCGGGAACATTTCTGACAGCAGCACCCAGGTCACCGGTCCCCACGACAGAGCAAACCCCGCGATATAGACGAGGACGGCGATCAGCGCGACGGTGCCCACGGCCTTGGCTTGAAAGAGAAATCCAAGCGTGATCATCGCCACGGCCATCACCAACCCGCCCCCGATTAATAGCGGCTTGCGGCCGAGCCGATCGACCGTGAGAATTGCAACTACGGTGAAGATAACGTTCGCGAGGCCGACAATTATCGTCTGCCAAAGGGCGGTGTCAGTGGTCGCGCCCGTGTTCTTGAACATTAGAGGCGCATAGTAGAGCACGGCGTTGATGCCGATGAATTGTTGGAACACCGAGAGCATGATGCCCGCGACGATCACCAGCCAGCCAAACGAAAATAGACCTGCGCCGGCCGCATGCGGCCACGCGACCAGCGTGCGTTCGATTTCTGTGATTGTCTTGCGTGCCTCGTCGATCCCGACCAGGCGCGTCAATACCAACAGACCTTTGTCGCTTCGCCCCTTCATGACCAGCCACCGGGGCGTATCCGGAACCCGCAATAGCAGCATTAGAAACACCAGTGCCGGAATCGCTTCCGATGCCAGCATGAGCCGCCAGCCGGTGGTTCTGATCCAAGCGTCGTCGCCCTGAGAAGCAATCATCCAGTTCACGAAATAAACCAGAAGCATGCCGAGCACGATCGCGAGTTGGTTGAACGAGACCAGGCGGCCACGAATCCGGCTAGGCGCGATCTCGGCAATGTAAAGAGGCGACAGCATCGACGCGATGCCGACGCCGACGCCGCACAGGATGCGATAGCAGATGAACGGGGTTAGCGCTTTCGGTCCCATTGCGCCGATCGGTCCCAAACCGATCTCGGGGTAGGCCGAGCCGACTGCGGAGAGGAGGAACAGTGCGCCAGCAACCAGCATGCCGCCTCTGCGGCCGATGGTATTGGAGATCCATCCGGCAATGACGGCCCCGATGATGCATCCGAACAGCGCGCTCGACACAGTCCATCCCGACAAACTGCTGCGCGCAGTCTCGGACAGATGAAGTGGATCAATGAAGTTGGCGTCGATTGAGCTGACGGCGCCGGATATCACCGCTGTGTCGTAGCCAAAGAGTAGTCCGCCCAAGGTGGCGACAAATGTCAGCCCCGTCACGAGCGATGTAATGCGCAGCGTCATAATCGCCCCTTGCCGTCCGATTACCGAAACTCCGGCGGGCGGTATTGGTCGGTCCCCGAAGACTCTACAGGGAGGCTTAGATCTTCAAGTGTATAAGGGAGCGCTATCATGCCGCAAGGGCCGTACGACTATGCCGCCGACGCTTCCACAGGGACTACAGGCATGGCAGAGCAGCTGGTCAGGGCCGTGCTGAAGACTCTCGTTTGACCAGCGAGAAATTCAAAATCTGTTGCAACGGCCCAAGGGTACGGCCTTTGCTGCGAAGTCGAATTTCCTCTAACAGCAACTCCATGGCCTTGCGAGCCATGGCGGCGACGGGCTGTCGCACGGTCGTGAGGGCCGGCCAGATCGTCGTGGCCAGGGGCGTGTCATCAAAGCCCACAACGGTCAGGTCTGCTGGCACGCTCAATTGCAACCGGTGCGCCACGGCGATGGCTGCTGCCGCCATGTCGTCGTTGCTCGCAAATATCGCGCTCGGACGATCGGCGGCGGTGAGCAGTTGTTCCGCCGCAAGCAGACCCGAGCGATAGCTGAAGGCTCCTTGCTTGACCCAATCCGAGCGTACCCCCAATTTTGCCGCATGCATCGCTGCCGCAAATCCTGCGTAGCGTTGACCGCTGGCCGTTTGATTTGGAGCACCGGCAATAAATCCGATCTTTCTGTGACCCAACGACAACAGGTAGCGTGTCATCGCGGTGGCCGCCTCGAAATCATTGATTCGTACCGACAAACCTTCCGCTTGTGGGCGACCGGCCGCCACGGCAATGAACGGAATTTTGGCAGCGCGCAGCGCCTCCAGCGCAACCTTCGAGTCCGAGAGAGGCGGGGGCAGGATTATTCCGCCGACGCCGTCGCGCAGAAGTTTTCCGATCACCGTCCGCTCGCCTCTGGTGCCGCATTTTTCCAACACAATCTGGCACCCGGCGCGGCTGCTTTGTTCCAATACACCTACCAGCAATTCGTTCATGTAGGCGGAACTCGGGTTATTGTAGAGCAGACCGATGTGGACGCTGGCGGCCTTGGCCAGATTGCGAGCTGCCACGTTCGGTGAATAGCCGAGTTCCTCGATCGCAGCCTCAACGCGCTGCCTGGTCTCGGGTTTTACATGCGCGTCGCCACTGAGGACACGTGATACGGTCATTGGTGCAACGCCGACGTGCCTGGCCACTTCGTGCATCGTCACCGCGTTGCGACCCCGTCTTTGCGTTCTTCCCACAACCTGCCTCGGTCAGCGGTTTTGTCGCCACCGCCTGCTGCCGCACGCGCAGCCACCCGCGCCGACAACATGCCCTCGTTCAACTCCCAGACCTTTTGCATTCTATCCTCGATCGACGCGCAGTGCAGGTCCGCAGGGCGGGTGGAAAAAGCCAGCTCATTTAGCTGTGACTCGTGCTCGCCGGCACTTACACCCGCAGATGATCTAACAGTGGATGCGGATGAAGCGTGAGTCGAACGGCGCAAATCTGGGCACGCTTGACATACGAATCGCGGCGGCTCAGGATGGGAGCGCTACCATTAAAAGAGCAGTTTCGAGGGGAGATCCTTGCGCGAGCGCCGAAGGTCCGCGGAGCCGGAGTTTCCGAGCGAAACAACAACACTTTGCCGGTTTAACCGGCGCGGGGGAGGGCTACATGGCTGTAAGTTCACCTAGGACGCAGAGGAGCCTGACTGTGCTCGCAGGGCTGATGCTCGCGATCATGGCTCCGGGGTTGTATGGGGCGCAACCCGTTGCCGCAGCCACAGATGCGTCCGGAGCGGAAAGCTCAAGTGTGCAAGAGGTGATCGTCACCGGAACGCGCCAAAGCGGGTTGACCGTCGCTGCCAGTCCCGCCCCGATTCAAATCGTGAGCAGCGAAGCACTTGTGTCTTCCGGAGCGTCGGATCTCATGAGCGCTTTGGCGCAGCTCGTACCCTCGTTGCAAATGGAGGCCTTCGGCTTCGACGAGGGCGGCCAGACGCTGCTGGCAAGACTACGCGGCTTGAGTCCCAATCATGTCTTGGTGCTGGTCAACGGCAAACGGCGGCACACGACCGCCAATCTCGCCGTGGATTCCGGTTCACCCTATCAAGGCGGAGCCGGCGTAGATTTGAATTTTATTCCCTTGAATGCGATCGATCACATCGAAGTGCTGACGGAGGGTGCCGCCGCGCAGTACGGCACTGACGCCATCGCGGGCGTCATCAATATCATCCTCAAGAAGAATTCCAGTGGCGGCAAATTGGACGGTACCTACGGTAAATACTATGACGGCGGCGGCACCACCGATGATGTCGGCGGAAATGCCGGCTTCGAACCCCTGGACGGCGGCTACTTGAGTCTCACCGGGGAGATTCACAATCATGGTCACAGCAATCGCAGCGGTATCGAACCCCAGGCGATTAATGAACTCGGTACTTACCCGAATTCCAACATGCCCCAGGTTCCGGGGTATCCGTATCTAAACATGATCGAGGGCGACGCCGAGATCCACACCAAGCTGGCGATGCTCAATTCCGGATTTCGGCTTGGCGGGGGCACGGAATTTTATTTGACTGGAAGCTACGGCGACAAAGACGCGGCCTCTTACGAGAATTATCGTATCCCTCAACGGGTCAGCTATACCGACCCCGGGACCGGCGTCACCACTTATCCCTTTCCGTTCGGATTCAACCCCCAAGAAGCCATCGAAGAGTCGGACTTCCAAGTGACCGCGGGTGTCAAGGGTGTGGCCGCCGATTGGAACTGGGACGTCAGCACCAGCTACGGTGGCGATACGGTCCATCAGTACACCAACGACTCCGTCAGCGACGCGTTTGGGGCCAATGGCCTGCCCAGCCCATCCGATTTCTATGATGGCCTGCTGCAGACGACGCAATGGACCACGACGATAGATATCAATCGGGACTTCAACGTTGGGCTTGCCGGGCCTTTAAACGTGGCTTTCGGTACTGAGTACCGCCGCGAAACTTATAAAGTTGGAGCTGGAAATCCGAATTCCTACTTCGATGGCGGCGCATCGTCCTTCGAGGGTTTGACGCCGACGGATGCAGGCGATCACGATCGCAAGAACGAAGCAGGCTACGTCGATTTGGCAGCCAAACCCATCGAGGGTTTGCGCGTTGATGCGGCCGGCCGATTCGAGCACTACAGCGATTTCGGCGATGCGACAGTTGGCAAACTCACGGCGCGGTACGATTTCGTGCCCGAATTCGCCGTGCGGGGCACCATCAGCAACGGTTTCCGGGCGCCGACGCTGGCCGAGGCGTATTACTCCGCGACCAATTGCGGAATAAGCGGATGCTCAGTCACACTGCCGCCCGATTCAGCGGGCGGCAAGCTGCTCGGACTCGGCAACGGACTGCAACCCGAAAAGTCGGTCAATTACAGCCTAGGCTTTGTGTTTCAGCCGCTGCCTGCCATGATCATGACTTTAGACGTGTACCAGGTCACGGTCAGCAACCGCATAGTCGGTACCGGTGAAATCCTTGGCCAGGTCAACGGCGTGCCGACCCCAGCGGCACCGTTTGTCAATGCCGCCATTGAGGCGAATGGCAATTCGCTCGATCCGGCGGTCCTGGCGACGGGCACCACAGGCGTCTACGTTTTCGCCAATGGCATTGACACCCGGACGCGGGGCGCCGATTTCACGTTCGATTTCCCGGTCGAGTACAACTTCGGTCACGTCGACTACACGATCGGGGCGACGTACAACGACACCACCATCATAAAAACCCCGGTGACCCCGGCTCAATTTGTCGGGCAGCCGTTCTATGACCAGACGGCGATCTCTGATCTGACTACGGCAAGCCCCAAGTACGTGATCAATCTTGGCGTCAACTGGACGTACGGCAAGGCGTCGGTCAGCCTGTTGGAGAAAATTTACGGCCCTTCTTCTGATTACGAGAACGACGACGGCGATGGTCCCACGGGCCAGCCCGTGTATTTCCAGGACCGCATCGCGACAACGGCCATCACGAACCTTGATTTGGGTTATCAACTAATGTCGCACCTCAAGGTGGACATTGGAGCGATCAATTTGTTTGATCACTACCCGAACCTCAGGAACGCCACAATCTTGGAGCGCGAGTTCAAGGCGGACGACAGCACAGCCGCTACTCAATACCCGATCTTCTCTCCCTTCGGGTTCGACGGGGGTTTCTATTACGCCAAGGCCACGTTGACCTTCTAAGGAGTGCACTGCCTTAGTGGAGGCTCAGCGCGGCGGGCAGTGCACACACTTCGTCGGGCGGCAGCATCCCAGCTGCGGCCCTTGATTCTGTGTCCTCGGAGTGAACCGACTCAAGCCGACGCAGGAGACGCACGGTGTTTCTCGCCGGCGCTATGCGTATGCAGCGATCTCGGTGGCAAAACATCGCGTGTGCCCGGTGGCTCGTCTTTGTCGGCGCATCCGTGCCATCTATCCTTGGGGCGCGGTCCTGAAACAGAGCCACACGGAGTCGCCCGGCGGGATTGAGGAGAATGTGATGAGGCAACGACCTACCTGGTTCTGGTTGTCCTTTGCGGCGGTCCTACAAGTCAGCGCTCAGGCTACCCCCCTTGCTAAGCCAGAAGCCGAACCGTATGCCTACACCGGACGCCTTTCGCTCGACATCACGAAGGTCCCTTTCAGCCGATATGGTTCCAATTTGGCGTTTTCGCAATTCACGAAAGACAATCTCGCGAGCTTTCACGGCACGGGACTCCCCACCGGAGTGTACTTGCGGAGCGTGAATGGCGATCAGCGGTCACATCCGGTCTTTCGCCTGGAGTTGCTGGACGCAGACACACCCGTTCCGTTTCTCGTGGAAGCGAGCCCGTTCCTTCTGCGTCTGAAGGGCGAAAAGGGGATCATTGAAATCTGTATTTCCGCTTCAGATCGGGTGAAGTTCCGCGGACATGGGGTGTCGTTGCGGCTCATTGCGCAAGACGGGGCGCTGGCGGTCAAAAACTACGCCAATCACTGGGAGGTCAACTCAGAGCGTGCGATGGAGAAGTACATGCTATGGGCGACCAGCGGCGACCTGCGCGTGGACGCCCCATGGAATGGCATATCCAACCTTCGTGTCGCGGCTACTTTCTCCCCCGATCGAGACAGCCTGCGCGTGGCCGGTGAAATCGACACTTACGCGAGCGTCTGGACACCCCATCAGGACGACGAAACCTTCGATGAGAGTCTGAGAACCGAAGAACGAGACTATAGCCGTTGGCTCGAGCTCATGCCGGAGGTGCCTCAGGAGCTCGGTCGGGGTGCCGAGTTGGCCGCCTACGTCAATTGGACCAGCGTTGTCGATCCGAACGGGTTTCTGGATCGGCCCGCGATGCTCATGTCAAAAAACTGGATGGCCGCCATATGGTCGTGGGATCACTGCTTCACCGCGATGGCGCTGTCGTTCAAAGATCCAGAGCTTGGATGGCAACAATACATGCTGCCATTTGACAACCAACAACCTGAAGGCGCGTTGCCGGACATGATCCAGAGCTCGTGGAAGGAACTCAATTTCACAAAACCTCCGATCCATGGATGGGCCCTTGCATGGATGATGCAGCACGGCGAATACACTGATCAGGCGCATCTGGCACAGATTTATCTGCCCCTGTCGCGTTGGACGAATTGGTTCTTCCAATATCGGGATTCGAATCGAGATGGGTTGCCAGAGTACGACCATGGGTACGATTCTGGATGGGACAACTCAACTGTCATGCTATCCGGGGTTCCGGTGGAAACTGCCGACTTAGATAGCTTCTTGATCCTGCAGATGGACACGCTTGCCGAAATTGCGGGAAAGCTGGGAAAAGACGCAGACCAGCAAGAGTGGCACTCACGCTCGAATGAGCTTCTGAAGCGGATGCTCGAGACGCTCTGGCGGAAGGATCATTTTGTTGCCATCCGCTCGTCTGACGGCGCCCAGATCGATTCGGAAAGTCTGTTGCTCTATGTTCCGATCATCTTGGGAAAGCGGCTTCCTCCCGATGTGCGTAAGAAGCTCATTCAGGGACTCACTGAGCAGGGGAGGTTTCTGACTCCGCACGGATTTGCGACCGAACCCCTTACGAGCAAGTACTACACGCCAGATGGTTATTGGCGGGGCCCTATCTGGGCTCCCGTTACCATGCTTTTGGCTGAGGGCCTGGACTCCGCAGGTGAATACGCTTTGGCCAAGAAAGTACGGGAGGACTTCTGCCGAATGGCGCAGCGAAGCGGCATGTATGAGAATTTCGACGCAAGCACAGGCAACGGTTTACGAGACCCTGCCTACACCTGGACATCAAGCATCTACCTCATCTTCGCTCACCAGTTGTTGAGCGGCCGAAAGCAGAGCGTTGCGTTGGGCGCCGGCATCCACCGTCGGTCTTAGGCCGTTATTAATGACTCTAGTTGAGCAAGCAGACTCCTCCCAAGTCGAGGATACTGCCACGCGGGCACGCGATTCATTTCACGCCCACTTTGGTTGCCCGCCGCGCTGGGTGGCGACTGCGCCCGGACGGGTGAATTTGATCGGCGAGTTCACTGACTACAACGACGGCTTCGTGCTGCCGATCGCGATCGAGCGCCGCACCGCGATCGCCGCGGCGCCGAACCACTCCCACACGATCGTGCTGCGCAGCGAGGCGACCGGTGAGACGGCGATCATCGATTCGTCACAGCCACTGTCCCCAGATGCTCAAGGGCGCTGGACGAACTATCCGAAGGGCGTTTTGGCGGGCTTCCTGGACTCGGGTTTGAAGCCCTGCGGCCTCGATGCGCTCATTTGTTCGAGCGTGCCCATCGGGGCGGGACTCTCCAGTAGCGCGGCGTTGGAGGCCGCGATGGCGACGCTCCTAGAAGCCGCGAGTGGCTTCAAACTCGATCCTGTCTACAAAGCCTTGCTGTGCCAAAAAGCGGAACACGCTTATGCGGGTGTGCCGTGCGGGATCATGGACCCATTCATCTCCATTCTGGCGCGTATCGGTCAAGCGCTCCTGCTCGACTGCCGCTCCAGAGAACCCACGTGGTTGCCATTCGCGGATCCATCGGTCGCGGTACTCATTATTGATACGAATGTCAGGCACAAGCTCTCGGGCAGTGCGTATGCCGCGCGCCGCAGGTCTTGCGAGACCGCGGCGCAGGCGCTGGGCGTGGCGTCGCTACGGGAGGCAACGATCGAGATGCTGGAGCAGGGCTCAACCTCAATGGATGACATGAGCGTGCGATGCGCTCGACACGTGATTGGGGAAAACGACCGGACGCTTGGGGCGGCCGAATGTATCCGGCAGAGTAACTGGGTCGAGTTCGGACGCCTCTTGGATGAGAGCCACGCCTCGTTGAAGCATGACTTCGCGGTGAGCTGCGTGGAGCTGGATGCCGCGGTTGAGATCGCTCAACGCATCGGTCCGGAGGGCGGCGTCTTCGGCTGCCGCATGACGGGTGGCGGATTTGGCGGCTGTGCCGTGGCGTTGATCGAAACTGCGGCTCAACAGGGCATCGTCCGTGACATTCGCGCCAACTACTTAGACCGCACCGGCATCGGGGCGACTCTCTTTCTGTCGCGCCCGGCCGGGGGCGCGAGTTTGGTCAAGCTCTAAGCATGTCGCCTAAGACAAGTGCCTTGCTCTTGGATCGGCCCCACCGCCGCTTCAACGCCCTGACGGGCGAGTGGGTGCTCGTTTCGCCGCATCGCACGCGGCGTCCTTGGCAAGGCCGTATCGAGGCCGGCGTTCTCAGCGTTCGTCCCCCCTACGATCCGCAGTGTTATCTGTGTCCCGGCAATGTGCGGGCCAACGGCGAGCGCAACCCCGAGTACACCTCAACGTTCGTGTTCACCAACGACTTCGCGGCCTTTCTACCGGATACGGAGCGACAGGACGCGACCCGGCATCCCCTCCTGCGGGCGCACTTGCAGGCAGGAACCTGCCGCGTAATATCTTTCTCGCCGCGTCACGATCTAACGCTCGCGCAAATGTCGGCCGCGGAAATCCGTACGGTCGTGGACACGTGGGCGGAGCAAATCGCGGATCTCGGCCGACGCTGGCAATGGGTGCAAGTATTCGAGAACAAGGGTGAGCTCATGGGTTGCTCCAACCCGCATCCGCACGGGCAGATCTGGGCGAGCGATTACCTCCCCTATGAGCCCGCCAAGGAGCTTGTGAGGCAGCAACAATGGTTCGAAACCAGTCAGACGCCCTTACTGCTCGACTATGTGGCCCTCGAGTTGACCGCGAAGGAGCGCATCGTTCTTGCGAATGCCTATTGGCTCGTCGTGGTGCCGTGGTGGGCCGTTTGGCCCTTTGAGGTGCTGCTCACGCCACGACGTCACGCGATGCGTCTGCCGGAATTGACGATCGCGGAGCGCGACGCGCTGGCCGATATTTTGCGCCGCCTGTCGGTCGGGTACGACGCGCTGTTCGACACCTCATTTCCGTATTCGTTCGGCTGGCATGGTGCGCCCACGGACGGCGCAGACAACAGCGCTTGGCAGTTGCATGCGCATATCTATCCACCTTTGCTGCGCTCGGCGACGGTGAAGAAGTTCATGGTGGGGTACGAGATGCTTGCCGAGGCGCAGCGAGACCTCACGCCGGAACAGGCCGCAGAGCGGCTGCGCGGAGCAGTCCGATGATCGGCTAGAAGCGCACTCGAGTTTCAGGCACTCGCGGAATTCGAGCTTTACTGCGGTCCGGGTGCGACTGCGTTTACGCGTACGGCAGCGCTTGCCAACGGGCGGACAAGCAAATTCCCAATTCACGGCCAATGGATTTGGCCAACCCACCGGAGGTGTGATCCGCGACTGG
>Ga0209380_10000323_pt1 | contig 33419 bp, 29 predicted proteins | sample HubBroMetageWFT6_FD_188347 | JGI IMG/M metagenome (GOLD analysis project Ga0209380, IMG submission 188347) | Warmed and freeze-thawed soil microbial communities from the Hubbard Brook experimental Forest, New Hampshire - Hubbard Brook CCASE Soil... | ecosystem: Environmental > Terrestrial >... | reverse complement strand
GGGGGAGTCGACAGATCCGCAGGTCGCGGCGGTCGATCAGGCCGGTTAGGTGCCGGGAGGATTATGGCGAACGAGCAGTCGCCGGGCCCGCTCGGGCCGGACGTGGCGGTCACTCACATCCTGGTGGTCGCCGATCCGGCGCGGTCGCGAGATTTCTGGATCGACGTCATGGGCGCCGAGCTCTACCGCGAGTACGGCGGGACCAGCGTTGTGCTGCGATTCGCCGGCACCTGGCTGCTGCTGGTCAGCGGGGGCGGCCCGACTGCGGACAAGCCCACCGTCACCTTCCAGCCGCCCGGGGACGCCGACCTGGTCAGCCACGCGATGACGCTGCGCGTAGCTGACTGCCAGGCAGCCTATGAGGCACTGCGGTCCCGGGGCGCCGCGTTCCTCACGCCGCCGCATGACTGGGGCTCGGAGATCCGCTGTTTCCTGCGAGACCCAGATGGCCATCTCGTCGAGATCAGCCAGTCCAAAGCCAGCTGACCCCAGCCCCGTCACACCTCGATTGCACCGCCCACCGCGCGCAGGTGATCCCTGAAGCTCAGGTCGGGCCGCTTCTCCCGCTCCGCGAGGTAGGCGGTGAACTGGGTTTGCGCCCGCAGCGACGCGCCTGCCCGGATCCGCTCGGCCTGCCGCCGCTCGGTATCGCGGATCGCCTCGGCCGCCGCGAGGACCTCACCGGCCTGGGCAGCGGGCACGAACAGCACGCCATCGTCGTCGCCGAAGGCCAGGTCCTCCGCTGTCACCGTCCACTCCCCGACGTCAGCGGACTCCAGCGCGTGCGGCGGGCGGGGGTCGAGGCGCAGCGGGCCGGTGGGAATTGCGCCAAGGCTGAATACGGGCAGGCCGATTGCGCGGATGTCGGCCGTGTCGCGGTGCAGTCCCCAGATCACCATGCCGGACAGCCCGGCCGCCTGCGCCTCCAGCGCAACGAGATCGCCGACGCAGGCCTCATCGATGCGCCCGGCGTTGTCGACCACCAGCACGTCCCCGGCGGCCGCCGTTTCGAACGCCTCCAGGAAGACATCGACGCTGCCGGCATGCCGGGCCGGACATACGCGCCCAGCTACGCGACTTTCGGGAACGACGCTCCGCACAAGCGCGGCGCACCGCACCGGAACCTGGGCCCGGATACAGCCGTCGGCTAGGTGAGCGGTGGTGAGCGAGTCGAAGCGCTCGCGGAGTTCGTGGTGATCCATGGCGTCCACCTACCTACGGTTCAGGACAATGGCGGGGCTTTGCGGGCGGAACCGCGGTACTCCCGCACGTCATAACGGCGCTCGCTCTCGGCCAATTTCGTCCGGGCCGCCTCAATGAGGTCGACTTCCAGAACGTCGGCCAGCCGGGTTAGGTAGATAGTGACGTCCGCCAACTCCGATCGCATCCGGGCCGCGGACTCCGCGTCGGCCATCACCCGCGCCGACTCCTCGGGTGTGAGCCACTGCAGCTCCGCGAGAAGTTCGCCGACCTCGCCGGCGAGGGCCATGGCCAGGTTCTTCGGCGTGTGGAATTGCTCCCAGTCGCGTGCGGAAGCGAACTCCCGCACCCGCGCCGTCAGCTCATCCAGGGTCACATCGGCAACCGTACCTTTGAGGGCAGGCTGCCGACATGTCGCTCGGGCCGGGCCGGCAGCTGAGACTTTGCTCTCAAGTTCGCCTTACGACCCGGCTCGCTGGACCGCTCAGCTTAGCCTTGCCTCACTTGATCGGAGGAGCGAGGCGTGCACAGAGGTGACACGGGCAGCCGGCGTCGGCCGGCCATGCAGGCCCTCGGGCTGACCGGCATTCTCGCGGCGGCAATCCTCGCTGCGGCCTGCGGCAGCCCCGCTGCCGGCTCCAGCGACAGCCAGAGCCAGGCCCGGGCCGAGGCAGCCAACCCCGACCTGGATCCCGGCACATCCCTGGGCGCCCGCCCGGCGCCGGATTTCCGGCTGACCAATCAGTTCGGTGAGCCGGTATCGCTGAGCCAGTTCCGCGGCAAGGTAGTAATCCTGGCTTTCGTCGACTCGCAGTGCACCACCATCTGCCCGCTCACGACGGCGAGCATGCTTCAGGCCCGCCAGTTGCTCGGTGCCGCCGGGGACAAGGTACAGCTCGTCGGGATCGACGCGAACCCGGCAGCCACATCGACGGCAGACGTGATGGCTTACTCCCGGGTGCACGGCATGGTGAACCAGTGGGACTTCCTGACCGGGTCGATCGGGCAACTGAGAGCGGCCTGGCAGGCCTATCACGTTTACGTGCAGATCGAGGCCGGCCAGGTCGATCACACTCCGGCCCTGTTCGTGATCGATCCGGAGGGCCGCGAACAGAAGGTCTACCTGACCACGATGGCGTACGCCAACGGCAGCCAGGAGGGTGAGGTACTCGCCAGCGAGGTGGCGAGTCTGCTGCCCAGCCATCCCAGACTGGCCAGTCAGGAGTCGCTGGCCTACATCAGCGGCATTGGCCCGGGGACGCGGACGACGCTGCCGACGGTCCCGTCCGGAACGGCGCCGCTGGGGCCAGGCCGGTCGCGCCTAATCCTGTTCTTCGCGACCTGGCTGACGGAGACCTCGGACTTGCGGGCCCAGATGACCGCGCTCGACGCCTACGCCAAGGCGGCTAGCACCGGCGGCCTGCCGCCCCTGACCGCGATCGACGAAGCAGTCACCGAGCCATCGCCGGATTCGGCCGCCGCGTTCTTGCGGCAGCTTGGCGTGCCGCTGGACTACCCGGTCGCCCTGGACACGACCGGGCGGATCGCTGACGGGTACGGCGTCCAGGACCAGCCGTGGTTCGTCCTCACTACCGCGTCCGGCAAGATCGCCTGGCACCACGACGGATGGCTATCCGTGTCGGCGCTGGAGGCCGCCGTCCGCAAGGCCGCCTGACCGCGTCAGGACATGATGCTGCGCAACTGCCACGATATAGGCTGCTGCGGCGTCGCCAGCGGCACGGCCTGAGCCTGCTCCTGGCCGAATGGACTGGCCTGATATTGCGCTGCTTCATCACATGGCCGATGACGCCACGAACACGCCGAAAGATCAACGGCGGGCCCGGCAGTCCCGGACGAGCCCGCAGGGGCGGAGTACGGTTGGCGACGGAAGGGACAATGAAGCTAACGGTTGTGGCGGCGCAGACGCGAGTGAGCTGGGATCTCCAGCGCAACCTGGCCGCCATCGCTGCCGCCCTGGCTGGGACGCGCTCTGGCGAGGTCGTCGTCCTCCCCGAGGCCGCCGTGTCCGGGTATGACGATCAGCTGTCCGGCCTGGGCCGGCTCGATCCCGACGTGATCACCGCCGCCATCGACCGCGTCGCCGAGCAGGCCTGCGAGCGGCAGATCCACCTGTTCTGCGGATCGCTGCTGCCCGAGAACGGGACCTGGTTGAACGCGGCGCTGTACCTCGGGCCGGACGGCTCGCGGCAGATCTACCGCAAGGTCAACCTGGCCACGCACGAGCGCGGGCGGCTCGCGGCCGGCTCCGCGCTGCCGGTGTTCCCCGTCCAGCTGCCCGGCGGGCCGGTGGGCGCCGGCGTCCAGCTCTGCCGGGAGATCCTGTTCCCCGAGCAGTGGCGGTACCTGGCCGGCGCCGGGGCGCAGTTGTTCGTCTATCCGACCTACGCGGCGAACCCAACGGTGCCCGCGGGCGTGTGGCGCAGTCACCTGGTGAGCCACGCGGCGGCCAGTCAGCGGTTCGTCGTCGCCGCGAATGTCGCCGATCCGCGCCAGCACTGCCCGAGCGCGGTGATCTCGCCGTGCGGCGAGGTACTCGGCGAGCTGCCGCCCGCCCAGCCGGGCCTGCTGCGGGTGGTCATCGACACCGGCGACTGCGGCGACTGGTATCTCGGCCAGCGCCGCGAGGACGTCGTCCGGATCGTATCCGCGGGGGGTCCAGGGGGGTCGTCCCCCCGGGCCAGCACCGACTAGCTCGTGACATCTTCCGGGACGTGCCGCCGGTGCAGGACCAGCATCAGCGCATAAGGGTCGGTGCCGGGAGCGTCGGCCCGGAAGTACTCCATCGCACTGGGGAACTGCCTGATCAGCGCCCTGATCTGAGTCCGGAAGTCGGCCAGCTGGTCGGGCCGCAGCCGCAGAGCCATCCGCGCGCTCTCCAGGATCGCGTCCGGCCCGGCCTCGTCGACCTCGGCCGCCACGGCCTCGAACATCACCCGGAGCATCACGCTCTCGTCGGCCGCGCTGTCATCGAGGTGCCACGACTTGCCGGTAGCGAGGTACGGCTTCTCCACCGTGCCGCGCGGGCCGGGGCGCGACGGCTCCTCGGCGAGAAACCCGGTTCGCAGGAGCGTGCGGACGTGATACAGCATGGTGGCCGGCTTTTGCCCGAGCAACCCGGCCAGTTCGGAGTTCGTCCGGGCCTTGTCCAGGCAGAGCCGCAGGACCCGCAGGCGCAGCGGGTGCGCGAGGGCCCTGATTTCCTGCAGGGTCGCCGGGTGCTTCCCGCAGGCGGCGCCGCCGCCGGCCGGCTCGGGCGGCTCGGCTCGGGCCGCGGCTGGGTCTGGCATGGCCTCAACGATACCAGTTGACAACTCTCAACCATTTGACAACACTCAACCGGTGACCGCAGCCCAGGCACCCCCGCACCCCCGCGGGACCCACCGCAAGCGCAGCAGCAAGCTCATCGCGCACCGGGGATTCCAGCGGCTGTGGTTCGGCCAGTCGGTCAGCGAGTTCGGCAGTCAGGTCACGACGCTCGCCATGCCGCTGGCGGCCGTGCTGGTGCTCCACGCGTCCGCGTTCCAGGTCGGCCTGCTGACCACGACCGGCTACGCCGCCTTCCTGCTCGTCGGCCTGCCCGCGGGCGTCTGGGTGGACCGGCTGCGCCGCAGGCCCATCATGATCACCGCCGACATCGTCCGGACGGCGGTGCTGGCCTCGATCCCCATCGCCTACGGCCTCGGCGTCCTCACCCTGGGCCAGCTGTACGGGGTGACCTTCATCCAGGGCATCGCCACGGTGTTCTTCGACGTCGCGTACATGTCCTACGTGCCCGGCCTGGTCGGCCGCGACCACATTGTGGAGGCCAACGCCAAGCTCCAGGCAACCGTCTCGCTCGCCCAGGTCAGCGGCCCGTCGGCGAGCGGCTTCCTGATCGGACTGCTCAGCGCGCCGGTGGCGTTCGTGACCAACGCGGCCACCTACGTCGTCTCGGTGCTGTCGCTGCTCGCGATCAGGGAGCGCGAGCCCGCCCCCGAGGCGACCGCGGGCCGCGGCAACCTGCGCGCCGAGATGGCCGAGGGCCTGCGGTTCGTGGTGCGCCAGCCGATCCTCCGGATGATCGCCGGCTGTACCTCGACGGCGAACCTGTTCTCCTCGGCCATGGTGGCGATCAGCGTCGTGTTCCTGGTCCGGGACATCCACCTGGACGCGAGCGCCATCGGCCTGCTGACCTCGCTCGCCGCGATTGGCGGCACGGTCGGCGCGTTCACCTGCGGCGTGCTCCGCCGGCGGATCGGCTCGGCCCGGCTGATCTGGCTCTCCATGACGGTCACCGCGCCGTTCGCGCTGCTGATCCCCCTGACGTTCCCCGGGCCCGGCGTGATCCTGTACGGGGCCGGCATGTTCATGTCGAGCTTCGGCGCGATCGTCTACAACGTGCACCAGGCGTCATTCCGCCAGATGCTCTGCCCGCCGCGGCTGCTCGGCCGCATGAACGCGACCATCCGGTTCATCGTCTGGGGGACGCTGCCGCTCGGCGGGCTCCTCGGCGGCGCGCTGGCAAGCTGGCTCGGCGTCCGCAACGCGCTCTGGGTCGGCGCCATCGGCTCGGCTCTCGCACCGCTCTGGGTGATCGCCTCGCCCCTGCTGCGGATGCGCGACACCGAGGACATTCCGCCCGCGCCGGACGACGACCTCGCCGCTCAGCCCGTTACGGCCTGACCCCGAAGGACGGCCGGCCCGGGCTCGTGCCGCGGAGAACCGCGTACGCGTCCTTGACCCAGTCGCACAGCAGCGGGCGGCTCTCCCGCGGATCGATGATCTCCTCGACCCCGAAGCGCTCGGCCGTCCGCATCGGATTGCGCACCGCGTCCAGCTTGCCGCGGATCTCGGCCAGCAGCGCGACCGGATCGTCGGAGCGCTCCAGGTCGGCCCGGTAGGCGGCCTCGATCCCGCCCTCGACCGGCAGCGAGCCCCAGTCCGCCGAGGGCCACGCCCACCGGCGCGTCAGGCGGTGCCGGTTGACCAGGCCCGCCCCGCCGACGCCGAACACCCGGCGCACGATGATCTCGGCACCCGGCACGGCGGCCTGATAGACCGCGCTGATCGCGCGGACGCCGTAGCGGATCGTCGCCCGCTGCTCGGCCCTCGTCCCGATCAGCAGGCCCGGCTGGTCAGTGAAGGTGACGATCGGCAGGTGGAACGCCGAGCACAGGTCCGCCAGCCGGATCACGGCCTCGGCGCCCTCGACCGTCAGGCAGCCGCCGGCTACGTACGGGTCTCCCGCGACCACGCCGACGGGATGGCCGTCCAGCCGGGCCAGCGCGGTCACGATGGAGCCGCCGTAGCGCTGGACTTCGAGCACCGAGCCGGCGTCGAAGACCGCCGCCAGGATCGGCCGGATCCGGTACGGCTGGCGCCGGTCGCGCGGGATCGCCGCCAGCAGCTCGGGCGCGCGCCGGTCGGCGGGGTCATCCGCAGCCGCGACCGGCGGCAGGTCGTACACGCTCTGCGGCAGGTACGACAGGAACTTCCTGATCAGCGCGAGCGCCTCGGCTTCCGAGCCCGCGATCAGGTCCACGGCGGCGTTCCGGGCGTGCACGCGCGACCCGCCGAGCTGCTCCTTGTCGACGTCCTCGCCCACCCCGGACTTCACCACGGGCGGCCCGGCGACGAACAGCTGCGCGGTTCCTTCGACCAGGATTGACAGGTGAGCGGCGCAGAGCCTGGCCGCGCCGAGCCCGGCGACGGGACCGAGGCCAGCCGCGATCACGGGCACGGTGGACAGGTTGTCGACCACGTAGTTCCAGCCGGGATTGACCGGGACGTAGGTGTGACCGCTCTGCTCGAGCGTCTTGACGCTGCCGCCGCCGCCGGTCCCCTCGACGAGCCGGATGATCGGCAGCCGGAGCTCGCTGGCGAGCTGCTCCGCGTAGATCTGCTTGGCGATGATGCCCGCGTCGGCGGCCCCGCCGCGAACGGTGAAGTCGTCCCCGCCGACGACGACCTTGCGACCGTCGAGCCGGCCGGTCCCGGTGACGAAGTTCGCCGGCGTGAAGCCGGCGAGCCCGCCCGCCTCGTCGTAGGACGCGCTCCCGGCCAGCGCGCCGATCTCGCGGAACGAGCCCTCGTCCAGAAGCGCGGCGATCCGTTCCCGGACGGTGAGGCGGCCGGCATCATGCTGCCGCCGGATCTTCTCCGGTCCGCCCATGCGCTCGGCGAGCTCCTGACGGCGCCGCAGTTCGTCCAGTTCGGGTTGCCACGTCATGAGGACAAAAGCTAACCCACCGGACCGGCCCCCCGACAGGGCCGTTCCCGTCCAAAAATTCGCGGGCCCGTCGCTACGAGCCCGCGCGTAACACCGCCGTTTCCTGTGCTTCCGCCAGATCCATGGGCACGCACTCGGGCTCGGGCTCGCCCGCGCGCCATTCGGCGAATGCCATCGCCAGCAGGCTCGGCACCAGCGACGTAGAGCGCTTGACGATCCAGGCCGTGCCCTTGGTGGCGAGCCAGGCGAACTCGGCGACTCTGGTGGGCGGCGGGTTGCCGGGCTCGGGGTCCGGGGGGGCCGCCACCGGGTGTCCGGCCGCCTCCAGCATGGCGTGGAACCGGCGCGCGATGAGCCGGTGACCGCGCTCGCTCGGGTGCAGCCGGTCGACGGCCCACATGCGCGGGTCGTAGGTCTCCTCGTCGTTCGCCGCGTCGAAGTGCAGGGTGCCGAACCGCTCGGCGATCTCGTCCATCACGGCGTTGATCTGGTGGGCGCGCCTGGCCAGCGGCCGGGCGAGCACGCCCGGCATCCCGAGCATCTTGCCGGGATCGGGCAGCCGCATGGTCAGCACCTCGGCGCCGGACGCGCGCAGTGCCCCGATCGTGTGTGAGGCGGCGGTGCCGATGCGCTCGGCGTCGAAGTTCGGCCGCAGCGTGTCATTGACGCCGACGACGACGCTGGCGATATCGGGGCGCAGCTCCAGGGCCCGCGGCAGCTGCTCCAGCTCGACGTCATAGGAGCAGGCGCCGTTGCCGGCCACGATGTGCAGTGCCGGATCGGTGAGGCCATCGGCCAGCAGGGCCGCCCACCCGCGCCACGCCCGCCGGCCTCGGCCGCCGTCGGGGTCGATGAGCCGGATCGGGTCGCCAACACCCAGCGTGATCGAGTCCCCCAGCGCAACAAACGTTGTCACGCTGCTACCTCCTCCCGATGCTTTCCCTCATTCTCCTGGTTTGTGACGCCGGACTCCAGTTGCGGGGCCTGAGTCTGCAGATGAGCAGTGCGACCATCCCGCGCTCGCTTCGCGTCCGTCAGTACCTCGGCGTAGTGGCCGAGCAGCTCGTCACACAGCACGGGCCAGCTTTTGCCGACCACCAGCTCCCGCCCGGCGAGGCCCTGAGCGGCGCGAAGGGCGGGGTCGGCCGCCAGCCTGGCCACCGCCTCGGCCAGCGCGGCGGCGTTGTCCGGGGAGACCAGGAACCCGGTCTGCCCGTCCTTCACCAGGTCGAGCGGGCCACCCGCCGCGGGCGCGATCACCGGCAGGCCGCTTGCCGAGGCCTCCTGGATGGTCTGACCGAACGTGTCATGCGACCCGCTGTGCACGAAGACGTCGAGGCTGGCGTAGATCGTCGCCAGATCCTCGCCGCCCCGCTGCCCCAGGTACACCGCGTCCGGGACGGCACGCCTGATCGCCGCCTCGGCCGGGCCGCTGCCGACGATCACCAGGCGGACACCGGGCAGCCGCGACACCTGCGCGAGCAGTTCGACGCGCTTCTCGGCGGCCAGCCGGCCGACGTACCCGGCGATCATCTCGCCGTTCGGGGCGAGTTCGGCCCGCAGTGCCTCGCTGCGCTTGGCCGGGTCGAACCGGACGCTGTCGACACCCCGAGCCCAGACCCAGACGCGCTCGAGGCCGTTCTTGCACATGTCGGCGGCGGTGTCGGTACACGGCGACAGGTTGCGCGCCGCCGCGTTGTGGATCTTGCGCAGGCGGTGCCAGGCGATCGCCTCGCCGATGCGGCCGGTGTGATACGAGCGCGCGTAATACGGCAGGTCGGTCGCGTAAACGGCGACGACCGGGATGTCGAGCCGGCCCGCGGCCGTCACCCCGCCGGCGCCGAGCACGAACGGGCCGTGCACATGCACCAGGTCGGTGCCGTGACCGGCGATGGCCTCCTGGACCGCCTTGCCGGGGATGCCGACGCGGAAGCCAGGGTAGAAGGGCAAGCCGAATGACCGCACCCGGACAACCGGGAAGTTGAAGCTGCGGTCGGGCCGAGCGACGCCCGGAGGCGGCTCAGGTGCGATGATCAGCGGCTCATGGCCCCGGCTCACCAGGTGCTCTGCAACGCGCACTGCGGTGTGCGCGACGCCGTTGACATCGGGCGGGAAGGACTCGGTGACATACGCAATTCGCACGCTCACACGGTAGGCATTGGGCTACCTGGAACACCAGATGCACCGTGACTGCGTGGCGAACTGTAAGTGACATCTCGGGGAGGCAAACACGCTGGTCAGCTGGTACGCCAGCGGCCATATGAGGTCTGAGCGGCGCTTGTGAGCAGTAACCCGATTGTGATGCTATTTCCTGTCTGTCCAGTAGGGATCCGGGGCCGGCCATCGCCGGCCCCGGACCCCGGTGCGCTATCGGTCAGCCGTGCGGGTGCTTGCGGAAGTCAGTCGCAAGCTTGCCCAGGTTCGGCGTGCCGAGGCCGGTGCCTGGGTTGTACACGCGCCCCTTGGTGCCGGTGTAGTAGAGGTTGTCGTTACTCGAGCCGGTCGTGTCCAGCGGGTGGAACGGCGTCAGGGTTCGCGACACCGCGTACTTGTAGATGAGCGGGTTCCAGAATCCGACCCGGCGGTGCAGGTAGGAGTTGATCACCGCCGCGGCGCCGTTCAGCTGCGGCGCCACGAAGCTCGTGCCGCCCCAGCCGTGCACCAGATGGCTGCCACCGTAGAGAGTGCAGTACAGCAGATAACCGGTGTACGGGTCAGCGTCGGCCGAGATGTCCGGGACCACGCGACCGTTCTTGGCCGACCCGGCGACCGGCTTGGGCGCGGCCGCGGTATTGCTCTTGGCGTCCCAGACGGTCCACTTGCTCGGCACCTTGACCCTGCCGAACTTCCTGGGGTCAATCGGCGTCAGGTACCTGATCGCGTGGAACGTCCCGATCCCCTTGATCGCCTTCTGGTAGCTGGGCCTGCCCTCCAGCACGCTGTAGCCGCCAGTGCTGCCGGTGATGTTGTCAAGAACGAACGGCGCTTCCCGGGTGAACGGCACGCCGCCCGCCTCGAAGAGCCGGTAGTGCGGCCACAGCCAGTCCTCGCCCCACGCCCGCTCGGTCTTGATCACGACGCTGGTGCTTCCAAGCGGGATCGTACCTGCCGCGGTCGTCCCGCCGGCCGCGGTGGTGTACGGGCTGTCGCTCGTGCTCTGCACTGACAGATTGGTGCTGCCCAGGTCCATAGACGCCGGGTAAGCCCCGCTGTCGCCCGACGAGGTGAACGAGGACTGTCCCTGGGCCGCCATCTCGCGGAAGAACTCATCGTGGTCGCGAACGATCGTCCCAGCAAAGCCTCCGGCCTGCGCCGCCGTCTCGGACAGCCCCCAGCTGCTCGACACGGTGCCGGCCTTGTTCTGGCTTGCGACCTTGGCGTAGGCGTCGATGCCGCCGACGCCGGTGTTCGGCGCCTCGTAGACGAGGATGCTGGCCTCCGGTGCGACCGCACCGGACTGCTCCACATCGAGCGTCGTCTCCTGGGAATCGTTGGCTGACTTGAACGCGCCCGAGCCCGCGCCGATCTTGACGATCTTGATCCGGTTGGCCTTCGTCTTAATGCGCAGGACGCTCGACCAGAAATGGGTCGCATCGGACGGGCGGAATGAGGCGAATGTAACAATGCCGAGCGTCTGGCCCTGGCCCTTGGCGCCCTTCGCATAAAGCGAGGTAAGACCGTACTGCTTGGCGAAGTTGCCGGGGGTCAGCGTGCCTTCCTGCTTCACGCTGCCCTTCGCGGCGGGCGTCACGGCCGACCCGGTCGCAGGGCGAAGCTCAGCGGTCGTGTGCACCGCGTTGCTGGTGAAGACGGGGTAGGTGTCGAGTCCCTGAACCGACTGCACGACGGCAGCGAGCGCGGACGGTAGCTGCGGCGTCCCCTGCGCAGCCCGGAAGGTCACGGCCGCCTTGGCTGCCTGTCCGTCGCTCGCCGACACCGCGCTGGTCCGGTACTCCGCCTGCGTCACCGCGAGGGCGCGGCCGAACTGGCCAACGGTCCCGGTGCCGGTAACGTCCAGACCATCGGCGTCGGCGCTCGACGCGATGCCGTACCGGCCGAGGTAGCCCTCCAGCGCCCTGATCTGCGCCGCGGGCTGGCCGTACCGCGCGGCGAACTGCGCGACCGACAGGAAGCCGTGCGGCATTCCGGCCTCAATCTGGGCGTCAAGTGCCGCGACATTCCGCTCCTGCAGCACGAAGGAGACCGTCTCCTTCGCTCCGGACGACACCGCGGCCACCCGCGCCGCCCCCACCGAGGCTGGCGTGATGCCCTGCGGCACCGCCATCCTGGCTGGCGTCGAGGCACCGGCCGGTGCCACCGCATACGCCATCGTCAGCAGCATCGAGCCGGCGGAGCCAACCGCGAGGATGGCCCCGGCCGCGCGCCGCCTTGATCTGCGTGCTGGGTTCAAGATTCAGTTCCCTCCGTGTAGTCACTGCCACGGGAGGCCCGGCTCCGACCAGCCGATGATGTCCCCCCGCAAAGCCAGCACGATATAACGAAATGGCTAGTGATCATCCGAAGCCGCCATTAGAGCCGCCAAACCGTAACAACCGAGACTGCCGCGTAACGCGCCGGAAACTGACGCGCATGCCCCCTGGCGGTAGTGGGTCGGGTGCAGACAAGGAAGGTCCCGCGCAGGAGGCTTCCTGCGCGGGACCTTCCCGCGTCACGCCCGGATGGGCGCTGGGCGACTAGCCGAGGAGCGCGCGGAAGTCAGCCGCGAGCTTCGTCAGGTTCGGCGAGCCCAGCCCGGTGCCGGGGTTGTAGATGTGACCCTTGGTGCTGGTGTAGTAGATGTTGGTGTTGCTGCCGCCGGTGCCGGTGACCGGGGTGAACGGCGAGCCGTGCGAGGCAGCGAACCGGTAGATGAACGGGTTCCAGAACCCGACCCGGCGGCCGAGGTAGGAATCGATCACCGCGGCCGAGCCGTTCATCTGCGGCGCCACGAAGCTCGTGCCACCCCAGCCGAGCTCGAGGGGGTCACCGGAGAACCCGGTGAAGTACTCGTAGTAGCCGGTGTACGGGTCGGCATCGGCCGACAGGTCAGGCTCGGCCCGGCCGAGCGCCGTGCCCTGGATGGCCTTCGGCGCCACCGTGCTCTTGGTGACCGCATCCCACACGTTCCACTGCGTCGGCTCGAGGATCTTCGTGCCCATGGCCGGCTTGTAAGCGGTCGGCGTCAGGTACGGCACCGCGCTGAAGTCGCCGAGGTTCTTGATCGCCCGCTGGTAGCCCGGCCGCAGCTCGTCGACGCTGTAGCCGCCGCCGCTGCCGACGACGTCATTGACCGCGAAGTTCGCCTCGGACGTGAAGGGCACCGGCGTGGACGGCGCGAAGTTGAGGAACTGCTGCCAGTACGGCCACTGCCAGTCCCAGCCCCATGCCCGGGTCGACTTGATCCGGACGTTGATGGTCGGACCCGCCGTGACCTGATCGGCCAGCGGGATGACGCCGGCGATCGTGGTGCCGCCGCCCGTGGTGGTCCACGGGCTGTCGCCCGCGTTGTCCACTGCCAGGTTGGTGCTGCCGAGGTCATCGGAAGCGTCGTAGGCGCCGCTGTCACCCGAGGTCGAGAACGAGCTCTGACCCTGCGCCGCTAGCTCGAGGAAGAACTCGTCGTTGGCCTGGATCAGCGTGGACGACTCGGTGCCGGCCGCAGCGATGACGCTGAGGATGGTCTCGGATTCGCCCCAGCTGCACGAGACGGTGCCCGCGACGTTCTGGCTCGCGGCAGCCGCGTAGGCGTCAATATCGCCGTAGTCGGTGTTCGGAGCCTGGTACACGACGATGCTCGCCTGCGGCGCCAGCGCGCCGGACTGCTCGACGTCGAGCGTGGTCTCGCCCGATCCGAGGGCGTCGCTCACCTTGCCGGAGCCGCCGTCGACGTTGTCCAGCCTGATCCGGTTCTTCTTAGTCTTGATCTTCAGGAAGTCCGACCAGAAGTGCGTCGCGTCGGACGGGCGCATGCTGGCGAAGGTGATGATGCCAATCGTCTGCCCCTGGCCCTTGGCACCCTTCTTGTACAGCCCGTTCAGGTCGTAGTTGCTGGCGTAGTTGGCCGGCACCCGCTCGCCCAGCTGCAGGTCGCGCCCGGTGACCTTAGGCGCGGCGGTGCGCACGTGTACGGCGTTGCTTCCCATGATCGGGTAGTTCGTCAGGCCGAGGATCGACTCCACGAACGGCGCGAGCGTCTTCGGGAGCAGCGGAGAATCCTTGGTGCCGTGGAACTCGACCGCGGGCCGCCCGGCCTGCCCGTCACGGGCGGGGATCGCTGCGGCCTTGAACTCGCTCTGCTTCACCGACAGCGCCCGGTTGAACTCGCCCGCGGTGCCCTTCGCCGTGACGTCCAGACGGTCGGCGTAGGCGGTCGTCTTGATCCCGTAGTGAGCGAGGTAGTGCTCGAGCGCCTTGATCCTGGACGCGGACTGGCCGTAGCGGCCCGCGAACTGCGCGACGGACAGGAAGCGGCCACGGATGCCCGCGTCCACCTTGCCTTCCAGCGACCCGACGTTCCGCTCCTTGAGGACGAAGGAAACGGTCTCCTTGGTGCTGGGCTTGACCGGGAACACCGGGGTGGCGTTTATGCCCGCCATGGAGATGCCCTGCGGCACCGCTTCCTTAGCCGGGGTGCTCGCGCTGGCCGGACCGGCCACATAGAACCCCATGAGTACCATCGAGCCGGCCGAGCCGGCGGCAAGGATGGCCCCGGCAGCGCGCCGCCGGGACTTTCGAGCTTGATTCAAATTCTGATCCTCCGTCTACTGCGATCCAGGAGCTCCGCTGCTCAAGACCGGCGAGCACCCTCGTAAAAGCAGCACACTATTACGAATCAGACACTGAACCCATAAGTAACCGACAGCTCTATGAAACCGTTATAAGTCCATGATTGCCACGGTCGGCGGCCCTGTCGGCTTTCTCCCGGGCGCAGGCAGCCCATGTACCGCTCTGCCTGCGGGCTTCGGAGTTATCCTGCCGCTGTGAGCACCTCACCCGTGTCGCCCGAGGACATCAGGGCTGCTGCCGAGGTCCACAAGGAACTCGGCCCGGAGTACAGCGACGCGGTCGTCGCGTCGTTCCTCGACGAGGTTGAGGCGGCGATTGCCGCCAGGGTGGAAGTGCGGCTCGCCGCCGCTCGTGCCCCGGTCGTCCGGGAACATCGGCACCCGCTGCTGACGGGTCTTGCCCTCGGCGCCTGCGCCGGCGCGCTCGTGACGATGGCCGGGGTCGCCCACGTCAGTGCCGATCATTTCCGCCAGGACTATCAATTTCAGGTGCCGGGCGGCCACTACCAGCTTCTCCCGTTCTACAAGACCGGGCACGGGGATCACGTCGTCGTTCCGCCCGCCGCCCCGACACAGCCGTGAGCGGGCCAGTGCATCGGGAACTCGGACCCGAGTACAGCGACGCGGTCGTAGCCGCGTTCCTGGACAAGGTCGACCGGGAGGTTGCCGCGCGCGTCGAAGCGCGCCTCGCGGATAGGCACCGCGGCCGGGCCTCCCGCCTGGCGGACCGGCGGACGCTCGTGAAGGGCGTAGCGATCGGCGCCTGCGCCGGTGCGCTGATCACCGGCGTGAGCCTGGCGCAACTCGGCCACACGATCCAGGTCAGCAACCAGATCTCGGTCCCGGGTGTGCTCAAGGGTGGCCCGGACGGCACCAAAGTGACCGTGAGGCTGCCCGACGGGCGCACGGCCACCATTAACTTGCCGCCCGGTGCGCCGATCCCGCCTGGCGCTCAGGTGAGCAGGTAACGAGCCCGGACTACCGCCACCAGGGCCGCCGCCGTATCGCGGCGAGCATGCTGGCCGGCCCGATCAGCTCGGCTGAGTGCGAGCCCAGATGCGTCAGGTGGTCGCTGACCCACAGCGCTTCCGGATGGTAGTGCTGGGGACCGATCGGGCAGGGCTCGGTCAAGCCCGGTAGGTCGGCAGGCAGCTGCACTGGCGGCGCTGGCTGCCCGTTGCGCGGCGGCCTGGACACCTCGGCCGCGATCCCGTCATAGAAGGCGGCGAGCTCAGCCGACTCGCCCCGAAGCCTCGCGAGCGACGCCGGCCCGATCGAATGGCTGACCGCACCACGATGCCCAGGGTCGGGCCGGGGGAGGCTTGCCAGCGAATTAGCGGTCAGCCGCAGCCGAAGCGCCGACATGGCAAGCCTCCGCAGGTCCTCCTGGGGCATTCGCTTCGAGCCCTGCTCGGTGAGATAGGCGCGCAGCGCGTCATCCAGCCTGATCCCCGCCGCGACTACGGCCGTGGCGGAGGCAGCCGGCCCTGGCCCGGGCTCCTCGCCGCCCAGCGCCAGATCGGTCGCATCGGTGAGGTGCGCGGCGCCGGCTCTGAGCGAATCCGCCAGGTTGTCGCCCACCAGGCCGGAGGCGCCGTGGGGCCAGAACAGGATCCCGACGACCACGCTGACCGCGACGCCGATCGCGACGTCCTCGACCCGGACCAGCCCAACCTGCCAGCCTGCCGGGGCCAGGAGGTTGAACAGAACCACGACCACCACAGTGAACCCGGCCTGGCCGATGGTGAACGGCGCTGTGCCTGGCGTGTAGGCGGCGACCAGTACCGCGAGGACAAGCGCCGCCCACAAGGCGGCCGGGCTGGTGCCGATCCCGACCAGCAGGCCGGCGCCGATGATGAAACCCAGGACGGTGCCGGCCACGGCCCGTAGCGCGGTGGAGCCGGTTGCGCCCGCGCTCGTGCGCAGGACCGACAGCGTGCCCAGTACGACCCAGAAGGCATGCTGAACATTCGTCACCCGCGCGACCGCGACCGCGGCCGCGAGCGCGACGGCACCGCGAGCGCTGTTGCGGAACCACACCGACCGAACGCTGGCATCAGCGGCGATCGTCCCGTCGGCCCGCGGCATCGCCAGGTGCCAGCGTCGCCGGCCGCTCGCGGCAGCCGCGTGATCAATACCTTCGGCCAGGGCCGCCGAGTCGCTGCCACCGCCCGGCGCGAGTGCGGGCAGGCGGGTCGTTCCGGCACTCCCGGTCGCGTGGATGGCATGAGCATCCAGCCAGCGCCGCCGCAGGTCCTCGACCGTCGCCAGGTCGAGCCGGCGCGTGGCGATCAGGGCATCGGCGGCCGAGGCCGAGGCCGTCACTCCGATTGCCTGCGCGTGGAACGCGTAATCGGCCATCCGGCGCACGAACTCGGGATCTCCGGACAGGCCGCGCAGATTGGCCGCGCTGGCAGCGCGCGCTTGCCAAACTCGCTCGAGGCTCGGCAGATCATCGCCGCCCTCAAGAAGCACGGCCGTCGCGCGCAGCGCCGCCGCAGACTCGGCCAGCAGGTCCCGGTCCTGCGGCGCAGCCAGCTCCAGGTCCAGGTGACCGTCCATCTCGGAGACGAGGGAGCTGCACCACTCCAGAAGGCTGACGAGGCTGGCCAGGGCCTGATCAGGAACGGCGAGGCCGGTAGGCCGGTAGGGCGTGGCGTTGTAGAGCGCCACCAGCTCATGCTTCGCCGCCATGGTCGCGTCGAGATCCGCTTCAGTGGCGGTGCCGTCCACGGCCGCCTGCAGGTGATGCGCGAGCGCGCGGGCCACCGCACTTGCTGAGGCCCGGAGCCGGTCCCCGGCCGACCGCGGCGCCAGCAGCAGGACGGCCGCCGTGCTGACGGCCGAGGCTAGCCACCACCCGGCCAGCCTGGACGGGATGGTCGCGGCTCCGCCCGATGACGCCACCGGCAGGACGTAAGCCAGCAGGGCCGCCGTCACGCCGGCCGAGGCGTTCGGCCCGGCCACCCCGGCAAAGTAGATCGCGAAGGCGACCGGGATCGTGACCAGCGCGGCCAGCAGAGCCGAGCTGCTGGCCAGCGTTCCGATGGTCAGGACGATGCTGCCGACGACCGCGAGCCCGAGGTGGGCGATGGCCTTGTCCCGCCGGGTCCCGCCGAAGGTAGCCAGGACCAGCGAGCCGAAGCTCCCGAAGACGGCGAATATCGCCATCTGCGGATCGCCGATGACCTTCAGGGTCAGCGCGAGCATGCTCGGGACGACCACGGTTGCCCGGACCGCCCGCAACGCCGCCGGCTTCGACCAGGCGACGTGCCACCACGGCGCCGTGGCCTGGCCCGCTGTCATCGCAGCAGCAGCCGCGCGGCCAGCTCAAGATGGTTGGCGACGTCGTTCGCCGACGCTCGGCGGGTCACCCAGGCGACCAGGTTAGAGAGCCAGACATCGCCGATCACGCGGGCGATCGCGCGCTCATCGGCCGTCGGCTCGCCGTCGTGCATCGCCTTGGTGAGTATCTCCTCCATCAGGTGCGCGACCGCGTTGACCTCGCTCGCCGCGCTGGGGTCGGCGAACATGAACGCCCTGGTCATCGCCTCCATGATGAGCGGATCACGCTGCATCGCCCTGGTTGTGCGGCCAAGGACGTACAGCATCCGGTCGTACGGGGTATCGCCGGGGATGGGTGAACGGTCCAGCTTCTCCTGGGTTCGCTCGAACTCCCTGGCCAGCGCGGACACGAGCAGGTGGATCTTCGACGGGAAGTACCGGTAAAGGGTGCCGAGCGCCACGTCGGCGCGCTCGGCGACCGTGCGCATCTGCACGGCGTCATAGCCACCCTTGGCCGCCAGGGCAATCGTCGCGTCCAGGATCCGCTTGCGGCGGTCTCGCTGCGCCGCCGAGCCAAGCTCGGCTTCGGCCGGTGCCGAGGCCGCCGGCTCCGCGGAGCCATTCGTACGCGTTCGCGGCGTTGCCATCGTGGCCCTTCGTCCTCGTGCAGATGTTCCCCCGCCGGCAGGAGCGGCGTGCCTGCTTGCCTGCCCCGGTCAGCCTAGCAACGGGTTAGCACCCGCCCTGGCCAGGCGGAGTTGCAGGCACCTCCTGGCTCCCTTCAGGTATAACGTGTTCTAATTTTGAGTGCCAGCAGCAAAGGAGGGCAAGTTGCCGATCGCGATCACCGACGAGCAGCTTGCGCTCCAGTCCTCGATCCGCGAATGGGCCAAACGGGCCGGGACCATCGAGGTCGTGCGGAGCCAGGAGCACACTGGGCTCGACGAGACTGAGGGTGCCGCCGACCGCTGGCAGAGCCTGGCCGACCTCGGCGTATTCGCCATCGCCTTGCCGGCCGCGATCGGCGGTGCGGGCGCGACGACCGCCGATCTGGCGGCTGTGCTGGCGCAGGTCACCGAGTCACTCGTGCCCGGGCCGGTGATGCCGACGCTGCTCGCCGGGCTGATCCTCGCGCGATGCTCTGACCAGCCGGGCGCCCGCGCGTTCCTGCGGCGCGTCGCGGTCGGCGAGGTGTCGGTCGCGGTGGCGCTCGGTACGGAATCGGTCGGCGGCGAGCAGCGGCCAGACGGGAGCCTCGTCCTGAGCGGAACGGCGGGCCCGGTACTCGGAGCAGGCGGCAGCACCCACTTGCTCATTCGCGCCCGCGTCCCGGCCGCGCCAGACGGCACTGCCTGGTGTTTGCTGCCCGCCGACCATCCGGGCATCGCGGCGACCGGCAGGCCCCCCGCCGATTTCTCGCGGTCGCTCGCCGACGTCGCGGCCGACGATGCCATCGTCGGACTACAGGAGGTGCTGGCGGGCATCTCGACCGACGACGTACAGGATCTGGCAGCGGTGCTGTTCGCGGTCGAGGCGGCCGCGGTTGCCGCCTGGTGCGCGCGGACGGCGGCCGAGTACGCCGCCATCCGGCAGCAGTTCGGCCGCGCCATCGGCTCGTTTCAGGCGGTCAAGCACCTGTGCGCGCGCATGCTGTGCCGGGCCGAGGCCGCCTCGGTACTGGCCTGGGATGCGGCCCGCGCCGCCGACGACGCCCCGGCTGAGCTGCCCCTCATCGCCGCGGCTGCCGCGGCGTACGCGCTCGACGCCGCCGTCGGCAACGCCAAGGACTGCATCCAGGTCCTGGGCGGCATCGGCTTTACCTGGGAACACGACGCGCACCTGTACCTTCGGCGGGCGCTGAGCCTGCGTCAGCTGCTCGGCGGCACCGGCCGCTGGCGGGCACGGGCGGCGGCGCTCGCGCTGGCGGGCACGCGGCGCCAGCTGACCGTCGACGCCAGCGACGCCGGCGACGAACTGGCGGACGTGCGCGAGGCCGCCAGGACGCTGGCAGCGTCCGTCGGGCGGCTCCCGGTGCCGGACCAGCGCCTGGCCCTGGCCGAGTCCGGCTACGCCGCGCCCGCCTGGCCGGCGCCGTACGGCCTCAGTGCGTCGCCCGCGGCGCGGCTCGTCATTGACGACGAGTTTGGCGTGGCCGGCCTGACGCGACCTGACCTCGGGATCGGCGGCTGGGCGATCCCGGCGATCCTCGGGCACGGCAGCGCGGCTCAGGCTGAGCGCTTCGCCGGGCCGACGCTGCGGGGCGAGATCTCGTGGTGCCAGCTGTTCAGCGAGCCCGAGGCCGGCTCCGACCTCGCCTCGCTGCGGACCAGGGCGGAACGCGCCGACGGCGGCTGGATCCTCACCGGCCAGAAGATCTGGACGTCGCTGGCCAGGGACGCTGACTGGGCCATCTGCCTGGCCCGCACCGACGCCACGGTGCCCAAGCACAAGGGGATCACGTTCTTCCTGGTCGATATGACCAGCTCCGGTATCGATATCCGGCCGCTGCGGGAGATGACCGGCCGCGAGATGTTCAACGAGGTCTTCCTGGATCAGGTCTGCGTCCCCGACGATTGCGTCGTGGGCGTGCCCGGAGACGGATGGCGGGTGGCTCGGACGACGCTGGCTTCGGAGCGAGTTGCCATGGGCGCCGGCTCATCGGTCGGCGAGGCAGTCGAGCACCTGCTGACGGTGGCGAGCCGCACTGACGTCACCCCCGATCAGTCACTGCTCGAGCGGCTCGGCGCGCTCGTCGCCGAGGGCCTCGCGGTCTCACTGCTGGACCTGCAGGCGGTCCATGCCCAGTTGCGCGGCGCCGACCCGGGCCCGATGGCCGCGGTGCGCAAGCTCGTCGGGGTCAGCCATCGGCAGGCGGCCGCGGAAGCCGCACTCGAACTGTCCGGCACCGCGGGCGCCGCGGCCGACGGCGACAGCAACGGTGTCCTGAACGAATTTCTGCTGACCCGCTGCCTCAGCATCGCCGGCGGCACCACGCAGATCCTGCTCTCACTTGTCGCCGAGCGGCTGCTCGGCTTGCCCAGGGAGGAGGCGCGCTAGATGGACTTCACCCGCGGCGAGGCCGAGCTTGCGGTGTCCCAGCTGGCCGCCCAGGTACTCGGCGCGGCCGGCCGGGACGATGCCGCCGGCCAGGACGGGCCGCCGGCTCCGGACGGCGCGCCTGCCGATCTGGACGCGGCGACCTGGAAGGAACTGGCGCAGGCGGGCCTGCTCGCTCTCTCCCTCCCGGCCGCGCTCGGCGGTGACGGACTCGGCGTCACGGACACGGCGGCGCTGCTGACCGAGATCGGTCGGCACGCGGCGCGGGTCCCGGCCCTCGCGACGCTCGCGCTCGGTGTGCTGCCGGTTACCCGGCGGGCAACAGCCGAGGTGCAGCAGCACGTGCTGGCAGGCGTGGCCACCGGCGAGACCATCCTCACGGCGGGCATCCGCGAGCCGTCCGACCCGATGCCGCAGGTGCCTGCCACCTCCGCCGAGCTCTCCGGCGGGTCAGGCACCGTGACCGGCATCAAGCTCGGCGTTCCCTACGCCGCCGCCGCCAGGTGGCTGCTGGTACCGGCAAGCGTGGCCGGCGGCGGTACTGCGGTGGCCGTCATCGAGGCCGAGTCACGCGGGCTTGAGCTGCAGCGAACGCACGCGTCGTCGGGACTGCCGGAATACACGGTCAGGCTCGACCGGGTCCCGGCGGCGCATGTGCTCGGCGGCGACAGCGTCGCCGAGCTGTGTCGCCTCGCGGTGGCCGGCGCCTGCTGCGTCGCCGATGGCGCGGTCGCGGCGGCGCTCGAGCTAACGACCGGCTATATCAAGGAACGAGAACAGTTCGGTCGGCCACTGGCCACGTTCCAGGCCGTGGCGCAGCAGATAGCCGACGTCTACATCACCGCCAGGGTGCTGCACCTGGCGACGATCTCCGCCTGCTGGCGGCTGGATACCGGCCTGGAAGCAGATGGTGACGTCGACGTGGCCGGCTACTGGCTGGCCGAGCATGCCCCGATCGCGCTGCGCGCCTGTCATCACCTGCACGGCGGGATCGGCATGGACGTCACCTACCCGCTCCCCCGGTACAGCGCGCTCATCACCGATCTGGTCACCATGATCGGCGGCGCTAGCTACCGTCTCGATCTGCTCGGCGCGCGGGAAGGCGGCAGCCATGTTCCTTGATCTCACCGACGCGCAGCGGACGCTGCAGGCCGAGCTGCGAGCGTACTTCGCCGCGCTGATCAGCGCGGACGAGCGGGAGCTGATGCTCACGCAGCGCCACGGCGCGGTCTACCGGGACGTCGTGCGCCGGATGGGCCGCGATGGCTGGCTCGGCGTCGGCTGGCCGGCGCAGTACGGCGGCCGCGGCTTCGGCCAGATCGAGCAGCAGATCTTCGTGAACGAAGCATCGCTGGCCGACGTGCCGCTGCCGTCGGTGACGCTGCAGACCGTCGGGCCCACGCTGATGGAGCGCGGCAGCCAGGACCAGAAGGATTTCTTCCTGCCCCAGATCCTGGCCGGTGAGCTGCACTTCGCGATCGGCTACACCGAGCCCGGCGCCGGGACCGACCTGGCCTCGCTCACCACCAGGGCGGTACGGGACGGTGACGCCTACATCGTGAACGGCCAGAAGATCTTCACCACCGGCGGGCACGACGCGGACTACATCTGGCTGGCCTGCCGGACCGACCCGGAGGCACCCAAGCACAAGGGCCTCTCGATCCTGATCGTCGACACAAGCGACCCGGGCTACTCATGGACGCCGATCATCACGCATGACGGCGCCCACCACGTGAACGCGACCTACTACGCGGACGTCCGCGTACCAGTCTCCATGCGGGTCGGCGAGGAAAACGCCGGCTGGCAGCTGATCACCGCCCAGCTCAATCACGAGCGGGTCATGCTCGGGCCGTCGGGACGGATCGGCGTCCTGCACGCCCACGTGCGCGAGTGGGCCGCGGGCCACGCGGGGCCGGACGGGCAGCCGCTGCTGGCCCAGCCGGATATCCGCCGGGTACTGGCCAGGGCCAGCGCCGCCGAGCGGGTAAATGAGCTGCTGAACTGGCAGGTCGCCGTCACCGACACCGTGAACGTGGCCGACGCCTCGGCGACCAAGGTGTTCGGGTCCGAGCAGGTGCAGCGGCTCGGGGCGGAGCTAGTCGAGGTCGTCCGGCGGCACGGGGACCTCGCCGACGAGCAGACAGCCGAGCTGGCCCGGTGGCTTGACGTGCAGACCAAGCGGAACACAGTGATGACATTCGGCGGAGGGGTCAACGAGGTGCAGCGTGAGCTGATTGCGATGGCCGGACTGCGGCTTCCGCGGGTGCCCAGATGAGCCAGCACGACGAGGAGGACGCAGTCAGCGAGGCGATACGGGCTACCGCTCGCGCGGTCGCTGCGGAGGGCCAGAGTCCCCCGCGGCTGGCGAGGGACCCGGTGAACATGGCGGCGATCCGCAACTGGACTGACGCGATCGGCGACGCCAGCCCGCTGTACACCGACGCCGGCTACGCGGCCGGGACCGCGCACGGCGGACTGGTCGCGCCGCCGGCAATGGTCCAGGTCTGGACAATGCCGGGGCTGCAGCTCCCGGCGAGTGACGGCGGACCCGACCCGCTGGGGCAGATGATGACCGCGCTCGATGCGGCCGGGTTCACATCCGTGGTGGCCACGAACTGCGATCAGACCTACAACCGCTATCTGCGGCACGGCGAGCTGCTCTCGCTGCGAGCCGAGCTGGCCGACGTGACCGGCCCCAAGCGGACGGCCCTCGGCGAGGGCTGGTTCGTTACGACCAGGAACGTCTGGTACTCCGGCGACGAGCCGGTGGCGACGATGGACTGGCGGGTGCTGAAGTTCCGCCCGGACCCGGCTGTGCTTGCCCGGGGGGACGACCCCACGGAACCCCCCGCTCTTATCATGCGGCCGCCGTACTCGCCGGACACGGAGTTCTTCTGGCAGGGCACTGCCGTCGGCGAGCTGCGGATCCAGCGCTGCGGGGCGTGCGGCGCGCTGCGCCATCCGCCGGGTCCGGCCTGCCTCGCGTGCGGTGCTACCGAGAAGCAGGAGTACCAGGTCGCGGCGGGAACCGGCACGGTCTTCAGCTACGTGGTCCACCGCCATCCGCCGGTACCCGGCAAGCAGCTGCCGATCGTGATCGCGCTGGTCGAGCTGACCGAGGGCGTCCGCATGCTCGGCGAGCTGCACGGAGTCGGCCCGGAGCAGGTCCGGATCGGCATGCCGGTGCGGATCGCGTTCAGCCGCGTCGACGACGAGCTGGTGCTGCCGGCCTGGCGGGAAGATACGCGCGGGCGGCCAGGCGCGCTCCCTGAGCTGACGCTGGACGTCACGCCGACCCGCATTGTGTCCACGGCGATCGCGACCCGCGACTTCTACCCCGTCCACCACGACCGCGACTTCGCCGTCCGCGGGGGCAACAAGGACATCTTCCTCAACATCCTGACCACTACTGGCCTGGTGCAGCGGTACGTCACCGACTGGGCCGGCCCGGAGGCACTAGTGCGGTCCGTTTCCATTCGGCTCGGCGTACCGTGCTACGCCGGCGACACGCTGACCTTCTCGGGCCAGGTCACCGGCAGCGACGGCGATGCGCAGATCGTTTCGGTCATCGGTGCGTGCAGCCTTGGCAACCACGTAACGGGGACCGTCCGGCTGACTCCGGCCAGGAGGCCGGCGTGATATCGGGGAAAGCCGCGATCGCCGGCATCGGCGCCACCGAGTTCTCCAAGGACTCCGGGCGCAGCGAGCTGAAGCTCGCGGTCGAGGCGGTCCGCGCGGCGCTGGATGACGCCGGGCTCGACCCCTCGGACGTCGACGGCCTGTGCACGTTCACCATGGACAGCAACGCCGAGGTCGCGGTCGCCCGTGAGCTCGGCGCCGGGGACCTGACGTTCTTCAGCCAGATCGGCTACGGCGGCGGAGCCGCGTGCGCGACCGTGCACCAGGCGGTCCTGGCCGTTGCGACCGGGACCGCCGACGTCGTGGTCTGCTATCGCGCACTCAACGAACGGTCGGGGCGCCGCTTCGGTCAGGTCGCCGTCGGCGCCGTCCAGGGTGCGACAACAGGCAGCATCGACGCCGGCTGGCACTACCCGATGGGGCTGGCCACCCCGGCCGCAACGGTCGCCATGGCCGCGCAGCGGTACATGCACACCTTCGGTGCGACCAGCGCGGACTTCGGCGCCGTCGCCGTCGCCGACCGCAAGCACGCGGCGACCAACCCGGCCGCGTGGTTCTATCAGCGGCCGATCACGCTGGCCGACCATCAGGAATCGCGGTGGATCTGCGAGCCGCTGCGCCTGCTCGACTGCTGCCAGGAAACCGACGGCGCCGTCGCGATCGTGGTCACGAGCCTGGAACGGGCTCGTTCCCTGCGCAACCCTCCGGTCGTGATCCGGGCCGCCGCGCAGGGCAGCGGGCCGGACCAGTTCACGATGACCAGCTACTACCGGGACGACCTCACCGGACTGCCGGAGATGGGCGTGGTCGCCCGGCAACTGTGGCGGCAATCCGGGCTGGGGCCGGGCGACATCAGAACCGCGGTGCTGTACGACCACTTCACTCCGTACGTGCTGATGCAGCTGGAGGAGCTCGGCTTCTGCGGGCCGGGCGAGGCTCGCCACTTCATCGCCGACGGTGCGCTTGAGCTCGGCGGGCGGCTGCCGCTGAACCCGCACGGCGGCCAGCTCGGCGAGGGCTACCTGCACGGCATGAACGGCATCGCCGAGGGCGTCCGCCAGGTGCGCGGCACCTCGGTCAATCAGGTGCCAGGCGATGGGCCGGTGGTCGTCACGGCCGGCACAGGAGTGCCGACGAGCGGGCTGGTCCTCGACGCGGACTAAAAGGGCAAATTGTTCACCACATGTCGGTGCTTTTACGCCAGACGCGTGACGTAGGCTGGCCGATCATGGAAGGTGACGATCTGACCGCGGCGGCCAAGCCCGCAGACGAGCCGGACGCGGACGAGCCGGACGCGAGCGACGCTGATCCGGACGAGCCGCAGCCGCCGGCCCGGAAGGCCGGCTGGCGCCGGTCCTGGCTGACCGAGCTGGTCGTGCTGGCAGTCGTCGCGCTCGTGGTCGCGCTGACCGTCAAGACCTTCATCGTCCAGCCGTTCAAGATCCCGTCAGTGTCGATGGAAGACACGCTGCTGGTGAACGACCGGGTCCTGGTCAACAAGCTCGTCGGCCACGTCAGCCAGATCCACCGCGGCGACATCGTGGTGTTCGACGGAGCAGGCTCCTGGGACCCGCCAGTCAAGCAGGACAACAACATCTTTGCCCGCATCTACCGCGACGTGCTGAGTCTGTTCGGCAACGACTCCGGCGAGACCGACTACATCAAGCGCGTGATCGGCCTGCCGGGTGACCATGTCAAGTGCTGCAACGCCAGCGGCCAGGTCATGGTCAACGGCGTGCCGCTGCAGGAGAGCTCGTATCTGTATCCGGGCAGCGCGCCATCCACGATCAGGTTCAGCATCACGGTGCCGCCCGGCCGGCTCTGGGTAATGGGCGACAACCGCGGGGACTCCCAGGACTCCCGCCTGTATCACTGCGGGACGCCCGGCGCGATCTGCAACCCCTGGAACCCCACCGGGACCATCCCGGAGAACATGGTGATCGGCCGGGCCTTCCTGGTGGTCTGGCCGCCCAGCCGGTTCAAGGTCCTGTGGGTCCCGAGCACGTTCAGCCAGGCGATGCCCGAGTCCGAGGCGGCCGCCGTCGCGGCCGCGCGGGTGATCCCCGCGAGCCCGGCACTGCCCCTGTCCGCCGGCGTCATCGCCGCGATCCCAGTAGCCCTGGCGGAGCGTCGCATCCGGCTGCGCCGGCGCCGCCGAAGCCGCGCGGCCTAGCCAGGCAGCGAACCGGCTGCGTCCAGCGCGGCCAGGTATCCGAACGTCATCGCCGGGCCGATCGTCGCACCCGGCCCGGCGTAGCTGCGGCCCATCACCATCGCGCTGGTGTTGCCGGCCGCGTACAGCCCGTCGATCACGGTGCCATCCGCGCGCAGTACCCGGGCTCGCTCGTCGGTGCGCAGCCCGCCCTTGGTACCCAGATCGCCGGGCACCATCTTGATCGCGTAGAACGGCGCCTGCGTCAGCGCCGCCAGGTTCGGGTTCGGCTTGCAGTTCGGGTCGCCGTAGTAGCGGTCATAGGCCGAGTCGCCCCGGCCGTAGTCCTCGTCCTTGCCCGCGCGGGCGAAGTCGTTGAACTTCTCCACCGTCTTGGCCAGGCCATCCGGCGGAACGCCGATCTGCCCGGCCAGCTCGGCCAGCGTGTCGGCGCGGAACACGGCGCCCCCCGCATACCAGCGCCGCGGCAGCGGCTTGCGCGGCGGCATGCCGGTGAACACGTACCGGTTGCGGTACCGCTGGTCGGTGATCATCCAGCACGGGATGTGCGGGTTGTCCTCGGTGTGCTTCTCGTACATGACGTGCACGGCGTCGACGTACGGCGCTGCCTCGTTCATGAACCTCTCGCCGGCCGCGTTGACGAAGATGCTGCCCGGCAGGCTCCGCTCGGCCAGGCAGAACACCGGCCCGCGCGGCAGCGGGATCGACGGGCCCCACCACGCGTCGTCCATCAGCTCGAGCACGCCGCCGGCGGCCTCCCCGGCCGCGATCCCTTCCCCGGTGTTACCGGGCGAGCCGACCGTCCACTCCGTCCCGATCGGCGCGCGCTGGTAGCGCTGGCGCATCTCGTCGTTCATCTCGAAGCCGCCGGAGGCGAGGATGACGCCCCGGGCGGCCCGGACGACGAGCGGCTCCCCGTCTCTGGTCGCCTGCACGCCGGTGACGCGGCCGTCCTCGATCACCAGGCCGGTCATCGGGGTGTTCAGCCACACCGGCACGTCCGCCTTCGCCAGGCCGGCCCGCAGGCCGGTGGTCAGCGCCTGCCCCATGCTCAGCAGCGTGCGCTTGCGCGCCTTGGTCATGATCATCCGGCCGGTCACCCTGGCGGTGGTCCAGATCGCCCGCGGGTGCGAGGTGCCGAGGCTCATCCACCGGTAGTTGGCCTGCGTCACGGTGATGCCGGCGGGCGCGGGCAGGTACGGCGGCCGGAGGTGCGTAAGCTCGGCACCGAGCACCCGGGCGTCCAGCGGGACGGGCTCGATGGACCGGCCGCTGGCCTTGCCGCCGGGGGCCTCCGGGTAGTAGTCCGCGTAGTTCGGCACCCAGGCGAACTGGACCGGGGTGTTCGCCAGCACGAGGTCCAGCATCACCGGGCCATGCTCAAGGAACGCCTCCCGCAGGCTTGCCGGGACGGACTCGCCCGCGACGTGAGCCAGGTAGGCGCTGGCTTCCTCCGGGGTATCGCAGATCCCGGCCCGGCGCAGCACGGCGTTGCCCGGAATCCATACGCCGCCGCCGGAACGCGCCGTCGATCCGCCGAAGTACTCGGTCTTCTCGATCACCACCGCCCGCAGCCCGTGCAGCGCGGCGGTGAGCGCGGCGGTCATGCCGGCCGCGCCGCTCCCCACGACGACCAGGTCGTACTCGGGCTCGCCGTCTGCCATTACGTCTCCTCGCACGCCGGGCCGGGCGTTGCTGTTCGCGGCGTGGCCGCGGCGGGGGTTCGGGGGTCGTCCCCCGGGCCAGCACAGCAGTTCTGCCGTCAATAGTAGAACACGTTCCAGTTTTGACCAGTAGCCCGAGCCGGGACCTTGCCACGGCGCCAGGGCCAGACTAACGTCTGGACACATGTCCGACTCTCTCGCCACGGAGCCCACCCGAAGGCTGCTGACGCCACGGCAGGCCGACACGGTGCACCGCCTCACCGAGGCCGGCGTCGAGGAAGTCGGGCGCTCCGGCTACGAGAACCTCAGCATCCGCGACGTGGCCCGCCGGGCCGGCGTCGCCGCCGCCACCGCGTACACCTACTTCGCCTCCAAGGATCACCTGCTCACCGAGATCTTCTGGCGCCGGCTCAGCGCGCTGCCGCCGGTCGACCCCGCCAGGGGAACGGCGAGGCAGCGCGTGATCGCGGTGCTCCGCGAGCTCGCGCTCCTGGTATCCGGCGAGCCGGGGCTGGCCGCCGGCTGCACGGCGGCGATGTTCGGCAGCGAGCCCGATGTCCGTCAGCTCCGCCTCTTCATCGGCGTGAAGATCCACCAGCGCATCGAGGCCGCGGCTGGCCCCGGGACGCCGGCCGCCAGCCTGCTCGAGCTCGCCTACTTCGGCGCCATGGTCGAGGCCGGCCTCGGTTACACGACGTACGAGCACATGGCGGACCGGCTCGCCGAAGCTGCCGAACTGATCATGGGGTGACACCATTCTTGACTTCAGTCCGTACGACTACGAGATCCAGGAGGATCCGTACCCGGCCTACGCCCGCCTCCGGGACGAGGCGCCGCTGTACCGCAACGACGGGCTGGACTTCTGGGCGCTGTCGCGGCACGCAGATGTCGCCGCCGCGTTCCGCGACACCGAGCTGTTCTCGAACGCCAACGGCGTCTCGCTCGACCCGTCGGCCTGGGGTCCGCGCGCCTCCCGGACTATGTCCTTCCTGGCCATGGACCCGCCCCGGCACTCCCGGATGCGGGCGCTGGTGTCCAGGGGGTTCACCCCGCGGCGAGTGCAGGACCTGGACGAGCGCGTCCGCCAGCTGGCCCGCAAGCACCTTGATGCCTGCCTGAGCCAGGACACATTCGACTTCGTCGCCGAGTTCGCGGGCAAGCTGCCGATGGACGTGATCTCGGAAATGCTCGGCGTCCCTGAGCAGGATCGCAAGCAGCTGCGGCTGCACGCCGACACGCTGCTGCACCGCGAGGACGGGGTCATGGCCGTACCCAGGGCCGCCGGCGAGGCCGCGTTCAGCCTGATCGTCTACTTCATCGAGATGGTGTCCGAGCGCCGGGCCCGCCCGGACGGCGGCCGGGACGGCGCGGATCTGACCTCGGCCCTGCTCGACGCCGAGACCGACGGCGACCGGCTCACCGACGAGGAGATCGTCGGCTTCCTGTTCCTGATGGTGGTGGCCGGCAACGAGACCACCACCAAGCTCCTCGCCAGCGCGCTGTACTGGGCCTGGCGCAACCCGGAGCAGCTCGCCAAGCCGATGGCCGACCCGGCCTTCATCGGCCCGTGGGTCGAGGAGACGCTCCGCTACGACTCACCCAGCCAGATGCTCGCCCGCACGGTCACGAAGGACTTCAGCATTCACGGCCAGACCGTCCCGGCCGGCGAACGACTGGTCCTCGTGGTCGGCGCCGCCAACCACGATCCGGCCGTCTTCCCCGATCCGGACCACTATGACCTGGAACGCGACACGTCGGCGCTGATCAGCTTCGGATCGGGCCGGCACTACTGCCTGGGTGCCAACCTCGCGCGGCTGGAGTCCAGGGTCGCCCTCACCGAATTCACGCGCCGGGTCCGCCGCTTCGAGATCGACGAGGCCGGCGCCGAGCGCGTGCACTCGCCGAACGTGCGCGGCTTCGCCACCCTCCCGGTGCAGGTGGAGGTGCGCTGAGAAATGCCGAGGTTCGAGCCCCATCCGCAGCGCCGGCCCGCGGTGATCGCCGGCGCGTCGTCGGGCATCGGCGCGGCCACCGCGATCGCCCTCGCCACAGCCGGGCACCCGGTCGCGCTGGGCGCGCGGCGGACCGCTAAGTGCGAGGAACTCGCCGCGACCATCCGCGCCGGCGGCGGCGAGGCGATCGCGCTGCCGCTGGACGTGAGCGACGACGAGGTCGTCAAGCGCTTCGCCGCGGCGGTTACCGACGAACTCGGGCCGGCGGAGATCCTCGTCAGCTCCGCCGGTGACCTGGAGGCGGGCCTGGTGCACGAGCAGGACCCCGGCCAGTTCGCTAGCCAGGTCCAGGTCCACCTGGTCGGAGTGCACCGGCTCGTGTCAGCGGTCGTTCCCGGCATGGTGAGCAGGCGGCGCGGGGACGTCGTGCTCATCTCGTCCGACGTGGCGCGCCTGCCGCGGCCGCGGATGGGCGCCTACGTCGCGGCCAAGAACGGCGTGGAGGGCATGGCCGCGGCCATGCAGATGGAACTCGAGGGGACCGGCGTCCGGGTGTCGATCCTGCGGCCGGGGCCGACGATGACCGGCATGGGCATGACCTGGGATCCGCCCACGGTGCAGGCTGTGCTCGACGACTGGGTCAGGTGGGGCCTGGCCCGGCACCCGAACTTCCTGCGGCCCTCGGACGTCGCCGCCGCGGTCACGGCGATCGTGTCCGTGCCGCGCGGATCGCACCTCACGCTTGTCGAGATCCAGCCCGAGGCGCCTCTCCGGGACGGTGCGCCGTGACGCTGCTGGAGCCGCGCCTGGTCTCCGGTGGCGCGGCCGACGGGCACCTGGAGGAGCTGCGCCGCGACCCGATCGCGCTCATGCGGCGGGTGCGGGACGAGTGCGGCGACGTCGGGCGCTTCGACCTGGCCGGGCGGCCCGTGATCCTGCTGTCCGGCGCCGGGGCGAACGAGTACTTCTTCCGCGCGCCGGATGAGGATCTCGACCAGGCCGGGGCCTACCCGTTCATGACCCCGATCTTCGGCGAGGGCGTGGTGTTCGACGCATCGCCGGAGCGGCGCCGCGAGGCCCTGCACAACCAGGCCCTTCGGGGCGACATGATGCGGGGCCACGCGCAGACGATCGCCGCCGAGGTGGACCGGATGGTGGCCGGCTGGGCCGACGCGGGCGAGATCGACCTGCTGGACTGGTTCGCCGAGCTGACCATCTACACCTCGTCCGCCTGCCTGATCGGCACCAAGTTCCGCCACCAGCTCGACCGGCGGTTCGCGGACCTGTATCACGACCTGGAGCGCGGCACGGATGCCCTGGCGTTCGTCGACCCGTACGCGCCGATCGACAGCTTCCGCCGCCGGGACGAGGCCCGCACGGGGCTAGTCGAGCTGGTGCGTCACATCATGGCCGGGCGGGAGGCGGCGGGCCCGCCCGACCGCGCCGACCGCGACCTGCTCGACGTGCTGATGTCGATCAGGAACGCCGACGGGTCGGCGATGTTCGAGGCCAACGAGATCACCGGCATGTTCATCTCGATGATGTTCGCGGGCCATCACACCAGCTCCGGCACGGCGGCGTGGACGCTCATCGAGCTGCTGCGTCACCCGGAGCAGATGAGCGCCGTCGCCGGTGAGCTTGACGGGTTGTACGCCGGCGGGGCTGAGGTTTCCTTCCAGGCGCTGCGAGAGATCCCGCGGCTGGAGTCCGCCATCAAGGAGGCGCTGCGGCTGCACCCGCCGCTGATCCTGCTGCTGCGCGCCGCGACCAGGGAACTCGAGGTCCAGGGCTACCGGATCCCGGCCGGCGCGCTGGTCGGCGCGAGCCCGGCGATCTCCAACCGGATCGCGGCCGACTTCCCCGATCCGGACGAGTTCGCGCCCGGCCGCTACGCCGAGCCGCGGCAGGAAGACCTGGTGAACCGCTGGACCTGGATCCCGTTCGGGGCCGGGCGGCACCGCTGCGTGGGCGCGAACTTCGCCATGATCCAGCTCAAGGCGATCTTCTCGGTGCTGCTGCAGGACTGGACGTTCGAGCTCGCGCAGCCGCCCGACTCCTACCGCAACGACCACTCCAAGATGGTGGTCCAGCTCGCCCGCCCCTGCGTGGTCCGCTACCGCCGCCGCGGCGCGACCGGCGCAGCGCAACATCGTTCCGGTTTGGTGGGCACGAACCGGGACGAAAAGGCCGCGAAGTTGACTCAAACCGGAACGATGTTGGCCGCCGGCCCGATTTCCCGCGCCGCTGGCCCGGATGAGGCCGGGTAGATGCGGATCGAGGTCGACCTGGACCTGTGCCAGGGCCACGCGATGTGCGAGCTGGAGGCCCCGGAGGTCTTCGCGGTGCCGCGCAAGGGCAAGGTCACCGTGACCGATCCCGGCCCGGCCGAGAGCCAGCGCGCCGCGGTCGAGGCTGCCATCCGGTACTGCCCTACCCAGGCCCTGAAGCTGATCGACGACTGAGGCAAGGAGCACCTGGCATGGCCTCGTTCCCGCGCGCGGAGCTGGAAGAAATGGTGCAGCGATGGCTGGACGCCAACCGGCGCTGCGAGGAGGAAGGCGACTGGCGGCCGCTCGCGTCGATGTACACGCTCGATGCGACCTACGGCTGGAACATGGGGCCCGGCGAGGAGTTCATGGTGGCGGGCCGCGAGCAGATCCGGGACATCGCGCTGGCGCTGGAGATGGGCGGGCTGGACGGCTGGTCCTACCCGTATCAGCGGGTGCTGATCGACGACGCGGCGGGCGAGGTCATCGGCTTCTGGAAGCAGGTCGCGGGCGCCACCCGGCCGGACGGCAGCCACTACGAGGTCGCCGGGATCGGGGGCAGCTGGTTCCGGTACGGCGGGGACTGGCAGTGGAGCTGGCAGCGCGACTTCTTCGACCTCGGCAACGCCACCGCGCTGTTCCTGGAGATGATCAAGGCCGACGTGCTGTCGGACGGCATGCGGCGGCGGATGGAGCGGTCCACCTCGGGCGAGAGACTGCCAGGGCACTACCGCATCGGCGGCGGCCCGGTCCCGCTCTGGTGAGCGCCGCCGGCCCCGCGGATCGGGCTGCCGCACTCCGTCGATAGTCGCGAGACGGCCAGCACGGCTCAAAGAGCGTCCATATTGGCCGTCTCGCGACTTTCGCTGCGCGGCTACTCGATCGGGGTGAACGCCGGCCGGTCATGCGGGAGGATGCAGAACTCGTTTCCCTCCGGATCGGCCATCGTGATCCAGCCGTTCCCGTCGGGCCGCCGGTGATCGGCCACCTGGGTGGCGCCGAGCGCGATCAGCCGCTCCGCTTCCTCCTCCCGCGTCCGGTCGACCGGCTGCAGGTCCAGATGCAGCCGGTTCTTCAGCGTCTTCGGGCCGTCGGGCACGGCAATGAACAGCAGGATCTCGCTCTTGTCCGGGGAGTAGATCGGGCACTCCACGTGTCCCGGCAGGTT
>Ga0209380_10000321_pt1 | contig 33538 bp, 31 predicted proteins | sample HubBroMetageWFT6_FD_188347 | JGI IMG/M metagenome (GOLD analysis project Ga0209380, IMG submission 188347) | Warmed and freeze-thawed soil microbial communities from the Hubbard Brook experimental Forest, New Hampshire - Hubbard Brook CCASE Soil... | ecosystem: Environmental > Terrestrial >... | reverse complement strand
ACGGCACGGCGGTGTGGATGCGCGCGACAGGGGCCGCGCCGGTACCGGAAGCCGACGCCGACGCCTATATCGCCCGTCAGCGCAACCGCGACCCGGATCTGTGGGTTCTCGAGATCGAAACCGTCGCCGTCGAGGCGCTGCTCGACAGCCCGATCCTCGCCTAGCGAACCGCGGAGCACCGCATGCCTGTGAAGCCGCACGATTTGCCGCCGGCGCCGGCGCACCCGGATTTACAGATCGTCGAGGAAAAGATCGGCTTTGCCCGCCATTTGCGGGTCGATGTCGTGCGCTTTCGCCATCGCCTGTTCAATGGCGGCTGGAGCGGCGAGCGCGTCTTCGATGTCGTCCGGCGCGGCGGCGCCGTCGCGATTGTGCTCTACGACCCCGACCGCGACAGCGTTGTGATGGTCGAGCAGTTCCGTCTGGCGGCGGTTTACGCCGGCCGCTCGCCCTGGCAGCTTGAATGCGTCGCCGGGCTGATCGAACCCGACGAGAGCGCCGAAGCGGTCGCCGTTCGGGAGACCCGGGAGGAAGCCAATCTGGAGCTTATCGGCCCGCTATTGCCGATCCAGCGCTTTATGCCGGCGCCCGGCAGCTTCGACGAGACGGTCGATCTGTTTTGCGGCCGCTGCGACTCAGCGAGGGCGACCGGGATCCACGGCGCTGCGGAGGAGCAGGAGGACATCCGCGTCGTGGTCAAAACGCTGGCCGAGGTCGAAACCATGCTCGACCGCGGCGCGATCGACAGCAGTCATACGGTGATCTGCCTCTACTGGCTCTTACGCCACCGCGAAAAGCTGCACCGGGAGTGGCTGGGCGCCTAGTCGGCTACATCACGCCGAAATGCGCGGCGACCTCGACCATGCGGTTCGAGAAGCCCCACTCATTGTCGTACCAGGACAGGACGCGGACAAAGGTCTTGTCGAGCACCTGGGTCTGGGTCACATCGAAAGTCGAGCTGTGCGAGTCATGGTTGAAATCGACCGAGACGGCCGGCGCCTTGTTGATGCCGATGATGCCGCGGAAGCGGTTCGACTTGGCCGCCTCCTCCATCAGGCTGTTGACCTCGTCGGCCGTCGTCTCGCGCGCCGCGTCGAACTTGAAGTCGATCAATGACACGTTCGGGGTCGGCACCCGGATCGCGGTGCCGTCGAGCTTGCCTTTCAGCGCCGGCAATACCAGCCCGACCGCGCGCGCCGCGCCGGTCGAGGTCGGGATCAAGGACAACGCGGCGGCGCGGGCGCGGCGTAAATCGCTGTGCAGCGTGTCCTGCAGGCTCTGGTCGCCGGTATAGGCGTGGATCGTCGTCATATAGCCGCGCTCGATGCCGATCCCCTTGTGCAGGACGTAGGCGACCGGCGCTAGGCAGTTGGTCGTGCACGAGGCGTTCGAGATGACCGTGTGCTCGGGCTTCAACTCGTCATGGTTGACGCCCTTGACGACGGTCATGTCGACCCCGTCCGCCGGGGCCGAGATGATGACCTTCTTGGCGCCGGCTTCGAGGTGCTTCGCCGCCGCCTCGCGCTTCGTGAAGATGCCGGTGCATTCGAGCGCGACATCGACCCCGAGCTCGCGCCAGGGCAGTTTCGCCGGGTCGCGTTCGGCGGTGACGCGCATCTTGCCGCGGCCGGCATCGATCCAGTTCTCGCCGGTCGTAACCTCGCCGGCAAAGCGGCCGTGGACGCTATCGTAACGCAGCAGATGCGCATTGGTCTCGACCGGGCCGAGATCGTTGATGCCGACGATCTCGATCTCCCTGCTGGCGTGCTCCAACGCCGCGCGCGTGATCAGGCGGCCGATGCGGCCGAACCCGTTGATCGCAACCCGTACCGCCATTGTCGTTCCTCCTCGCCGCCGCGCGGCGCCGCGCTCAACGCTTGGGCAACCAGCTATAAAAGCGAGCGAGCCGCTTCCGCAACTTTTTCCGCCGTGATGGCGAAATGCGGGAACAGCGCTTCGGCCGGCGCCGAGGCACCGAAATCGCGCATGCCGATGAAGACCGAACGGGCGCCGAGCCAGCGGTCCCAGCCAAAGCGAATCGCCGCCTCGACCCCGACCCGGGGCGCGCTGCCGAGCACGGCCGTTTTGTAATCGTCCGGCTGCTCCTCAAACAACTCCCAGCACGGCATCGACACAACCGCCGCGGCGACGCCGTCCTTTTCCAGCGCCTCGCGTGCGGCCATCGCGAGCGATACTTCCGAGCCAGTCGCCAGGAGCGTCACGTTTCTCGGCCCGCTGGCCTCGGCCAGCACGTAGGCGCCGCGGGCGCTGCGGTTCTCGCCATCCGCCTGGATGCGCAACAGCGGCAACGATTGGCGGGTTAGCGCCAGGATCGACGGCGCATGGCGGCCTCTCAGCGCCAATACCCAGCACTCGGCGGTCTCGACCGCGTCGGCCGGGCGGAACACCTTGAGCCGCGGTATCGCGCGCAGGGCGGCGAGATGCTCGATCGGCTGATGCGTCGGGCCGTCCTCGCCGAGCCCGATCGAATCGTGCGTCATGACATAGACGACGCCGACGTCCATCAGGCAGGACAGCCGGATCGCCGGCCGGGCGTAATCGGTGAAGGTCAGGAACGTCCCGCCATAGGGAATGAGCCCGCCATGCGCGGCGATGCCGTTCATCGCCGCGGCCATGCCCATCTCTCGGACGCCGTAATGGATGTAGCGGCCCGAAAAATTCCCGGGCTTCACCTCCTCCTCGCCCTTGGCCTTGGTGTTGTTGGATGGGGTCAGGTCGGCCGAGCCGCCAAGCAATTCCGGCAGGACCGGAACCAGCGCGTCGAGCACGGCACCAGATGCCTGCCGGGTGGCGAGCTTGGCATTCTTGCCGCGAAACTCGTCGCAAACTCCGGCGATCACCTTGTCGAGATCGGACGGCAACTGGCCTTTCTGGCGGCGCAGAAATTCGCCGCGGCGCTCCGCCGGCAACCCGTTGAGCCGCTGTTCCCAATCACGCCGGGCGGCAGCGCCGCGCCCCCCCGCCTCGCGCCACTCCTGGCGGACGTCATCGGGTATGACAAAGGGCGGATATTCCCAGCCAAGCCGCTCGCGCGCACCCTTAATCTCCTCGGCGCCGAGCGGGCTGCCATGCGCGGCGGCGGTGCCGGCCTTGGTTGGCGCGCCAAAGGCGATGATGGTGCGGCAGGCGATCAGGTTCGGCCGGTCGCTGGCCTGGGCGCGGCGGATGGCGGCGGCAATCGCGTTGTGATCCAAGCCGTCGATGCGTTCGGCATTCCAGCCATGGGCGCGGAACCGCTCAATCTGGTCATCGGAAACCGCCAGGCTGGTCGGCCCGTCTATCGTGATCGAATTATCGTCCCAGAAGACGATCAGCTTGTTGAGCCGCAGATGCCCGGCCAAGGACAGCGCCTCGTGGCTGATGCCTTCCATCAGGCAGCCGTCGCCGCAGAAGACGTAGGTGTGGTGATCGACGATGTCGTCGCTGAATTGTGCCGCGAGCAGCCGTTCGGCGAGCGCCATGCCGACCGAATTGCCGAGGCCCTGGCCAAGCGGGCCGGTGGTAACCTCGATGCCGGTCGCCAGCCCGCGCTCGGGATGACCGGCGGTGCGGCTGCCGAGCTGACGGAAGCGACGGATCTCGTCCATCGTCATGTCGGGATAGCCGGTCAGGTGCAGCAGCCCGTAGAGCAGCATCGAGCCGTGCCCGTTCGACAGGATGAAGCGGTCGCGGTCGGGCCAGTCCGGCGCCTGCGGGTCAAAGCGCAGGAACTGCGTGAACAGCACGGTCGCAATATCCGCCATGCCCATCGGCATGCCGGGATGGCCGGACTTGGCCTGTTCAACGGCGTCCATTGCGAGCGCGCGCAAGGCATTGGCCATGCGCCGCAACTTGGGGTTGGCGGGCGGCGGAAGAGGCGGAGCGGCTGCGTTCATGAGGGGCAATCTATCCTGGCTTGCTCTGAGCGCAAACGCCCCGATTACCGCTCTGTCGCCTCGCCGCGAACCAATCTCCCATGTCTGGTAGAACTACTATGCACTCGACGGCGCCGGGCCCGAGACGTCGGAGCGGGTCGCCGCGACGATCGAAAGCGCGCTGTGCTTCGTCCCGGCGGAGCGGCTCTATCCCTGCACCAATTGCGGCATGGCGCCGCCCCACCGCACCCCCGCGCGACAGAAGCTCGCCGCGCTAGCGGTCGACGCCACGCTCGGCGCAGCCGCGCCGAACGTGGATGCTAGATTGCGAAAGCCCCGGCAATCGGCCGGGGCTTCGCATAGCGCTGATCGCGACTAGTACCCGTAACCATAGGGATAATACGGAGCATATCCGCCGCCGTAATACGGGTTGGAATAGCCGTAATACGGGTAGCCGTAGTAGGAGTTGGCGATCGCTGCGCCGGCGAGCGCGCCGCCCAGAACACCGAGGCCGATTCCGCCACCGCCCCAGCCGCCGCCTCGATGGCCGCCGGCCCAGTGGCCGCCACCACCACCGTGCCAACCGCCTCCATGCCCGCCGCCTCCATGCCCGCCGCCGCCATGCCCACCGCCCCCATGCCCATGCGCGGCATAAGCCGTACCGGGCGCAGTGGTAAGCGACACCGCCGCGACGATTGCGGTCGTAACCGCCAACGCGCGGCCGGTTTTTTTGGCAACTTCCACAATGGTCATGTCGTTCTCCGAACCTCAGCCTGCGCCAATCCCTTTTGAGCGGCGCCACAATTGGAAAACAGGCCGGTGTGCTTACCATTCCCCGCCGAAAGCGGAATGGATTGGGCTTGCAGAGCTTAACGGTTGGGCTTCAGCCGAGAAATGCACGACCATCCAGGCAGATACCAACACATTTTCGTCGGTTTACACCGTCGCGGCGGTGCCGAGGATGACCGTGCTCTGCGACGACAGGACGCCGCCATTGCCGTGGGCGACCGCGGTCTCGGCACCTTGCACCTGCCGCTCGCCGCATTCGCCGCGCAATTGCCGCACAGCCTCGATCAGCAGGAAGAGGCCGTACATGCCCGGGTGGCAGTAGCTGAGGCCGCCACCATTGGTGTTGACCGGCAATTCACCGCCCGGCGCGATCCGTCCACCCTCGACAAAGCGGCCGCCCTCGCCCTTCGGGCAGAAGCCGAGGTCCTCCAGAAACAGGATCGTGTTGATCGTGAACGCGTCGTAGAGCTCGACGACATCGATGTCTTTTGCCGCAAGACCCGCCATCGTGTAGGCCTGCCGGCCGCTTTCGAGCGCCCCGGTCACGGTTAAATCGGGCATGCTGGAGATGTTGGCGTGGGTGATCGCCTGGCCCTGCCCCAGCACATAGACCGGCGGCTTCTTCAGCGATTTGGCGCGCTCGGGCGAGACCAGCACAATCGCGCCGCCGCCATCGGTGACCAGACAGATGTCGCGCACCGTGAACGGGTAGCTGACCATCCGCGCCGACAGCACCTCCTCCATCGTCAACGGCTTCTTTTCCCAGGCTACCGGGTTTAAGAGCGCCCATTGCCGTGCCGCCACCGCGACCGCAGCCATCTGCCCGCGGGTCGTCCCGTATTGGTGCATGTGGCGCGAGGCGGCGAGCGCATAGGCGGTCGAGGGCAGAAACGGTCGGTACGGCGTCTCGTACGGGTTGATCTCGCGCACCGAGGCGTTTTGCCGGCCGATGCTGCGCTGGGTCGAGCCGTAGGCGATCACCGCGACATTGCACAGCCCCAGTTGGATCGCCGCCAGCGCATGCCCGACATGAAACATGAACGACGAGCCGCCGAGGATCGTCGTATCGATGAAGGCCGGCGAAATCCCGAGATACTCGCTGAGGTTGAGGCCTGAAGTGCGACTCTGCGTCGTCGCGCAGAGCAGGCCATCGACATCCTTCAGAGTAAGCCCACAATCGTCGAGCGCGCGGGTGATGCCCTGCGCCATCAGGTCGATCACGTTGAATCCCGGACCGACCTGGCCGAGATCACTTTCGGCGGCGCCGACGATGGCCGCGCCGCCGCGACGGAGGCCTGTCATGGCGCGCTCCCTTCGGCGGGAACAAAGACCGGGTAGGCGGGCTGGTCGCCCTCGGCCGGATGCACGCGAAACTTGACCCGCATCCCGATCTTGACCGCCATCGGGTCGATCTCCTCGACCCGGCTCATCATCCGGAAACCCTCGTCGCAATCGACGAGGACGATGTTATGACCCGGTCCCTGGAACGGGTAGGTCACCGTCGTCGCGTAGACCGTGCCGAGGCCGCTCGCCACCCGCCACTCGAGTTCGGTGCTGCCCGAATAGGGGCACACGACGCGCGGATAGAACACCGCCCGCCCCGCCTCGGGGCTCCACTGGTAGGCCAGTTCGCCCTTGTCGATATAGGCCTGATAGATCGCGAGCGGCGATTGTTCCATCGGCGCGGCTCCTCCGTTGCGGAGGCATACTGTCGGCTCGCGCGGGAAGCGGCAAGCGAGCCCCCCGGTTACCGATCAGCCACCGCCGGTAGCACTGCCCAGATCGTACAGCTCCGCTCCGACCGCCTCCGCGCCGCTCCCGCGCCTGCGTCGACCGCCGCCACCAACGACCTCCTGTACGCCGTCGACCGATCGCCACAAGGATGGATCGACCGGCCGGCCGTTTTGCCGGATCCAGTCGATCAGCGGCTTCTGTGTCTCCTCGCCGAAGATGCGCCGCAACCCTGGACTGCCGTCGCCGATCAGCGCGAAGCGAAGCCGCTTTTCCGCGACGAGCCGCGCGAACTCCTCGACGCTGAGGATCGGATCACCGCCGCTGAATCCGCCCAGCGCGATGACCGGCGCCCCCGTTGCGATAATAATCGGCGCCGCCTGCCGCGCGTTGACCGCGGCCAGCAGATAGTCTTCGGCACCATGGTTCTCGCGCAAATAAGTGATCAGTTTCGGGTCGCCGTCGAGCGAGCCCGCAACCGAGGCCCAGCGCCGTCGCTGGGTTTCCGCGGCGTCGGTCAGGAATGGCGGCCGGGCTCCCGGAAAGCCGGAAATCCCCGCAGCCGTCGCGGTGCCAATCGACCACGCCGCCGGCAAGGCAAGCGATAGGACGAGGCCGAGGGTGGCGACGCGTGCGGCACCGCGCTCGCTAAGCCGGGTCAGCAAAAGACCGGCGGCGGCAATGCCGGCGGTGGCGGGCAGAACCCACTCGATCCAGCTCTGCCCGATCGCCAGATGCCCGGCGAGGTATTCGTCGAGGATATTGGCCTGCCACAGCCCGCTCGCGACAATCGCCGCGGGCAGCAACAACGCGGCGGCACCGCCGGCTCGGTACAGCGACCACAGCGTGGCGGCGCCGATACCGGCCAGCGCGGCCAAGGCCGGTGCCAACACCGCCAGGTAATAGGCATGAAACAGGCCGCCCGCGGCGCTGAAGACGACACCATAGGCGAGCGCCCAGCCGCCCCACAGGACGAGGCCGAGGCGCTCGGGCGCGAGCCGCCGGCCGAGCCGCGACAAGAACCAGGCGGCGGTGCCGCCGATCAGGGTGAGCGGCAGCAGCCAGCCCATTTGCGACGCCAACCGCGGCGCCGCGAGGCGAAGCGGTCCGGCCGGCACGAAGTCGCGGCCCCCTGGGACGGCGGCTTGCGGGGTACCTGTTTGAGCCGCGGCAGTGATGTCCGGGGCAGGTACGCGCCGTGCGGCTCGGGCCGGACGCACGAAGCGCTGCACAAAATTGTGGCCGACCACCAGTTCGAGCATCGAATTGTCGCGGCTGCTGTCGACGAATGGCCGGCTCTGCGGCGGGGTCAGCTCATAGACGAGGCTCCAAGACAGCGCCACCGCGACCAGCACCGCCCCGGCGCCGGCGAGGTACGCGAAACTCCGTCGACGCTCGACGGGCGCGCCGATGGCGTAGACCAGCAGAAAGGCCGGAACGACTCCAAAGGCGACGAGCATCTTGACGTTGAACCCGATACCGACGAGCGCTGCTGAGATCAGCAGAAAACGGGCGCGGCCGGTGTCGATCGCGCGCATCAGCGCCCAGGCCGCAAGCAACAGGACGAGGGTCAGGCAGCTCTCGGTGTTGTTCGAGCGGTCGACGGCGACGTTGATCGGCGTCAGCGCCAGGAACAGCGCGGCAAGAAGTCCCGCCGGCATGCCGGCCCAGCGCCGAACCAGAAGATAGAGGAGAGCGATCGCGGCCAGACCTTCGAGCGCCTGCGGCAGCAGCACGGAGAACGGGCTGAAGCCGAAGAGCTCGGCGCTCGCGGTCTGGATCCAGAAGGCGACCGGCGGCTTGTCGAGCGAGACGAAGCCGGCCGGATCGAACGAGTTGAACAGGAAATTGTGCCAGCCGGCCATCATGCTGCGCACGCCGGCGAGGTAATAGGGCGTGATGAAGCCGGTCTCGCCAAGCCGCCAAAAGCGCAGCGCCGCGGCCACGGCCAGAATTGCCGCCAGGCAGATACGTGGCCACATTCTGCTCAGGCCGTCCCTCAACGCAGCCGATCGGCCGCCGCTGTTGGTACGGTAGGCGCGGGCCAGCTATCCCCGGCGCTCAGGCGGCTTTTGCGGGCACGGTGGCGCCGGCCCGGCTGGCGGCGCGGATCAGGTCGGACGCCTTCTCGGCGATCATGATCGTCGCCGCGTTGGTGTTGCCGGAGATGACGGTCGGCATCACCGAGGCGTCGACGACACGCAGGCCCTCCATCCCATGCACCCGAAGTTCGTTGTCGACGACCGACATCGGCCCCGAGCCCATCATGCACGTGCTGGTCTGGTGGAAGGTCGTGTAGCCGGTGTTCTTGACGTGCTCGAGCCAGTCTTCGTCGCTCTGCGTCGTGGGACCGGGCCAGAACTCCTCGGTGGTGATGCGCTGCATCGTCGGCGTCTGGAACACCGCGCGTGCAACGCGCAAGCCCGCGACCAGCGTGTCGCGGTCGTTTTGGGTCGCGAGGTAATTCGGCTGCATCGCCGGCAGCACCGTCGGGTCGGGCGATTTGATGCACAGCCACCCGCGGCTTTCCGGACGGCAGGGGATACAAGTCAGCTGGCAGGCGGGGAACGGGTGCATCGGCGCGCCGGGCGCGTCGAGGCTGCCGGCGAGGAACTGGTATTGGCAATCGGGTGAGGCCGAATTCGGCCTCGTGCGCGCGAACAGACCGATCGGCGCGGCGCCCATCATCAGGGTTCCCTTACCGGCAAGGATGTATTCGAACCCGGCCCGGCCCTGGCGCCACCACGAGCGCGAGATCTCGTTGATCGTGTTCGCCTTTCTGACCTTGTAGATGACCTTGGCGCCGATGTGATCCTGCAGGTTCTCGCCGACCCCCGGCAGTTCGTGGACCACCGCGATGCCGAACTGGTTGAGCAGGCCCGCCGGGCCGACGCCGGAGAGCTGCAAGAGCTGGGGCGATTGCAGCGAGCCGCCGGCGAGCAGCACCTCGCGCCGCGCCCGGGCGCGGCGGATGACGCCGTTCTGCCGGTATTCGAGGCCGATCGCGCGCTTGCCGTCGAAGATCACGCGCTGCGCCAGCGCGTGGATCTCGACCTTGAGATTGGGCCGTTTCATCGCCGGGCGCAGATAGGTGACCGCCGTGCTGGCGCGGCGCCGGTTGCGGATCGTCACCTGGTAGGTGCCACAGCCTTCCTGCTCGGCACCATTGAAATCGGGGTTGTACTTGTGCCCGGCCTCCTGGCAGGCGGCAATAAACGCGTCATGCAGCTCGTGCGCGGCCTTGAGATCGCTGACGGCCAGCGGCCCGCCGGTGCCGTGCAGATCGTCGGCGCCGCGCTCCTGGTGCTCGGCGCGGCGGAAATACGGCAACACATCGTCGTAAGACCAGCCGGCATTGCCGAGCTGGCGCCAATGGTCGAAATCCTGCTTCTGACCGCGGATATAGATGAGGCCGTTGATCGACGACGAGCCGCCCAAGACCTTGCCGCGCGGCCATTGCATGCGCCGACCGCCCAGAGCCTCCAGCGGCTCGGTCTCATAGACCCAGGTGATCGCCGGGTTGAAGATGTTGCGATAGAACCCGGCCGGGATGTGGATCCAATGATTGCTGTCCTTGCCGCCGGCTTCGAGCAGCAGCACCTTGGTCGCGGGATCGGCGCTGAGCCGGTTGGCCAGCACGCAGCCGGCCGAGCCGGCGCCGACAATGACGAAATCGTATTCCGCGTCGAAGTTCATTGTTCTTCCCTATCGCTCATTGCGCCGGGTGCAGCGTCGCGCCGGTGCGCTCCTGCAATTCGTCGACGCCGAGGCCCGGCACCATGTCGGTGACGACAAAGCCTTTCGGCGTCACAACGATGACCGCGAGGTCGGTATAGACGCGCACCACGCAAGCCTTCGCGGTCAAGGGATAGGTGCAGCGGCGCAGGAGCCGCTTCTCGCCGGATCGGGTGATGTGTTCCATGACCACCCAGATGCGCCGTGCGCCGGCGGCGAGATCCATCGCCCCGCCGATCGCCGGCGCGTTGTCGTCGTCCGAGCGTGCCCAGTTGGCGAGGTCGCCGTTCTCCGCCACCTGAAAGCCGCCGAGCACGCAGAGATCGAGATGGCCGCCGCGCACCAGGGCGAAGCTGTCGGCGTGGTTCAGATAGCTGGCGCCGGTGCGCAAGCTGACGTGCTGGCGGCTGGCGTTGACCAGCCACGGGTTGATCTCGTTCTCGGGCGGCGCCGGCCCCATCCCGAGAATGCCGTTCTCGGAATGGAAGATGACCTCGCGCTCTTGCGGCACGAAATTGCCGACGAGGGTCGGGATGCCGATGCCAAGATTGACCGACCAGCCCTCGGGGATATCGCGCGCGAGGCGCTCGGCCAATTGCTCGCGCCCGAGCGGCTTCCAAGCAGGATTGTCTGCCATCGCTTTTGTCCTATTCGATCTTGATCGGCGGGTCGCCGGCGGCGACATGCACCACCCGGTCGACGTAGATGCCGGGCGTGACGATGTTTTCCGGTTCCAGCTCGCCCAATTCGGCCACGTGCTGCGTCTGTACGATGGTCAGTTGCGCCGCCGCCGCCATCACCGGATTGAAGTTCCGGCCGGCATCGCGATAGACAAGATTGCCCCAGCGATCGGCGCGCCACGCCTCCACCAGGGCGACGTCGCCCGGAAGCCAGTGTTCGAGGATGTATTCGCGCCCGTCGAACACGCGCGCCTCCTTGCCCTCGGCGAGCTTGGTGCCGGCGGCGGTCGCCGTGTAGAAGGCCGGGATGCCGGCGGCAGCGGCGCGCATCCGCTCGGCCATCGTGCCCTGCGGCAGGATTTCGAGCTCGATCCCGCCGCGGGCAAAGACCTCCTCGAAAATGACCGAGCCGCGGCTGCGCGCGAAGCTGCACACGATTTTCCGCACCCGCCCCTCGCCGATCAGCCGCGCCACCCCTTCCCGGCCGCGCCCGGCGGTGTTGTGGACGACGGTCAGGTCCTTGGCGCCCTGCTCGATCAGGCCGTCGATCAGGGCGCGCGGCTCGCCGACCTGGGCAAACCCGGCAATCAGCACGGTCGAGCCGTCCTTAATGCCCGCCATGGCCTCGGCCACCGAGCGGACTGTCTTGTCGATCATGCGCGCCCCGCGGATTCGTCTTTCACAAGGTCCGATTTAATCGGAAGCTGGCGCCAAGAGGAATAGACACAAAAGCAAAAAGCCCGGTCACCCGCCCTTGGGAGGCACGATGTCGCCGGATCATGTTCGCCCCGCCAGCCGGCGGCGGTTCCTGCAATTTCTCGCCGCCAGCCCGCTGCTGGCGCAGGCCGGCGCCGCCGCGTTGGCCGAGGGCTTGCCAGCGCGGCCAGCGGATCCGCTCTCCTGGGCGCCACGCGACCTCGATACCCTGATCGCCGACCCCAGCAGGCGCTCGACGTGTTCGATTTCGAGCCGGTCGCGCGCAAGAACCTGCCGCCGGCGCATTTCGGTTACATGGCTACCGGCGCGGACGACGAGGTGACATTGCGCGCCAACCGCGAGGGCTTTCTCAAATTCCAGCTGCGCCCGCGCCGCCTCGTCGATGTCGATAGCATCGACATGAAGGCCGAAATCCTCGGCGACACCTATGACAGCCCGATCGTCATCGCGCCAACCGGGAGCAATCGGGCGTTTCACCCGGACGGTGAGCTCGCCGTCGCGAGAGCGGCGAAAATCGGCAATCACCTGCAGATCCTCTCGACCGTCGCCACCACCTCGATCGAGGATGCGATCGTGGCGCGCGCCGCGCCGGTCTGGTTTCAACTCTATCCGACGGACCGGTGGGAGGTCACCGCAGCGCTGGTCCGGCGCGCTGAATCGGCGGGGTCCCCGGCCATTGTCTTGACCGTGGACGCGGTCGTTGCGGCGAATTGGGAAACCCTGGCCCGCCTGCGCCGCGGCGATACCAGGCAGTGCGGCGATTGCCACGGTGGGACGTTCCAGGATTTCCTCGCACACCGGCCGAATTTCACCGGCCTCGACGTGACGGGGGTCACGCGTCTCGCCCCCACCGGGATGAACTGGCTGTTCGTCAAACGGCTGCGCGACACGGTCAAGGGAAAGCTCGTGCTCAAGGGCATCCTCGCGCATGAGGATGCCGCCCTCGCCGCCGAGGCCGGCGTCGACGCCATCATCGTCTCGAACCATGGCGGGCGCTTCGACGACAACGGCCGCGCGACAATCGACACGCTGCCGGAGATCGTCGAGGCGGTCGGCGGACGCATGCCGGTGCTCGTAGACAGCGGATTCCGCCGCGGCACCGACATCGTCAAGGCGCTGGCGCTCGGCGCCCGCGCGATCTGCATCGGACGCCCTTACCTGTGGGGGCTCGGCGCCTTCGGCCAAGCCGGGGTGGAGCGCGTATTGGAAATCCTGCGCAAGGAGACGCACGCGGCCATGCAGCAGCTCGGCGCCCCATCGCTGCGCGAAATCACGCCGACGATGGTGCGCCGCGCCTGATAAAGATCAGACCTGAGCTCGCACGGGGTTCAGGAACTCGACCACATCCCGGAAATGTCGTTCGTTCGCGGTGACGACGATACAATCATGCGCGACGGCGGTGGCTGCGATTATCATGTCTAGGCCACTCCGCGGCCGGCCGGAGGCGGTGCCTTCGGCCATAAGCCTCGCCCACACAAGCGCAGCCGGAACGTCAAAGGGCAAGACACGCCCGCGGAACAAGCCTTCCGGTCCGGTGGGACCCGTGAACCACGAGTGCAGCTCCTGCCGGCGTCGGCCGGGAGCTCTCTCCAAGACGCCACGCCACAGCTCCGCGACGGTGAAGGTCGAAATAAAAAGATCCTCGCTCGCTTGGCTATCGAGCCATGAAGCAACCGCAGAGCTCGGTTGTGGCTTAAGAGTGTCACTGACGATATTCGTGTCCAGCAGGTAGCGGGTCACGGATCGACATCGCGCCCGGTCGTGAACTCGCGCTCGATATCCAGGTCGAGCCCGATCAACGGCGAGCGGCGCAGAGCCTCCCAAATGTCCTTGCCGGTCTGCGGTCCTTTGGAGGCTCTCTGCGTAACCGCTTCGCGCAATCGCTCCGCCTCGGCGTCGTTGGCGGCAAGACGCTTCGCGAACTGGCGAACCAGGTCCTTGTCCTTTTCCAAGCCGCGAACCTCGTAGCGGGCCAAGCCGCGCTCATTCAGGCGACGGCGGTGGTTTTCGACCGCGCGCTTCTGCGATGCACTCATATTCTTCATCCTCTATTATGACCGGCAATATGGCCGGTCATAGAGGCCGCATCAATCGCTCAACGGCGATTAAGCGGTCGGCGGCGCCACCTCGTCGAGCGACAGACCGCGCGCCTCGGGGCCGATCTGAGTCACCGCGACGGCGGCGATCGCCACCAGAACGGCAAGCGCGCCAAACACCACGTTGAGGCCCCAGCCGGTGTAGATCCACAGGATCGCGGGGATCGCCACCGCGGCGCCGATGCGGCCGGCCGCCTGGCACAGCCCAAAGCCGGAGGCGCGTGCATTGGTCGGGAACACCTCGGAGATGAAGATCTGCGACGAGTTGCCAGCCAATTGCGTGAAGAAGATCATCCCGAACCCGACGGCCAGGACCATCGCCTCGCTCGACGCATTCGCCCATAGCAGCCCGAATACGCCGGTCAGAATGAAGGCGATGACGGCGGTGGGTTTTCGGCCGAAGCGCTCCAGCGAATACATCATGAAGGCGCTGGCGCAGGGAAAGGCCAAGGTCATCCAGAAGATCGAGTTCAGCGATTTGGCGATCGTGAAGCCGCGCTCGGCAAGGATGTTGGGCAGCCAGGCGCCGAGCCCGAGCGCGATGCTGAAAAACGCGAAGAAGCAGATCATGCCGGCGATGACCCGCCGCGGATAATTGCGGAATACAATGCCGATCGGATCGCTCTTCGTGTCGCTTGCGGCATCCGTTGCCAGCGTCGCAAGCGGCACGGTGCGCAATCCCATGCGCTGCAGCAAATCGAGGGCGCGTTGTCCCTGGCCATGCGTCGCCAGCCAGCGCGGCGATTCCGGCAGCGAGAAGCGCAGCACGAAGATGATCAGCGCGCCGATGCCGATGATGATCCAGATACCTCGCCAGCCGATCGTGTCGCGGAGCGTAAGTGTCAGCAGCACGCCGACCGGCCATGGCCAGGCGCCGCCGAAGAACTGCATCAGCGCGATGACGCGGCCGCGGATCCGCTTCGGCGCATACTCGGCGGTATAGGAAAAACACAGCGGCTGCTCGGCGCCGAGCCCAACACCGGCCAAGAAACGGAAGGACAGGAGCCAGCCGAGGCCTGGCTCGAAGCCGATGCTGGGCATCGGCGGCAACGCGGCGATGATCGTCGCCAGCCCGAACAGCAGCAGATTGAACTGATAGACCGTCTTGCGGCCGAAGCGGTCGGTAAACTCGCCCTGGCCCAATGTGCCGACAAACAGGCCGAGCAGCGTGATGCTGCCGATCCAGGGGACCTGCTGCTGGGTCACAAAGCCGGTGCGAATCAGGTCCGGGACGAGCGCCCCAAAGATCGTGAAATCCATTACGTCGAAGAAGTAGCCGGAAGCGACCAGTGCCAGCACCCGCCAGTGAAGCGGCCCCATCCGGGCCTCGTCCATCGTCTCGCCGACATAGGATTCGATTGTCTGCGCGGTCCGCTGTTGCGGCGCCGATTGAGCCATAGGCCGTCTCCCCCTTAGCGGCCGCGGCGTACGCTTGCGCCCGAGCCACGATTACTTATTGCGGCAGACTAACATGAGCTCCATACGTAAGGTCCAGCGTTGCCGCTCGCCTTGTGTGGCCGGCGAATGCCTGCTGTGATGAATCTTCGCATCGCTGCGGCGCCGGCTGCGCTACGATCGCGCCAGCCCCTCCCGGGCGAGCCCGCCCCCAAAGTTGGGACAAGGACGGGCAGATGTCATCAGGAGGAAACCGCTGATGAGCCGCGCCTACAACGTCATCGACGCCGATGGCCATATCCTGGAGCCGCTCGATCTCTGGGACAAATACATGGACCCGAAGTATCGCGACCGCGCGCCGCGGCTGGTCATCGATAACAAGACCGGCAAGGAAAAGCTGCAGGTCGAGGACCAGCTGCTCGGCAGCCAGCAGGGCATGGGCGGCATCGGCGGTGTCGGCGCGCGCCAGGGCGCGGTCAAGGCCGCGGAGATGAAGTACGAGGAGGGCCGGCCCGGCGGGTTCGATCCGCACAAGCGCATCCCGGACATGGAACTCGACGGCATCGACGCCGCCTTCCTCTACCCGAGCATGGGCCTCTTTGCCGGGGCGGTGCACGACCCGGCGCTGGCGAGCGCGCTATGTCGCGCCTACAACCGCTGGCTCGCCGATTACTGCAAGCCGTATCCGGACCGGCTGTTCGGGGTCGCCATGCTGCCGATGCAGTCGGTGGGACACGCGATCGAGGAGATGCGCTTCGCCCGCAAGGAATTGGGCTTCAAGGCCTGCTTCCTGCGGCCGAACCCCTACAACAACAAGATGATCAACGACCCGATGTACGAGCCGTTCTGGGCCGCCGCCGAGGATCTCGACATCGCGATCGGCTTCCACGAGGGCGGTTCGAGCGGCATGCCGACAGTCGGCATCGACCGCTTCGAGGGCCGCGCCGCGCAGCACATCATCAGCCATACGATGGAGATGATGCTGGCCTGCCTCGCGGTGATCTGGGGCGGGGTGTGCGAAAAGCACCCGAAGATCCGTATCGGCTTTTTGGAGTCGGGCGGCGGCTGGATCGCGCCCTGGCTCGACCGCATGGACCGCCATTTCGACGACCAGGGCTTCAACGATTCCGGTCTGAAAACTCGGCCGAGCGATTTGTTCCGTCGCAATTGCTGGATTTCGTTCGAGCCGGTCGAGGGCAGCCTCAAGGTGCTCGCCGACTATATCGGCCCCAACAAGATCATGTGGGCGACCGACTACCCGCACCGCGACGGCTTCTTCCCGGGCGCGCCCGACATGGTGCGCGAGCGCTTGAAGGGCACCTCGCCCGAGACCCACCGCGGCGTCCTCGCCGGCGGCGCAATGGGCTTTTACGGCCTCAACTGACACCGTGGTTCCCTCTCCGCCCTTGGGGCGGAGAGGGTTGTAAGGTTGCCCTAGCGTGGAAGAGCTGAGCGGCATCTGATGGACGCGCCTCAATATCTGGATTGTCTAGCATGCTTTCTCATATCACAATGTATCCGGATTGTCAAGAATAAAATGCTAAATTAACAATTCACCTAGGCCGACGCTGGTCAAAGGAGCTGGCCTTGGATTTGGGTGCGCTCGCGGGCGGCAGCCCGGAAGGTCGCGGCGGTGTCGATGCGGGGCGGGGGCGCTAAAGCGCACCGCCGTGCGAGTTTGACGAAGACGGCCGGCGTGCCTAGATTCCTATACAGAGGGCTCACCGGAACCCGAGAGGTCAACCGATGCCGCAAAGCGAAGTCATCAAGACTACGGCCGCCAATGCCTCTGCTGAGTTGGTGCGACGGGGGATCGGTCCCGACGAGCCGGTGACAATCACGATCGATCTTGAAGCGGAACTGATCCCCGGACGACGCGAGTCCCGCGCGCGGATTGTGGCCGCCGGGCTCACCGACGACGACATTGACCGCATGATCGACGAAGCGCGAAATGAGGTGCAGCCGCTCCTTAAATGAGGGTTGTGGTCGACACCAACATCTTCATCAGCGCAGCCCTGAAGGAAAGCTCAGCGCCCGGCGTCGCACTCCATCGAGTGGCGCAGGACGGTACCTTGCTGAAATCGACCGCGACCGGACGGGAGCTCCTGGAAACGCTAGCCCGCCAGCGCTTCGCGCCATTGATTTCGAAGCACTTCCAGGAATGGGCGGCGGAGCTTTTGGCGGTGGCCGAACTGGTGACGATTTCCGAACGGATCGTCGCCTGCCGTGATCCAAAAGACGACAAGTTTCTCGAGCTGGCTGTCTGCGGCCGCGCGGATGTGATCGTCTCCGGCGACCATGATCTATTGGCGCTCTATCCATTCCGTTACATTCCGATCGTAACACCGGCAGCCTTCATAAGGGACGATGTACGCTAGGCTTAGCGGCGTTGCCCTCCTACCCCAGCACTTCCTTGTTGATGACGTTTTCGCGGTTGGGCTTGCCGTCCAATACCGAGAGGATGTTCTCCACCGCGACGATCGCCATGCGGTCGACCGCCTCCTTCGTGACCCCGGCGACGTGCGGCGCGGCGATGAAATTATCAAGGGTCAAGAGCGGGTTGTCCTGCGGTGTCGGCTCCTCGACAAAGACGTCGAGCGCGGCGCCGGCGATGCGCTTGTTCTTCAGGGCGTCGTAGAGCGCCACTTCGTCGACGATGCCACCGCGCGCTGTGTTCACCAGGAAGGCGGTGCGCTTCATCTTGCCAATGCGCGCGGCGTTGAACATGCCGGTGGTCTCGGGCGTCTTTGGGCAGTGGATCGTGATGAAATCGGCACGCGCGACCGCCGCGTCGAGGTCCAGCACCGGCTCGTAGCCGTTGCCGCGGATCGTCTCGGAATACATGTACGGGTCGAAGACCAGCACGTTCATCTCCATCGCCGCGAAGCGGCGCGCCGAGCGCGTGCCAATCTTGCCAAAGCCGACGATCAGCACGGTCTTAGCGTAGAGATCGACCGGCATGTCCTTGTAGCGGTCGTGCCAGCGGCCTTCCTTGACCATCGTGTCCATGGCGGCGCCCTTTCGGGCGAGCGACATAGTCAGAAACACCCCGGCCTCGGCGACGCTGACCGAGTTCGAGGTGCCCCCGATCATCAGGGGTATCTTGCGGCGGGTCAGCGCCGGGACATCGACCGCGTCGTAGCCGACGCCGATGCGCGAGACCACTTCGAGCAGCGGCGCCGCGTCGAGTTCGGGATCGCTGAACGGCTGCACCCCAAGGCAGATACCGCTCGCCTCTTCGAGCACCTTGTGAAATTCGGGCTTCGGGATCGTCGGCACGAACTCGACGCCCTCGACGTCGTCGCGCGCCTGGATGATCGCCCGGCCGGATTTCGACATCGTCGTCGGCACCATGATCTTCTTGCGATTGGTTTGAGCAGTCCAGGCCATCAGCTTTCCCCTCAGAGCGAAGACAATTTTTCGATCGCCGCGACATAGCCGCGGTTCCAGGTCGGGCTCAGCATGACCTCGTTCATCACCAGCCGCTTTGGCAACAGCGCGATGTGGAGGATCAGGTCGGCACAATCCTGCGGCTGCACCATGCGGGCGCGCTCCTCGGGGCTGACCGGGTTCGGCCGCTTGTCGAGGATCGCGGTGGCGACCTCGCCGGGCAGGAAGACGCAGGAGCGGATGCCGTTCTTGCATTCCTGCATGTTGATCGAATGGCTCATCGCCACGACGCCGTGTTTCGCCGCGGTGTAGAGCGGCCCCGGAAAACCGCCGATAAAGCGGCCGGCCATCGACGCGGTGTGGATAATCAGGCCATCCTGCTGCGGTCGCATGATCGGCAGCGCGACGGTCACGCATTGCGCCGGCGCGGCGAGATTGCCCGATATCATCAGCAGGGCGCTTTCCGGGGTCAGCTTGTCCCAATGCCGGTCGTTGATGTTGAGGCCGGCATTGTTGAGGAGGATATCGAGCCGGCCGATCTCGGATTTGATGAACTCGCCGATGCGGCGGACCGCGGCCGGGTCGGTCAGATCGCCCGGCTGCACATGCGCGGTGCCGCCGCCATCGCGAATGCGCCCGGCGACCTCGGCGAGCGGCGCCTCGCGGCGGCCGGTCAGCACCACTTGGGCGCCTTCGCCCGCCAGGGTCAGCGCCGCCGCCTCGCCGATGCCGCTGCCGCCGCCGGTCACCCAGACGACCTTGCCGTTAAGTCGACCCACGCCTCTCTCCCTTGCCGACGAGCCAAGCAAATCATTGTCATTGCGAGCACAGCGAAGCAATCTCGCTCAGCGTCTCGTCCGCACGAGATTGCTTTGTCGCTTGTGGCTCCTCGCAACGATGAATCCGGGAGATGCGCCGTGCCCGTGACCCTGTTGATGCTGCCGCCGCAGAGCGACAAGACCCGCGAATGGGGCCGGCAGATCGCCGCCGCCAATCCCGAGCTCGAAGTGATCGTTGCCGAGACCAAGGAGGGGGCCGAACAGGCGATGCCGTTGGCCGAAGCGGCCTACGGCACAATCCCCCCGGAATTGCTGCCGAAGGCGCAGAAATTGTGCTGGCTGCAGGCGCCGCAGGCGGCCCCGCCCGCCGGTTTCTACTACCCCGAGCTGATCGAGCACCCGGTCATCATCACCAACTTCCGCGAGATCTATAACGACCACATCGGCGCGCACGTGATGGCGTTTGTGCTCGCCTTCGCGCGGGGATTGCAGATCTACCTGCCGCAGCAGCAGCGCCGCGAATGGAAGAAATTGCCGAACGACACAGGGGTCGCGCACCTGCCGGAGGCGATCGCGCTCGTCGTCGGGGTCGGCGGCATCGGCGCCGAGGTGGCGCGGCTCGCCAGCGCCTTCGGCATGCGGGTCATCGGGGTCGACGAGCGTCGCCCCAAGCCGCCGCCGGGAGTCGCCGAGCTGCACCGCGCCGCCGCGCTCGACGAATTACTGCCGCGCGCCGATTTCGTGATCCTGACCGTGCCGCACACGCCGGAGACCGAGGGCTTTATGAACCGCGGCCGGTTTCGGCGCATGAAGCGCACCGCGTTCTTCATCAATATCGGCCGCGGCATGACGACGAGGCTCGGCGATCTGGTCGCCGCGCTGAAGGCCGGCGAGATCGCAGGCGCCGGGCTCGACGTCTTCGAAGAGGAGCCGCTGCCAGCCGACCACCCGCTCTGGACCCTGCCCGGGGTACTGATTACGCCGCACACGGCCGGCTATGGCCCCTATCTCGACGAGCGCCGCTTCGAGGTGCTGAGGGACAATTGCCGGCGCTTCCTGACCGGGCAGCCGCTGCGCAACGTTGTAGATAAATCGCGCTGGTTCTGAAACGGCCGAATTGAACCGGCGCCTTGCGTTCCCGTTTACCAGTCAATGCGTTTTACGGGAGAACTCCAATGAAGAAGGTACTCTTCGGCGCCGCGACGGCCGTCGGGCTCGGCGCCGTGGCGTTTACATCGGGCGCCCAGGCACAATGCGTGTGGGACGGCTTCAATTGGTCCTGCCCGCCCGCGCCCCCGGCGGCCTACTCCTACTACAACCCGTATGCCGTGGCGGTGCCCTGGCAGACCTACCCGACGACCGACACCTACTATGGTTACAAGCCGCAGTGGTTGCCCTCTTCCCCCGGTCCGCGGGCAGCCAGTGGCGCCGGCCGTTAGAGCCGAACTAGAGATCACCATCGGATCAGATTGAATCGCCTTTCCTATTCGTCATGGCCGGGCTTGACCCGGCCATCTACGTGGATCCCCGGGACAAGCCCGGGGATGACGATTGAAGGGTGATCGAAGCTAAATGGATTCCGCTCTAAAACGCGTACTTTTCGGGCGCCGGCTGCTCCGTTGGCGCCCTTTTCATGCCTGATTTCCGCCATTGAGCGCTTCTCATTAGCCAGCCGGACACGCGTACGGGCGGCGGCGTAACCTGCCGCCGCCCGCACCGCATCTCCGCGGACCGATCAGTCCCAACGGCCCTCTTCCCAGACCCAGCCGTTATTCCGCTCGATCCAGCGGCCCGGTGCCCAAGCCGCACGCGGGCGTGGCGGCTCGGCATAGTGGCCATGGACCCAGACGAAGTTCGCCGCGCCCGGTTCCCAGCGCCAATGCCCGGGGATCCACGCTTCGGCGGGACGCGGCGCCGGGGGCGGCGTCTCGACCTGCGGCGCCGGCGGCGCCTTGGGCGCGATAACGACGGTCGACACCGTGCTGCCTTCGCCCGGCTCTTCCCGGGTGATTGTCTTCTTTTCGACGGTGGTCCCGGTGTCCGGGTTTTCCCTGGTGATCGTCTGCTTCTCGATCTTCACGTCGTCGGCGAACGCCGGAGCGCTCAAAACCAGCACTGCGGCCGTGGCGAGAAGTGCACGCCTCATCCTGTTTTCCTCCATGATGCTCGCGCCCCGTCATTCGCGGGCGCGCCTATCATGTCAACAGGATAGCGCCGCCGATCATTCCCCAGCGGAGCGCCGGGTCAGGCGTGCCGCTTCAGCTACGCCCGATTTCAATTTCGCCTGGGCGGCTCGATCGGCATCGTCGCGATGCTGGTCCAGGCAACCGGCGCGCCGGCCTTCTCGGCCGCCTGCGCCGGCGGCAGCTTCGGGTCCCAATGCACCGCCAGAAAGCGGCGTCCGGTTACTCCCGCAGCGGCATCCGACAAAAGCCAGAGGAGCGGCGGCGCCATCACCTCGGGCTGGATCATCTCGCGCCGGTCGAAGCCGGCTTCCTGCGGCACCATCGGCGTATCGGTCACGCCGCCCGGCACCAGCACGTTGACGGTGACCCCGCTGCCGTCGAGGTCCTTGGCCATGATCGCCGACATGGCTTCGAGCGCCGCCTTGGAAGGACCGTAGGTCGGCGAGCCATTGCGGATCATCGTGCCGAGGCTCGTCGTCACATTGACGATGCGGCCCCAGCGCGCCGTCATCATGTCGTGCACGACGGCGCTGGCGAGCGCCAGCGGTGCGGTCGTGTGGACGGCAACGAAGAGACGCCACTGGTCGGGCGTCACGTCCCAGAAGCGCAGCGGCTCCTGCCAGTTGCCGGGCCGCAACGTCGCTTGGCCGACGCCGGCGTTGTTGACGAGGATATCGATTTTGCCGAAATGGTCGCGCGTGCCGGCGACGATTTCTGCCGGCGCCGCGCTGCTGGCGAGGTCGGCTTCGATCGTCAAGAGGGCCGCCTCGCGGCCGTCCTGCCGTGCGCTCGCCGCCACCGCGGCAAGCCCACCCCGGATCCGGTCAACCGCGGCGACGCGAATGCCGGCGCCGAGGAGTCCCTTCACCAGCGCCTGGCCGATGCCGCCGGCCGCGCCCGTCACGATCGCCACCCGCCCTGAATCGCTCATGTCGTTCCTCCCTCAATGGTCGGCTAGATGAATCGCGTCTGCGGCGGGCTCGTCAATACAGAGCGATGGTTGAGCGTGGAGCTGGTGCAGCAAAACAGATCCGGCGGGTGCCGCTGCCGCCCGCAGCACCATCTCGAGCCTTAAAGAGCTGTATCAATCGTGAGCAGCCGCCGTTGCGCTGCCGCACCCGATGATGTCATCGCTCGGGTGGCAGGGCAATCCAAACCAGGCCCTCGCCCCACCCCGCGGGGCGCCCGCAAAGCGCAAGCGCGATGACAACGAGGACCGGTCTCTTGATTCTTTCGGGGTATTAGCCGACGCCTTGATGTAATGCGTTTGGAAATGCAGATCCTTTATTCGGCTCCGCCTGCTCGATCCCGTATTTGCCCAGCAGAGAGCGCGCCCGCCACAAGCGCGACATGACGGTGCCGATCGGCGTCCGGGTAACCTCGGCGATTTCCTTGTAGGAGAGCTCCTCGAGCTCACGCAATACCAAGGTCTCGCGCAATTCGACCGGCAAGGCAGCGATCAATTGTCGGACATGGCGGCGGTCGCGCGATTTGATCAGGCTCGTCTCCGGGTCGTCATCCTGCGACGGCAGGTCAGCAATCACATCCATGCCGTCCCGCTCCGAAGTCGCAATCGGCACCAGCTGAATGCCGCGGTTGAGGTTCATCGAGCTGTAGGCGGCGTTGCGCACGATTTGCAGTAGCCAGCCGCGCGGATTGACGCCTTTGAAACTCGGGAAGTAGGTTAATGCACGCACCATGGCGTCCTGTAGAACGTCCTCGGCAGCCCCGGCATCACGCATCAGCCAGCGGGCGAGGTTGTGGGCAGCGTCAAGGTGCGGCAGCATTACGATTGCAAACTGCTCCTGACGACATCGATCGGTATCCAATGCCGCGTCCTCTTGTGCTGTCTTCGCCGGTTGCGTGTCATAGGCGACCGCGGGCGCTGTCGCGCCGCGCACCTCGAAAACCGCGAACCTCGTTTCGAGCCGGTTCTTACCCCCGCCCGAAGATTATTCGCCAATGTGAGTTCAGTTCTTTCTACATCTAGGCGACGATAATGCCGCTTGGATCGAACAAAAGTCCCTGGCAGTGCGGTAACCTAATTATTAAATAATATAAAAGAGATGCTCTGACGCTGAGCATGATTGATCGCTCAAGTTTGCGCTCGGTCCGTCACATGCCGCTGGTGGTTGGTTTGACCGGGAGGCGGCGCGCTGGTCACAGTGCTTATTGTTTTTGGGCGCGCGGTGAGGCCTTCGATGGCTGGTGACCGATCCGGGGTGCCGAATTTCGTTCACGAAACGTTGCCGCCAGCAGGGCTTGACTCCCTTCCAAGCGGGGTTTTACTCCGTAAATCGGATATGAAATTTCATTAAAAGACGCAAAGAGGCCAGCTATGAGGCTGACCGACGAGGCCCAGGGGGCTGTCGAGTTCGGCCGGTTTCGGTTGCTGCCGCACCGTGGGGAGCTCCGCGTGGATGGAGTCGCGGTCGAGCTCGGCGGCCGTGCCTTCGATATACTTATGGTATTGACCGAGGCACGCGGCGCGCTCGTCACCAAAGACGAGATCATGGCGCGGGTTTGGCCTGACACGGTGGTCGAAGAGAACAACCTCGTGGTCCAAATCTCTACGCTGCGCAAGGCGCTCGGAGAGGATCGGGACTTCATCCGGACGGTGTCTGGTCGGGGCTACCGGTTCATTGCCGAGATCCGCAGTTCGGCCGCCGACCCGGGTCGTGAAATGGGGCCCAAGCCTGGCGCCGCTCTGGACGCATCGACATCCACCCCGTCGATCAGCCTTCCGAAGCCGGTCTCGATTTCGATCGGCCCCGAGGCCGAACTGGAGGCGTCGGATCCCTCCGCCGGTCTTGTCGTCCGCACTGACGCTGCCGCCTCTGCGAAGCGCCCGCTCCGTCCTCTTGCTTGGAGGCTTTTCGCCGTTGGTTTAGCCCGATTGCTCGTGTCGTCGTTCTCTTGGATTCTCTACTCCCGGAATCAGGCCTCGCCTAACATTCGCTCTATAGCGGTACTGCCATTAGAAAGCCTTTCCAGCGATCCTTCGCAAGAATATTTCGCTGATGGCATGACAGACGAGTTGATCACCGCCTTGGGGCAGATCAGCGCGTTACGCGTGATTTCCCGCACCTCGATAATGACCTATAAACGCGTTCGCAAGCTCTTGCCCGAGATTGCTCGCGAGCTGAACGTAGAAGCAGTGGTGGAAGGAACCGTGCTGCGTTTTGGCGACCGAGTCCGGATTACCGCGCAGCTGATCCGGGTGCCCGTTGAACGGCACATGTGGGCGCAGAGCTTTGAAGGGGATCTGCGGGACACGCTGGTGCTCCAAAACAGCGTCGCTCGCGCTATCGCCGAGCAGGTCAGGGCCACGCTGAACCAAAAGGAGCAGGCTGCGCTGGAAACCTCAAAGGTAGTGAACGCGGAAGCTTATGACACCTACCTCAAAGGGCGGTATTTCTGGAATAAGCGAACTGGAGACGGTCTCGAGAAAGCTATCGAATACTTTAACCGCGCGATCGAGCAGGATCCAACCTATGCTGCGGCATATTCTGGCTTAGCTGATGCATACGCATTGTCGGGCGATTGGAAATATGGGGTCCTGTCTCCGCAGGACGCTTTTTCCAAAGCCAAGGCGGCGGCGACAAAGGCGTTGGCTTTGGACGATAACCTTGCTGAGGCGCACGCCTCTCTCGCCTTCGCCTTGGACCTTTATGGCTGGGATTGGGAGACTGCCGAGACGGAATACGAGCGGGCAATCAAGATGGATCCCGGCTATGCGACCGCTCACCAATGGTATTCCTGGCATCTATTGATGATGGGGCGGAATAGCGAGAGCATCCTCGAGTTGACAAAAGCGCAAAGCCTGGATCCGCTTTCGCTCATCATCAGCGCTGACATGGCGGACGCATTGTGCGTTGCTCGCCGCTATGACGAGGCGGTGCAGAAAAGTAAGAAAATCCTGGAAATGGACCCGAATTTTCCCGTTGGTCATTATGAGCTGGGCCAGGCGCTCGTGCAAAAAAAAGTGTACGACGAAGCAATCGTGGAATTTCAAAGAGCGATCGAACTTTCCGGACACAGCGGGGCCTTCGACTCTTATCTCGGCTACGCTTATGCCATGTCAGGACAAGAAGAAGAAGCACTCAAAATAATAAATGACTTGGAGGCCCGGCATGATCAAAACCCTTCAGCCGATGCCGATATTGCCTTTATTTATGTGGGGCTCGGTGATCGAGATCGGGCGATGATCTCGCTGAACAAGGCCTATGGAGCGCGATTCAAGGCGTCGATCCTGATGCGGCCGGCCTTCGATCCTCTCCGGTCCGATGCTCGTTTTCAGGAACTCCTGCGCCGCATCGGCCTCCCTCAGACGGCTGCTGACCAACAGCACTAACTGACGCCCTCGTCCGAGCCAAAGCGGTCGCCGGAAAATCCGGCCCAACGGAGGGGCCCAGTGCGGTATTGGCGCGGCTCGAACCGAAAGCGATGTTTCGTGGTGCGTCGGGCTAGCAGGCCCGGCTGTCACTGTTTGCGATAGATGACCCACTCGCCGTTGTCGTCACTCAAGAGCCCCGGCTTTGGGGTCAGTTGCGATTCCGGTTCTGGGATCGGTATCGGCTTGCCAATGCCGCAGGCGGTCAGTCCGGCCAAACCGACCGCCGTGGCGATTATCGCGATAATCCTGTGCCGATTGGTCATGCGCTGCTCCATGACGGCCAAAACTCAAAACCGAATTCGGGCGCCGGTCCAGGCCGCAATGATCGGGTGGAACTCGCCGCCCAAACTACGGTGCAGCGTCTGGTATGCGGCGCTGGCGAACAACTCGGTCGCCGTCGCATCGATGTTCTGCACCAGGGCAACGGCGTAGCTTTGCGCGCGGTCGCCACTGAAGATGACCTCATCCTGCTGGGCGTAATCGATGCTGACGGCGGTGCTGCCGAACGGGAAGAAGTTATGCTGATAGGCTAGCTTGGTGTAGAGCAGGTTTGGCGACAGTTTCTTGCCGAGAGGGTCGAGGTAACGCGGATCGCGGACGCCGCCGGACATCGTGAAGCTGACGCCGCTGTCATGCAGTATCGAGAACGAGCCGTCGAAATGCCGGCTGCCGTTCGGCGTGACATCGGCGAGGTTGGGCCCATTCGGGTTTGCATTGACGCCGCCGAGACTGGCGCCGCCATTGAAGCCGGCCGGGATGCCGGCATAGCCCAAGTTGGCGGTCGGCGCGTGGTTGCGGTGAGTCGCGTCGGCCGCGGCAGCGGCGGCGATGACCCGAAATCCGTCGATCTCGCGGCCGAGGCGGACCGCCGCGTCATAGGAGTCGCCGTCGACAAAGGAGGTGGAGAATTGCAACCCCTCCCACACCGGGGTGTCGTAGCGGATGCGATCGTCGCGGCCCAGCCCGCCGAAATTGTTGAAGACGCTGCCAACCGCCGGCCCAAACGCCCCATCGGGAGAGAGCACGAGCTTGCCGCCCGGCCCGCCCGGCACGAGCGCGGCACCCTTCTGCCGAAATGCGAAGCCGCCATCCTGCTCGGCGATGCCGACGTAATGGCCGATGAACGTGCCGGAGAGGTCGAATTCGTTGGTGAGGTAGGAGGCGGTACTGCCAAAGCCGAGACGCACATCGCCCCAGCCCAGTCCGGCGATGTAGATTTCGGCCTGGCGAACCGTCGGGAATACATTACCGGCCGCCTGCGGCAGGTTCTGCGTGATGGTCTGCTGGTTCGACAAATTCGGGCGCAGCTCCATCTCCAGGTTGGTGCCCAGTGTCGTTTCGGGGTCGAACCGGCCCTCGCCGACGAGGCGGAAGCGGGTGGAAGAGATGATGTTGTCGACGTTGCGAACGGCGTTGCTTTTGCCATCGTCACCGTAGAGCAGGGCCCGGTCGACCTGACCCGAGAGGCTGACCTTGACCTTGTCGGCGGCCGAGGAGATCGGCGCCGCGGCTACCGGCTGCGGCCCGCCGGGCGTTCCCACACCGGTCGCCGTATTGGGTGGCCCGACCGCGCGGCCCGGAAGATTGCCGGGCTGTTGCGTGACCAGGAAGCCGGTAGCATCGACTGGCGGCACGCCTGGCGGCGGCAGAACCGGCGTCTGCTCGACCCGCTTTTGCAATCGATCGATTTGGCGCTTCAGCGCTTCGATCTGCTTTTGATCCTGGTCGAGTTGCGCACGCATCTGCTGCAGCACAGTGCTGACGCTGTCATCGGCCTGAGCCGGAACGGCCCACAACAGGGTCGCCGCGACGCCGCCTCGTGCGACAGTACGAAGCGCGGCAGTACCGTGCCTCGTCAGTACTCTCGTCGGCGCACTGCGCACGTTCACGCGCCGTCGCCGTTCCTTTGCTGCTGTCACCCGGCACCCCCCAAAAATGCGTGATTGACGGTCGCCGGTGTTTGATTGACGGTTGGGCGGTTTTATTCCCTCTCTGATTTCGCCAGTAACGTGCCCGTGACTTCGCCGAAAGGCTCACTGGGAAGCTGCATTGCGCAATGTCGACGGCACCCACCGAAGCCGGGTGCGACGGAGTAACGCAGGATCATCAGTCCATCTGTGCGACCCGGTAGCCGACCGCCGTTGAGATCACCGGCCACGGCGTTTTATTCCGAGCCCGTCGGATTTTCTCGATCGGGCGGCGTCGCGAGCGCCAGGGTTGGCGAATAAATCGGCGGACCAAGAGGTCTAGCGCTATGAGGCGAGGCCAGGGAAGTGAGGGAGATGCAAAAACGCTGGCGGATTGTTGTTTGTACCGTCGGCGTCGCGTCCTTGTCGGCGATAGCGGGTTATGCCGCCCCGCCAATTGCCGGCAAGGACGCTTTCGCACAACGTGAGGACACGATGAAGCGGATGGGCCGCGCCTTTTATCTCGGCATTGGGCGCGTCATTAAGGGCAAGACCGAGTACGGTCCCGCCACGGTGACTGCCGCCGAAACCGTCGCGTCTCTGTCGGGCACCTTGGGCGACCTGTTTCCGGCCGGATCGGACGTGGGAGAGAGCCGCATGAAGCCCGAGATATTCACCGCCAAAGAGGATGTGGACCGGCTGATCGCGGACGTGCAGACCGCCACCGGCCAGCTCGTTCCGGCAGTGAAGAGCGCCGACAAAAGCACGATCGCTGCCGCCTACAAAGCAGTCAATGACGCGTGCGAGTCCTGCCACACCAAGTTTCGCCGATCGGAATGACTCCGACGCGCTCGCTGCGGGCGATCGGGGTGGCGCTCGCTGTCACTGCGTTGGGCGCGGTCAGTGCAGCGGCAGCCGACGAAGAGGACGCGGTCGTGCGCGGCGCCTACCTGGTGCGGGCGGGCGGCTGCTTCTCGTGCCACACAGCAGCGGGCGGGCAAGCACTGGCGGGCGGGAGGCCACTCGCGACGCCGTTTGGAACATTCTACACCCCAAACATCACGCCGGATCGGCAAACCGGCATCGGCCGATGGACCGACGCACAATTCGTGCGGGCGTTGCGCGAGGGCGTGCGCCCCGACGGCGCCAATTATTTCCCGGTATTTCCCTATCCAAGTTTCACCGGCATTACCGATGCCGATGCCCAGGCGATTAAAGCATATCTCTTTTCCGTGCGACCCATTCGACAGGTCAACCAACCGCACGAAATCTCCTTTCCGTTTTCCTGGCGCTTTCTGCAGAACGGGTGGAAGCTCCTCTATTTCACTGAAGGGCCGTACCAGCCGGACCAAAAGCAAACCGAAGCGTACAACCGCGGCGCTTACCTCGTTACCGCGCTTGCCCATTGCGGCGAATGCCACACCCCCCGCAATGTTTTTGGCGCCGTCGATTCCAATCAGAGGCTTTCCGGCACTGCAGATGGACCGGACGGCCAGCCCGTTCCCAACATCACGCCAGACCCGGCGACGGGCATCGGCGGCTGGGACAAGGGCGACATCGTCGAGCTGCTGCGGACTGGCACGACGCCCGAACAGAGTAAGGTCAAGGGAGCGATGAAGGAAGCGGTCGAGGACGGCCTCAAATATCTGACCGACGCCGATCTCGGCGCGATTGCGGATTACCTGGTGGCGCAAACGCCGATCGCCCACGAGGTTGCCCGGAAGCGGTGAGCACATCTTACTGGTTAGGGATCGTCAGGTCGTTGACGCGCTCGCAAACTGAACCGTGACATTCGGCGGCGCAAAGCGGATTTCGGCGGGGCCGAACGCCTCGATAAGGCGACGCAACGCCATGCGCTGGAGATAGGTCGGACGTATCGGGGTCGCGGTAAACTTGCAGCGCACGATCATTGTGGTCTGCAAGACGTCGATGACCCCCTGCATTTTCAGCGGCTGGATGAAGTCGGCACCGATTTCCGGGTCGTCGAGAAGCTCCTGGCCGACTCGCTTAACGGTCTTTCGCACTGTCTCGATGTCGGCCGCGGGGTCGAGATGCAGGTTGAACTTTATCACCGACCAATCGCGGCTGAAATTGGTGACCGACAGGACCTGTCCGAACGGGACCGTGTGCACCTGCCCGTTCTGGTGCCGCAATCTTACCGAACGCAGCGACATTCCTTCGACGGTCCCGCGCAGCCGGCCGGTGTCGATGTACTCGCCGACCCGGAAGGCGTCCTCCATCAGGAAGAACAGACCCGAGATGATGTCTCGCACCAAGGTCTGTGCGCCAAAGCCGATGGCGAGCCCGACCACGCCGAGGCCAGCGAGGAGCGGGCCGATATCCACCCCGAGGGTCGACAGGGCTGCGATCACTGCGATCGCCGCCAGTCCGATTAGGGCCATATTACGCACCAGCGGCAGCATCGTGCCTAGCCGCGACGCCGAGCCCAGATTGCCCTCGTCGTCTTCGCCGGGCGCGGCGAGCTGCGGCATCTTCTCGTCGATGATCGCGCTCAGCGCCGTCCACAGGATCCAGATGGCGACGAAGGTCGCCGCCGCCTCGAAGGCCGGCCGCACGAACAGGCGCGCGACACTGCCCGGTGCCGGATCGACCAGATCAAGGCCCCAAACCTCGGCAAGCCAGGCAGCGCCGACGATCAACAGCAGCGCGTCGGAAAGGTGATGCAGGGCGCGGCGAAATCGCTCGCGTCGCCAGATCAGCCGGAGGTCGCCTTCCTGCCGGGTAAACAGCGTCTCGATCAGCCTCTGGATGACCTGCCAGAGCACCGCCAGAACGGCGACGATCTTCTGCGTCGCGGCCGAGGCGCGCGCGATCCAGGCGCCTTCGCCCAGCGACAGCTCCAGCGCCGCTGCGACGAACACGCCGAGCGCCGCGATGATGAAGAACCAGTGCCATTCGGCGGCGAGCGCGCGCCGGAGCTGGCCAGGCTCGCCCGCGGCCGCCGCCAGGATCGCGCGCCCGATCGGGCGGCGAATCGCCCAGAACGTCATTACCTTATAGACGGTGACGACAAATCCGAGGCCGAACGCCGCACCGAAGACGGTTTCGTGTCCAAAGCCGAGACGCTCGATCAGCCAAACCAGGAAGACATCCAGCGGGCTGATCGTCAGATACACCGCCAGCCAGCGGAAGCAGGCCCGAGCACCGACATCGTCAAGCACGATTAGCCTGAGGTCCGGCCGCCCCGGCGAGAAGACGATCATCAGAACGATAATCGAGAGCCGCCAGTCAAGCGCGCGCCAGACCAGCTGGTCGGCGGTCTCCTCCATGATCGCCCGGCCGGACGAGACACTCAGCAGGGCGATCCAGAACAGAACGCCGAACCCGGCGAGCGCGGCCAGTGACACAAAAAACCGAACGACCGCCGGGCGCAGGCGCGATGTGGACCCGGGCTCGCTGACGGCGGTCTGCCGCTGACTGAACAGCCGTCGCACGCCCCGCCCGATCAACGGCGCGGCGACGAGACCAGCCAGCGCGATAATCCAGAATCCGAGCGCGTCCCCAGGTACCGCGCCGTCGTTCTCTGCCCGCCGGATCCAAGCCTCGGGTACTCGCCCCAGGTTCGGAATCGCTCGCGCCGCCCGATCGCTGGCTTCCCAGATCCGGGCGGCGAGGTCGGCGCTGGTCGGCGCCGACCGAGGACCCGCCGCGGGCGGGTCGGCGGGCAGTTCCCTGGGCTGGGCGCCTTTGGCAACGAGATCCGCGATCAGACCGCGAACTGCTTCGGGCGACATCGACGCTGGCAGGTGCAGCACGACCGTCGCGCCATCCGGCTCGGCCGCCCGGGCTGCCGGAGCGACGCATAACAGGGCAAGCACCGGGAGAGCGCACGATCGGAACAGCATCGCCTTGCTATTTAGCCGGAATCGCCGGTAGGACCAAACCTCTGCTACTCGCCTAAGCGGGGAGCGCCGAACCGAGCCTCCCTTTCGGAGCGCGGGCGAACTGCGGCTCGACGGCAGAGCTGCTCATTTGGCCTTGGCCAGATCATGCAGTCGGTGCAGACGCTCGGAAAACCAGGCGGTGAGGCGACTTGCCGGCATGGTCTCGTCGAGCTCGGGCGAGGAGGTCAGACCGCCGGCGGCCTGTCTCCGGGCCAAGACGCGACCCAGCTCATGAGCGACTTGCGGGCGCGCTTCGCAAATTGGCGCAAGATCTTCCTTCGCCAGCTCGTAAACCGTGACGGGCGTCAGCGCGACGATCTTCGCGATGCTGGGGGACCCGGTCAGCATGCCGATCTCTCCGAAGTGATCCGCCGGCCCGAGCCGCTCGATTTCAATCTCACCGTCGGCTACCTCTCGGGTAGCGGAGAGGACCCCCGCGCCGATGACAAACAGCGAGCCCAGCACCTGCCCGGGTTCCAGCAAGGTTTCGCCCTGTCCGTACGAGGCTGGCCTCAGCTTCGCGCCGATCGAGCGCCGCTCTTCCGGCGACAAGGTCGCGAAGATGGCGACGATATCGAGCAGGGTTTCGGTCGCACTCCTCACGATCGGCGGTTTATCTTTCTCGTCAACGCGGTATGGCTGGTTCTGAGCTGAGGCAAGGCGGATGCCGGACACGGCAAGATGCCGGAACGCCAGGTCGAAGAACTGGTTTTGGGCATTTGTCGAAGACGCCAGCTCTTCGATGAAGAATGTCACCTCGAACTCGGTACAGGTCGCGCTGATCGACTTGACGAGAACGGTCGGAGATGGCGCGGCCACGATCAGTCGGCAATTCAGGATGGCATTCTTGATGATCTCGCTGCTGATTGATGGCGGCGTGCTGCCAGCGAGCTGAAGGGTCACCGTCGTGCCGTGAATGCCGGACGGAGAGCTGGCGTTGACGATTTTCGACTTCGCGATCGTGCTGTTGGGCACAATCGCGAGATCCCGCCGCCCAGTGAGGACGTGCGTTGCCCGCCAGTTCATCTCGATGACGCGCCCCTCGGTCCCGCCATCGATATTGATCCAATCGCCCGGCGCGTAGGGGCGGCTGAAGCTGAGCACGACGCCCGAAAACACGTCGCTCAGCGTGCTTTGCAGCGCGAGACCGAGGATGATAGCGAGGACGCCGGAGGTGGCCAGCAAACCCCGGACCGGCAGGTCCAAAACATAGGCGATGACGACAAAAGCCGCGGCAAGATAAATCAGGCCGGCGAGCAGGTCCTGCAGCAGCTTGGTTTCCCGCGGCAACCGCTCGATGATGACGATGGCGCGAAGCACGCCGACCACGAACCAGGCCGCCCACGCCCACCACGCAATCTTCAAAACTCCGTGGACCACATCGCGGAAGGCCATGCCGGTCGACTGCAACGGCTGGTATGGCGCTATGCCGGCGCGCACAAAGGCGAAGGTAAGCAGGATCAGGAAAACGACGCGTACGATCGCCCGTCCGATCGGATATCTCCGGAACAGCAACTGCGTCGCGAGACCGCCCAGCACGAAAAGGCCGAGAACGGCGACGAGCGGATCGCCGGCAGCTGCCTCCGTCACACCTGATATATCGAACACCAAAGCCCCCCGGCGCGCAAAAGAGCTGCGGAGACTAGGCTAAGCGGTTTGGGTTTGTCATCTCGACGCCGCTCGCCATTCGCGCAGCGCGGCCAGGATGTGTGCGGCAACGCCTCGCGGTGTTGACGATCGGTTCCTGTTTCCGGACGTTGCGCAGCTTGGCCGAACCGGCTAAAACCCGCGCCTAGCTTGGCTCGGGGCGTGGCTCAGCCTGGTAGAGCGCCTGCTTTGGGAGCAGGCAAGCCGCCGAAGGCAAAATATTGCTCATGCTTTGGTTTTTCCCTCTCGCCGATTGGCGCTGAGACTGGATTGCGTCTCAACGGCCTCCATCGCGGCGCGCACATCCTCG
>Ga0209380_10000320_pt1 | contig 33567 bp, 35 predicted proteins | sample HubBroMetageWFT6_FD_188347 | JGI IMG/M metagenome (GOLD analysis project Ga0209380, IMG submission 188347) | Warmed and freeze-thawed soil microbial communities from the Hubbard Brook experimental Forest, New Hampshire - Hubbard Brook CCASE Soil... | ecosystem: Environmental > Terrestrial >... | reverse complement strand
CGGCCAGCCTGCCTTCGCGATCTATGTGCACGACTCCGGCGACTCCGTGAGCCGTCCCGCGGGCATCCTTGTCCTCACGCTGGCCGGCGACGCGGTCAGCGTGATGACCGGGTTCATCGACGACGGCGTGCTGCCGTTCTTCGGCCTCCCGCCGGCCATGCCGCGCTGACGCCAGCTAGATGCCGACCGGATGCCACACGGTCTTGATCTCCAGGCCGGCCAGCAGGCGGCGCGTCCCTGGCGGATCGGACCACTCTTCGTCGCCGTCGAAGACGCGCTTGAGGTTCGCCGCTGCCGCCCGCTCAAGGTCGGGCCGGTCGGCCGCCGGCGCCCCGGTGAGATCGATCGCGTTGACGTCCATGTGCCCGGCCGCCACCGGCGCCAGCTCGTGCAGGCTGCCGGTCAGCATGTTGACCACGCCCGGCGGCACGTCGGAGGTCGCGAGCACCTCGGCCAGCTCGACCGACGGGAGCGGACGGTCCTCGCTGGCCACGACCACGGCGGTGTTGCCGGTGACGATGACCGGCGCGAGCACGCTGACCAGGCCGAGGAGGCTGGACTGCGCGGGAGCGAGCACCGCGACGACGCCGGTCGGCTCTGGCACGCTGAAGTTGAAGTAAGGCCCGGCCACCGGATTGGCGGCGCCGGCGACCTGCGCGACCTTGTCGCTCCAGCCGGCGTACCAGACCCAGCGGTCGATGGCCGCGGCGACGAGTGACTCCGCCTCCGCGCGGCGGACCCCTTCGGCCTCCGCGACCTCGGCCGCGAACTGGGCGGACCGGCCCTCCATCAGCTCGGCGACCCGGTACAGCACCTGCCCGCGGTTGTAAGCGGTCGCGCCCGACCAGCCGCGCACGGCGCCGCGGGCCGCCACCACCGCGTCCCGCAGGTCCTTGCGCGACGCCTTCGCCGCCAACGCAAGCAGGCCGCCGTCCGCCCCGAGCACCGGGTAGGAACGCCCGGACTCCGAGCGGGGGAACGCCCCGCCGATGTACAGCTTGTAGGTTTTGCGGACGTCAAGCCGCGGAGCCGCCTTGCCGCCCGCCCGCGCCGGCGACGCGGGCTTCGCGCCCTTGCCCTCAGACATTGAGATACGCGGCCAGGCCGTGCCTGCCGCCCTCACGCCCGAAGCCCGACTCCTTGTAACCGCCGAACGGGCTCGCCGGGTCGAACCGGTTGTAGGTGTTCGCCCACACCACCCCGGCTCGCATCCGCTGCGCCATCCAGAGGATCCGGCTGCCCTTCTCCGTCCAGATCCCCGCCGACAGCCCGTAGGGAGTGTTATTGGCCTTCGCCACGGCCTCGTCCGGCGTCCGGAACGTCAGCACCGACAGGACCGGGCCGAAGATCTCCTCGCGCGCGATCCGGTGGGACTGGCTCACGCCGGTGAACAGCGTCGGCGGGAACCAGTAGCCCTTGTCCGGCAGCCGGCAGGGCGGCGACCAGCGCTGCGCGCCCTCGGCCTCGCCGGCCGCGGTCAGGTCCTGGATCTTCTCGAGCTGCTGGCGGGAGTTGATGGCCCCGACGTCAGTGTTCTTGTCCAGCGGATCACCGACGCGCAGCGTGGTCAGCCGCCGCCGGAGGCGGTCCATGACCGCGTCGGCGACCGACTCCTGCACAAGGAGGCGGGAGCCCGCGCAGCAGACATGGCCCTGGTTGAAGAAGATGCCGTTCACGATGCCCTCGACGGCCTGCTCGACCGGCGCATCATCGAAGACGATGTTGGCGGCCTTGCCGCCCAGCTCCAGCGTCAGCTTCTTGCCCGTGCCCGCCGCCGCGACCGCGATCTCCTTGCCCACCTCGGTCGAGCCGGTGAACGCGATCTTGTCCACGCCCGGATGCCCGACCAGCGCTGCGCCGGTCTCGCCCGCGCCGGTCAGCACGTTGACCACGCCTGGCGGCAGGCCGGCCTGCTGGCAGACCTGGGCGAGCAGCAGCGCGGTCAGCGGGGTCGTCTCGGCGGGCTTGAGCACGCACGTGTTGCCGGCCGCGAGCGCCGGCGCCAGCTTCCAGGCCGCCATGAGCAGCGGGAAATTCCACGGGATGACCTGGCCGGCGACCCCGATGGGCCGCGGCTCGGGCCCGAAGCCAGCGTGCTCCAGCTTGTCGGCCCACCCGGCGTAATAGAAGAAGTGCGCGGCCGCGAGCGGTATGTCGACGTCGCGCGACTCGCGGATCGGCTTGCCGTTGTCCAGGCTCTCCAGCACCGCGAACTCGCGCGACCGCTCCTGCAGTATCCGGGCGATCCGGTACAGGTACTTGGCCCGCTCCGACCCCGGCATCGGGCGCCAGACGTGCTCGTAGGCGGTCCGGGCCGCGGCGACGGCCTGCTCGACGTCGGCGGTCCCGGCCTCGGCGACCTTGGAGAGGACTTCCTCAGTCGCCGGATTAACGGTCGCGAACGTCCGGCCGCTGGCCGCCGGGCGGAACTCCCCGTCGACGAACAGCCCGTATTCCGGCTCGATCGTCGCGACGTCCCGCGATTCCGGCGCCGGGGCATACTCCCACGCGAGCCCGGCGGCCGGCCCGATCCCGGCCGCAGCGGCCAGCACCGCATCGCGGTCCGGCGGCCCGGCTGGCCCGCCAGCCCGCGAACCGGACTTTCCCTTGCCGGACGCCATCACTGTTCCCGTCGCTCGCCGATTTTCAGGCCCTCATTGTGGCACGCACGACCGGAGCCCCAATTCAGTCGATCGTGAAGTAGTCCGGTCCCGAGTAGCGACCGGTCCGCTGCTTGGTGCGCTGCATGAGCAGGTCGTTGAGCAGCGTCGACGCCCCGATCCTGAAGTACTGCGGGGTCAGCCAGGCCGGCCCGGCGACCTCGTTCACGAGCACGAGGTACCTGATCGCGTCCTTGGCCGTCCGGATGCCGCCGGCCACCTTGACGCCGACCCGCCGGCCCGCCGTCAGCTCGAAGTCCCTGACCGCCGCCAGCATGACCAGCGCGACCGCGGGCGTCGCGGCGGGCGTCACCTTGCCGGTCGAGGTCTTGATGAAGTCGGCCCCGGCCATCATCGCCAGCCACGAGGCCCGCGCGACGTTGTCCAGCGTGTCCAGCTCGGCGGTCTCGAGGATCACCTTGAGGTGCGCCGGCCCGCACGCCTCCCGCACCGCCCGGATCTCCGCATAGACCTTGCCGTACCGCCCCGCCAGGAACGCGCCGCGGTCGATGACCATGTCGACCTCGTCGGCCCCTGCGCTCACCGCATCCTCGACGTCGGCGAGCTTGACCGCGAGCGACGCCCGCCCGGACGGGAACGCCGTGGCCACGGACGCGACCGCCACCGTGCTGCCGGCCACCGCATCCCTGGCCACCCGCACGAGGTCGGGGTAGACGCACACGGCCGCCACCGGCGGCGCGGGCGGGTCAGCCAGATCCGGCTGCCTGGCCTTCGCGCACATCGCCGCGACCTTGCCGGGAGTATCGGCGCCCTCCAGGGTGGTCAGGTCCACCATCGTGATGGCCATGTCCAGCGCCTGCAGCTTGGCGCCCTTCTTGATGGAACGCGTGGCCAGGGCGGCGGCCCGCTCGGTCACGCCCACCTGGTCCACGCCTGGCAGGCCGTGCAGGACCTGGCGCAGCCCCGCATCTGAGGTGGCAACGTCGGTGACGTCGAAGTCCGGCCTGCCCGGGACGTGCCGGGCGAGAGTCTCGATCCCCACGATTACGACGTTACGCGATCCGCTCAAGTACGGGATCGGCGGGAACGGGCTGACGCGGGCCGATCTCGATCGCCCCGGCGAGCGCCGTCCTGGCCCGGTCGAACCGGGCCGCATCGTCCCCGCGCAGCTCAAGCACCGGCTGGCCGGCTTCGACCGCGTCACCCGGCTTGGCCAGGCACATGACCCCGGCGCTGGCCGACACCGGATCTTCCTTGCGCGCCCGCCCCGCACCCAGGCGCCACGCCGCGACGCCCACCGCCCGCGCATCCAGTGCTGTCACCCAGCCGGTCTCCGCCGCGGTCACGAGCTCAGCGTGTCTGGCCTGCGGCAGCCGTGCGTCCGGGTCTCCGCCCTGGGCCGCGATCATGGCCCGGTAGGCGGCCAGCGCCCGGCCGTCGGACAGCGCGGCGGCCGGATCGGCCGTGATCCCGGCTTGCCGCAGCATCTCGGCCGCCAGGGCGAGCGTCACCGCCACCAGGTCGGGTGGGCCCTCGCCGCGGAGGGTGGCAACGGACTCCTCGACCTCCACCGCGTTCCCGACGGCCCGCCCGAGCGGAACGTCCATCCGGGTCAGCAGGGCGCTGGTCCGCACCCCGTGGGCATTCCCGAGCTCGACCATGGTCTGCGCGAGCAGGCGCGCCGAGCCGAGGTCCGGCATGAACGCGCCGCTGCCGACCTTCACGTCGAGGACGAGCGCGCTAGTCCCCTCCGCGATCTTCTTCGACATGATCGAGCTGGCGATCAGCGGGATCGACTCGACCGTCCCGGTCACGTCGCGCAGGGCGTACAGCCGCCGGTCGGCCGGCGCGAGGCCCTCGCCGGCCGCGCAGATGACACACCCGGTGTCGCGCAGGACCGCGACTATCTCGGCGTTCGACAGCGACGCCCGCCAGCCGGGAATCGACTCGAGCTTGTCCAGCGTGCCGCCGGTGTGGCCGAGGCCGCGGCCGGATAGCTGCGGTACCGCCGCGCCGCAGCTGGCCACGAGCGGCGCGAGGATCAGCGAGACCTTGTCGCCGACACCGCCGGTGGAGTGCTTGTCGACGGTGGGCGCGGTCAGGCTGCTGAGGTCCAGCCGCTCGCCGCTGGCGATCATCCCGTCGGTCCAGGCCCGCAGCTCGGCGGGATCCAGGCCCCGGAAGTAGATGGCCATCAGCAGCGCCGACATCTGCTCGTCGGCGATCTCCCCGCCCGTGTACGCGCTGATCAGCCAGCCGATGTCGGCCGCTGACAGCTGGCCGGCGTCCCGCTTGGCGCGGATCAGCTCGACCGCATCAGGCATGACCGTCCCCGCGCGCCAGATCGCTGGCGCTGAACGCGGACGGCAGCAGATCGCCCAGGCGCACCGGCCCGCCCTCGGCGTCCAGGAGCAGATCCGGGCCGCCCGCCTCCAGCAGGAGCTGCCGGCAGCGCCCGCACGGCACCAGCGGCGCACCGTCGGAAGCGACCACGCTGACGGCCTCGAGCTGGCCGAGGCCCTGGGCGCGCTGGGCGCTGACCAGGCCGCATTCCGCGCACAAGGTCAGGCCGAACGAGGCGTTCTCGACATTGCACCCAAGGACGACCCGGCCCGTGTGGTCCTGGCCGGCGGCGCCGACCTGAAGGCCCGAATAATTGGCGTACGCGCGACCGGCTACCGCCGTCGCCTGTGCCCGGAGGTCGACCCAGTCGATGTCCACTTAATCCGCCTTATTAGCTATTGGCCGACCCGGTAGGAGATGGCCAGGCGGGCCAAATCTGGCAACGGTCCGGACTCGAATACCGAACGCGCGCACCCAATCATCTCAATTTGGCATCACCCTGACCTGGAGATCGTCTAGCTGCTTCCGCCCGGGTGTTGGCAAGACTAACCTTCGGGCAATCCCTTGGGGGGACGTCAACCTGCCCCGGCCGGCTGGGGCCCGCATGAAGCCGGCTACCGCAGCGGCAGCGCCCTGCTGCCCATGTCGAGGAGGTAGCTGTTGAGAACGTCTATTAAGACCGCGGCGGTTACTGCGGCCGCCGCTCTAGTCCTGGCGGCATGCGGTTCCTCGAGCCCGTCGACTTCTAGCACCACCCCGCCGAGCTCATCCTCGAGCCCGGCGGCGACGACCAGTTCGTTCACCGGCTGCATGGTCACCGACACCGGCGGTATCGACGACCGCTCGTTCAACGCATCGTCTTGGCAGGGCATGCAGGAGGCGGCGTCCGCTGACAGCAAGGTCTCGGTTAAGTACCTTCAGTCCACCAGCTCGGCCAATTATGCGCCAAATATCACCACGTTCCTGGGCGAGAAGTGCGGCATTATCGTCACCGTCGGCTTCCTGATGGCCGGGGCGACCGGTACGGCCGCCGGTTCCAATCCGGGCTCGAAGTTCGCAATCGTTGACTGCGCCATCGGCACGACCAACTGCCCGATCAGCGCATCGGGAGCGGCCTCGACGCCGCCGTCCAACGTCGACTCGCTGGTGTTCAACACTGTGCAGGACGGCTACCTCGGCGGTTACCTCGCCGCGGGCATGACCAAGACCGACAAGGTCGCCACGTTCGGCGGCGAGAAAATCCCCACGGTCACCATCTACATGGACGGCTTCTGGGACGGCGTGCAGGCCTATAACAAGGCTCACCACACCAACGTCACGGTGCTCGGCTGGAATGAGCAGAGCCAGGCCGGAGAGTTCACCAACAGCTTCACCAACCTGACCCTGGGCCAGACGATCACTCAGCAGTTCATCTCCGAGGGCGCGGACATCATCTTCCCGGTCGCCGGAGGCGTAGGCCTCGGCGCCGCGAAGGCCGTCCAGGACGCCGACAACGCCGCGGGCACCCAGAAGGTCAACATGATGTGGGTGGACACCGACGGCTGCGTCAGCGCCCCGCAGTACTGCAAGTACTTCATCACCAGCGTGGAGAAGGGCATCCAGTCGGCGGTGAAGACCTCGGTGCTGTCGGCCGCCAACGGCACCTTCAAGGGGGGCACCTACATCGGCACGCTCGCGAACGGCGGCGTCCAGCTGGCGCCCTACCACGATTTCCAGAGCAAGGTCCCGGCCGCGCTGCAGGCCGAGCTGAACACGCTGAAGCAGGAGATCATCAGCGGCAAGATCGTGCCGGCGACCAAGAGCCCGGTGTAAAAACCCCGCCCTGTTTGCCAGAATGCCTTGAGCCGGGCCGCTTCGGCGGCCCGGCCTGGGCTCCGGGCTAGCGTTAGCTCAGACTGGCCACGGGAGCAGCCAGGGCAGTAGCGGCCGCACGATCAGCAGAGGAACGTTGTGGAGCTTGAGCTGCGCGGCATTACCAAGCGCTTCGGCAGCCTGGTTGCGAACGACCACATCGACCTGACCGTCGCCCCCGGCGAGATCCTCGGCCTGCTCGGCGAGAACGGAGCCGGCAAGACCACGCTGATGAACGTCCTGTACGGACTTACTCAGCCGGACTCGGGGGAGATACTGCTCGACGGCAAGCCCGTGAGCATTCACTCGCCCAGGGACGCCATCAACGCCAAGATCGGCATGGTCCATCAGCACTTCATGCTCGTCCCCGTCTTCACCGTGGCCGAGAACGTGGCGCTCGGCGTCGAGCAGGTGCGCACGATCCGGCTGCCGGGCCTGCCGCCGATCAGGACCGGCCTGCTTGACCGCAAGGCCGCCCGCCAGCGGGTACGCGATTTGTCCGACCGCTACAGCCTGCAGGTGAACCCGGACGCCTTCGTCGAGGACTTGCCCGTCGGCGTCCAGCAGCGCGTGGAGATCATCAAGGCGCTGCTACGCGACGCCAGCGTGCTGATCCTCGATGAGCCCACCGCCGTGCTCACCCCCGGCGAGACCGAGGATCTCTTCCGCGTCATGCGCCAGCTGAAGGAGTCCGGGCACTCGATCGTGTTCATCTCCCACAAGCTCAAAGAGGTCCAGGCGATCGCGGACAAGATCACCGTGATCCGCCGCGGCCACGTCGTCGGCGACCGGCCGCCGACGACCAGCGACGCCGAGCTGGCCGCTCTGATGGTCGGCCGGCCGGTCGAGCTGACGGTCAGCAAGGAGCCGGCCACACCCGGCGACGTTGTGCTGGACGTCCAGGATCTCGTCGTGCCCGGCGAGCAGATCGTCACCGACCAGGGCTTTGCCAGCGGCAAGAACGCGGTCGACGGCGTGTCGTTCCAGGTCCGGGCGGGTGAGATCCTCGGCATCGCCGGCGTCCAGGGCAACGGGCAGACCGAGCTCTGCGAGGCGCTGATGGGCCTGCGGCTGTCGGCCGGCACCGTCCGCCTCGAGGCCAGGGACATCAGTCATGCCGCGCCACGGCAGCGTCTGCGCGCCGGGGTCTCCTACATCCCCGAGGACCGGCGAGAGGACGGGCTGGTCGCGGGCTTCTCGGTGGCCGACAATTTGGTGCTCGACACCTACGACCGCCCGCCGTTCGCCTCTGGCCTCGCGCTGGACCTGGCCGAGATCCGCAGGAACGCCAGCAGCCTGGTAACCGAGTTCGACGTGCGGACGTCGTCAATAGACACCCAGGTCGGCACGCTGTCGGGCGGCAATCAGCAGAAGGTGATCCTCGCCCGCGAGGTGGGCCGCAAGGTCCGGCTGCTGATCGCCAGCCAGCCGACGCGCGGCCTGGACGTGGGCTCCATCGAGTTCGTGCACCGCAGAATCGTGGAGGAACGCGACGAGGGCGTCGCGGTTGTCATCGTCTCGTCCGAGCTCGATGAGATCTACGCGCTCGCCGACCGGATCGCGGTGATGTATGAGGGACAGTTCACCGGCTTCCGGCCGCCGACCGTGCCGGTCGCCGAGCTCGGCCTGTTGATGGCCGGCGTCACGAACGGGGCGGGGGACAAGACGGCGGGTGATGGCAATCATGACGACGGTCCGCCCCCCGACGGGCCCGAGTGGCAAGCGGAGCCAACATGACCGATGACGCCAGCGGCGTTCCGCCGGAGCCGGAACCAGCTGCCGGCTCCGGCGCCAGCACCCCTGAGCCTGCGTCGGAGAGCGTGACCGCGCCCGCCCCGGCTACCGCGACCGGTCCGCCGGAAGGCGGCGGCAGGCAGCGCCTCGACCGCGCGGTTCTCGATGCGATCGTCCACGGCAGCTCGACCGTCGTCACGACTCTCGCGATCATCCTGGCCCTGGTACTCGGCGCCCTGATCATCGCCTTCAGCGACACGACGGTGCTGCACGCGTGGAGCAGGTTTTTCCGTCACCCCGGCGTGGCGATCTCGGCCGCCTGGGACGCCATCGCCGCGGCCTACTCGGCGATGTTCGAGGGCGCGATCTTCGACCCGCACACGATCTCGGCCGCCTTCCACGGCGGCTCGGTGGGCGCGATCTTCTATCCGCTCTCTGAGACGGCATCCCAGGCCACACCGCTGGTCCTGACCGGCCTCGCCGTCGCGCTCGCGTTCCGGGCCGGCCTCTTCAACATCGGCGCGGCCAGTCAGTGGATCGGCGGCGCGATCGTCGCCACCTACCTCGGCTTCGCCGTCAGCCTGCCGATTGTCATCCACGCGATCGTGTGCCTGATCGGCGGTTTTGCCGGCGGGGCGGTGATGGGCTGGCTGGTCGGCCTGCTGAAGGCGCGCACCGGCGCGCATGAAGTGATCGTGACGATCATGCTCAACTACGTCATGTACGACTTCCTGTCCTACCTGCTCGGCACCCCGACCGCGCTCCAGCTCCCGCACCAGGCCAACCTGACCAGCCCGATCATCGCCAGCAGCGCCCAGCTGCCGCACGTCGGCGGGCCGCCGCCGCAGGTCGGGGTCGGCTTCCTGGTCGCGCTCGTGGCCGCGGCCGGCATGTGGTGGCTCCTCGAGCGCAGCACGGTCGGCTTCGAGTTCCGCACCGTCGGTGCCAATCCGAGCGCGGCCAGAACCGCCGGCATGAGCGTCCCGAGGACCTGGATCCTGGCGATGCTGCTGGCGGGCGGCCTCGCCGGGCTCAGCGGCGCGGTGACGATCCAGGGCACGTTCTACAGCCTGAACTTCCAGAGCTACGGCACTTACGGTATCGACGGGATCACGGTCGCGCTGCTCGGCCGGGCCCGGCCGCTGGGCGTGGTGCTCGCCGCGCTGCTGTTCGGCGCACTGAGCACCGGCGGCACGGTCATGGAGGCCGCCACTTCGGTTCCGGTTGACATCACCGAGGTCATCGAGGGCCTGATCGTGCTGTTCGTGGCGGCGCCGCTGTTCATCCGGGCCGTCTTCCGACTACGCGAGGCGCGAGTCGGCGGCCTGGGCGCAGTGGCGAAGGGGTGGAACGGATGACCGCGCTGGCGACCGTCACTCCGACCGCGGCCACGATCAATCGCAAGTGGCTGGCCGGGGGCACGCTGATCGCGTTCGGCCTCCTCGACATACTGCTGTTCGGCCTTTTCTCGCACAAGGGCGACGCGACGTTCGCGTTCTCCATCAGCGGCGCCAAGGTCAACGTGCCCAACCTGAACGTGGCGGCGGGCCCGACCGCCTACCTCCTGGGCGCCCTCTCGGTACTCATCGGCATCGGCAGGATGACAATCATCGAGTCGCCGGTGCTGAAGCGGCTGAGCATCGGGCTGGTGCTCTTCTTCTTCATCATCTCGATGCTCGTGTGGTCCGACACCGGCAGCTGGGCGTCCGGCGTTCCTGTCAATGTCGTCGTCCTGCTGCAGAACACGCTGACGGACTCGATCCCGCTGATACTCGGGGCCCTGGCCGGCTGCATGGGAGAGCGCGCCGGCGTCATCAACATCGCGATCGAGGGCCAGCTGCTGCTGGGCGCGTTCACCGCGGCGGTCGTCGCCAGCGCCGTCGGGGTGCTGTGGCTCGGGCTCGTCAGCGGAACGCTGGCCGGCGGCCTGGTCGGCGCGATGCTCGCCCTGTTCGCCATCCGGTACTTCGTCGACCAGATCATCCTCGGCGTTGTCATCAACCTGCTCATCAGCGGCCTGACCGGATACCTGTATGACCGGCTGCTCGTGCCGGACGCCAACACCTACAACAGCGCGGCCACCTACGGTCCGCTGAAGGTCCCCGGCCTCGGCGACATCCCGATCCTCGGCCCGATCCTCTTCGACTCGACGATCTTCCTGTACCTCACCTACGCGGCGATCATTGCCGTGCAGGTAGGCCTCTTCAACACGCGCTGGGGCCTGCGGGTTCGCGCGGTCGGCGAGCATCCGACGGCCGCCGACACGGTGGGCATCCGGGTGCTGTGGACCAGGTACCGCAACCTGATCCTCGGCGGCATGCTGGCCGGCATCGGCGGCGCGTACCTGACGATCGGGTCCGTCGGGACGTTCAGCAAGGACATGTCGTCGGGTCTCGGCTACATCGCGCTGGCGGCCATGATCTTCGGCCGGTGGACCCCGCTCGGGGGTACTGGCGCGGCGCTGCTGTTCGGTTTCGCCGAGGCCCTGCAGAGCTTCCTCGGGAGCATCTCCGTGCCCATATCGCCGTTCATCCTTGGCATGGCCCCGTACGTCGCGACGATCATCGCCGTCGCGGGCCTCGTCGGCCGGGTCAGAGCGCCCGCGGCGGACGGCCAACCGTACGTGCGGGCCTGACGGCGCCCGGGGACCGCCTATGCACGCTCCGGCCGGACAGGGTCCCTACTTCGACGAACTCGCCCTTGGCCAGGAGTTCTCGGGCGCGCCCGGTCTGACGCTGACGCCCGGCCTTGCGGCGGCGCACCAGGCGATCGCCGGCGACCGGCTGGCGCTGGCCCTCGATCACGACCAGTGCCGCGAGGTCACCGGCGGCGGGCCGCTGGCCTCGCCGTCGCTCGCCTGGGACGTCTCGATCGGGCAGTCCACGCTCGTGACGCAGCACGTCAAGGCGAATCTGTTCTACCGGGGCCTCGCCTTCCGGCGGCTGCCGCTGCTCGGCGACACGCTCCGCACGACGACGCGCGTGGCCGGGCTGCGGCAGAATCGGCCCCGCCCCGGCCGGGCGCCCACCGGCCTTGCCGCCCTGCGCATCACCACGACCGACCAGCAGGACCGCACGGTACTCGACTTCTGGCGCTGCGCGATGCTGCCGCTGCGCGACCCGGAGCGGCTGACCGGCCACGCCGACGACCTGGACGCGATCGGCGAGCCGGTCGACACGACGGATCTGGCCCGGCTGGTCGCGGGCTGGCGGCTCGACTCGTTCGCCGCGCGGGCCGGCGCCCCTCGCGTGGCCGGCCTGCAAGCCGGCCAGCAGTTGGAGGTGGCCGGCGGCGACGTCGTCACCAGCGCTCCCGAACTGGCCCGGCTCACGCTGAACATCGCCGCCGTGCACCACGACTACGCGGCCGCCGGCGGCGAGCGGCTGGTGTACGGCGGGCACACTATCGGCCTCGCGCTCGCCCAGGCCGCCCGCGCGCTCCCGTCGATCGTCACCGTGGCTGGCTGGCACAGCTGTGACCACCTGGCACCGGTGCACGAGGGGGACACCCTGCGCAGCACGGTGACGGTCGAGCGCATCGACCCGCTGCCCGGCGCCGGCGGCCTGGTCCACCTGCGCTCCCTGGTGCGGACCGACGGCCAGCCGGCCCGCGACGTGCTCGACTGGCATTACGTGGCGGTTGTCGCCTAGCCGTTATTTCGGAACGACTGCGTCTCGGATTTAGGCCTTCTGTCCGGCCATCGGCTAGCTTGTACGACGTGTCCGGACGTGACCTCCGCAGCCTGCCGAAGGCCGAGCTGCACCTGCACCTGAGCGGCGCGATGAGGCCGGGGACCCTGGTGCAGTTCGCCGCTGCGGCCGGGGTGTCACCGCCGGACCCGCGCCGCTTCACGACGTTCGCCGAGTTCGGCGACATCTATCAGGCGGCGTTCGAGCTCACCTGCACCCGGCCGGAGAACCTGCTCCGCCTCGTGCGCGAGATCGTCGCGGACGCGGCCGCGGACGGTGCCATCTGGGTGCAGCCGCAGTTCGACCCGCATACGATGCCTGCCTTCGGCCCGCCCGAGCAGGTGGTCGAGATGGTGCTGACCGCCGGGCGGGACGAGGGCGCCCGGCTGGGCGTCGGATTCGGCCTGACGATGGCGGCCGTCCGGGGCCTCGGGCCGGAGGCCGCGGTCACGGTGGCCAGGTTCGCGGCGCGGTACGCCGACGACGGCATCCACGCCTTCGGCCTGGTCGGCGACGAGGCCGCGATCCCGAACGAGCCATTCGCCGGGGCATTCGCGATCGCGCGGGAGGCTGGCCTCACCGCGGCACCGCACGCCGGGGAGCTGGCGGGCCCCGCCAGCGTCCGGGCCGCGGTGGCGCAGCTGGGCGCGCGCCGCATCGCCCACGGAGTCAGGGCTGCCGAGGATCCGGAGGTTGTCGCCCTGCTGGCCGAGCGCGAGGTCACGCTGGATGTCTCGCTGAGCTCGAACCGGGCCCTGGGCGTGTTTCCCGACCTGACGCGCCACCCCCTGCCCGGGCTACTTGCGGCGGGCGTGCGGTGCTCGCTGGGTGCCGACGATCCGCTGATGTTCGGCTCCGGGCTGCTCGCCGAGTACGAGGTCGCGCGCGCCGAGCTCGGGCTGACCGACGGTCAGCTGGCCGGCCTCGCCCGCACGTCGATCGAGACCAGCGGCGCGCCCGCGCCGCTGATCGCAGCCGCAACCGCCCGGATCGACGGCTGGCTCGCCGCGCCCGCCTGAACGCGGGCGGGAGACTATGGACGCAAGCACCTGGCAGCGAGGAGAAGCCATGACCACGATCCGCAGGGCCGCCATCGTCACGCCGCTGCGCACGCCGGTGGGCACTTTCGGCGGGAGTCTTCGGGACGTGCCGGTCGAGGAGCTGGCCGCGAACGTGATCAAGGCCGTGCTCGACCGCTCCGGGATCGATCCGGAGCGAATCGACGACGTGACCTTCGCCCAGTCCTACGCCAACGGCGAGACGCCGTGCGTCGGCCGCTGGGCGGCGCTGCAGGCGGGACTGCCGGTCAGCGTGCCCGGTTTCCAGCTGGACCGGCGCTGCGGGGGCGGCCTGCAGGCCATCGCCACCGCGGCCATGATGGTGCAGACCGGCGCCGCTGATGTGGTGGTGGCCGGCGGCGTGGAGAGCATGAGCAACGTTGAGCACTACACGACCGCGATGCGCTGGGGCGCCAGGTCCGGGAGCCAGTTCCTGTACGACCGGCTGGACCGCGGCCGGGAGCGGTCCCAGCCGGAATGGCGGTTCGGCAAGATCTCGGGGATGATCGAGACCGCGGAGAACCTGGCGAAGGAATACGGGATCACCAGGGACGAGGCGGACGCCTACGCGGCCCGCAGTCACCAGCGCGCCGCTGCCGCCCGGTCGGCCGGGCTCTTCGACGATGAGATCGTCCCGGTCACCGTCCCGCAGCGCCGGGGCGAGCCGGTGGTCGTCAGCGGCGACGAGGGCATCCGGCCCGACTCGACGCCAGAGTCGCTCGGCAAGCTGCGGACGATCATGGCCGGCGGCACGGTCACGGCTGGCAACGCCAGCCAGCAGAACGACGCCGCGGCGGCGTGCCTGGTCGTTGCCGAGGACCGGCTGGAGGCACTCGGGCTGGAGCCGCTCGGCTACCTGACCGGCTGGACGGCCGCCGGGTGCGAGCCGGCCACCATGGGCATCGGACCCGTGCCCGCGGTAGCGAAGCTGTTCGCTCGCACGGGCCTGAGCTGGGATGACATCGACCTCGTCGAGCTGAACGAGGCGTTCGCGGCCCAGGTGCTGGCGGTGCTGGCCGGGTGGGGCTGGAACGACCAGGACAAGCTCAACGTCAACGGGTCGGGCATCTCGCTGGGGCACCCGATCGGGGCCACCGGAGCCAGGATCCTCGCCACCGGCATGCGTGAGCTGCGCCGGCGCGGCGGCCGCTACCTGCTGGAGACGATGTGCGTCGGCGGCGGCCAGGGCGTCGCCGCCATCATCGAGGCGGCCTGACCGGCCGGCGCCCAGGTCAGGATGGCGAGGGATCGGTCCCCGGACTCGGCGAGCTGCCTCCCGAGGCCGGGGACGAGGACGAGGCCGGCGCGCTAGTCGGCGTAGAGCTGCTCGAGTTCGACGGTGACGGGGAGGATGAGACTGTCACCGAGGGGGCAGGCGACGAGGACACCGTCGGCGGGCGGGTCGTCGGGCCCGATGAGGGATGGTGCGACGACGGGGCCGGGTTCGGGTCGCCCGTTGTACCCGTGGTCGGGCCGGTCGGCACGTACACCGGCGGCACCGAGTGGCCGGGCGAGGTCGGGAACAGGCTCGAGCTCGGCCGCGCCACCGCGTGCTGCTTGCCGGGCAGCTTGCGCGCCGAGTGCGTCAGCCCGCTCCCGTGGCCGGTCTGGGTGACGGTGGTCCCGGCGCGGGGCAGCGGGGTACCCGGCGTCGACTTGGCGGCGTAGGCGACCGCCGCGGCTCCCGCCAGCACCGGCACGAGCACCGCCGCGGCCATGCCGACCGCGCGTGTGCGGCCGCCGCTGCCGCCGCCCTGGCTCGTTGTCGCCTGCGCCGGGAAGCCGTCGGCCCGCAGCGGCCCGGCGTGCGCGGCGACCACACGGTAGTAGCCGCGGAACTCCGGCTCGAACACCGTCCTGGCCGTCCGGTACCACACGGAGGTCGGCAGGCTGGCCGTCGGCATGGCTGCGAGCAGGTCGTCGCCCGAGCTCGGCACCGCATTTCCCTGCCGTACCACCGAGGCGTGCACCCGCTCAGCCGAGCTGCGGAAGCGCTTCACGGCCGCGGTCAGCAGCTTGTAGGCCTGCTGAGCGGTGATCCCGAGAATGGCGGGCAGCTCCGCGGGCCGGATCCCGTGCCAGTAAACGAGGTCGAGCACCTCGCGGTCGCGCGGCCGCAGAGCGCTGAAGGCCGCCAGCACCTCGCGGTCGCTGACCGGCAGCGCGCTGAAGGCCGCCAGGACCTCCCTGGCCTGCTTGTCGTCCGCGGCGTCGACGATGGCGTTGAGCTCATCGGTGTCGGCCTCGGCCAGGCTGACGGCGTCCCGGTCAAAGGCCGGCCTGCTGCTGGCCGAGGCGGCCGGGAAGGCCCGCTCGGTCTCGCTCTGGGCGGGCGGCGGGCCGCCGCCGCCGAGCTCGGCCCTGGCCGGCTGCTTGCTCTTGCACTCGCGGCGGGCCAGGGCGAAGAGCCAGGCGTCTACCCGGTCAGGATCGCGAAGGCGGCCGAGAAGCGAATGGGCCGTGATGAACGTAGCCGCGGTGGCATCCGCCGCCTCGCCGTCGTCGCCCAGCAGGCAGTTGCAGTAGTCAAAGACGTGGGCCGCCCGGGCACGGAACAGGTCGGTAAAGGAAGCCAGGTCGCCGCCAGCGACAAGCCGCTGCGGATCCTGGCCCGGCACCGAGCTGAGCCTGGACTGAACCGACACCGCACCCCCCTCGACCAGCAGTATGCGACATACCGACATGTGCTGGCCATAGTTAGACCAACCTGGGATATCAGCGTCGCACCCGCCTGATGCAAGGATAGAGGCGCAAGAAGGACCGGCGGTAGCCATCGCAGTACTGAGGGCACCCGACGTCCGCGCGCGGCCAGCATTTCCTGCCCGATAGTCCGAGAAGACCAGGGCAGTAGCAGGGCCCGCGCGCGAAGATAGTTCGACATTGGGCTGCGGTTACTGCAGGTGAGGCACCTGCGGTCGGCCGCTCACTGACGTAACGCGCAAGGAGGAGCATGCCCTTCGATGTCGCCCGCGTGCTCGCGGCACGCTCCGGAGAGAATTTCGCTCTGCACGAGCAGCACATGAACAATCAGCTGGCCCGTACTCTCCGGACCCTCGGATTCGCCCGTAACTACGTCCGGGGTGAGGGCTGCTACCTCTACGACGATACGGGGCAGCGGTACCTCGACTTTCTCTCCGGATTCGGCGTCTACGCACTCGGCCGCAGCCACCCGGCCATCAAGGCCGCCCTCCACCAGGCCATCGACCTCGACCTGCCCAACATGGTGCAGATGGACTGTGCCCTGCTGCCCGGCGTGCTGGCCGAGCAGCTCACCGCCAGGGCCCACGCGGACATCAACCGCGCCTTCTTCTGCAACTCCGGCGCCGAGGCCATCGAAGCGGCGATCAAGTTCGCCCGGCAGGCGACGAAGCGGCAGGCGATCCTCTACGCCGAGCACGCATTCCACGGGCTGACGACGGGCGCCCTGGCGCTGAACGGCGGCACCGAATTCCGGCGCGGGTTCGGGGCGCTGCTGCCCGACACCGTCGCCGTTCCCTTCGGCGATCTGTCCGCGCTCGAGGACCGGCTGCGCACCGGTGAGGTGGCGGCCTTCATCGCCGAGCCCATCCAGGGCAAGGGCGTGTACTGCGCCACCGGGGAGTACTGGAAGGCGGCGCAGGACCTGTGCCGCCGCTACGGGACGCTGCTGGTCATCGATGAGGTGCAGACCGGCCTCGGCCGCACGGGCAAGTTCTTCTGCCACGAGCACTGGGGCCTCGAGCCCGACATCATCACGCTGTCGAAGGCCCTGTCGGGCGGGTACATCCCGCTCGGCGCCATGCTCACGACCGACAAGATCTTCGCCAGCGTCTACGACTCGATGCAGGACGCGCTGAAGCATTCCAGCACGTTCGGGCGCAATCAGCTCGCGATGGTGGCGGGGCTGGCCACCCTGGCGGCATTCGACGACGAGGACGTCGTCGGGCAGGCGCAGCGGACCGGCACGCTGCTCCAGGACGAGCTGCGGTCCCTGGCGGCGCGGTACGAGATGATCAAGGACATCCGCGGGCTCGGGCTCATGATCGGCATCGAGTTCGGCGAGCCCGCGTCCGGGTCGGCCAGACGGCGGTTCCGGACGGTCGAGCGGGTGCGGACCGGCATGTTCTCGCAGATGGTGGTCGTCCCGCTGTTCCACCGGCACCGCATCCTGACCCAGGTGGCCGCGGACAACGTCAACATCATCAAGCTGCTGCCGCCGCTCATCAGCGGTCCCGAGGAAGTCAGCTACTTCGTGCAGGCCCTCGACGACATCATGGCCGACGCCCACCGTGGCTCCGGGCTCGCGCTCGAGGTGGGCCGGACCATGGCGACTGGCGGCCTGCACCGGAAGTCGCTGCGCAGCATCGCCGCGGACCGGCCCGTGATCCAGCAAACCCCGACCCCTGCCGCGGCCGTGCCGGCGCCACGGCTTCCTGCGGAGGCGCCGGAGACAGGCTCGCTGCCCCCGGCACGGCTGAACGCCCAGGCCAAGCCGGTCGCCGACACCGGGCGGATGTCAGAGGCCGCCTCGATCCAGCCGGGCGACCGGGTGGTCATCACCGGTGCCTCCGGCTTCATCGGCTCGGCCGTCGCCCGCGCCGTCCAGGCGAAGGGCGCCCACGTGGTCGCGCTCGTCGAGCCGGGTGCGGACGACACCAACCTGCGCGAGCTTGATCTTGAGCAGACCGTGGCCGACATCCGCGACGCCGACGCGATGCGAAGGGCGTGCCGGGGCGCCCGGTACGTATTCCACCTCGCGGCGATCTATCGCTTCTGGGCCCGTGACCCGCGGCTGTTCCGCGACGTCAACGTCGGCGGGACGCTCAACGTCATCGACGCCGTCCGTGCTGCTGGCTGCGAGCGGATGGTCTTCACCTCGACCGTCGGCGTGCTCGGCCTCCATGGCACCCGGCTGGGCGAGGCTGCGGACGAGACCGCCTACGCGGATGTGGCGCACCTGTTCGGCCACTACAAGCGGACCAAGTTCACGGCCGAGCATGAGGTGTTCCGTGCGGCCGGCGAGGGCCTGGACGTCAGCATCGTGCTGCCGACGTTCCCGCTGGGGCCGGGCGACGTGGCACCGACGCCCACCGGGAAGGTCGTGCTGGACTTCCTGAACGGCAAGATGCCGGCGTTCGTCGACACCGCCCTGAATGTCTGCCATGTCGACGACCTGGCCCAGGGCCACCTCGCGGCGCTGGAGCACGGCCGCAAGGGCCGCAGTTACATCCTGGGCGGGGAGAACCTCTCCATGCGGGAGATACTCGCCACCCTGGCCGACTGCGCGGGCCTGCCCGTGCCGCGGGTTCAGGTGCCGCGGCCGGTCGTGCTCGGGGCCGCGTACGCGTCGACCCTGATCGAGGGCTCGCTGCTCCGCCGCGAACCGCACGTGCCGCTGGAGGCCGCCCGCATGTCCACGACGCGGATGATCTTCAACGACGACCGCGCCCGCGCCGAGATCGGGCACAAGTCGCGCCCCGCGCGGCTGGCGATCGAGGACTCGGCGCGCTGGTTCGCCGACAACGGCTACGTCTCGGCGCGGCGGCTCGCGGCGATCAGGTGGCAGCGGTAGCCCCTGGCCGGCCGAGGAGGGCCGGCCAGCAACAATAGCTGCATGCCGACTCCCGAGTTCGTACTCGACCTGCGCCGGAAGGTCGGTCACCAGCTGCTCTGGCTGTCGACGGCGATGGGAGCCGTTCTCGACGAGGACGGCCGCGTCCTGCTCGGGCGCCGGGCCGATACCGGCAACTGGAGCCTGCCCGGCGGGATCATCGATCCAGGGGAGCAGCCGGCGGATGCGGCGGTCAGGGAGGTCTTCGAGGAGACCGGCGTGATCGCCGAGCCCGCGGCCCTGACGTCGATCAGCGTGTCGCCGCCGATCACCTACGGCAACGGGGACCAGGTCCAGTACCTGGAGTACTGCTTCCGGTGCCGGGCCGTCGGCGGCACCGCGCACGTCCATGACGGCGAGCTGTCCGAGGTCGCATGGCACGAGCTTGACCAGCTTCCCGCGCTGGACCATGCCACTTTGCAACTGCTCAGGGCGGCGACTCAGGCCACCGCGGCGGAGTTCACGTTCTCCGGGCTGGCCGAGGTCCTGGGCACGAGCTAGTGGACGCCACCGGCAGCACGCTTTGGGTTGCCTGGAACTCGGCCCCGACATCGGGACCGTTTCTCAGGGCTATTCACTGACAAACGGTCCCGATCACCTGGCCCGGCGGGCGCGGACCGCGCCGGCATCTGCGCGCCCGGTTCGACACTGCCGCGAGCCGGACTTTAAAGGCCAGCCGGATTAATTAATGCGCCGGCCTGCTTTGCCCTCCTCGGCCTCTGGCTTGTCGTGGTGCAGATACGAGCCCGCGAGTGGCTCGGCAGCCGGTCGCAGCGCCGGCGTTCCTACGGGGTCGCGCTGCATTTCGCCTTGCCGGGCGTCATGAGCCTGGTCGCGCTCGTCGACCCGCAGGATCCGGCATTCTGGCGGGTTTCCTTCGCCGTTGTCGCACTGGGCGGCGCGATCGTGGTGGCCACCGTGGGCGGGCCTTCCGAACGTGTCGTGGATAGCCGTACCGTGGCCCGGTCGGCGGCCGCCGGCCCGCTGGGCTTCATGGCCTACACGATCGCGATCGCCCTGTACGTACTCGTCGGCGCGCTTGCCGTCGCGGGGGGCGCGAACATGCTACGCGTCGAGGCGCTGCTCCTGATCGCGCTGGCGTTCCTCGGCTTCAATGCCGCCTGGCTCCTGCTGCTTGACGACGCCCGGCCCGGTCATGCCCCGGCGCCATCGGACCAGCCTGCAAGCGCCGCCGATACGGCCTGGGAAGCTCTGCGACCAGCGCACGGCGGCAGCTAGGCCTCGTGTTACTAGCGCTCCTGCCTGGCGGCAGCCCGCTTCTCTAGAAGCGCGACAAGACGACGCTTGCCGCCAAAAAAGGAGGCCGTGAAACCTACCAGGATGGCGACAGCCACCCCGATCGTCGCGACCCGGAATGGGCCGTGGTCCCATCCCAGCAGGTCACCAATGTCATTGAACAGCACGGAAGTAATGCAGAGCAGGATCCAGGCTTCGCTGATCAGATGCGCGACCTGGGCCGGCGAGCGCGGCCGCCGTGTCCGTGCCAGGGTCCGGGCAAAGTCCGCGCTGAGCCACAGCCACGCCGCGCTGATGAGCCCGGTCGCCAGCGGCTGCGCGTCCGAGGAGTTAGCAACCGCGCTGTAGATCAGGAAGGCGACCAAGCCGAGCAGTGCCAGCGGCAGCAGAACCAGGGCGCCGAGCGTCACCAGCCAGGTGGTCGACTTCAGCCCGTTATGGAGCGGGTCTTGCGTTGTGCTCCGATGCGCCCCCGTCATGCCCAGACTGTAACTCGGATCAGGCAGATTCCCGCTACCGCGGTCAGCGCACGGGGCCGATCAGGTCCCATTTGTTTCCGGCGATGTCGAGGAACACCGCCACCTGGCCGTAGGGCTCCGCCCGCGGCGCTCGCACGAACTCGACTCCCGCCGACGTCATCCTCGTGTACGCGGCGTCGAAGTCATCGACGTGCAGGAAGAACCCGACCCGGCCGGCGGTCTGCTGCCCGACTACAGCCGCCTGCTCGACGCCGTCGGCGCGCGCCAGCAGCAGGCTGGTTACCGAGCCGGGCGGCCGCACTACCACCCACCGCTTGGGGCGCCCGTCATTGGTCAGCGACGGACTGTCCTCGACGAGCTCGAAACCCAGTACGTCCACGAAGAAGCGGATCGCCGGGTCGTACTCGCTGACCACCACGGTCACCTTGTCGAGATACACGGCTAGAGCATAGGGCGCGCGTGCTGTCCCTGGCCGGGCTCCGCGGTGCAAATGCCGTCGGCCAGCACAAGCTGGCCGCGGCGGATGACGAAGCGGGGCCAGCCCTGGACGGTCACGCCGTCGTACACCGAGTATCCGGCGCGGGAGTGCATCTGCGACCCGTCAATGACCCGGCGCGCCTGCGGATCCCAGAGCGTCAGATCAGCGTCGGAACCGACCGCGATCGCGCCCTTGCGCGGGTACAGGCCGAACAGGCGCGCGGCCGTGGCCGAGGTCAGCTCGACGAACCGGTCCAGCGAGATCCGCCCGGTGGCGACGCCCTCGGAGAACAGCATCGGCATCAGCGTCTCCAGGTCGGCGACTCCCTGCCGGGCGGTCACTACGTCAAGCGCCGGGTCGAGCTTGTCCGCCAGCCTCCACGGCGCGTGGTCGCTGCAGACCGTGTCGATGTCGCCGGCCGCCAGCCCGCGCCAGAGCGCGTCCCGGTCGGCCTGGTCGCGCAGCGGCGGGGCGCCGACGTACTTGCCCGCGTCCGGCTCACCGAAGCGCTCGCTGGTCAGGTGCAGGTACAGCGGCCTGGTCTCGACGTAGACGGGAAGCCCGCTGGCCCTCGCCTGGCGGCACCGGTCCAGGGCCGCCGCCGATGACAGGTGCACGATGTAGACCGAAGCGCCGGTCTCGCGCGCCATCTCGATGGCGTCATCGACGGCCGCGACCTCCGCGCTGACCGGCCGCGCCGCGGGGAAGTTCCGGACGGCGCCGCGTCCGGACTCGATGAGATCGTGGCCGGCCTGGTGCAGTATGCCGGCGTCCTCGCAGTGCACGAGCGTCAGCGAGCCGGCTCGCCCGGCGGCGGCGAAGGCATCGGCCAGGCCAGGCGTTCCGGGCGCGAACCGCGGATCGGAGAGGAAGACCTTCAGGCTCGAGTGCCCGGCCGCGGCCAGCTCGCCGATCTCGTCGACGGTGTGATCGCCGACGGGGGTCAGCACCGGGTGCAGGAACCAGTCCGCGGCGGCCTCGGAAGCCGCGCCCGCCATATCCCGCTCGATCGCGGTCGCCATGGACTCGCCGGGCAGCGCAAAGGTCATGTTCCCGACGGTCGTGATGCCGCCGCCGAGAGCGGCCAGTGAGCCGGTCCAGAAGTCATCCACCCAGACCGTATGCTCGCCGAGCGCGGCCAGCTTCGCGGCCAGGGCGCCGCAGACCAGGTGCACGTGGGCGTCGATGCCGCCGGGAATGACCAGCAGCCCGCGGGCGTCGAGCTCGGCCGCCCCGGTCATCGCGCCGCCGAGCTGAGCGATCCGGCCGTCGCGCAGGCCGACATCGGCGGTCTCGCTGTGGCCCGGACTCACGATCGTCCCGCCGCGGACGACGAGGTCGAACTCCTTAGCAATCACCAGGGCATCCTGGCACCGCGCCTCAGGACGGGCCGTAGCCTGCGCTCGTCAGCATCTTGCGCAGATCCACGACCATCTGGGCGTCGACGTCCTTGCCTGCGGGCGGTTCGAGGAACGCCAGCTCGGTTCCTACCTTGACGGCAACCTTGCCGTCATGACGCACGGAGACCGTGCCGACGGCTTCAAGCAGCGACATCACCGCGTGCCATTCGATGTTGTGGCTGACCGGATGCTCGAAGATCTGGCGCAGCGTATCCCGGTGGCGGCTGTCGAGGTGTTCGGGCTGAGGCGTGGACACGTCCGGACTCTATCCGACCGCGGCCTTGCACCGGGCCGCGAGCACGGCGACGGCGTCGCGGAGTTCGTCCCCGTCCTCGATGCGGAAGTCGAACGGTATCGCCGCCAGCCACTCCTGGGCGTACATGGCCGGGTTGTTGGTGCTGCCGACCAGCACGCATCCGCTGGCGTGCGCTTCGAGGCGTCCCATCGGCGCACGGATCCACGGCGCAACATCGGGAAGCGGCGCCCTGAACACCACGCGGACGGGAAACTCCCAGCCCTCGCCGAGGTTCTCCTCCAGTGCCGCGACCGGGTCCAGGTCATCGGGCGGGGTAAACGAGTCGAGCGTCTGTTCGACCACGGCGACCCGGTCGACGCGGTAACTGCGGACCGCGGCCGCGTGATGGGAGTAGCACAGCAGATACCAGCGTCCGTGCCGGACAACGACCGCCCACGGATCGACCTCGGTCTGCGACTCGGTACCGGACGCGCTGCGGTACCGCAGCCGCACGCGGCGCCTGGACGCGACGGCCACGACGAGTGCGCTGGTCACGGCGGGATCGGGATGAGCGGCGCGGCGGTCGGGCGCCGCTGAGGCGTGTTCGCGCAGCACCGCGGCCTGACGGCCGATGTTCTCCGGCAGCGCCCGGATGACCTTGGCCAGCGCTGAGCTGGCTAGCTCGCCGGTGCCGGTCGCCGCGGGATGGCTCTCGAGGACGGTCATGACGAGTCCCAGCGCCTCGTCCTGGGTGAAGACGACCGGCGGCAGCCTCATGCCCCGGCCGAGCCGGTAGCCGCCGTAGCGGCCGCGGGCGGACTCGACGGGCACTCCGGCTTCTCGCAGGATCGCGATGTACCGCCGCGCCGCGCGGCTTGTGATGCCGAGGCGGTCAGCGATCTGGTCCGCAGTCGTGCCGGGCTGCAGCTGCAGGATCTCCAGTGCCTGCAGCGCGCGGGCCGTCGGACTGACCTTAGGTGCCACGACATCGAGAGTAGGCGGAATCTGCGGATATTAGGAAGCCGATCGTCCTGTTATGCCTCTACGGTCAGGCGGAGAAGCCGATACGCACCCTGGAAGGACAGCTAACGCCATGGAATTCCTCCTGATCGCCGGTCTGTGGCTCGACGGGTCGGCCTGGGACGCCGTTGTCCCGCACCTGGAAGCGCAGGGCCATCGGGCTGTACCTCTGTGGCTGCCTGGTCAGGGAGCGCCCCCGGCGGCGGCAACGCTCGCCGACCAGCACGCCGCCGTGGTGGCTGCGGTCGACGCCGCCGCCGGCAGCGTGGTGGTGGTCGCTCATTCGGCCGCCGGCACGCACGCCTGGATGGCGGCCGATGCCCGGCCCGACAAGGTGGCGCGGGTCGTGATGATCGGCGGCTTCACCGCTGCCGACGGCGGTACGTACGCCGACTTCTTCCCCGTGACCGACGGCGTGATGCCCTTCCCTGGGTGGGAGCCGTTCGACGGCCCGGACTCGGCCGACCTGGACGAGCAGTGGCGCCGGCGAATCGCCGAGGCGGCGATCGGTGTCCCCGAGGGCGTGGCGAAAGGAATCGTGCATCTGCGCGACGAGCGGCGGTACGAAGTACCAGTCACGCTGATCTGCCCGGAATTCTCCCCCGCGGAGGCCAGGGAGTGGATCGATAAGGGCGAGATACCGGAGCTGGCCAAGGCCCGGCACGTCGACTACGTGGACATCGACTCCGGCCACTGGCCGATGTTCACCCGTCCGGCTGAGCTGGCCCGGCTTCTGGCCGAGACCGCCGCCCGTGCCTGAGACCGATGAGCAGGGGCTCGCGCAGGGCTGGTGCCAGTACGGCAGTCCGGACGAAGCGCAGGCAGGTTCCTGTTCAGCGCGACGGCTGAGCTGTTCGAGCAGCTCGATCCCCGGCAGGGAGCGCTAGCCGACGGCCTCGTCGTTCCGGTGCGAACGGGCCAGGAAGCCGGCGTAACGGCCCATGGCGGTGCGCATCTGCTCGGCGCGGTCATCGGCCGGGTCGGTGCCGAACACGAACGGCAGGAAACCGCCGACTTCCTCGATTCCTCTGCGGATGTCGCCGGGCTGACCGGGCGGGTACATGCGGGCCGGATCGCCGACGGCCACCCAGCCGATCGGGATCCGGGCCTGCGGCGGCACCACACAGCCGATATGCACCGCGCCGCCGAGGGCAACGCTGCTGGCCCGGCCCATCCGGGCGCCGTTGAAGATCATGGCGCCGGTCGCGATGAACACCTCGTCGTCCACGGTGCATCCGGCCAGGTGGCTATGCGGGCCGACAAGCACGTGATCGCCGATCGTGAGCGGATAGCGCGGCGTTCCCCGGAGCACGGCGTGCTCCATGATCACGCAGTTGGCGCCGATAACCACCGGTCCGCCATCGGCGCTCACCACTGCGCCGGGTAGCACGCAGCTGCCGGACCCTATCCGGACCTCGCCGCTGATTACTGCCGTCGGCGCCACATACGCGTCCGGATCGACCTGCGGGCTGTTAGCACGGTTTCGAATCTCCATCAGGCCACTGTGTACTAAAGACCACTGTGTACCGAACCCGGTGCCGGAGCTAACCCGGCTCGGGTGCGCGCTCGCGCTGCAGGTAGCCGGCGGTCATCCCGCCATCCACGAGCAGTGTGGTCCCGGTGATGAATTCAGACTCACGGCTGGCGTAGAACACCGCCGCCGCGGCGACGTCGCGCGCCTCCCCGATCCGGCCGACGGGGGGCAGCGGCCACTCGCTGCCGTCGCTCCCGTCTTCCTCGCCGGGCGGCGCCATGTGCCGCATCCCGGGCCAGATGTCTCCGGGGCAGAGCACGTTGGAGCGCACGCCGTCGGCGCCGGCGTCAAGAGCGAGCATCTTGCCCAGCATCACGACGGCGGCCTTCGTCACCGAGTACAGGCCGGTCGCCTGCTCGCCCCAGACTCCCGCATCGGAGGCTATATGGATCATGCAGCCGCGGCTGCGCGCGAGGTGCGGGTAGCTGTGCTGCGCATAGAGCAGGTAGCCGCGGACGTTGACATTCATCACCCGGTCGTAGTCGGCCAGCAAGGTGTCGATGAGCCGGGCGGTGACGCCGATCCCGGCGTTGTTCACCAGCACGTCCAGCCCGCCGAGCCGGTCCGCGGCAGCCGCCACCGACGCGGCGACCGCGTCCGGGTGGCCTGCATCCCCGCCGACGAACCACGCTCCCGGCCCGAGCGCCTGCTCGGCCCGCCTGCCGAGCTCCACGTCCCGGCCGGTGATCACGACTTGCGCTCCCTCGGCCAGGAAGCGCTCGGCAATGGCGAAGCCGAGACCGGTGGCACCGCCGGTAACCAGCGCGCGTCTGTCCTGCAGCGAGCCCATGGCCGGTCAGTTTAAGCGCAGGCTAGCTTCCGACGAGCTCGGGCGCCTCGTGTGGCGGGGGATACTGATCGCATGATCGAGGACACTGCACGGGACCGGGCAATCTACCATGCGCTGAAGGCCGCCGATGAGGTCGCCGCGGCCCTTCAGACCCACCTGATCGAGGAGCACGACGCAGATCCAGAGCGTGCGGCCCCGCAGAGCTCCTCGACAAATGCGCTCAAGCTCCTGCGGCAGGCTCGCGAGCGGCTGGGCCAGGGGCTGCGCGCGATCGAGGCCGACAACATCGCCGAATCTGACGAGATCTCGCTGCGCAATCACTGAGCGGCTTCTCCGCAGCAGGTTGCTGTCAGTTGATGTCGAACTCGTTGCCCTCGGGATCTTTCATCGCGACGCCGTAGTGGTCCAGGCCGTCGGTCTGCAAGACGGCGACAATCACCGCGCCCAGCGCGGCCAGCCGACTCGCCTCGGCATCCACGCGCTGCTTGCGGACCTCGATCGCTGCCGAGCGGCCGCCGCCGACACTGATATCCAGGTGCAGCCGGTTCTTCACTGTCTTGCGCTCGGGAACCACCTGGAACCAGATCCGCGGCCCGCGGCCTGCGGGATCGATGATGCAGTCCGCGCCGAGGCCCAGGTCGTCCTCGGGTACTCCGACCTGCCGCCAGTACTCATCCCAGCTGCCGAAGCCAGCCGGAGGTGGCTCGAGCTCATATCCCAGCGCCGCGGCCCAGAATCGTGCCAGCGGCTCAGGGTCCGCGCAGTCGATTACCAGCTGGAAGGTGGAGGCCATCAGTCTCTCCCCGGCTCTCGCGGCCGCTCAGTCGAGGCAGAACTCGTTGCCCTCGATGTCCTGCATCACCAGGCACGACTCGTTGTCGTCATCGGCAAGCAGCAGCCGCACGCGGACCGCGCCGAGCGGGACCAGTCGTGCGCATTCGGCCTCAAGGACGGCCAGGCGCTCTTCACCCACTAGGCCGGTGCCGACCCGCACGTCAAGATGCAGGCGATTCTTGACGACCTTGCCTTCGGGAACGCGCTGGAAGAACAGCCGAGGCCCCGCACCGGAGGGATCCACGCACGCGAACCATGAACCCCGTTCCTCGGGCGGCAGCGTGCGATCGAACTCGTCCCAGCTGGCAAACCCCTCTGGTGGCGGCGCGACGTACCCCAGCACCTCGCACCAGAACCGAGCGACGCGCTCAGGTTCTGCGCAATCGAAGGTGACCTGGACCTGCCTGACCGACGCCATCGGTCCACCATAGGGGCGCGACCCGGCCATTGCCGTCCGGGGTCCCGGCTGGGCGTGACATGGACTGGTGACCTGAGGACGGGGAAGTGGCCCTCGGCGTCCGGGTGTGGCGACTTACGCTGGCGTGGTGGCATTTGAGGTCGCGGCGAGTTCCTACGGCCGGTTCATGGGTCGTTTCTCCGAGCCCCTGGCCGTGGAGTTCGCGGACCTGGCCGGTGTGCGCGCTGGTCAGCGGGTGCTTGATGTCGGCTGCGGGCCGGGGGCGCTCACCGCGCAGCTCGTGCGCCGGCTCGGCAGCGGCACCGTCACGGCAATCGATCCGTCCGCCTCGTTCGTGGCGGCGATGCGCGGCCGCTTCCCGCAGATCAGCGTGCATCGCGCGGCTGCCGAGCGGCTTCCCTTTGCTGACGGCGCCTTCGACGCGGCCCTGGCGCAGCTGGTTGTGCACTTCATGGCCGATCCCGTCCGGGGGCTCACAGAGATGGCCCGGGTCACCCGCCCCGGCGGAGTAGTCGCCGCCTGCGTGTGGGATCACGCCGGAGGCAGCGGCCCGCTCGCCGCCTTCTGGCAGGCCGTGCATGACCTTGACCCAAGCGCTGCGGATGAGGCCGCGCTGGCTGGTGCCCGGGAGGGCCACCTGGCGGACCTGTGCTCAGCGGCGGGCCTGCAGCACATCGAACCCGGGTCCCTGACCGTCGAGATCTCCTTCGCGACCTTTACCGACTGGTGGGAGCCGTTCACTCTCGGCGTCGGTCCAGCCGGTGCATACGTCAGCCAGCTAGACCGCGCCCAGCGCCACGCCCTCAGGGCCCGGTGCGCGCAGCTCCTGCCCCCGGCGCCCTTCCGCATCTCGGCTTCAGCCTGGTCAGTACGGGCTCACGCGTGACCCCGGCGGGCTGATTACTCGTGGTCGGATCCGGACTTCGCGTCTCTGAGTTCCTCGAGCACTTCCTCGACCGCCTCATCCAACTGCTGGGCCTGCTCGACCACCACCTCAGCCTGGGCCTCGGCGACCTCGTCAGCCTCTCTCAGGGCGGCGTTGTCGGCCTTGATCTCCGCAACCATCGCCTTGGCCTCGTCGGTCTGCAGACTCATGCCGGCCGGTCCGGCCTGAGCTGATGAGTCGGGCTGCTCGCTCACAGTTGTCATGTCCCACAAAGTGTCCGCGCACAGGCGCTCTATTCATGATCCGCTCGTCGATCTCGCCAGCAAGCCTGGCATCAGCGGGCCGTCGGCCGCGTCGGTGATGGCCGCGGCGGTGCGGCCGGCGATACTCAAGGTCATGGTGGCTGTCGGGATCCTGGCCGAACCGCTGTGCGCGGCCTGCGGTGAGGTCGCGGCGCGGGTCGAGGTCGTGCCGCCCGGCCAGCTTCCGGCCCGGTGGCGGCGGTGGAGCCGTAAGCACCGCCAGTCCTTCGAGCAGCACCGAGATCAGGCGCAGTGGTACCTGATGTTCGCGGGTGTCACCGCAGGCAACGGCTGGGTCGGCGATCCGGTCAGTGCCGAGCGCGCGCACGTCATCATCGAGGCGTTCCGGCGGCCATACCGCTTCGAGCAGGTACACGCCGCCGAGCTGTATGACGACGCTGGATTCTGCGAGCCATGCGATGCCGCCTACTGTCACCGGCACTGGCATCTGTCCGACACCGGGTACGGCCGCTGCCCGCAACAGCACGGCAAGAGCCTCGGCCCGCGCCACGGGCCGGCCGGCTGAGCCGTCGCGCGCTCATCGCTCGCCCGGCGTCAGAACCGGAAGCGAGTCAGGCCGCCCGGCGCCGCCCCCAGGGTCACGATCGCCGAGCGTGGCTCAATGCGGTACACGTTCCACGGTGGTGGTCCCTGCGACGGTGCGTTGAACGGGGCAGTGATGCCCGACCCGCTGTCGTCGGGCTCGACCGGCCAGCCGTTGTCCGCCCACGCCCTCGCAGCCCGCGCCACCGCGGCTGGCTCGGTCACTCGCGCAGCGTCACCCTCGACCACCACGTCCGCGTCGCGGATCGACACCGCGATCGAACACCGCGGATCCCGCGCCACATTGCGCCCCTTCCGCGTGCCCGCACCCGTCTGGAACCAGAACGCGCCGTCCAGCCACATCGCCCCGACCGCGGTCACATGCGGGCTGCCATCCTCGTTGAGGGTCGACAGCCAGGTCGTGCGGGAGTTCCGCGCATCCGGATCTGGCGCCGACCTCGTAACGAGCTTCTCTGCAACCGCGGCCCAGTCAACCGGCGGCAGCCCATCCGCCTCACCCAGATTGATGACTTCCACAAGGCATCCCTTTCATTGTCCGGGGACCTCCCAGCTAACAGCATCGGACACTTGCTCACGCGAGGTTCCCGGCTGCGACACTGCCAGTGTCGTTCGTCGCCGTCAGGAGGGGCCCTGTCTCATGACCATGCCGCGAGCTGAGGAGTGGCGAGATCGTGGCGGGCACTTTTCCTGGTGCCCGCCGGGCGGCAGCGCCCCGCCAGTTGAGATCTTCCACGTCGAGATGGGCGACCCTGAGGCGCCGGTGCTGCTGCTCGTGCACGGCTGGCCCACGAGCAGCTTCGACTGGTCGGGCGCGGCCGGGCAGCTGACCGACAGCTTCCGCGTCTGCGCGCTGGACTTCCCCGGATACGGGTTCTCGGACAAGCCGCAAGGGTGGGGTTACAGCCTGGCGCGGGACGAGGAGCTCATCGAGTTCTACCTGGCGGAGGTGATCCGCGCCGACGCTGGCGTGATCGTGGCCCACGACCGGGGCGACAGCGTTGCCCTTCTGCACGCGACCCGGTGCGCCGCGGGCCGGTCGGCGACGCGGCTCGAGCACCTGGTGCTGTCGAACGGCAACATCTTCCTGCCGCTGTCAAGCCTGACTGCAGGCCAGCGCCACGTGCTCGACGAAGAGTCCTGGCCGCAGGTCGCCGCCGTGCTGACACCCGCGAGCCTGGCCGCCGGGCTCGGGGCCAGCACGTTCACCCCGGCGCGCCCGGCCGGGCATCCCGAGGTCGAGGCCCTGTCAGCCATCTTCAGCTACCAGGACGGCATCAAGGTCCTGCACGAGACCATCCAGTACCTCATCGAGCGCGCCCAGGATGAGCAGGCGTGGCTGACCGCGCTGGCGGAAGCCTCGTTCCCGGTCAGTGTGATCTGGGGCCTGTACGACACGGTCTCCCCGCCGCGGGTCGCCAGCTACGTATGGGACGAATACCTCATGTACAAGCCCGGTGCCAACCGGCTGTACTTCATCCCTGAGGCCAACCATTATCTGCAGGTCGATCGCCTCGACGCGTTCGTGCAGGTGCTCCGCCACGCGCTGGCGCCGGCCGACGGCCAGCAACCGGGCGCTCTGGATGCCAGGCCAGGAGCCCCCCTCCTGGTCGACAGCTCGCGCGCCCGGCTGCCGGCCGCAGCCGACCTGCTGCGCCGGTGACCGGCGTCAGCTGTTCGCGGCCGAGTTGCCCGCGCGCGGCTGGGACAGCGGCGTGGCCCCGCTCGCGGCGGGCGCCGATGCCGGGCTGACGAGCGAACTCCCGGTCGGGCCGGCCACGACGACGTCGCCGGTGGCGCTGCCATGCAGCCACTGCGGCCAGGACGAGAACCACTCGGTCCAGCCATTGCCCGGCGTGCCTGCGGACGGGCTGCCGGTGATCGTGACGGGATCGCCGGGCTCCTCGATGTTGTAGTACATCTCGGCGTGCTGAGGTGATGTGTTGACGCAGCCGTGGCTGACGTTGGTGTCGCCCTGCTCGCCTACCGACCACCAGGCGTCGTGAATGAAGTCGCCGCTGTAGGTGAAGTCGACCGACCACGGCACCTCGAGGTCGTAGCCGGGCCCGATCATCTGCTGCGGGTTGTTCTTGAACGTCGTCAGGTAGGTGCCGTCCGGGGTGTCGTCACCCGGCCTGCCGGTGCTGATGGGCCAGCGGCCGTACAGGCGGCCCTTGTAATAGACGTCCATGAAGTGGTTACGGGTGCTGGCGACAACGATCAGCGACGGGCCGATGGAAACGGTCGTGCTCACGTCGCGGCTGCCGTAGATCCCGGGCGCTGCCTGGACGCCGTCGACGTTGGCATCGACCGTCACCGTGGTGTCCTGCGGCCAGTACTGCCGCGGCCGGAAGATCACGGTCTTGTCGTCCTGCCAGGACCACGCGCCGACCACGGGCTTGGACGTGCGCAGCTCGATGGCGCGCTCCACGGCCGCCCGGTTGCTGATCGCACGGCTGAACATGACGGTGATCGGTATGCCGACGCCGTACTGCCGGCCTATGACCTCGGAGTTCACCGACTGGTCGGTGCCCAGGGCGGTGATCGTCACGCTGAACGTCTGACGCGGCGTGATCGTCCGGAAGGTGTGCGAGACGGTGACGGTCTTGTGGTCCGTGCCGACCGCGGTCGCGGTTACCTTGTAGCTCGTGCCGGTGCTGAGCGGCTCGGTGCTGCGCCAGAGGCCATTCGCAGCCAGGGACCCGGCAACCGCGCCGGCGGCGGTCGAGACCGTGACGTTCCGCAGCTTGCCGTGCTTGGCCGCGACGCTGATGGGCGCGTCCGGCAGGACGCCGTGCGACCCGCCGGCCGGCGTGATGATCAGTGTCGGGGCCGGAGTCGATGATGCCCCGGCGGCCGAGCAGGCCACGGCAGCGAGTGCGGCCAGCGATACCTCGATCGCCAACGCGTACAGCCTTCGTCGGCCCGTAGATCTGAATTTCATCTGGCGCACCGCGGCACGCCTCCTTCCCCCGATTGCCTCCCCGCCACGCCGGCAATACCCGGTCAGGCCCCCGACATGCGAGGCCTGGGAGACCCTTTGCCGACCGCGGCGCAAACGATGGTGATCAGGAATCAAGAAGCTTCGGCGCGACGCGGCGGCCTAGCCTGGCCGGAGATGGCCTGGCGGCACGTCGGGCCCTGAGTGTCGGAACGGAGCCAGGAATGCCTGCGAAGAAGACCAGTACCGGGTCCGGCGGCTTCACCGCTGAAGAGCGGGCCGCGATGAAGGCGCGCGCCGAAGAGCTCCGCGCGGAGGGCAAGAAGGGCGCCAAGCAGGCCGACGCCCTCCAGGATCTCCTCGACAAGATCGCGGCGATGGCACCGGAGGACCGTGAGCTCGCCGAGCGCGTCCACATGACGGTCACTGCGACCGCGCCGGAGCTCTTGCCCAGGACCTGGTACGGGATGCCGGCCTACTACAACGCCGACGGCAAGCCGGTCGTCTTCTTCCAGGACTCGGGCAAGTTCAAAGCCCGCTACTCGACGCTGGGCTTTCAGGATTCCGCCAACCTTGATGACGGGGACATGTGGCCGGTGTACTACGCCCTGCAGAGCTGGACCCCCGCCGTGGAGAAGAAGGTCATCGAGCTGGTGACGGCTGCGATCTCCTGACGCTGAGCGGGAACGACGGCTTCGCCAGGGACCCGGTGCTCTCCTGCCAGGTGACTGGGCGGCTCGCCGACGATGAGACCATATGACGGTGGGCGAGGCGCGGCCGGATGACGAGCTGACGATCAGGCGCGCTGGGCCCGGCGACGGTCACGCAGTCGCTGCCCTTGCGGGCGAGCTGGCGCAGTCGTTCCCGTTCTCGCCGGAGAGGTTCCGGGTCGCGTATCCGGCCCTGCTCGCCGATGACCGCGCCTGCCTGCTTGTCGCGGTGCGGGAGCGGCAGTACCTCGGGTACCTGCTGGGCTTTCAGCACCTGACCTTTTATGCCAACGGGCCGGTGGCGTGGGTCGAGGAGGTGCTTGTCGCCAGCTCCGGACGCGGCCGCGGCATCGGCCGGGCGCTGATGAGCGGTTTCGAGCAGTGGGCTGCCGACCGGGACTGCACGCTGGTCGCATTGGCGACCCGGCGGGCAGCGCCCTTCTATCGCGCCCTCGGCTACGAGGAATCTGCCGTCTACTTCCGCAAGGTCCTCGCCGGCGAGGCAGGCAACTAGCCGCGGTCAGGCCCGGCTGCGGCGGGCGGGCTCCGCCGGCGCGGCGAGGTCCAGGCTGGCGGGGATGGCCTTGACCGCCTCCCGGTGACGCTCGAGGAGCGCCTTGCGGCCCCCCTGCCCGCCGCGCCGCACCCAGGGGCGGCCCGCAAGGCTGAACGCCGTCATGGCTAGCTCGGCCAGGACATGCAGCCGGAGGTCATCGGGGTCGAGCCGGAGTTTGGCCGCGAGGCTGGTGACTACCTGGTCCTTGATCCCGGCGCGGTAGTGCTCGACGTATTTGAGCAGCGTGTTCGGCTCGGCGATGATCAGGCGGCGGGTGGCG
>Ga0209380_10000319_pt1 | contig 33646 bp, 36 predicted proteins | sample HubBroMetageWFT6_FD_188347 | JGI IMG/M metagenome (GOLD analysis project Ga0209380, IMG submission 188347) | Warmed and freeze-thawed soil microbial communities from the Hubbard Brook experimental Forest, New Hampshire - Hubbard Brook CCASE Soil... | ecosystem: Environmental > Terrestrial >... | reverse complement strand
TATTCGCTCGGGGGGCGGCGCGACATCGAGGGCGGCGTACGCGAGGTTTTGAAGCCACTCGAATCCTGGGGCGCGAACAATCACACCTACGACGCTTCGTTCAGGACCGACAATTTGGATTTCCTGCTCGAAGGGGTACCGACGCTGGTGGCCAATCAGGAAGAGGCAAATTATCTGCCGAATTACCACGCTGCATCGGACACGCTAGACAAAGTAGATATCCGCGAGCTGAAGCTGCACACCGCGCTAGCCGCGCTGACGGCTTGGGGGATCGCCGATCGGACCGAGACTCTGGGCAAGAGGCTTTCGCGTGGCGAACTCGATGTGCTCGTCAAAGAGACCGGCCTCGACCGGCAGTTGAAGGCCCTCGGCTATTGGGACGGCTGGCAGAGCGGCGCCCGCGGGCGCCAGCCATAAGTGTGGCGCTTTGTCGAAATTGGAAGAGTGTGCTGTTCTTATCAGTTGTCAATTCTTAGGCAGCACCCCACATTTTGCGAATTGCTTCCCGGTATACTGGAAGTGTGAGTAAGACGACTATCGATGGTGAAGCTAGAAAGCCGGCGCGTATTCTGGCGCTCGATTATGGACGCGCCAGGATCGGGCTGGCGATGGCCGATCGCGAGACTCGGCTGGCGCAGCCGTTCGGAACGCTCGAACGGATCAACCGGAATGAAGATATGCGGCGGTTGCGGGAGTTGGTGCGCGAGCATGGGGTGCGGCAAATTGTGGTGGGGCTGCCACTGCGACTGGATGGAACGCGCGGGGAGATGGCGGAAGAAGCGGCGCGGTTCGGGCAACGCGTGCACAAGCAGTTTGGGTTGCCCGTTGAGATGGTCGACGAGCGGCTGACGAGTTGGGAAGCGGAGCGCATGCTCGAAGAGCAACAGGGGCGGACGATACAGTCGGCCTCCGGCAAAAAACAGAAGAAAGAAAATGCGAGACCGGGCGTGGACGCTATGGCTGCGGCCTTGATTTTGAAGGAGTATTTGGACCGCCGGCCGGTGGCCGAAACGGTCGAAGAGGCCAGGTGAAAAGCGTGGGTGGGAAGCTCGCGAGGGTGAATTGAAGAAAGTTTTGCTACTTGTTTTGGTGTTGGTGCTGGCTGCTGGAGCAGCCGGGGCCTGGGGATGGTATTGCATCACGAAGCCGTATCAGGGTTTCGCGACAGGAGGGGTGTTCGTTACCGTGTCGCACGGAGCCTCGAGCCGCGGAGTGGCCCGCATGCTGGAGAGCAACGGCGTGGTGCGCAGCGCGATTGCGTTCGAAATCTATGCGCGGCGGCATCCACGGCGATCGCTCGAAGCGGGAGAGTATTTTTTCGATCACGCCACAAGCGGGCGCGACGTTTTCTGGAAGCTGGCGAAGGGCGACGTCTATCAAATTCCATTCACCGTGCGCGAAGGGGAAACTCTGTACGACATCGCGCATGACCTCGAAACCGGGCATTTTCTTTCTGCCGATGATTTCGTGAAAGCAGCCAGCGATCCCATGATGGTTCGCGACATCGACCCTCACGCCTTGACGCTCGAAGGCTTTCTGTTTCCTGCAACTTATCAGATGTCCAGGCATCCAATCCCCGTGGAATTGACCGCCGCGATGGTGAAGAAATTCAAGGAAGAGTGGGCGCACATCTCGCCGCCAATGGCGGGCGACGACAAGACGCGGCTTCCCTCCGGCTACCCGCTTTCTTCCATCGTGACGCTGGCGTCGCTGGTCGAGCGCGAAACGCCAAAGAAAGATGAGCGCCCGTTGGTCGCGGGAGTCTTTGAGAATCGTCTGCGCAAAGACATGATGCTGCAATGCGACCCGACGGTGATCTATGTCATGCAACAAGAGGGCCGCTACAATGGAACACTGACCGGAGCCGACCTGCACGTGCACTCGCCTTACAACACTTATGAACACACGGGCTTGCCGCCGGGACCGATCGGCAATCCGGGAGAAGCATCGCTGCGCGCGGCGCTGCACCCGGCCGAGACGGACTATCTCTATTTTGTAGCCAACACCGAGGGCGGTCATTTTTTCAGTGCGACACTGGCCGAACACAACCGGAATGTGACAAAGTACCGTCGTCTGCTGGCGGGACTTCCGGCCGATCCTCCGCCTCCCCCGCCGCCGCCGCCGCAGCCGCCGGCGCGAAGCAAGAAGAAGGCACACGCCAAACCGCATAAGGGCACAGCTTGATGACTGATCCGGAAAACTCGAAGAAGGATCTAATCCTTGAGACGGCCAGAGAGATCGGGGCTTCGAAATGGACGCTCGCGGAGATCGATCAGCTGCGCCGACGGTTGCATGCAGAACACGGAGAGGCGGGGAAGACCAGCTCGGAATACATCGGAGACGTTTTGAAATCCGCGGGATGGAAAGTGCTGCTGACGCTGCAAGAAGAGGCCGAAGAGCAGTATGAAGAAGAGTTCGAAGACCTATTGCACTTTAAAACGCTGGAAGACGCGGAAGTGAGCATCATGCGGCTGGATGAGCTGATGAGGAAATTTCGGGCGCAGGGCGAGCATGCCGCGGTTGAACGCGTTCTGGCAGTAGCTCGGCTCGGCAAACGCCGCGCGGAAATGATTTCGCGAAATCAGAAAGTGGAAGCCAGCAAGCGCGCCGAAAAAGTGGAAATCGCCAGTTGGTTTCGCATTTGGCTCGAGACTCCGGATGCGTTTTTCGACTGGCTGGACGTGCGGAAGCAGTCTCCTGATTTCAAATCCAGATTTCCGCAAGCGGAGACTTTGGAATGAGTCTTCCCCCTGGCGCGCCGCCTGACGCGCTAGAACTGCCTCCCTTTTCATTGGACGTGGAAGCGCTGGACCTCGGGCCGGGTGTGAAAGCCGTGGGGCTCGAACTGATCGAAACGGAAAACCGCGAGCCGGTTCGAGGCAAAAAAGCAGCAGAAATTTGGTCGGCGGTCTTCCCTGCCCTGGTGGGGGAGGAATTCTACGCCATGGATTTTTTCAGCCACATCGATCGCGTTCAGGAATTTTGCAAGGCGCGGAAGATCGAGTTTCGCGAAGCCGGCGGGCGATGCGTGGTCTTGCCGCAGCCGCGACAGAGTCAACTTTTCCAGCTTTTTGAACGCTTCGAAGGGGAAACCTTTGGAATACGTGCGGGAGCTGCCGCCGAAACTCCTGACTCTCGGCTGGAAGGCGACCTTTCGAAACGTGGCGTTGACGCCTACCAACTGGCCTATGAGCGCTACGTTTTTTGCGCCGTCTGCGAACCGGAAGACGGTTGGGTTACGCTGCTCAGCGCTACGCTGTGGGCCAGCGAAATCATACGCCGCGCCCGGCCCGCGGCGCTGCCATTTGATATTTACCTCGCGCGGCCGCAATAGGCCCCTGCCGCTCGGGATGGTTCACCGTGTCCCTGCGGACTCGTTCATAATGGTTATTGGCACCGCGCCAGGGGCGTTCGGTTGACGCGTTTGGGCGTGGTTGTTAGATTGCTTCATTTGTACCCCAAAGGGCGGAAGAGACTGATGCGGCGCGGGTTGGCATGCATGATAGGGGCGACAGTGGCGGCGATTTCTTACAGCTGCGGCGGTGCGGTCAGCGCCAAGCGGAACCTGCCGGCGGAGCAGATTGTCGTCGTGAAGGATGCCACAAAGGAGGAGTTGCTGGAGAAATACAACGGCGTGGCGCGAGGAGTGAAGAGCGTGAACGCGACCGTCGAGCTGAAGCCTGTCGCCGGTTCAAGATATAGCGGTGTGATCGAGGAGTATCACGAGGTGAAGGCCTTTCTTCTGGCCGAGCGGCCGGCTTACATTCGCATGATCGGGCAGGCGCCCGTGATCGGAAAAACGGTCTTCGATATGACCGGCGATGCAGAATCTTTTCGCGTGTCGATTCCTTCCAAGAATAAGTTTCTCGTTGGGGCCGTCTCCCTGGAGCGCACCAGCAGCAAACCAATCGAAAACCTGAGGCCGCAGCATCTCCTGGAAGCGCTTCTTTGGACCGAGATTCGCAAGGAAGAAGAGGTGCTACCCGAAGAGTTCAACGACGAGAGGGCTCGCTATTATGTGCTCACCGTCTTACGTGGTGGATATCAAAAGGAAATCTCGCGAAAGATCTGGTTTAACCGCGCCGATCTTGAGGTCGCCCGTTTACAGGAATTTGGGCGGAAAGGCGCATTGCTTTCAGACGTGCGCTACTCCGATTGGGAGCCGCTTACCGGCGATCAGCAGCAAACTGCTGCCGCATCCGGGATCACTTTTTTTCCCCGCGTGATTCAAATCGATAGACCACACGATGATTACCGGCTGGACTTGGAGGTCACCAAGCTGACGTTGAATGAAGACATTCCAGTGGAGCGATTCAAGCTCGAGCAGCCTGCGGGTTCCGAACTCGTCCGTGTTGGCGAAGACGCGCCGGAGAAAAAGCCATGATGGGAGAGCTGATTGTCCGGAACTTGCTGCACCGGCCGCTGCGCACGTTGATCGGTGTGCTTGCCGTTGCCGTCGAAGTCGCGCTCGTGGTGTTGATCGTGGGACTGACATCAGGTTTGCTGACGGAAACGGCCAAGCGCATCGAGGGCATCGGAGCGGACGTGATGCTTCAGCCGCCTGCCGCATCCGTGTTCATCGGAATGACCGGGGCGCCTATGCCCATCAAGATCGGTGACAAACTGGCGGAATTGAAATACGTGCAATCCGTTGCCCCGGCTCTCCTGCAATTCAGCTCTTCGGGCGGCGTGGACGTGGTTTACGGGATCGATTCGGACAGCTTCCGGGCAGTGTCCGGAGGCTTTGTATTTCTCGAGGGACATGACATGGAGGGGCCGGACGACCTCCTGGTCGACGATTTGGCGGCGGCGGCGAAACACATTCAAGTGGGGGACACCTTCAAGCTGCTGAACCACGACTGGCATGTCGCGGCCATCATCGAGCACGGAAAAGGTGCGCGATTGTTTGTTCCGCTAGCGACGCTTCAGGACCTGGTCGGCGCGCCCGATAAAGCCTCTATTTTTTGGCTGAAGTGTACGCGCCCGGAGCACGCGGAAGACGTGATGGACGAGATTCGCCACCTTTTGCCGGGTTACACAGTGCGTCCGCTGAGTTCGTTGCTGTCCTTGATGACTTCGACGAACATTCCAGGGTTGCAGACATTTATCAACGCCATGATCTCGCTGGCGGTGGCCATCGGCTTGCTCGTGATTTTTTTGACGATGTACACGACGGTGATCGAGCGGACCCGAGACATCGGTGTTTTGAAATCGCTCGGGGCGGGCCGGGCGTTCATAGTGCGGGCGCTGCTGACGGAGTCGGCGGGGCTTTGCGTGATGGGAATTGTGGCGGGGGTCGGGCTTAGCTATGTGGTGCGGGCCGCATTTTTGGCGGGATTTCCTACCTTGTCGATTCTCATAACCTGGCCATGGATTGTTCGCGCGGCAGGGATTGCGCTGGCGGGAGCGCTGCTCGGCGCCAGCTATCCGGCGTGGTTAGCGAGCCGCAAAGACGCCGTCGAAGCGCTCTCCTACGATTGAGCAGCACAGGAGGGCGAAAGGCTGCGAGACGCGAGAGATCGGTGACGTTAGAAGGGGAGAAAACACCGCGGACGCGCCGAGCGGCTAGGCAGAGATGGGAATCGCAGCTACAATACAGCAACCTGCCGAAGGGCTGATGGTCCCAGGAAAAAAGAGCTTGGAGCCGATACTTAAAACAGAAAACTTGTGGAAGCTCTACCGCGCAGGGAAAGTGGACGTCCCCGCGCTCCGTGGTGTGAACTTCGCTGTGGCACCCAGCGAATCGGTGGCGGTTATGGGGCCTTCGGGTTGCGGGAAATCCTCTCTCCTTTATGTGATAGGCGGGCTGGCGCAGGCGTCCAAGGGCCGCGTGCTGGTGGACGGCAACGATTTGACAGCCATGAGCGACGCCGAGAGGACCAAGCTGCGGCGGAGCAAAATTGGATTTGTCTTCCAGCGATTTAACCTCCTCCCCACGCTGACGGCCAAGGGCAACATCGCCATCGCCCAGTTTATTCACGGGGACGGTTTTGACCCGCACCGTTTTGACGTGGTGACCGGCTTGCTGGGTCTTGCCGGACGCCTGCAACATAAGCCATCGGAGCTTTCTGGTGGGGAGCAGCAGCGCGTCGCGATTGCGCGGGCGATTATCAACGAGCCAAAAATTCTGCTGGCCGACGAGCCTACCGGCAATCTGGATTCAAAAAACTCGGAAGTGGTGCTCGAGATGTTGCGGCAGCTCAACAAAGACTTGGGTCAGACGATCGTCATGATCACCCACAATCCTGAAGCCACGGCTTATTTCGACCGCGTGGTGCACATGCGGGACGGCGTGATTGTCGACGGGGTTCCTGCGGACTGAGATGGCGAGTCTCGGACAGATTCTGTCGAAGACATTTTTCTGGGCGTACGAGCGCGGCACGTGGCCGTATGACGCCGCGGTCATTCTGATTTTGATTTTTGTACTGGCGACGCCGCGGGCGTGGTTCCACGACCAGCCGCAGATGGGCCTTCCGGCAAACGCTCCCGGCCAAGTGGTGCTGGTCAACGAGGAAGGCGAAAACAAAACCTACCGGGTCGATGCGCGGATTCTGGCGCCTCCCGAACAAACGCCGGCGCTCGAGAACGAACTGCACAACGCTATGCAAAAATCGCTGCCTGAACTTCGCAACAAGCGGTTCACCATCGCCAAGATCGATCCGGTGCGCGACGAGCAGGGCACGGTGATTGCCTATCACGTGGAAATACACCGTTAGCCGCCAGTCCCGAGGCTGCCCGCGTGAGTTCTGGCGTAACGCCGGGTAAAGTTCGTGCATCTCTATGTATATGCTAGGATTTGAGCGAGCCTGACCAGCCACACCATTGAGCACTCACAGGGGCTTCTATTGACCAAACGGTATTTTATTCCATTGATTCTTGCGCTTGGCACGGAAGTTTTCGCTTTGGTGGCGGGCGCCGCGCAAACTGCGGCGAAGTGGACAACCGACAGCGTGCTCCAGATGATGGATAAGTCCGCCAAGGATTTCCGCACCCTGACCGCGGATATCGAGAACGTAAAGTACACAGCCGTAGTGAAAGACACATCCACGGAAACGGGACAGATTTTTGTCCGGCGCGACCAGAAAATGCGGATCGAGTTTACCAAGCCCGAGGCGCGAACGATATTGCGCACCGGCGATTCGCTTTTCCTTTACAACCCCAAGCTGAATCGCGTGGAAGAATATGACCTCGGCAAGAATCGCGCGTTGGTGGATCAATACATCCGTCTCGGGTTCGGGACCAAGAGCGAAGATCTCAAGAAGAGCTATGTGGTGGCGGTCACCGGTGAAGAGGAGCTAGACCACAGAAAAACTGTTGTGGTGGAGTTGACTCCGAAAGTCGATCAGATTCGCAGCCAGATCAACCGGATCGAGATGTGGATCGACGAAGCTTCCTGGCTGCCGATTCAGCAGAAAATTTTTGAGAGCGGTTCCGGTGACTATATCTTGTTCCACTACACCAGCATGATGAAGAATCTCAAGATCAACGATTCTAAGTTCAAGCAGGATTGGCCGAAAAACGCGAGCCACGAAAAACCGCACGCCTGAAAGTAACGGGCGACCCTGAAATCAGGAATTTTGCGGACCAGGTCGGTTGAGACGCCGATGCCGCGGGCCCGGGATAACCGGACCCAGCCGCTGGGCGTCGATAGATGGCCCGGTCAGTGCGCGGCTCGCTCGGCGGCGAGGAGTTGTTCTTTGCGCGTGAGTCCCCAGCGATAGCCCGCCAGGCTTCCGTCCCGACGGATAACCCTGTGGCACGGCACGACAATCGAAACAGGGTTGGTTGCGCACGCTCGGGCCACCGCGCGAACGGCCTTCGGACGTCCGAGGGCGCGGGCGACCTCGGAGTAGGTGCGCGTCGTTCCGCGTGGAATGCGCTGCAACTCCTGCCAGACGCGGCGTTCGAACGCCGTCGCTTGCAAGTCCAGCGGGAGTGCCACCTGCGCGGGCTTGCCCTCGATTCGTTGAACAATTTCACGGACCCAGCGCTGCATGTTGCCAGTCGCAGGAGAGACCTCCGCGCGAGGATATTCTTCGCGCAACTCCGCGACGAGTTTGTTTTGCGCGTCTCCCAAATAGATCGCGGACACGCCGCGTTCCGTGGCGGCGACCAAAACCTTTCCGAGCGGTGACTTCGCAATGGTGTATTCGATTTTCATGCCTTTTCCTCCCTTTCGATAGGTTGCAGGTGTCATTCCCAGTTGTGCGTTGCTGCGTTCATAGATGCGGCTGGACGAACCGTAGCCGGTTTCGTAAAGCGCATCGGTGATGTTTTTTCCTGCGCGCAGCAAACTCTTGAAGCGTTTCACGCGCAGTGCTTCGGCGAGTTCGCGAGGAGCAAGGCCGGTGACTTGCCGGAAGGCTCGGCGAAGCGTTCCGGCATTCGCGTTGAGTTGTCTCGCGAGTGCGGAGAGGCGCAGGCCTTCTTCTGAAGATTCGGAAAGATATTTTGCGGCACGTGCGACGAGCGCTGCGGAAGCGGCAATTTCATTTGGGCGGCAGCGAAGGCACGGGCGAAAGCCTTGTTTTTCCGCTTGTTCGCCGGTGTAAAAGAAAATGACGTTCTGCCGCAACGGGCGGCGCGCCGGGCAGGATGGGCGGCAATAAATATGCGTGGAGCGCACGGCCAGTACGAAGGTCCCGTCGGCGCGTGCGTCGCGTTCGACAGTTGCGCGCCAGTATTGGGCTGCCTTGCGGGGCGAGACTTGTAGGGTCGCGTTAGCGTTCGAACTCTTCCTCGTTTGCATGGTAGGAAAATAGCGCAGCGTTTGTTCGAAATCTATCCGGAAAGGCTCGGCAAAGTGGATTCGAACGAGACGGCTTAGCAGGCCTAGAGGCAAACTCAGGCTTCGCCCGGGTTCGGCAAAACTTCGGCGGCCTCGATGGGATTCTTGTGCGGGGCGCTGATCACCAGGAGAACAGCCGAGAGAATGACGACGGCGGCTAAGGCCGTGCGCAGAGTGATGGATTCGCCCGCGCCGAGCCAGCCGAGGAACAGAGCCACCACCGGATTAACGAAGGCATAGGTCCCCACTCGGGCGGCGGAGCTCTTCTTGAGGAGGTAGACGTAAGCCGTGAAGCCGATTCCGGAGCCAAAAACGATTAGATAAGCCAGGGCTATCCAGGAACGCGCGCCAATGGCCGCGAAATGCAGTTGGCGGCCCTGGCCTGCCAGCAAACCGACCACCCAAAGTGCGGTCCCACCTGCGAGGCTCTGCATGGCGACGCCGAGCAGCGGTGAGCTCGGCAAGTCGTGGTGCTTCGAATAGATGGATCCCCAGGCCCACGCGAAGGAGCCAATGACCAGAATCCCTGCGCCGGCGGGATGGACGCGCTCCGACCCTCCCAGATGCGCGGGGCCTACCAAGAGGACCAAGCCACCGAACCCCAGGACGAGGCTGGCTACGACCCTGGGAGCGGGATTGAGACCGGCGGGACGAAGCCAATCGAGAAGCACCATCCAGAAGGAGACCAGCGCCACGAGCAGAGCAGCCACTCCGGAGGGGACCGTACGCTCGGCCAAACAAACTCCGCCATTGCCGACAAGAAGTAGGAGGAGACCGGTGATGATAGCGGTGCGCCACTGACCTGGTGTTGGCCGAATCCCAGTTTTCCAGCGCAGTACGGGATAAAGGATTAGTCCGGCGATTAGGTGTCGCGTAGCAGGAAGCAGGAGCGTGGGGAAGGACTCGATGCCGACAGCGATGGCGAGGTAGGTCGAACCCCAGATGAGGTAAACGGCGGCGAAGGCCAGAATGAGGAGGATGGCGTCGCGTTTCGCCGTGCCGTGGACCACAGCGGCAGGGGCACCTTTGTTTGTGGATTGGGCGACGGTAGGTGTGGACATTCTGCGAAGCCGAAAAAAACAAAGATACGTGCAGAACAGAACAGTGTCGAGCACCATATTGGACGAAGATATCACCGCAATGAGAGAGCCGCACGGCGCGACCGGTACTATAACCAAGTGTTTGACGTTAAGACACTTCGAGAATTTTCCGCAGGTTGACGTGCGGGGGTTGAGGTGCCATTTTATCCACCCGCTCGCGAAGTTTCGGGACCATAGCAAGATCATCAGAAAGCGCAATTGGGCCAGGAATGGCGACAACGAAGTGGCATCTCTGGGGGCGAGATGGGGGCGACGAACCGCGTAACACGCATTCGGTCGGGGGAAAAAGAAGCGAGCATCGCCAAGCTGGCACCGCCTCTCGAGGAAATAGCGGGGGAACCGGTGCGGGTGCCTTCTCTGCGCATGACGCCTTTGCTCATGCCGGCGCAGCCCCGCCGTTTTGGGCGCGTGCCCACGCATGCCGTCGGTGTGAACCACGAACAGCGCGAATATCCGCGCGCTTCGTTAAGACTTCCTTTGCGGCTGCGGAGTGTGGGCTCCCGTGCGGAAGATTTCCCGGTAACGCTGGTGACTCGGGACATTAGCTCGACAGGGGTATTCTTTCTTTGTCCGAAAGAGATTGCCGCGGGGGCGCTCATCGAACTGGAAATCGTGCTGGTAAGCCGTCCTATGGGACATGGCAACGTGCTGATTGTTACTACGGCGCGTGTCCAACGTATCGAACCTGCGGCCACGTCTGGATGGTATGGCGTGGCGGCTTCGTTCGACGACGTGCAGTTCGACCGCGATGATGGCGTACCTTCACGATTCCTGCGGCCTTGACTAGTGCTTGCTAAACGCGCGCCGGCCTGTCGGTTATAGTGGCTGTGGTTCCTTATCCTCCTTTTTTTTGGTGTCCCCTAAATATCTCTCCAGACACTTGCGAGCCAGATCTTGACCGCCTAACCCGAAGGCGATGGCTAGCCCCAACATGGAAGCTCCGAAAATGATTGAAAAAGCCGAGATCACGGTTTGCCTCGCCACACCGAGCTCCTCGAGGGTCATGGAGATCGCCAGAATCCAGATAACAAAGCGGATCGACCAACTAAGAATTTTTGGTGAAGGATGTCCCGCGTTAACGGCCGCAAGAAGCGCGGTCCGCGAAAGAAAATTTGCAATTACCGCGCCCAAGAACAAAATCAAGATAGCGACGAACACCTCGGGTAAAAACTGGAACAACCGAGAAATCTGTTCCTGAAGACCAGCGACGCGGAGGACACTGAGCCCAACCAAGATAAAGCCGATCCACGTTACCCAGAAGATGGAGCGGCTCAGCAGCTCCGTCATAGGAGGAAGATGCGCCATTCGCAGGACACGAGAGGCCCCTGCGTCATCGGACACCCGATCAAGTTTCGTAAGGCCCAGAAGTGCTCGCAAGATGTACTTGAGCGCCAAGGCTACAAGAAGCCCGATCACAATAATGATCAGCATCACCAGGAAACGCGGAAGAAATTCAGCAATCATGTGGACTAAATTGCCGTACACCTGTTCTAAGCCTCGCAGGATGGTCTGTCTCATGATTTCACCTCAACCTTTGCCTTCCATCTCTCCATCAAATATGGCTTTTGTAACTCGAACTCGCCGCAGAGCATTTCGCTCGCCGCCTCCATCTCAGCCGGTGATGAATCAGAATGTTCAACAAGAAAAGAATAGGTCATGCCGCGGTACAGGGGTGCTAAAGCCTGTACCAGATGATCCCGGTTAATGACCGCATGATGGTAGGAGGCAGCAAAATCATAGAGCGTCCGCACCCAGAGGTCGGATTTAAATCTGAACTTCCCTTCTTCTAGTGAAACGATGCTCTTGATTTCTGAATGGGTTTCGGGATCCAAAATCGAGCTTAAGATTGGCTCCAATTCCGTCACTCCGCTTCGGAACATCTCGAAGATTCTGTGTCGATCTAGGTCGGTCGGGTCTGATGTGAGTTCATGGGCCGGTCCAAACGTAGGCACGGGTTGCGATTTCCCGCAATCCAACCACCACGATTGCCGGGCTTCCAAACACCAGAACAAAGTTCCCACGGTTTGCCGCAGGACTTCGACGATGTCCGTTGCGAGACCCTTTGTTGCTTGTGATTTTTCACCGAGGAAGGCCTGGCAACAGCGAAAATCAGAAGAAATCGCGGAGATCCCCATCCATGCTTCCGGTCGGGCCTGAATGGCTTCCTCATGCCACACATCCTGATTGAGGCAAAGCGCGGCGAGGCGACCGGAAAATCCCCATTCATCAGAGAACAGTTCGCGGATGCCACAGCCAAAGAGGGCCCGGCTCATTGGATAGAGTAGATTCCTCGCCAGCAGGCCCTGATACCTGTTGCGAGTGTAAAGCGGCGCTACAAAATCAAACTTTTCCCGGTAAATCGGCCGCAGCAGGTTCGCAACCGAATCGGGGGTGAGATTGGATGCGGCAGGTGAAACTACGGCACAGGCCCGTGCCCGCAACAAGTCTGCGGCTGCCAGAATTGTGCGCAGAGCGATACCGGCAGAAGGTGGGCCAGAAATGTTGGCCGTGACTCGGTGGCTTGTGCGGAGTGAGATTATCCCGGGTAAACGCACCTTTTCCGCCAAGTTGCCCTGGCCCTTGGCTTCAACGCCATCCTCGTCCTTGTCCCCGCCGCCCACATTGACGATGACAACTCGTTGCCTCACGAAGTTCCGCTGAAAGCTTTCTTCAATTGCGTCCAGGGCGTGACTGACGGTGTTCGCAGCATTGTGGGAGGACATACCCACAAGAAGGTCCACTTCACCTACGCTCATCAACTGGCGAAGCAAATCATCCGATAAAAGAACATCTTCGGCCAAGACGCTAGGAACCTCACTTTCAACGCGAAATATGCGGGAAGATCCATGAACGTGATGCCACGATCCTCCGCTCAATCAAATCCGGCGAAGCTGAAACCAATAAAACTGATAGGGCCCCAGCGTAAGTAAGTAGGGCGAATTCCCAAACCGCGGAAAGAGGTTTCTCCCAAACATCTCAATCGGTATGTAGCCCTTATATCGTTGCACATCGAGTTCTACAGCCTGCGCGGAACTTGAAAGATTATTCACCACCAGGACTGTTTCCTCACCAAATTGACGCATGTAAGCTAGAACCCGGTGATTCGAGGGGTTGAAAAACTGAATTGTTCCGCGGCTAAATACTTGGAATGCATTGCGCACCTGAAGCAACGACTTCATCCAGCGGAGCAAGGAGTGCCCCGACCTCTTTTGTGAATCTACGTTGACCGCCTGATAGCCATAAACGGCATTGGAAATCACGGGCGCGTACAAGCGCTCCGGATCAGCCAACGAAAACCCGGCGTTCAATGCGCTGTTCCATTGCATCGGAGTTCGGACTCCATTTCGGTCGCCAAGGTAAATGTTATCCCCCATACCGATTTCGTCCCCGTAATAAACAATCGGCGTTCCCGGCATGGACATCAGTAATCCGTTCAGCAGTTCGATCCGCCTTCTGTCGTTGTCCATCATGGGAGCCAGGCGCCGGCGGATGCCTCGATTGATCCGCATCGTCTTGTCGATGGCGTACTCGTCATACATATAGTCGCGTTCGACGTCCGTGACCATTTCCAGCGTGAGCTCATCATGGTTGCGAAGGAAAATGAACCATTGGCAGCTATCGGGTATCTCCGGCGTCTGGTCAAGGATTTCGATGATCGGCTTGCGGTCTTCTAGCTTTACGGCCATGAACATTCTGGGCATGAGGGGAAAGTGAAACGCCGCGTGGAATTCGTCGCCGTCACCAAAATAGGCGCGCACGTCCGCAGGCCATTGATTTGCCTCGGCCAGGAGCATCGCTCCCGGATAGGCCAGGTCCAGACGCTTGCGAAGTTCGCGGATGATCGCGTGCGTTTCGGGTAAGTTTTCGCACAAAGTGCCTTCCCGTTCGACAAGATAGGCAACCGCGTCCAACCGGAAACCGTCCACGCCGAGATTCAGCCAGAACTTCATCACGTCCCATACGGCCTCGAAAACGGCAGGGTTGTCGAAATTCAGATCCGGTTGATGACTGAAAAACCGGTGCCAGTAATAGGACTTCGAAACAGGGTCCCAGGCCCAGTTGGAGGTCTCGGTATCGACAAAAACGATGGGCACACCCTGATAGCGAGTGTCCGTCTCGCTCCATACGTACCAGTCTCGCCTGGGGTTTTCGCGGGAGCTTCGCGCCTCCTTAAACCAGGGGTGTTGATCCGAGGTATGATTCAGGACCATTTCAATGATGATGCGCAATCCCCGACGATGAGCCTCCGCCAGGAAAGTCTTAAAATCCTCCAATGATCCGTAACTCGCATGAACCGAAGTGTAGTCCGCAATGTCGTACCCATCATCCCGCAATGGCGATGGGTAAAAAGGGAGTAGCCAGATAGCGGTAATCCCAAGCTCTTCGAGGTAATCGAGTCGTTGGGTCAGGCCGGCGAAATCCCCGATACCGTCGCCGTTGCTGTCCGAGAAAGTGCGTACATGAAGCTGATAAATAACGGCATCCTTGTACCAGAGATTATCCTTTTGCAGCCTCAACGATCGACTCTCCTTTCGGATTCAGGAAACCACTATCAGTGATCCGTACTCATTGTATTGGGCCGCACCCGGAAGTTATGCGCGGAAAGGGTCAACGGATTCGGCTCGGCGTAGTTTCTGATTCGACTCCAAAGGTATCTCGTATTTTGTAGCAAGTCATGTACTTCGAAGCTAGGGAGTTCGCCCGACGATCCGGCCCGCTCGAGAACGTCGAATCCTGCTCCGAGAGAGATCGCGTGGCACGGGCACAGCGCTTGGGGGTTTTTGGCAGGGTTGCTGGTCCACGCGGCGATTCGTAAGCTCCTGACAGGTTAGACAGGTTAGCGGCACAAGACGCCGTGGCCGTCGTCGAAGGAGCGGCGATGGGCATAGAGCGCCGGAAGATTTCGATCATCCGTTAGAGCAGAGGCTTTGTTACTCTGAGTCGTGATGGCGTCCCTGAAAAACAAGACTTTGCGAGGAGTGCTGTTTGATTGGGACGGCACGTTGATTGATTCTTACGGCGCCGACTCTTCGGCGTACTTGGCGATGTTTCGCGAGGTGGGGATTCCGTGGGGATTGGAGGAATTGGCGCAGCATTATTCGCCGAATTGGTACCGCGTGTATCGGGCCGCGAAGCTGCCGCGCGCGCGGTGGGACGATGCTGACCGAGCGTGGCGCACACAGTATGCCAAGCATTCGCCTCGGCTTATTGCGGGGGCACGGCAGGTGCTTAATCGGCTGGGGCGGGTGCATCACCTGGGTTTGGTTACGAGCGGCGACCGGGAGCGAGTGATGCGGCAGTTGCGGGCTTTCCGGCTCACCCGGGTGTTTGGGGCGCGGGTCTGCAGCGGAGATACTCCGCAGAGGAAACCGCATCCGGCGCCTCTCCGGCTAGCTTTGAAGCAACTTCGTTTGGAGCCATCGGCGTGCGTGTATGTGGGAGATTCGCCGGAGGATTTAGAGATGGCCAAGAGTGCGGGAGTTCGAGCGATAGCGGTGCTGGGGCCGTTTCCAACAGAAAAGAGACTGCGGGCTGCGCGGCCGGATTTTTTGCTGGAATCGATACGGGAACTGCCGGATGTGCTCGAAAGACTGGGCGGTTAACGGGTGATTCATAGCACCGGCTCGAGAGACCGATGCAATGAAGACGGCCTTCGGGATGCCAGTGGCATAGCGGCGAACGAATTTGCCAAGGTGGCCGCGAGGGCCGGGCAAACCCCACCCCTACAGCGCGCCCACCGGCTCAGGAATTGGGTTTTGGCGGAGCTACCGGCAGGGTAGGTGCCGCAGTTGCGACGGGCAGGGGTTTGTAGTCGGTCCACTTGATCACCAGGCGGACTTGGACATTCACATCCTTGAGATTTAGCGTGTCGTCGGAGCGCATGTAGTTGGGAAGCCAATACTTGCCCTCCACATTTTCACGATAGGTTTCAAAAATCGTGAAGGGCATGGTGGCCGAGCGCATGTCGCCCAGATCTGTGATCCACTTTCCGTAGGTCTTTACTACTTCCAGATACGCGGCATCCACCCAAACGATGCCGTCGAAATAAGCGTGGGTGCGCTCGACGCCTTTGGGCTTTACCTGGAAGATGTAGCAGTCGACTTCGTCGACGAGTTCCTTGCCCAAGTACTTGAGATTGTATTTCGCAAGCTGGCCGGTGGTGAGCGGGTAGGCTGGCATGCGCGCCAGGGACTGGAAGTCTTCGGGGCCCATTTCTAGATAGTGCAGGCTGGATTGCGGCCGCTCGACGGTCTTCTCGTAGGTTTTGCCGTCGGCGCCGGGTTTCGCTTCGACGACCAACGAAAGTTGACCCGCCAGCTTGCCGTCGGGACCGAACTCTTCAAGGCGAATGGTTTTTTTGTAGGTGAATCCGGCGCGGGCGACGATGTATTGATCTTCTTTTTGGGAGAACCGCTTGATGATTTCCTCCGGAGGAATGGAGGGGGGAGCCGGCGGGACTGGTTCCGTGCCAACGCGATGGACGTCATGTTCCGGGGGAGGCGCGAGCGGGCCTTGCTGAGCGGCCTGGACAGGGCTGGCTGTACGCGAGAATACAAATGCGCAAAGAACAAGCGCGCAGTGGAATACCGCTCGGAAGCGGCGGCCGCGGGATTGTTGGGCGTGCGGGTTCATGCCAAATAGGATGCGTCCGGAGCGCCGAAGAGCAGCCTCGGCAGCTCTGGCGAACCTGCTTGAGTTTAGCGCACTTCCGCTGGAGCGTCCCGCAGGTTCCAGCGCATTTCGGACCTGCACTCTTCGACAAATCGCCGTTTCAGCAGAATGCCTGAGGTCTCTGCTACAATTCCGAAGCTCGTGGGCGACGAGAAACAAAGCAGGCGATATTTTGTCTCTGGACTCGTGCAGGGAGTGGGGTTCCGCTTTTTTGCGCAGCGCGAGGCGAAGAAACTGCGCGTCGGCGGCTATGCGAGGAACCTGTTTGATGGCCGAGTCGAAGTACTTGCGATCGGCTCGCCAGGGCAGCTGGATGAGATGAAGAGCGCCCTCGAACGCGGGCCGCGATTTTCAAGCGTCTCCGGAGTTCGAGAAGAGCCGGCGCACCCTGACAAGCGATATGAGAAAGGATTTGTGATCGAGCCAGACGCTTGAGAACGACGCTTAAGGAGAATGAGGGCCAAGAGGAGCCGCTCGAATGGATGACCTGAAGACATTGATTCGCGAGGTGCCAGATTATCCCAAGCCGGGGATCCTTTTCTACGATTTGACGACCCTTTTGAAAGACAAAGAAGGATTTCATGCGCTCATCGACCGGCTCTGCGATCACTACAAGGGGCGGACCATTGACTTAGTCGCGGGCATCGAAGCGCGCGGTTTTATTTTTGCGCCGGCGCTCGCGTACCGGCTGGGAGCCGGGTTCGTCCCCGTGCGAAAACCAAAGAAATTGCCTGCCAAAACTGCGAGCATTTCTTATGCGCTCGAATATGGCACGGACACGCTGGAGATTCATGAGGACGCGGTGAAGCCGGGGGAGAGCGTGATTATCTGCGACGATCTGCTGGCAACGGGCGGCACAGCCGCAGCTACCGCGAAACTTGTGGAGAAGCTCGGTGGAAAAGTCGCGGGGGCGGCGTTTGCGGTGGAGCTTACATTTCTGGGCGGCCGTTCGAAACTCACTGGCGTGGATATTTTTTCGCTGATTCAGTACGACAAGTAGTTTTCGATTTTCATCTCGGCTCAGTCGACGCCCCTGCCGCTATTTTGCATGGCGCTGGCGGAGAGCTTCGAATAAGACAACGCCTGCGGCAACGGAGACGTTGAGCGATTTCACAGGGCCGGTGGTAGGCAAGGAAACGACAAAGTCGCAGCGTTTGCTGGTCAGGTCGTGGAGACCTTTGCCTTCCCCGCCGAGGACGATGCCTACCGGAGACGTGTAGTCGGCCTCGGTGTAGCTTTTGTCGGCTCGTTCATCAAGACCGATGAGCCAATAGCCTGCTTCCTTTAGCTCTTCCATTGTTTGTGCCAGATTGGTGACCTTGGCGACCGGCAGATGCGCCAGGGCGCCGGCGGAGGCGCGCGCGACCGCGTCCGTCAGGCCGACTGCGCGGCGCTCGGGAATGATCACGCCATGTGCGCCGGCGGCCAGCGCCGTTCGAATGACGGCGCCGAGATTGTGCGGATCTTCGACGCCATCGAGAAGAACGATGAGTCCCGCCCGGCCGTGATCCGCAGCCTTGTTTGCTGCCGCGAGAATGCTTTCGAGTGTGGCTGGCGCGCGGGCGGCGGCCAGACCGACGACGCCCTGGTGGTCTCTCGAATTGGCGAGACGATCGAGTTGCCCGCGGTCTTCAAAACGAACGGGGATGTCGCGGGCGCGCGCTAGCTGGACGATTTCTTCGACGCGAGTGTCCTGTCGGCCGCGCGCGATCAGAATGCGATCGAAAGGGCGGCCTGCGTCCAGGGCTTCACGGATGGCGTGGATGCCGGTGAGTTTGTCCATCGGGGAGACAGTTTACAGGCGTGCGTTCCGCGTTGAAAGCCGTCCGGAGGAATTCTGCGGGCAGCGATCAGTCGAGCGCCGCGCAGAATTCCAGGATGCGCTCGCGCGCGGGTTTGACGGGGACGACGAAGGAAAGAGCGGCGGCTTCATCGAGAAGCAGGATCACGCGATCGAGATCGCCCCCACCGGCGCGGCCAGCAAGCGCGAGGCGGATCGGATGAAAGAGTTCGCGGCTCCGAAGGCCCACGAGGTCTTTCAATAGGGTGATGACCTCTTTGAATCGCTCCGAGGTAAGCGGAACGCCATCGAGCAGCACTAGCGCGAGCTGCCGCACCACGTCGCGAGCAGCGTAACGAGAGAGGACGGCGTGGCTCTCGACGCTAGCGAGAATGGCGCGCGCGTCATAGTGAAAAACGAGTTGCAGTCGATCGGCGAGAGAGCGGCGGTCCGCAACTTGCGGACCGAGGAGCGCGGCTGCGCGCTCGCACCATGCCAATTGAGCGGGAGAGACGGTAGCAAGGAGCCAGCCTTGTTCGCACAGAATTTCAGCAACATCACGGCCTGTCCAAGCATGGGAGGCGGCTGCCGCGGCGGGATTCGGAATTTCTTCGGATGGCATAACGAGATTCTAGCGCACCTCGGCAGGACGGATTGCGAGCTGCGGTGTGATCACCGTTCGGAGAGCGTGGCGACCACGTAGGCGGCGATAGCCTCACCGCGGCCGACGGCGTCGACGCCTTCGTTGGTCTTAGCTTTGAGATGAATGTGATCGGCGGTGACGCCTAGCGCGCGACCGAGGGCTTCCCGCATTTTCGGGAAGTGTGGTCCTAGCTTGGGCTTTTCGGTAATGACTACCGCGTCGACATGCTCGATCACAAACTTTTTTTCCTCGAGCAATTTTCGCGCATGTTCCAGGAAGAGCAGGCTGTTCGCGCCTTTCCATTTCGAATCCGTGTCGGGAAAATGCGTGCCAATGTCGCCCAGCCCGGCAGCGCCGAGCAGCGCGTCACAGAGAGCGTGCGCCAGAACGTCGCCGTCGGAGTGTCCGACCGATCCTTTGTCGAATGGGAGTTCCATCCCGCCAACGATCAGCTTGCGGCCTTCCGCGAGACGATGCAAATCATAACCAATGCCGCAGCGCACGCTCATGCTTTCTGACGCTCTTGTTCGAGATAGAAGCGCGCGAGACTCATGTCGGAGGGCTTGGTGATCTTGATGTTGCGCTCCGAACCGAGGACGACGTGGACGTCGTGGCCGAGGCGCTCGACTAGGCCGGCTTCGTCGGAGGCGCTGACGCCGTCGGCTTTGGCGCGAGCGAACGCTTCCTTGATAAGCTTGGTCGAAAACGCCTGCGGCGTCTGGGCCAGCACGACGCGTTCGCGCGGAATGGTCCCGATGATGAGCGCGACATCCTCCGGCAGACTGGCGCGCTTCACTTCTTTCACAGTGTCCATCGCGGGGATACCGAGAATCGCGGCCTGGCAGCGGCGAGCCTCTTCAATCACCCTAGCGATCTGCTCGCGGGTGACAAAAGGGCGGACAGCGTCGTGAACGAGGACAATCTCCGCGTCGTTTGAAACTACTTCGAGCGCCAGCGCAACCGAATCCTGGCGCGAATCTCCGCCGCGCACTACCCGGACAGACTGCATGAATCTTTCGCCGCGGATGCGTTCTTCCAGCGAGTCCACCACATCGGCGCGCGTCGCGACAAAGATATCGGTGACGAGCGGGCAAGAAGCTATGCGGCGCACGCTATGAATAACGAGCGGCGTTCCATCCAGCTCGAGAAACTGTTTCGGGGTGTCGGCACCCATGCGTGTGCCTAGGCCTGCGGCTGGGAGAATGGCGGCAATGCGGCTCATTTTAGGCGCGAAGCGGCCGGACACGAAAAACGCTAGGGCCGCAAACTTCAGAGTGTACCTCAAGCCGGCTTGTCAGGCGAATCGCGCAGCGCGGAAAATGCTTCGCGTGCGGGGCTTTTATGAAGAAAGGCCGAGGGCTGCCGTGAAGAGCCTGGTACAAGCTCTGCTCGGACTTTCTGAGCCTAAGCACGTCAGCGGAGGCTAGTCGGCGTCCGGCTCGGAGAAGATCGCACCGCGACCGCGTTCAATTTGCGGCGGCTCCGGCAGACGCGAGCCGTTTTCCGGCCGGCCCGGCACATCGACGCGGCTCCGGCCGATGCTCTCGCCGCGGACTGCCGCAGCGGCGGCCGTTTGCCGGGGCACGGAAGCAGACGGATCCGGCCGATCATCCAGCCGGCCAAAAATCATCTTTCCCGCAGTTGTCTGATGAACAGAGGTGACCTGGATATCGACGCTCTTGTTGATCAGGCGGCGGCCACCGTCGACAACTACCATGGTTCCATCGTCGAGATAAGCGACGCCCTGGTTGGGCTCCTTGCCTTCGCGCAAGATGAGGACGCGCATGGGCTCGCCGGGCAAGACCACGGGCTTTAAGGCGTTGGCGAGCTGATTCACGTTCAAGACCGCGAGGCCTTGCACGGTGGCCACTTTGTTTAGATTGAAATCGTTGGTGACGATCTTGGCGCCCAGGCGGCGTGCGAGCTCAACCAGCTTGTGATCCACATCGTCCGCCTGAGACGGTTCCTGATCGAGAATGCGCAGATCGACCTTCGGCATCTTCTGCATGCGCTGCAAGACTTCGAGGCCTCGCCGGCCGCGCTGGCGTTTCAAGGAATCGGAAGAATCAGCCACAAGCTGCAATTCGTGCAGGACGAATTGCGGCACGGCGAGTACCCCGTCCAGAAAGTGAGCTTCGCAAACGTCGGCGATGCGGCCATCAATCAGAACGCTGGTATCGAGAAGTTTCATGGGCTCGGACGCAGAAGAGTGTCGAGAGATGATGCGAACCGGAGAGCCGACCTTCAACTCGCCACCTCGTTCGGATCCGAGCACCAGCCCCAGATAGGCGAACGCGAAGAGCGCGGCGTATTCGAGAAAGGACTTGGTGGGCTGCGCCTCATTCGTGTGTGAAATGACCAGCGTTACGAGAAGCGCCGCAAACATCCCCAGAACAGTGCCGAGCGCGCCGCCCAGCAATACGCCGGTCTCGGCTCGGCGAAGACGCAGTTCGGCCAGAAGAATCACCACCGCCAAAAGAAAGCCGAGGGCCGCTCGCGGCAGATCACCTAGACCAAAAGGCGCGAGCTTGTAACAGAACGCGGTCGCACAGGCGGTGATGAACAAGCGCACAAGCCAGAACTGCACGCCCATCCCGTGGGCGAAAGTGGCCCTTTTTTGCCTCGATTCGGGGACAGAATTCGATGACAGCGAGGAAACAGAATTCGAAAAACGCTGCACTTCAGGAACGGAACGGCTCATGCGACCTCACAGTATTACGTATCACTGCAAAATCGGTGCCGCATTCCCGCAGGCGCGCGGGGACCACCAACTGCTGCGGGACGGGAACGCCACTTCGCGTCCCCGCGGTCTATATACTCCGCCATCATATGGGAGTCAAGATGATGTTGAAGGATTAATAGTAAGGATTCGGGGGCTCAGTTATTTAGAATAGACGCGCGGAACACGCTGGCTCACCGCGCAGAGGAGGTCGGAGGTGACGGTACCGATACTGCGCGCGATAACATTGGCAGGACGGATGTGCCTGCCGTCGCTGCCGTAGACGGTCACGACATCGCCGATGGCCGTATCCGTCACGTCGGTGACGTCAATCATGGTGACGTCCATGGAAATGATTCCTACGATGGGGGCTAGCGAGCCTCGCACCAGGACGCTCCCGCGATTCCCAAGCGAGCGGTGGATGCCGTCACCATAGCCTGCGGCAAGCACGGCGATGCGTGAAGGGCGCTTGGCTAGGAAGGTTTCGTTGTAGCCGACGCCCGCGCCTTCCGGAATGCTGCGGATATGGATGATGCGTGTGCGCAGGCTCATGACCGGCTTGAGGGGCAGGCGGGCCTCGATTTCCGGGCGCCGCTCGACCGGATCATAGCCCGGATGATAGCCATACAAGATCACGCCAGGACGAACCATGTCGGCCCAAGTCTCCGGACGCGCTGCTATAGCTGCGCTGTTCGCGAGGTGCACGATACCGGGATCAATCCCAAGCGCGCGCAGACGGTCGAGCGCCGCGTAAAAACGCTCCTCTTGCCGCCGCGTCTGCTCTCCTACCCGTGTGTTGGTAAGAACCTCGGAAGACGCAAAGTGGGTGAAGACTCCGCCGAGTTCCAGGTGCTTGCACTTGGCGAGTTGGCTCGCAAAACACTCAACGTCGCCCGGCGTGATGCCCAATCGATTCATGCCGGTGTCCATCTTCAGGTGGAACGAGACCCGTTTGCGGCCCTTGCTGCCGTCTTTGCTGGCAATCATGCGGGCAGCGGCGCGATCGAGTTGCTTTAGTTGGTCGCAGCGATGGATCACTGCCGTCAGATCGTGTTCGAGGAGGCGAGACTCCTCGCCGGGCCAGAAACCTGTGAGTACCAAAACAGGCTTCCGAACGCCGGCCTCGCGAACGGCGATGCCTTCCTCGGTGCAGGTGACGCCAAACCAGTCTGAGCCAGCTTTTTCGAGAGCCTTGGCCACTTGCGGTCCGCCGTGTCCATAGCCATTGCCTTTGACGATGGAAAGAATCTTCCGGGGCGTTTTACGTTGCTCTTCTGGGGGATTCACGAACTTCTGAATAGCCCGGAAATTTTCCGTCAGCGCGCCAAGGAAAATTTCCGCCCAAACCGGACGTCTCACTTCCTTGCGGGGACTCTTCTGTATGCCTGCCATGGACCTTCCGAAAAATTTAGTTTACGCCATCCGGCCGTCGCGAGCGGACCGCCACTTTGGATGCCGCGAGAACGACAACCCCCACATCTACTGCAAGCAAGAGGCCTTCGCCCGCCCCCATCGGGCTAGGTTAAAAGAGGCTAGTAACCATCCAGCGGTCTCTCGACCAAGCTACCCAGGGGGGAGGATTCTTCGAGCTAGGAAAAATTCCGGGCTCGAAAAACCTGGGTGGCAAATCAAGCGGTGCTGAAACTAAAGGAGTTAGCGTCATGAGCTGGAACGATTTTCATGACGTTTCGCGGGCCGCCAACCTCAAAGAGACAGCACTAGAGCGCGAGAATCAGGCGCTCCACTTCTTGCTGGACCCTCAAATCGCGAGCGCTAACGTTCCGCCCGAAATAAGCCCGGAACGCCGGGTGTGGTCGGGCTGCCGCGCTGTGGCTACCATTACCTATCGTCCGGCGCGAATTGCGAGAAGGCATCGGGAGCCGCTTCTTCAAATCGCGTTAGGCGGCTGCGGAAGACGAAGCGAACCTTGTCGGTCGGGCCGTTGCGCTGCTTGGCGATAATCAGTTCGGTTTGTTCGCGCTCGTCGGGCTGGGCATCGTGTTTGAAGAAATGCGGCCGGTAAATGAACATCACCACGTCGGCGTCCTGTTCGATGGCACCGGACTCTCGCAGGTCGGACAGCTGCGGCCCGCGTTCCTCGCGCTCCGGAGCGCGCGTCAGCTGGCTGAGAACCAAGACAGGGATTTTCAGCTCTTTGGCGAGCCCCTTTAAGCTGCGCGAGATGCTGGATACTTCTTCATTGCGGTTGCTGAAGCGGCCGCGCGCGGTGATTAGCTGCAGGTAGTCGACGATCAGCAACGACAAGCCCTTGTCGCGCTTGAGGCGCCGAGCTTTTGCGCCAATTTCCAGGACGCTGATAGATCCTGCGTCATCAATCCAGAGCGGCGAGGAGGAAATGGTTCCGAGCGCTTCGGTCATGCGGCGCCAGTCTTCACGGCTGAGATGTCCGGTGCGGAACTTGTGCGCATCGATTTGCGCAACCGAAGCGACCAGGCGCTGCAAGAGCGATTCCTTGGACATTTCCAAGCTGAAAATGGCGACAGGCTGGCCGGCGCGAATGCCGATGTTTTCGGCAAGATTTAAAGCTAGAGCCGTTTTCCCCTGCGACGGCCGCGCCGCAAGGATCAGGAGTTCCGAGGACTGCAGGCCGGAGGTAAGTTTATCGAGCTCCACGTAGCCGGTCGGCACACCGGTGATGCTCTTCCCTTCGCGGAAGATTTTTTCCAGGCGCTCGAAATTGTCCCGGACGATGTCCTTAATGGGAATCAAACCGGCTTTTATGCGGTCTTCGGCGAGCGAGAAGATAGAGGATTCGGCATTGTCGAGGATGGTGTCGGCGCCATCCTCACCTTCAAACGCGCGCTGCTGGATGTTGTGTGTGGCGTGGATGAGATTTCTGAGCAACGCTTTTTCTTTGACGATGCGCGCGTAGTGCTCGATGTTGGAGACTTTGGGCATGCCGTCGGCAAGAGAAGCGAGGTACGGCGCACCTCCGGCGGCTTCCAAATCTCCTCGACGGTGCAGCTCTTCGGTCAAGGTGATGAGGTCGATAGCCTGCTGAGCCTCGCCGAGCGAAATCATCTGCGTAAAGACGCGGCGGTGCTGATCGAGAAAGAAGTCGTCGGGACGCAGATTCTCGATGGCTGCATTTAGGGCATTGTTGTCGAGCAAGATGGCGCCGAGGACGGAGCGTTCGGCATCCAGATTGTTCGGTAAGGGCTTTTCTAATGTCGTATCAACGGGCATGGGCAATCTCTACTATTCGCCTTTTCTTCGCTTTTGTACCATTTTATCCGCGCGAGGGCAAGTACGGAGTTTTGGACCGCAAAATTTACTACTTCGTCCCGCAAATTAAATTCAAATTACATTCCGGCTGGAGCAGCATTGTGCGCGGTGAAGTGCGATGCGTCAACGGGGAAGGCTGTGCATCGTTTCGGAAATCGCGCAAAACTTTTCTACGCCCGAACGGTGTGCGCCGAAAAGAAGAAGGCACGGCCCTGGCGTGCCCCTGCGACTGAAATTTCAAATCAGTCAGCGACTTGGAATTATTCCTCTTTCGCGACGTGCACGATGACTTGGGCGGTGACGTCACGGAACACTTTGATGGTGACCGGATATTCGCCGAGGGCTTTGATGGGTTCGGCGATCTGCACCTGGCGCTTGTCGATTTTGAAATTTTGCGCGGCAAGGGCTTCGGCGATGTCGGCAGTGGTGACGGAGCCGAACATCTGATCGTTCTCGCCGGTCTTGCGGGTAAATCTCAGCGACACACCGTTGAGCAGAGCGGCTTGTTTCTGCCCGGCGTCCAGTTCGGTGGCCGTCTTTTTCGCCAGCGACGTGCGGATGCGCTCGATAGCCTTTAAATTGCCGGCGCTGGCTTCAATGGCGAGCTTGCGTGGCAAGAGGAAATTGCGGGCGTAGCCGGGCTTCACGGTGACGACATCGCCGCGATGCCCGAGCTTTTCGATATCTTCCTGAAGAATGATTTGCATGTAGTCTCTCTAAGCTCCTGTTTCAAATGACCCGAGCAGGCGTTAAGCCTTCGGGGCTTCGGGTGCAGCGGCGGGTGTAACTGCCGGGGCCGCCGGGGTGGCTGGCGCCGCATGAGCCGCTTGCGGGGCGACCGGGCGCGGTGCTTGGGTCCCTGCGGCGCTGCCTGCAAATGGCAGCAGGGCGATGTTGCGCGCACGCTTGATGGCCACGCCCAGCCAGCGTTGGTGCCGGGAGCAAACTCCGGTCATGCGCCGCGGAAGAATCTTGCCGCGCTCCTGGACGAACTGCGAGAGGATGTCTGCGCGCTTATAGTCGATAAAGTCCATCTTCTCAACGCAGAACTTGCAGACCTTCTTCTTGCGGAAATATTGGCGTTTGCCGCGCGGACGGCCGCCGGGCCCGCCCGGACCACCGCCGCCCGGTCCGCCTTCGCGGCGCGGACCACCATGCCCGCCTCCGGGCCCACCATGGCCGCCCGAACCGCCTTCGCGGCGCGGCGGTCCACTGTGAGACTGTGCTTGTTTGGGTTCCTCTGCCATACCATCCTGCCTTTCTCTCTTCTGGAAGAATTCAATTTTAGCTTGCTGGCGCTGATTGTTCAGGAGCCGGAGCGGGAGCCGGAGCCGGGACCGAAGCGGGCGCACTACGGCGTGGACGCCGCGCGGCACGCTGTTCGCGCTTTCCGCCGAGCTTCTTTTGGCGCTTCAAATCTTCGTCAAGGCGCACGGTCAAATACTTGATGACCACGTCCTGAACGCGCAGACGCCGCTCGAGTTCGGCGATCAGCTCGGCATGATTCGTGCGAATCTGCTGATAGACATAGATGCCCTCGCGATGCTTGGCCACGCGATAGGCGAGCTTGCGCGTGCCCCAGTGCTCGGTCTTCTCGATCTTGCCGCCCTTTTCCGCGCAGGTGTGCTCAATGCCGGAAATCACTTTCTTGATTTCGTCTTCCGGCGTTGCCGGACGCGCGATGAAAATCAGATCGTACAAACGCTCTTCCATGATGACCTCTTTCCTCTTTCGGCCGATGGCATCGGCGGCAGTTCCAAAACCTATTTGAGGTGCGGGCCCCTAAAACAGTTCACTCGTTCTGCGGCTCTTCCGCTTCCGGCGGTTTTCGCCGGTTGAAAATGTTCATCGCCGGTTCGATGCCCTTCTCGAGAATCATTTCCACGGCGTCACCGGCTTTGCCAATCATCTCCGCCGCCACTTCGAGTGCCGCCTTTTTCATCGGCCGCAGCACGAATTCTTTGCGGCTGCTCAGTGGATGATCCGGCCCGCATCCCAACCGGATTCGCGAGAATTCCTGTGTTCCCGCAGCGGCGATTACTGAATTCGCGCCGTTGTGGCTCCCAGCGCTGCCTTTGCGGTCGATGCGAATCGTTCCGAAGGGCAGTTGCACTTCATCCCACAGAACCAGCAGATCGCCTGGGCCCAGCTCGTACTTTTCCAGCAGCTCTCGCACCGAGATGCCGCTGAGATTCATGTACGTTTGCGGCTTTGCCAGAAGCACATCCTCCCCAGCGAGCTTTCCCCGACCAACAAGCGCCTTCGCTTCCGGCCGTTCGACGCGAATCGAACCGCGATTCGCCAGTTCGTCCACCGCCAGAAATCCGAGGTTATGCGGCGTCCATTGGTACTCCGGATCAGGATTCCCAAGTCCGACGATGAGCCGCATAGCCCTCTGTCCAGCAGCTGGCTTGCCGCCAGCCGCCGTGCTTCGCAACTTGCCGCACTACTTTTTCTTTTCGCCCTTTTCGGCTTTTTCCGGTTTGGCTTCGGCCTCGGCGCCTTCTTCGCCCTCAACTTCCTTCTTGCCCTTCTTGATGACTTCGGGCTCGGCGGGCGTGGCAGCATCCGCGGCAACTGCTTCGACCGGTTTCTCTTCTTCGACCTTGAGAGCGACGACGTGAGCCAGGACGCGTTCCGGATCGGTGATTAGCTTCATCTTCGTGGTGTCCAAGGCCAACTCTCGGGCGCGGAGCTGGCTGCCCAGCATCAAGCCGGTGACGTCGATCTTGAATTCCGTGGGGATCTCGGCTGGCAAGCACTCGATTTCGACTTCGCGCGTCACGACTTCGAATACGCCACCCTGCTGCTTCACGCCGGCGGCTTCGCCGAACGTGTGCACCGGCACCTTCACGCGCATGCGAACATCCATGGCTACGCGCAGGAGGTCAACGTGCAGCAGGTTTCCGCTCACGGGATCCACCTGCCAATCCTTCAAGATGGCGGGCTCGTGTTTGCCGGCTAGGTCGACCTGGAAAAGCGTGTTGTGGCCGCTCTCGGAGCGCAGGATGGCTCCTATCTGCTTGCTGTTCAATGCCAGCGCGATGGCATCGCCTTTGCCGCCATAGAGCACGGCTGGAACCTTGCCTGTTTGACGCAGGCGGCGAGCCTCGTTCTTGCCCCGGTCGGAACGGGGCGCTCCTTCTACTATGATTTGCGTCTGAGCCATACTTTCATTCCTTCCCTCGAATCTTGTGGAACAAAGAATCTAACTTGGCTGCTTCTTTCTTGTTCCGAACAACACCACCAAAGCGACTTCCCATAAAAAACAAGGCGACAGACAGAAATGTCTGTCTCACTCTAAGTCTAAATAAATAGCTCGCTGATCGAAGTTTCTTCGTGAATCGAACGAATGCCGCGGGCCAGCAGGTCCGCGACGCTCAAAATTTTGATTTTCCCCATGCCTTTTGCGGCATCGCCCAGCGGGACGGAATCCGTCGCAACCACCTCTTTGATTTGGGAGTTCGCGATGCGCTCGATCGCCGGGCCGGAAAGTACGGCATGCGTGCAAGCGGCATACACTTGCGTAGCGCCTTCTCGAATGAGCGCCTCGGCAGTTTTCACGAGCGTGCCTGCAGTGTCGATAATGTCGTCGACGATGAGGGTGCTTCGGCCGCGGACGTCGCCGATCAGGTTCATGACTTCGCTGACGTCTACATCAACGCGGCGTTTGTCCACGATGGCCAACGGGGCGTCCAGCTTTTTTGCAAAAAAACGGGCCCGTTCCACGCCGCCGGCATCCGGCGAAACCACCGTCAGATTCGGTAGGTTTAGATGCCGAAAGTGTTCCACGAGAACAGGAGATCCGTACAAGTGATCGACCGGAACGTCAAAGTAGCCCTGAATCTGTGGGGCGTGCAGGTCGAGCGTCAGTGCGCGGCTTGCGCCGGCTGTTTCTAGAAGGTCGGCGACCAGCTTTGCTGATATCGGGACGCGCGGCTTATCTTTGCGGTCTTGTCTGGCGTAGCAGTAGTACGGCAGTACGGCGGTGATACGCCAGGCGGATGCACGTTTGAAGGCATCAATCATCAGGAGCAGCTCGAACAAGTGGTTGTCCACCGGATAGCAGCACGGCTGAACCACGAAGACGTCGGCGCCGCGCACGTTTTCGAGGATTTGAAAATAAATCTCGCCATCGCTGAAGCGTCCCAGGCTGGCCTTACCCAGCGGTACCTCCAGATGCGCGCAGATGCTCTCTGCCAGAGGCAGATTCGCGGTCCCCGAGAAGATTTTAAACCGGTCGTCGTTCACGACACTCGCGCTCCAACCGCTCAGCTCTTGGGGCGGCCCACTTCTCGGCCCATAGTCGCTTCGAACTATCGGACTACTAGGTTCTCAGGAGGCGCTGCGGATCAACCGAGGAAAAACGGAGGACACAAATCCACGTCAACCAGTGCCCTGCATTTTACGAACGTACCTGTCACGCGAGAGTGTCTCGCAAACAAAGGTCTGATCGTCCGGAAACCCAACAGCGGCTCGGCGCGCCATCGCTGGGCTCGGGAAAACTCCAAACACCGCCGAACCGCTACCCGCCAGCGAGGCTTCTTGAGCTCCTCGTTGGAGCAAGGCCCGCTTGATCGTATCAAGACGGGGGTGACGCCGGAAAACGGGCCGCTCGAAGTCATTCGAAAGACCGCTTCCCTGCGTGCTCCAGCATAGAGCACAGAACCTCCAAAGTTTATGGTTTGCGGCCCGTTTTGTCAATGTCAGCGGTCGAGCCCCGAGCCAACGATAAGCGTCCGGAGTGGGAACGTGAATGTCGCGCGGCGAGACGATGAGTACGGAGAGGTTCGGGATGTCAGGAAGAGGATAGATTTCGTCGCCGCGGCTGATGCCCAGCGCGCGGCCTCCAAGCAGGAAAAACGGCACATCGGCGCCCAGCGAGGAGGCCATTTCGAGAAGGCGCGGCATAGGCAGCTTCTCGCCAGTCAAACGCAGATAGCCGAGCAGCGCGGCTGCGGCATCACTCGAACCGCCTCCCAATCCGCGGCCGGCCGGAATGGTTTTCTGCAGTTCGATGGCGACCCCTCGGCGAATCTTGCACTCGCGACGGAGGGCCTCTACGGCGCGGTAGACGAGATTTCGCTCGAAAGGTTCCTCGGAGAGAGTGGCATTGCCTAGAATCGACAGCGAAATCCCGGACCGGCTTGAAGCGCGCAGCCGGAGGTCGTCGCGCAGCGAAACAGTTTGGAAAATAGTCCGGAGTTCGTGGTAGCCGTCGGGGCGTTTACCAAGGATATCGAGGCGCAGGTTGATTTTCGCAAACGCGGGGATGCGGACTTCGCGCATGCGGCTTATTGTGGTTTCGCATCTTGCGGCGACGATTTTTGCGCCACGCGGTGCCGTACCTGGGAAAGCTTCCGTTCGATCTCCGCTATTTTGTCGTTCTCCATGTCGGCCGGTAAGGAGTGGTGCCATTCCGTCAGCGACTTCTCCCATTCTATGGCTGCGAGGTCGCTGCGCCCGGACTTGGCGTACACGTCGGCCAGGTGCGAGCGAATGGTGGCATCGTGGCTTTCGCGTAGCACGGCCTTGCGCAACGTCGCTTCCGCTTCCGTAAGTTTGTTTTCGCGGAAATAAATCCAGCCGAGGCTGTCGAGATACGCACCGCTGTGCGGTTCTTCCTTTAGAGCGCGCTGCACCAGCCCTTCGGCTTCATCGAGCCGAATGCCTAGATCGCCCAGCATGTAGCCGTAATAGTTAAGTACCGGGGCGTTTCGAGGATTTACGTCCAACGCCTTCTTGAATTCCGTTTCGGCGCGGTCGTAAAACTTCTGCCGTTCGTAGATCGCTCCCAGCAGAAACCACACCATTTCGTTTTCGCGCGGCTCGCCGGGGATTGCTTCGGCAGTCTCGGCGGCTTCTTCGGCTTCTTTGTAGCGGCGTCCGCGTTCATAGACTTGCGCGATGTTGAGATAGATATCGCGGTCCGCATCGCTCCTGGTGAGCTGCGAACGAAGAACCTTCACGGCTTCGTCGGTTTGGCCGTTTTCTCCCAGCAGCAGCGCGTTGGAGGTGCGCAGGCCGGAGTCCGTGGGATATTTCGCCACCGCGTCCTTGCCCGCCTGGAGGGCCTTCGGCAAGTCCTTGGCCGCGCGGTAGGTGTCCATAATCAACATGCGCGAACGGCGATCCTCTTCTTCGCCGAGGCGGCCCAGCTCTTCGAAGGTGTAAATCGCGGCCTGAAAGTTCTGCATGTCGCGATAAAGCTGGCCCAATTGCTGGTACAAGATCGCCAGCGAACGCCGCCGCGACGGCAGCACCGTCGACTGCGACTTCAGTCCGGTGACGGCATCCGAGAGCACGCGAACGGCATCTTCATAGCGGCCCTGGGCTTCGTATAGCATGGCCTCGTTGTACATGACCTCGAGGCTGCCGGGTGCGTACTGCCGGGCTTTCAGGAGACTTTCTTCCGCGTGATCAAGCTGGTGCAGTTCCCTGTAGATCTGTGCCAAGCGCAGATAGACGTCGGAATCGTCGGGCATCAAATCGGCTAGCTTTTGATAGACGGCGAGCGCGTCGGAGTATTTTTCTTCGGCGAGCAGGGTCTGGCCCAATCCGCGCGTGTGGCTTAGCTCGGAAGGATCCAGCTCCGCGGCTTTGCGGTAAGCGGCTTCCGCTTTCGCGAGGTCGTGCGTCTGCGTGTAGGCATCGCCGAGAAGATCGAGCAACGCCGGAGAAGGCGCACGACTGGTGATGCTTTCGAGTAGCAAAACGGCATCCGCAGACTTGCCTTCGTCGAGGAGAAGCTGGGTGAGTTGCTCGACGGCGGCTTCGTTCTCAGGATCTTGTTTTAGAAGGCCGCGGAGAACTTCTTCGGCCTTATCGTGCTCATTGCGCAGGCGGTACAGGCGGGCCAGCCATAGCGCCGATTCTGAGTCCGTGGGATCGAGTCGGTAGACTTCCTTGTATTGCTCGATGGCGCGCGCTGCCATCTCCGACTGAGCTGTCGAGGTGAGATCGCCCAGGCTACGGAGATAGATGCGCCCGAGAAGACGGCGCGTCGGCAGGTCGTTGGGATCCCGTTTGAGCAGATCCTGCGCTTCCGTTACGGCTTCGTGGACCCGCTGGGCCTTCCAGTACATCTCGGCGAGGCGTTCACCGATGACCGGGGACCTGGGATCGAGCGCATAGGCCTTTTTGTAGGCGTCGATGGCCTGCGTAGCGAATTCCGGCTGATTGGTCGTCTCATACTGCTGCTCGAAGAGATGCCCCATGGCGTAATCGTAGTAAGCCTCAGCGCGCGGAGAAGGAGGCAGTGGCGCTTCCGCAGGCGGTGCGTCGGCCCTCAATTGGGTCTGGGCATTCTTCTGGACTTGGGCGTCCACAGGAGTTTGGGCGCCGCCGAGGGCGCCGAAGAGGCCGGTCAGGAGTCCGGCGAGACTGATTCTGAGTAGATTCATAGAAGCCCCGGAAACAAAAAGTATCCCATGCAGATGGAACGCGGTCAAAAGCCAAAAAACAAGGCGTTTCCAAGGCCCAAAGGCACCCTTCATTAAGATGCAAGAAAGTTCAAAAGAGTTGAAATGGAATCTTTGGAGACGCTCGATTTATTTGACGGAACCAGCTTTTCCAATTGGTTACCGCCGAAACCAGGTTGGCGGCGTTTTAGTGCAGGAAATGCCGGATGCCGGTGAAAACCATGGCCATTCCCAGGCGATCGGCGGCGGCAATCACGTCGCTATCGCGAACCGAGCCGCCCGGCTGAATGACGGCAACGGCACCGGCTTTGGCGGCTTCTTCGACGCCGTCGGGGAACGGGAAAAAGGCGTCTGACGCGACTACGCTTCCAGCGAGCGAAACGCGCGCCTTCATCACCGCGATCTTTACGGAATCGACGCGGCTCATCTGGCCCGCGCCGACGCCAAGTGTCGCGCCGTCCTTTGCAAAAACAATCGCGTTGGATTTGACGTGCTTCGACACTTTCCAAGCAAAGCGCATGGTTTCGATCTCTCGGGCCGTGGGCGCGCGCTTGGTCACGATTCTTAGCTGATCTTCGATGATTTCGCCGAGATCAGGTTGCTGTGCCAGGATTCCGCCGAGGATGCGCTTGAGCTGCAATTCGCCGAGAGGTTCGAGGCCGTCGGGCGGGAGCTCCAGTAAACGCAGATTCTTTTTTGCCGCGAAAATTGCTTTGGTTTTTTCGTCGAATCCGGGCGCGGCGATGCATTCGACGAAAAGCTTTGCCACCTCTTCGGCGGTTCGGGCGTCGACGACGCGATTGAACGCCAGCACGCCTCCGAAGGCCGAAACCGGGTCGGTCGCGAGAGCTTTCCGGTAAGCATCCAGGAGGGTTTCGCTCTCGGCCGTTCCGCAAGGGGTGTTGTGCTTGACAATGACCGCAGCGGGCTGGCTGAATTCCGCCGCCAGACTTCGCGCCGCTTCCAGATCCACGTAATTATTGTAGGAAAGCTCCTTGCCCTGAAGCTGTTGCGCCGCGGCCAGCCCGGTCGGCGCGCTTCCTGACGGAATGTAAAGCGCCGCGGCTTGGTGAGGGTTTTCTCCATAGCGCAGAGATTGTTGCTTTTCGAGCGCGATGTGCACCCGTTCAGGCAGTACGGGCTTCTCACCCAAAGCCAAGTGAGTTGCCGAGGGCGACAGCCGCTCCAGTTCCGTGGCGATAAGACCGTCGTACCGCGAGGTAGTGGCAAACACTTTTCGCGCCAGCTCGAACCGCATCGCGAGCGAAGTCTCGCGC
>Ga0209380_10000318_pt1 | contig 33655 bp, 28 predicted proteins | sample HubBroMetageWFT6_FD_188347 | JGI IMG/M metagenome (GOLD analysis project Ga0209380, IMG submission 188347) | Warmed and freeze-thawed soil microbial communities from the Hubbard Brook experimental Forest, New Hampshire - Hubbard Brook CCASE Soil... | ecosystem: Environmental > Terrestrial >... | reverse complement strand
TGAACCTCCAACACACGGCCGGTGGCCTCCGCTGCGCGCTGCAACGCCTCAGGCGTGCACCGCCGAACGAGCCACACGGACCGGCCGATTGAGCTCGAAGACGTCCGCCATCTCCGCTTCCGGAAGCGGCCGGTAGAGGAAATACCCCTGGACTGCGTCACAGTGCTCAGCCCGAAGAAATTTCAGCTGATCTGCAGTTTCCACCCCCTCTGCCACCACCTTGAGTTTCAAACTATGTGCCATAGCAATGATGGCGCGAGTAATTTTCTTGTCACCGGAGTCGGCCGGAATATCGCGAATGAACGAGCGATCTATCTTGAGGGTATCGATTGGGAAGCGCTTGAGGTAAGCGAGCGATGAATAGCCTGTCCCGAAGTCATCGATCGCGATCTGCACGCCGATCGATCTCAACTTCTCGAGCACGGCCACGGCGGATTCCCCGTGTGACATGACTATACTTTCGGTAATTTCCAACTCCAGACTTGACGGATCGAGTCCACTGGCGTGGATGATCCCGGTCAACTTCGTAAGGAGCAACGGATCCGCAAACTGGCGCACCGAGAGGTTGACAGCGACACTGAGCTTTGTAAGTCCCTGATCCTGCCACGCCTTGTTTTGCGCGCACGCGGTGGCAAGCACCCATTCGCCGATCGGTACGATCAGACCTGTCTCTTCGGCAAGAGGAATGACATCGATCATCGGTACAAGCCCACGGACCGGATGCATCCAGCGCAAGAGCGCCTCGGTCCCGGTGATCAGACCGGTCATGGTTTCTACTTTGGCCTGATAATGGAGCAGGAATTCGCCCCGTTCCAAGGCATGACTCAGGTCCGACTCCAGCTCCAGTCGTTCCACCGTATGCACGTTCATCGAAGGCGAGTAATACAGGTAATTATTTCGCCCCGCCGCCTTGGCACGGTACATGGCCAAATCCGCCGCCTTGAGCAGTGCTTGCGAATCGTTACCGTCGGAAGGGAAGACGCTGATCCCAACGCTCAGTGTGACGTGACAGTCCTTTCGCCCAAGCACGTACGGTGCGCTCAGCGCTTCGACGAGTCGCTGGGAAAACGCGGAGATATCCATCAGGTTTTCGTGGTTTTCGGTCAGCACGGCGAACTTGTCACCCCCCACCCGCGCGACCGTATCGCTTTTCCGTGACTGGGTCCGCAGGCGGTCGGCAACCTGGCGCAACAAAACATCGCCGACCTCGTGTCCCAACGAGTCGTTGATTACCTTGAAGCGGTTTAGGTCCATAAACAGGATCGCCAGTCGCGACCCTGCGCGACGGTGCCGTGGCAGGGCTTGGTCCAGGCACTGGCTCAACATCACCCGATTGGGCAGGGCGGTAAGATCGTCATGAAAGGCGATGTGCTTGAGCCAGTCGTCCGCGCGCTTCCGTTGTCGAAGTATCTGCAGTGATAACAGGATTCCGAGTATCAGAAGCCCAGGAGTTGCGCCAAGCATGATTCCCTGGAGCAATCGGTAGGTCGTGCGGGACGCCTCGCCCAAGGCGTCGACAAATTGGTTTTCAATAGGGGTGAGATTTTCGTTGATAACGAAGATCTCGGCCAAAATGGATTCGACCCTCGCGGCGCTCGGTGCAGGAGACTCGATCTCACGTTGTAGTAGCGTTCCGGCGTCCTCAAGCTGAACGATGTAGTGGTCGCCCGCGTCCCAGGCTCGAACCGCCCGCTGCATAAAACTGACCCAGCCAAATCTCCGGTACAGGTTGAACATCCCATCGACGTCGTCGGGATGATTTCCGCCCTGGACAAATCCTTGCCGGACCTTTTTGAAATCCGGATTCGGCTTGTCCATCTCGACTCGAGCTTCGTGATCTCCCAGGGGGACAGCGATGTCCGCGCGAAATTGGCGCAGCTCTTCCGGAGCATGGTTGACGGCGTACTTCTGCAGATGAAAGACGGCGTCCTTCTGAGCTTTCGACCACAAACTCTCCCCGCCGACATACGCACGCACCGACGATAGCAGCCCGAAGCTGACGTTTGCGAGCATCAAGAGCCCGACCACGATCGCAGCAAACATCCAGATGATCGCAAAGGGTGAGCGTGTCTCTGGCGCTGCTTGTGAAGACGGTGTTGCCGTCAATTTTGAGGACTGCTCGTTCACGGTGTTTGTCGGGCTCTCGGGGCCGACTCGAGACTGGATCGACTTTGTTCAAATCGCCGCCCTAGCGTCGGTGGCTGCTTGAGCGTCGATGCATCGGTCGCGACCGATAACGGCATCCCCCAACCTTACCGCCGTACGGCACACGAACGATTGCAGTTGATTTTATCCAATCGCGTTAATTCATGATGTGAGCTAAGGCGCCAAAATCGCGCACGCTGCGACGATTCAGGCCAGACCTTGCCGTGCTGGCGACGTGGGGCTTACGGACGAGCATTCTGCCGGCGGCCACGACGAGGTATTGGCCGGCTGCTGCCTAATCGGCCTGTGGTGCCGGTCTTTACCCTCGACGGCACCTGGAGAGGGCGAGGCCTACTGTGGCCCATCGGGTCAAATGCAGCGAAACGGACCGGTATTGCGTTACTCGCTGAAGCGATCAATGGCGCCGGCTTGCCATCGGGCGACGCTTTGGCTTCTGTTCGCATATCGCAGTGGCACTCTCCAAAATCAGCTCCTTCTAATCCAGAGCCGGTGGCGATCCCGTTAAAGCCACCGAACCCAACGGTGACACTGAATGCGCAATTCGCTTGCCGTCACGAGTATCGCACTCATCGCATTGCACGGACCCGTCAATGCAGAGCCGCTTCGTGCCTGTGAACAGGTATCGGTTTTGGTCGTTGGGGCAGCCCGTCCGCTGCTCGCAAACCTGGCTGAGTCCCGGCCCGATACCCCACCATTCGTTGCACAGTTCCGCGCCTGCCTGAGTTCCCACAGTATCTGCAGTGTTGTGTACAACAGTCGATTTGGGAAAGAAGCGCTGGTAATGGGAGAGGTTACGGCTGATCTACCCGCGCAGTATCTGTCTGAGCAAAGCAAGTCCTCCGTAATTCTCTTGGTGCGTTCGATACCGCGTGTTCGGAATGACTCGAATCAATATTGCCTGGTTTCCGAAAAGCTCGCTGGAGCTGCTTCTGTGCAGCAATGGGATGTGTACGGCTGGGTAATCGCACCGAACACCCGCCAAGCGTTGCCATTGCAAAGGCAGGTTCTGGGTGACAAAGCTGTGTCTGACCCCGGATCGCTGCGCGCTTTGGCAGCCGCACTTTGGTTTTTCGCGGAGCGGATGTCAGGACAACCACCTCCGTAGAGCCGTGATCGGTCAGCTCGAGGTCTCGGACCTACACTCTGCCGTCACGGGGTCCGAGGAAATACCAAAGAATCAGACCCAGCAGCGGCAGGAGCACCACCACTAGTATCCAAAGCAATTTCCTTTCGTTGGAAGCGGAGCTTTGAACGATATTGATTACCGCCCAGATGTCGCCAGCCAGTACTAGCAGACCCCACAGACCATTGTATCCAACGTACATGTTTCTTGGCCCTCCCCTGCTACGACATCGCGACCACTTCGGCGTTGCGCCTAGGCACCCTGACGGATTGCGTGCCCCAGCTTAGCTTCCCGCGCTTTTCGGAGTGTATTCGTGTTCACTCCGAGCGCTCCAGCGATACAGGTCTTCATCCCCACAATGGGGGCATTTGAGCGCCGTTAATTGATCGGCGAATTCGGGCACGGCCGCTTTGCTTCCCGCTGGTGGAATTGCAACGGCAATCAGGGCTCCGCATGACCGGTTTTTACACAACCACCCCACGTACCGATTCCCTGGAACCATCTGCGGCTTCGATGTGAGGTCGACATGGCGCACGGCAACTGAGGTCACCGGCTTACGTGAGGGCGTACCCCGGCTCTTGCTCGGACGTTTGATCGCCATTGATCTCTCTCCGGTTGAGACTTCGGCGAGCCTACCGCTCCTGCGACAACTCTACTCCCAATCAACCGAAGAGCGCACAACAGGAGCTCCCGCTACCACTTCCCGAGCGCTTCGCGGCCGTTGTCAGCTGCCCCTACCCGCCGGTTAGGGCGAGAAGCGCCTCCTTGACCTTCGCCACAGCGACGTTGCCCACCGTCTCGAGCTCGAGATGCGGCAGGTTGGGCAGCTCGTTGGCCACGACCACCGCATCGACGATCGCGGGACCGTCGATGGCGAAGGCCTCATCGATTGCGGCGGTAAGTTCCTCTGGCTTTCGAGCTGTAAATCCGTGACCGCCGCAGGCACGGGCCAAAGCTGCAAAGTCGGGGTTGGGAAATTCGATTCCGGCTCGATAGGCGGGCAGGCCGACGCTCTCGGCTTCGAGCGTAATCAATCCGAAACCGGAATTATTGTAGATCACCGCCTTGACCGGCAACTTGTGATGCACGGCGGTCAGAAACTCGCACATCAGCATGTTGAATCCACCGTCGCCACACAGCGCAATAACCTGGCGCGTGCGATCGAGCGCCTGAACCCCGTTAGCCTGACCCAGCGCTGTTCCCACGGCGGCGTTGTTGAAGGAGCCGATGATGCGTTGCGACCCGCGTTGCCGGATCCAGTTAGCTGACCAGAGCGTGTTAAGCCCGGTGTCGAAGATGAACACCGCCTCGGGCTTGGCACGATCGCTAACGGCACGGGCTACCGCCTGCGGATGAATGTGGCCGCTGCTTCGGGCAAGATCCGCCTGCTTGTCCAACTTCTCGTCCCATCTGCGTCGCTCTTCGGTAACGTTGTCCCAGAAGCGCGTGTCCTGTTTGGACGCGACCTGATCGAGCAACAGCTTCAAGGTCGGTCGAGCGGAACCTGCGACTCCGAGCACGGTCGGCGCGCGCCGACCGAGCACTTGTGGCCGTTCGTCGATCTGCACCACTGTCCCCGCGCGCGGCAGGAATTCCGAGTACGGATAGTCCGTCCCGACCATCAACAGCAAATCGCATTGCATGACAGCGCGGTATACGGCCTTCGTGCCGATCATACCGATGCCGCCCATCCATCGCGGATCATCGTACGGCATGATGTCCTTGCCTTTGACCGAGTGGATCAGCGGTGCTTTGAGTCGGTCCGACAGGGCACGCAACAGATCAGCAGCTCCGTGGCAACCGCCCCCGCACATGATGAGCACCCGCTCCGCCTTATCGACCCGGTGGGCGATTTCTGCGACCTCCTCACTGCTCGCGACAAACTCCTGGCGCGGTCTTAGTGTCGCCACACTCTTCACCGCAGCATTCGCTTTTGCCGCAAACACGTCCTGCGGCAGCGTCAGATGAGCAACGCCCCGTCCGGCATAGGCCGCCGCAATCGCCTGGTGAATAACGCCCGGCGCCTGCTCGGGCGAATTGACAGTCTGCGTATAGAGAGCGACGTCACGGAAGAGAAGATCGGGTCGGGTCGTCTGGATGTAGTCGATTCCCTGTAACTTGCGCGGCATGTCACCGGAGAGAGCCAGCACGGGAGCATGATCGCGGCTGGCTTCGTAAAGACCGGCAACCAGATGAGTGCTCCCAGGACCGGTGGTGCCTGCACACACCCCGAGGCGACCGGTGAGCTTGGCCTGGCCGGCGGCGGCCAGTGCCGCTCCCTCTTCATGGCGGACGCCGATCCATTCGATTTGGCTGCGTCGAACCGCGTCCGCCAGGGGATTGAGCGAGTCACCGATCAGTCCGAATATGTGCTTGACCCCTACCTGCTCAAGAACGCCAACCAACATTTCAGCAACCGTTTGCATTTGCCACTCCTGACCGTTGCGCTCTACAGAACACAGCCGATGTGCAAAGTGTTGGATTCCCGGCTAAGCATCCGAGCGCCCCGCCGGACGTTGCGCGTCTCGCCGAATGCTAGGTTGCCAACAATATCACTGGGTAGAGCGCCCAGGAATGAAGCGGTGTGCCACATGCGTCCACGCGAGCACGGCACAGTGCTTCAGCGTCAGCGTAACGAGTGCACAGCAGGCCTCGACCAGAAACGCCTGGTAGCGCGGGTCGGCCCCGATGTTTTTAAGGGTGGATCGATGCCTCTAGGGCAGATTTAAGCGTGTAGAGTCTCTTCGCGAATCGGCAAATTCCAGATCGTGATTCAGATTGGCGGGATTTCGCACGGTGGTCTGACGCTGCTGCTGCTCGGTGAGCGCCTGATAGATCTTCAGTACTTTCTGGACGTATTCAAGCGTTTCGACGAAAGGCGGAATCTGCCCCGAATTTCGCTCCACGGCGTCTTCGCCAGCATTGAAGGCGGCGAGCGCGAGACGCACGTTGTGGCGAAACCGGTTGATTAGAAAACCAAGGTAGAGTGCGCCGCCCCGCACGTTCTGCCGCGGATCGGAGCGATTGGACACGCCAAACCGCGCCGCCGTCGCAGGCATAAGTTGCATAAGGCCAACTGCGCCGCGCTTCGAGACGGCACGGGAATTGAAACCCGATTCGACGACGATTACGGCCCTGAGCAGATTGGCTTCAACGCCTGCGGATTTCGCCTCCGCCTCTATGATGGCGTCGTACTGCGCGGCCCGCGCCAGGAGTCGGGGGTCGTAATGATCACCACTGCGCGTCAACTCCTTGGGAGTTAGATCGAACAAGACGTATCGCCGTGAGTCCGGCTTGTCTGTGAAATGCGCGACGCCGTCGGCATCGAGGTACCTATAGATGGGGGGCGATGCGCTGCAGAGCGCGGCCGCACACACGGCCATGGCAGCCATGGCGTATTTAAGTAACATAAAGAGCGGCTTCCTCATCGGAAAGCCTACCGAGATGGCTGGCGGGTCAGTGGGATTAGGGTCACGGCTTGAGGCCGGACCAGCGAGACGCGCCGATATCTATGTCACGAAAAAAGGGCTCGGAAGAATTACGGGATGGTCGTCACGCCAACTCACGGTGCGCCGTGCAGTCAGCCTCAGCCAGGTATTGTAAAGCGCAAAGCCTCGGCCGCGGCACGAGCTGCCTGGCGGCTTCCAACGCTTCAGCGACGAGCGGCCTCAGGCGGGGTGTCAGATTCGGCCTACGCCGAACTGCTCAGGTTATCTGAGCGCAGCTGGCCGGCGACCCTTATGTGGTAGCGTCTGATTCGTGGAAGATCACAGGCAGGCTGCTCGCCAAGTCAGCATGAAGGGAACAGGTATGGTCGATGCACCTGCCGCCCAATCCTTCCCATCCAACACTGGCGCAATAGGACGCAAATCAAGTGTTTCGGTGCCGCTTCGTGGGGCCGGGCACTAGGCATGCGCAAGTGAACGAATCATGAGCCTACGAGAGATCCCCAATCTCAAGGCGAGGAAACCTGCCGCAGGCACTCGGATCATTGTCGTGTCGAACCGGCTTCCTCTGACCTTGAAGAAAACCGAGCAAGGCTGGGACACGGTGCGAAGTTCCGGGGGATTGGCAAGCGCTATGAACCCACTGCTCAGCAAGACTGGCGGGGAGTGGATCGGGTGGGCTGGAGATAGCGGCAGCGAACACAGTCAGGAGCGTCAGGCGATTATCTCCGACTGGGCCAAAACGGACCACTGTTTCGCGGTCGATCTGCCGAAAGATGTGGCGGCAGGATTCTACGAAGGCTACGCCAACCAAACACTATGGCCGGTGTTTCACAATTTTCCGTCTCAATTGAAATTTGATGCCAGGCACTGGGAGTCCTATGTCGAAGCGAACCGAATCTTCTGTGAGGCGGTCGTCAATCACTACAGACCAAACGATCTGATTTGGGTTCACGACTACCAATTGATGCTCCTGCCGCAGATGTTGCGCGAGAGACTTCCGGACGCTGCTGTCGGTTTCTTTCTGCACATACCTTTCCCATCCTCAGAGGTCTTCCCCGTCCTGCCGCGGCGCGAAGAACTCCTGGAAGGCCTTCTTGGAGCCGATCTGCTTGCCTTTCAGACGCATACGCATCTGCAGCAGTTCCGTGCCGCGCTGCTTCGGGTGCTCGGCATGGAAAGCAAGATCGCCGAGGTGGCGCTCGGAAGTCGTCCGGTGCGTCTGGAAGCACTTCCTATCGGCATTGCGCCCGAGGAATACACCGGTCTGTTGAAGAGCGATGCGAAGACAGCAAAACATTACTCAGACTGGCTACAGCGTTACCGCGGGCGAAAAGTGCTTCTTGCTGTCGACCGACTGGATTACACAAAAGGGGTTCCGGAGCGGCTGCGCGCCTATGCGCATTTGCTCCGCTCCCCCTCCGAGCTCAAGGAGAAGGTCGTTCTGATCCAGATTGCGGTTCCCACGCGTGAAGGCATTGACACATACCAGGAATTGCGCACTGAAGTAAATCGGCTTGTCGGTGAAATCAACGGCCAACTGGGAACGCCCGATTGGACGCCGCTCGTATACATCAACCGCTCGATTGAGCGAAGCGAGCTTGTGGCGTTGTACAAGCTCGCAGATGTCCTTTGGGTCGGGTCACTCCGCGATGGAATGAACTTGGTCGCCAAGGAGTACGTTGCCTGCAAGCCCGACGGTGATGGTGTTCTGGTCTTGAGTGAGTTTGCTGGCGCCGCCGCCGAGATGGGTGAGGCGCTCCTGATCAATCCGTTTGACGACGAGCGAACCGCCGTTACGATCAACCGCGCTCTCGCCATGGACGAGCAAGAGCGTAAGCTGCGCATGACGGCTCTTCACAATCGCGTGGTGCGCAACGATGTCTTTAATTGGGGAGAGCGGTTTCTCGCTTCGCTCGAAGATGCTGTTTCGGACCGCGGCCGGTACATCGACACGCAACCGAAGAAGTTGCGGCCAGCCGAAATCCGCGATGCTTACCGCGAGGCCGCCCGCCGTTTGGTGGTCCTCGATTACGACGGAACCCTTGTCCCGTTTGCAAAACGGCCTCAGCAAGCGGTGCCACCTCAAGTCGTACTCGATCTCCTGACTGCGCTGGCAGACGATCCCAAAAGCCTCGTGGCTCTAATGTCAGGTAGATCGTCCGAAAACCTGGACCGCTGGTTCGGCAAGATCCCGCGGCTCTGCCTTGTAGCTGAACACGGCGCCGAGCTCAAGGCTCAGTCGGCCTCCACATGGGAATCTTTACGCCCGCAGGCACCGACTGATTGGAAGTCTACGGTCATGCCCATTCTGGAGCACTTCGTGGATCGCACGCCTGGCAGCTTCGTCGAAGAAAAGAAATATGCTCTGGTATGGCACTATCGAATGGCCGAGCCGGAATTCGGAGAGTGGCTCGCAAATGAATTGGTGTCGATGTTGGAGGCGATGCTTGCCGAGACTGAACTCCGGGCGTTTCGCGGCGAAAAGATCGTGGAAGTAAAGCCGGTCTGGGCCAACAAAGGCGAAGCCATCGAACGGCTACTCAGAGATTTTCCCGAGCCTGATTTCATTCTTGCAGCTGGTGACGATCGCACTGATGAAGATCTCTTCGAGCGCGCACCAGCTAGCGCATGGACGGTGCATATCGGCCCCGGACCTACGCGCGCCTCCTACGTGGTGACGGATCTGCAGGTTTTGCGGGGAGTATTGCAATCGCTGGCCACAGCCGGAGCTGCTCGTCACGACTTGAGGACTTGAGTGGATTCTGGTTATGGCGCATCGGCGCGGCGGACACTACGCTCGCGGATCCGCAGCAGCCGTTCTGGGTTAAACTTGCCCTTTAGGGCGGTGGCGCTGTGCGGCGGCTGCGCGGAGGGTTTGCCAAATGGAATCCTGGATTCGGGTGTGCCTGGTGACCGGTGCGGCGCTGGCGTGGACTGCCGCGCAGGCGGACGCTCCGTCGCGGCCGCTGGTCGTCGAGCTCTTCACCGCGCAGGGATGCAGCTCCTGCCCTCCGGCGGACGCCTACCTTGGCCAGCTCAGTGAGCGGCCGGACGTTCTGGCGCTCGCGTTCCACATGGACTACTGGGACAGCTCCGGATGGCGCGACCGGTTTGAGCTTCGTCAGGGCGTCGACCGCCAGAACGTATACGCGCGCAACTTCCACCGCGCCTCCGTCTTCACGCCGCAGTTCGTCATCGATGGGCGCAAGGACGCCATGGACACGAGCAGCATCGTACAGGCCTTGCAGGAGCCCCGTGATGCCGTGCCTGTGACCCTTGCGGTGCGTGAAGGTCAGGTCGTGGTCGATGTCGGCGAGAAACAGGGCGAGCGTCCGAGTGACGTCGTGCTGGTGGCGTTCCTGCGCCATGCGACGTCCAACGTCGGCCGCGGCGAGAACGCCGGCAAGACTCTCGAGGAGTTCAACATTGTGCGCAGCATCCGCACACTGGGTGAGTGGAAGGGCGCGACCGAGAACTACAAGGTGAGTGTGTCCTCGTTGCCGTCGGATGCGACCGACGTCGCGGTGCTGGTGCAGTCGCGAGGCGAGGGGCCGATGGTGGGTGCGGCGTCTCAGTCGCTGCGCTGAAGCCTCCAGCCAGCGAAACCGCCGGCAGCCTTGCCGTGCGTCGATTCGGCGCTCAGCGACCCGTGTTTACGCTGACCGTCCGCGGGCAACTGCATCACTGCATTTTTGCCGGCGCTAAAACGTTAACGGTGTAGTCGGTCTCCATCTATTTCCCTTTTGGACCGATGCCTTGAACGGTAAATTGGTCGGAGCCTACAAAATCTTTTGCAGATGTGTATATGACTTCGACGCCTGGGCTTTTCCTGCTATTGCATTCGTGACCAGGACTTGTCGATGGAAAGCTCGTGTAGCCATCGGCTTTGGCGAATGTTACGGAACCGTGCGTCGGTGGCGTTTTCAGTTGAGTCTGTACTAGTCCATCAGAACTACAGTCAGGATTGACCGAGTAATAGAAACCGACATGTTGCGGCACGCCAGATATTGCACCGCGCTCGAGGTTCTTGTGAGAACCGGGCTGGTCTTGCGGGTTAAAGTTAAAGTTGACTTGTACTTGACCAGGGGACGTTTTTGATGGCGGTGGCGCCGCGCATCCGGTGACGAGTGCCATGAGAGTCGTCACTGCGGTACTGGCGATCTTTAAGCTCATTGCCCATCCCCCGCGGGGCCAGATTGCTCTTTTACTTCATCAGGGCAGACCTTTCCTGTCATTGCCAGGAGCACCATGTACACGGAGAACACCGCGCAGGTGACCCATTCCCAAAAGGCAAAACTCAGGTAGACGGGAACGCCGCGTGCACGCCACGCGAGACTCACCCACGGCAAGCCCGGCAGCGCGTGGGAGACGTAGGTCTGCGCAAGAGCCGCCAGCACGAGCGGAGACAACGCGATGCCAGCGAGCATGCCTGCCAGCAGCCGAGGACTGGCGGCTGGATTGCCTGACTGGACACTCCGCTCAACGGCTTTGAAAGCCGAGTGCACCATCCCAATGCATATACCAACAAACGCCAGGAGCGCGAGGGAATCGTGACCTTTGGGAATCGGCAGTAGCCGCTCGGGCAACAAGGCACAGCACGTCATGCATAGATAGCCCAGCCCCAAGGCCCATATTCCGACTGGCCGTTTTGTGACGCCCGCTTGCTTGCCCTGGCGAACCACTGCCATCGCCCAATACAGCCCGGCCAGTCCACACAGCACAATGCCACCCCGCGCCCACAGGTATCCGTGGGGATTGCGGTCGGCGTAAACCAAGCTCGATATGGTCATGTATCGCCAGTCGTACTCCGCGGGATAGCGTCGCCCCGCCAGCGACATTCCGCCCCAGAACGCCAGCACGCCAAGCGACGTTGCACACAAGGTTTGCGGCGCCGCCAGTGCTCGCATCCGAAGTCCGTCCTTCCAGCACGCCAGAGTGTCTGAACTCTATCGCCGTGATCGTACCGCGGACACACACCGCCTGCGTCGACGGGGTAATATTGTCTGCCAGAGGTCTGACGCCGTGCGCTGACGCGGAGGCGAGTGTCGCCAGTGAGAAGCGGTTTCTGCCTACAGCGTTGCGTGGCGGGAGCACTCGGTGCTCTCGTGCTTCTGTCCGTCTCATCGTGGCCAACATCCGCCGCCGACCCGAAGCCGCTAACCGCAATCCTCCTCATTGCGCGCGATGATCTGCCCGATTCCCAATTCGCGGACTCGGTTGTGCTCGCGATGAACAACCTCGGCCCCGCCCCGGTCGGCATCATCATCAATAGGCCGATGCCAATTTCTGTCTCGCAACTGCTTGCCGACCTGAAGCACCTCGCGCCAGTGCGCGACAAGGTGTACTTCGGTGGACCCGTTTCATTCGGGACCGTATGGTTCCTGTTTCGCGCTCGCAACCCACCGGAGCATGCGATCCAAGCTTGTGACGGCGTCTACCTGAGCGCCGACCGCAAGTTGCTGCTCCAGCTGCTCGGCCGCGACAAGCCCATGGACGGTCTGCGGATCTTCCTCGGCCACGCTGGCTGGGCACCGGGTCAGCTTGAGGCCGAGATCGCACGCGGCGACTGGACTCTCAAGCACGCCGACCCGGAGGCGATCTTCAACGGCAAGTCCGAGCACCCCTGGCCCTCGTCGCAGACCCCAAAGCCAACCACGTGACGAGCCGCGCCGCGCAACATCTGACGTCAACGGCGGCTTTTCAGTAACCTGCGTGCCGCGGGGTAACTGACGCTCATGCTGTGGATTGTGGCCTCGCTCTTCTTCTTCTGGTGCGCGTACCACGAAATCCGCACGAGCATCGTGCCTCCGCCCGGGTTTGATTCACCGCTGCCGGTGTCCAAACCCTACCTCGCAATTGTCCTGGCATTGGGCGCGCTCTTTGCCTGGCCGCCCGTGCATACGTGGTATTTCCAGTGGTTCTTATCCGCCAAGGCCACCGAGCTGGCCGATAACCATCGCGCCAAGGTTCATTGCAATACCGTCTGGGACACGATGCTCGACGCCGAGATGCTCGCCGCCGCCCACGCCAATCCGCGCACCGGTGAAATCGGCATTCAGCATCCCTGGTGCGGCACCTTAATGTCGTATCTACACCACCCGCAGCGCGCCAGCGAGGAGGAACTCTGGAGCCTGGGTATCTTCACGCACGAGAGCATGCACATACGGGGCGAGCTCGACGAAGCGAAAACCGAATGTGAGGCCGTGCAGCGCAACTACCGTTCGGCGAAGCTCCTCGGTGTTCCTGACGGGATCGCAAAAAGAAACGCGCTCGACTACTACAACATCATCTACCAGGAGCGCGGCAAGATAGGTGGCATGCAGGGTCAATACTATTCGGCGCAGTGCGCTCCCGGCAAAGCCCTGGACGAGCACCTGCCCGACTCGACCTGGGCCACACCGTAGCTACCATTGCGCCTGCCGTGCGTGGGAGCATCCTCTCGCAACCGGGAAGTGCGACTGGCTGCTGGCGCTGTGGGTGCTAAGGGCTAGGGGTCGTTGCCGAGGCTGATGCGCGCGGTCTCGCCGGTGACCTCGATCGAGGTACCAAATGGCGCCGAGAGTGCCGCCAAGCGCTCGAGAATGTAGTGCGCCTTGGCGCCGGCCGCGATCGATGGCAGCCCGCGCGTGTCCAGGAATTCATTGTTCGCGTGCGGGTCGTGCGCGTCCGGCTGCCCCTCCCCGACCGCATTCAGGATGATCGGACTGAGAGTGATCGCGCGCAGCGCCTTGCCGCGATACTCGAGGCGCGCCACCACGCTCTCCCAAGCCATGGGCTCATCGATGTAGGTGATCGTCGGCGGCAGGTTGTAGATGAAGTTGCCCAGATCGTAAAAGATCGGCCGGCCGTGGTACAGCTCAACTCCGTGCAGCAGCGGAGCGCCGTGCATCACCACGACATCCGCACCGGCGTCCACCTCTGCATGCGTCCAGCTGCGCAGCCACTCATTCGGGGCCAGCCGCTCCGCCATGCCCTCGGAGAAGATCGTCGCGAAGGAGCGGTTCCCAAACACGTGGTTGTGTTGGTACACGATGACGAGGTCGGACTGCCGCCGCGCCGTGCGGATGTTAGCCAGGATGCGCTGCGCGTCCTCCGCATCGGGCGTGTTGACGCCGGTGCCCGCCAGATCGGCGGTGGCCTCGTTGGGCTGCCCGCCCGCGTAGATCCGCAGCTCGTTGACACCGGGCCGCTCCGCAGTCGCGTTGCCGCCCGGGGCGATGAGACCCGAGGCGCTCGCTACCAGCGCGACGGTCAGCTTCGGCAGGTGCAGGTAGGCAGGGGCGGCCGCCTCGGCCAGATTGGCGCCGGTGCCGGCGTGCGCAATGCCGCGCCGATGAGTCTCGGCGAGCGTGTTCGCGATTCCCAGGGCCTTGAGGTCGAAGGCATGATTGTCTGCGAGCGCGAGCAGGTTGAACCCCAGCGCCTGGAGCGCATCGAGCGCCTGCGGCGGGGTGAGAAACCCGCGGCCCTCCTCAGCGGATTCACCGGGCTCGGCAACCGTGCCTTCGAGATTGGTAAAGAGGACGTCGCCGCCCTGCAGCAGCGGTCGCATTCGCTCGAGCGCCGCGGGAGCACTCGCGCGCAGGTCCGAACGGATCATCGACTGGCCGGTGAGGATCACGATCAACCGCGACTGCTCCTCAGCAATGGCGGACGTGCTCAGTGGCGCGGGGGCGGCGGCTGCGGTCGCACTAAGAGCGATGCAGACAGGCGCGAAGCTGAGGGCAGACAGCCGGGACGAGCGCATCGTCGGACCTCCGGCAAAGTGAATTTGTTGGGTTGGGTGCAGATTGTAAGCGCAAACTGCGCGGCGCGTGTCCCCCACTGCCTGGCTTGTTTCAGTGAAGAGCCGCTTTCGACGACCGCCGATCGTGATTGCGCACAGTGCGTCATATTGCGCGTCTAACGCGGATTTTCCGACGCTTTTCTAGCTAGAATCACCTGCGCCTGGCCGGGATATTGCCCTGAGCAGAATTGCAGTAAGTATGCGCAGCAGCACCAGCAGAACAACAGCATCGGATACGATCCAGGTGGAGGCGCTCAACCCACCGGGTATATTGCGATGAATGTTGTTTGCCAATATGGCCATGCCGGGCAAGGCAGCCACCGCCGAGAAAGCACAGCAGGTGCATAACCACAGCGTCGCCAGGTTTTCGAGCCTGCTAGCGGGGCTCTTGAGTGTACTCGCCGCATCCCTGGCGTCAGGTGCCGACGAACAGCTGCCGCCTCGCAGCGAATGGCGCGCAACGTCCTCCGCCACGCCGCACCCTGGCATGACCCCCGCGATGGCGATCGACGGCGACCCGGTGACCAAGTGGGACGGCAGCTTTGCGCCCGGCAACTGGTTGCAGGTCGACATGGGTCGCGAGGCAATGATAGGCGGCATCATCCTTCAGTGGGACGAGGCGTATGCGCGTGAATATAAGATTCAGTACTCCGTCGACGGAAAACACTGGCAGATCGCCTTTCAGACCTCGGACTCACTGGGGGGAGTGGATTACGTGCTGTTCCCGTCGGTGCGCGCACGGTACCTGCGTCTCGCCAGCCCCGCGAACAGCACGAACAGCAGCGTGTCGCTGTTCGAATTCGAGCCACTGCTCGCAAGCCAATCACCGCGCATCACAGGCGCCGAGCAGGGGATCGACGCGGCGGCGCTGTGGGGCGGTGACGTGCACAGCGATCTTGTGGAACCCGGGCCCGAATTTGGCACGCGTCAGCTGCACGTGTACCTTCCGCGCGCGCTGCCGGTGAGCGGCCTGGAGGTGTTCTGGAACTCCGCGCGGCGCGGTGCACGACTTGAAGGCCGTGACCCTGCGGGCGAGTGGCATCTGCTCGGTGAGGATGCGAGCCCGCTTGGCGACACTTCCTACCTGGCGGCAAGCAGTGCGCGAGCGCTGAGCGAGTTGCGTCTTACGGTCGATGCAGCGGGCCGCGAGACCCCGGCGATCCGGCGCCTGCGGTTGCTGAGTCGCACGCAAGCCATGACCGCGCTCAAGCGCTACGAAATCTTTGCGGGGCGCGAGCACTCGGCGCTGTTTCCGTCGACCCTCCATGAGCAGCAGGTGTACTGGACGGCAGTCAGCGTGCCCGCCGGGGAGCAGAAGAGCCTGTTCGACGAATACGGCGATCTGGAAGCCTTCCAAAACGCCCCCTTGGTGCAGCCCCTGTGGCGCGACGTCTCTGGCCGCACTGTCGCTGCCTTCAACGCCAATCGTACCCACAGCCTGCGTGGCGGCTGGATGCCCATGCCCACAGTGGCATGGTCCCCGCAACCCGGGCTGCAGCTGCGCAGCGAAGCCATCGCCGTTACCACGGCCGCCGGGCCCGCCACGCTGGTGCGGTATCGTCTCGAGAACAGCGGGCCACTCACGGTCGATGGGCACCTTGCACTGCTGGTGCGGCCCATGCAGGTCAATCCGCCCTGGCAGCACGGCGGCATATCCGAGATCCGCGCCGTGGGTTTCGAGGGCACCCTTGAGAACACCCAGCTCGTGGTCAATGGTCGCACGCTGCTCACCTCGCTGACCGCGCCCTCCGCCCAGGGCGTGGCACCGTTTGGCGCAACGGGCGAGACGGAGATCACGCGCTATATCACAGAAGGGGGCGTGCCGACCGCATCCTTCACCAAAGATCCGCTCGGCCTCGGGGCTGCTGCGATGCTCTATGCGATACACCTTGAGCCGCGCGAGCAAACCGACGTGGTGGTCCTGTTCCCGCTCGCAGAATTCCCGGCGCAACCCGCCAAGGGCACACACCCGCAACGCTCCGAGCAGCAGGTGCCGGCTAACCCATCGCCGTCGGACTTTGACAGCTTGGCAAGCATCACCGAGCAGCAGTGGCAAGTGCGTCTCGGCCGGGTCGGCATTGAGCTGCCCGACGAGACCGTTGTTGACACCCTGCGAGCGCAGGTCGCCTACATGCTGGTGAACGCCAAGGGTCCGGTCATATTGGCCGGTCCCCGCAACTATAACCGCTCATTTATCCGCGACGGGTCGGCAACGGCCGCCATCCTGCTGCGGATGGGGATTCCGGGTCCGGCGCGTGAGTATCTGCGCTGGTACGCGGACCATGGCGTGCGCCACAGCGGCATGATTTCCCCCATCCTCAACGACGACGGCAGCGTAAATGGCGGCGTCGGCTCGGAACTGGAGTACGACAGTCAGGGAGAGTTCGTCATGCTCGTCGCTGAGGTGGCACGCCTTAACGGTGGCGCCGCCAGCGTGCGTGAATATCTGCCCAGCGTGCGCGGCGCGCTAAAGTTCCTGCAAACGCTGCGTGAACGGACACTCGTGCCCGGCTACCAGGCGGCGAGCGAAGTGCCACAGCGCTTCCGCGGCATCCTTCCGCCATCGATCAGCCACGAGGGCTACCCCACGCCCACGCATAGCTACTGGGACGACTACTGGGCGCTCAAGGGCTGGCACGACGGCGCATGGCTCGCGCGCCAGTGGCAGGTGAGCGATATGGGGACCTGGGCCGCCGACCAGGGAGCTGCCCTGCACGACTCCATGGCGAGCTCCATTCGCGCCACCATGGACTGGAAGCACATCGACTACATCCCGGCGTCCGCGGACTTTGGCGACGCCGACCCGAGCAGCGTCTCCATTGCCCTGGACCCGTGCGGCCAGCAGGACCTGCTGCCCTACACCGCTCTCGATACCACCTTCACGCGCTACCTGGATGACGTTCGCAAGCGCGGTCTCCCCGGTGCGCGCTATGTCTACACGCCGTATGAGTTTCGCAACGTCCTGACGTTCGTGCACCTCGATGAGCCGCTGCTCGCCGCGGAAGTGTTGAATCGATTGCGGGCCGACCGCCGTCCGGCCGGTTGGCAGGTGTTCGCGGAGGTTGTGCGCTCGCCGATGCGCTCGGTTTTCTACCTCGGCGATATGCCTCATACCTGGGTCGGCGCGGAATACGTTCGCGCGGTTATCGGCATGGTCTTGCACGAGGGAGACGGGCGCCTTGATCTGCTTCCCGGAGTGCCTCCCGATTGGGTCACAGGCAAGGGTCTGTCGACTGACCGGCTGCCGACCGCCTTTGGCGAGCTGTCCATGTCGGCGCAACAGGACGAAAGCACTCTGCGCATAAGGCTCGCTCCTACCCTCAACCCCTCGACCGAGGTAGGCGTGAGCTGGCCGACGCGCAAGCGCCCGCAATCGGTCACGGTCGACGGCAAAGACCGCGGCGACTTCGGCGAAGAAGGCATGCGGTTGCAGAAGCCGTTCCGGGAACTAGTGGCCCGCTGGTGAGCGTCCGGCGCCTGCTCGCCGCTCAACTGCAATGATCGGGACGCCAGGCGTGCCGGGTGGACATGATACGATCGAGCGCATTCCCGAACCCCTCTGTCAACGGGCTACCCGGTCATGTCGAGTGCGTTGATGATTTGGTGGTCGGGTCTGTGCGCCGCGGCGGCGATCAACATCGTAGCGTGGGTGTTCGCTGCGTGGCAGCTGAAGCGTCGCAAGGCAGGCACGCCCGCCGATATCCACGCCGTGCGCGTGCGACTGCTGTGGCTCGCGGCTATCTATGTGCTTGGTTGCGGCTTCCGCTCGGTTTTCCCCATGCTCGATGTGCCGCGCATCTGCTTGCACGATACCTGGATCTCTCGAATCATTGTCGGTCGCTCCGTCGCGACGATCGCTGAGCTTAGCTTCGCCGCGCAGCTGGCGCTGTTACTGCGTGTGGCAAGTGTGGCTGCGGGCGGGGGACTCGCCGCGGTGGCGTCCCGGCTTGTCGTTCCATTGGTCCTGTTCGCTGAACTGTGCTGCTGGACCGCGGTGCTGCGGGGGAATTACCTGATGCACGCGCTGGAGAATTCCCTCTGGACGCTGATGGCCGTGCTGGCATCTGCAGCTTTCCTTGCCCTGCGGTTGCGCGTCGTGGATCAGCGCAGAGGATTTTTCGGGCTTGCCATTGCGTGTGCAACCGCCTATGTCGCGTATATGGTGTTCATCGACGTGCCGATGTATGTGTCGCGGTGGCATACCGACCTAGCGGCTCACCACCAATACCTCTCGCTAAGCGCTGGATTTGGCGAGATTCTGCAACGGTGCACGGTGATGCGGCAATGGTCGGCGTGGCGACACGACGTACCGTGGCTTTCACTGTATTTCACGGTCGCCGTCTGGATCAGCATTGCGCTGGTTCGCGCCCCGATCGGCAGCGCGATCCGCCCCACGCACGGAGACTGACGGACAGCGGGGCTGCAAGTCTCGCAAGCGCTCGCCGCCACTCCTCGAATGTGACGCACCGCTCAAAACCCCGATCCATTGCGGGCAGCACGGGTACGTGTGTGCGCCGCCGTACATAACGCGGTACGCGCCGCATGTTCGAATTATGCAACGACCGGTGATTATGGGGCTGCATCCGTGCCGCAACGCATTCTTCTGATCCAGGGCCATGCAGCCGCTGCCAAAACCATCGTCGACGCGCTGAATCACTGCAAGGATCAGTCCTTCCAGGTTGAATGGGTTGAGCGCTGCTCGGAAGGCCTGAAACGCCTGGACAGCATCGAAGCGATATTGCTCGACCTCTACCTGTCCGACAGTAACGGCATAGACACGTTTGACTGTGTGTTTCGCGCCGCGCCCAACATTCCGATCCTGGTGTTGATTGACCCGCAACACGAGGAAACCGCCAGGTTGGCGGTACAGTGTGGAGCACAGGACTACCTCTTTAAGGACCGTCTCGACCGTTACCTGTTACCCAAGACCGTCGCGACCATGATCGAGCGGGCCGCATATGCCGAGGCGCTGTTTGAGGAACGGGAGCGCGCCCAGGTCACGCTCAACTCGATCGGCGACGCAGTCGTGAGTACGGACGTTTCCGGTCGGGTCACCTACCTCAACCTGGTTGCCGAAGAGCTGACCGGTTGGTCGCAGCACGAAGCCGCAGGTCATCCCCTTGAGGAGGTTCTGCAGATCGTCGATGCGACGACGCGTCAAGCCCTGCAAAACTTAGCGCTGCTGGCGATCAGGGACGACAAGCCTCTGGAGCTTCCGCCAAACAGCGTGCTGATTCGACGCGACGGCGTCGAAGCGGCAATCGAAGATTCCACCGCACCTATTCATGATCGTCGCGGCGCAGTGACAGGCGCTGTCATGGTATTTCACGATGCCAGCATGGCGCAGGCGATGACGCGCAAGATGACTCATCTCGCCCATCACGATGGCCTCACCGGTTTACCGAATCGCGTGCTGCTGAACGACCGACTGCATGAGGCAATAATCCTGTCCAGCCGGCACAAGCGAAGACTGTCCGTACTATTTCTGGATCTTGATCGCTTCAAGCACATTAACGACTCAAAGGGCCACGGGGTCGGAGATCGTTTGCTGCAATCCGTCGCGCTGCGACTATCTGTGTGTGTACGTAGCTCGGACACCGTAGGCCGCCTGGGGGGCGACGAATTCGTGGTGCTGCTCTGGGAGGTGAGCCGCGCAGAGGATCCAGCCGTCACGGCGGCCAAAATACTCGATGAAGTGCGCAAACCCTACCTCATCGACGAGGATGAATTGCACATCACCGCAAGCATCGGCATTGTCGCGTACCCCGAAGACGGAACGGATGTAGAGACGTTGATGAAGAAGGCTGATCTGGCGATGTACCAGGTCAAGGATAACGGGCGCGACGGTTATCAATTCTTTAACCCCGAGATGAACGCACGCGCGATCGAACAGCAGTCGCTTGAGGACAGTTTGCACTACGCGATCGAGCGGCAGGAGTTGGTGTTGCATTACCAGCCAAAGTTCAGTCTGGTGACCGGCGGAATCATCGGCACCGAGGCGCTCGTACGGTGGCATCACCCACAGCGCGGGCTGGTACTTCCGAGGAAATTCATCACGATTGCGGAGGAGTGCGGCCTCATCGTACCGCTTGGCCGGTGGGTGCTGCGCGATGCTTGCCGCCAGGCGTGCGCTTGGCAGATTGCGGGGTTGCCGCCGCTGTGCGTAGCGATAAACATTTCCGCCGTTGAGTTGCGCGCCAAAGGCTTCGTATCAGGAGTACGAGCAATTCTCAAAGAAACCGGCCTGGCGCCACAATATCTGGAACTCGAGCTCACGGAAACGGTGCTGATAGAGGACTCGCCAGCCGTTGCCGAGGTGCTCAAGGAGTTAAAGGATATCGGTGTGCTGCTGACGCTGGATGATTTTGGCACCGGTTATTCAAGCTTGAGCCATTTGAAGCGCTTTCCGATCGACGCGCTGAAGATCGATCAGTCTTTCGTGCGCGACCTTGTCATGCACGAAAGCGATGCCAGCATTGTCACTGCCATGATCTGGATGGGAAAGAGCCTTCATATCAGGGTCGTGGCCGAAGGCGTGGAAACGCGGGAACAACTTGAAATCCTGCAGGAGCACGGCTGTCCGCAGGGTCAGGGCAACTATTTCTGCCCGCCTATGCCGGCCGAGGAATTCCGGCAATTGTTGGAACGCCAAACCGCCCCTATGGCAGTCGCACGATCAACTCGTAGAAACGGTCGCGGCGCGGCTCGCAGGTTGCATTCTCTGATGGGCGCTTAGGTGGCTGTGGGCTCGTCGCGAACGCCAATTTCGTACGCTTCGCGGGCGCACGTCGGCGTTCGTACCCGAGCCTGCCGGCCTTATCTGATTGTTCCCAGCGAACCGCAAGTGACGCCATCGCCGCGTAAGCGTGCACGAGCTGCCATTGGGTCAATAGGCAGCCCGCCCGGCTGTCACAAATTCTTCCTGGCGGGTCACCGCTGGTTCCATTAACGCGACTGACGCGAACCCTCATGGATTACAACTACGATCCGATGCATCGCATCCCCCGCTGACCGGCTACTTGTCAGCAATCGACCCCGATCCCTCGTTCACGAGCCAGTGCTTGCGGGCAAGCCTGGTGATGCGGGCGTGGGGCCGCCGGCGGCCACCCGATCGGCTTCGAGGACGCGCCACAGTGCGGCGGCCTCGCGGGGAAATATTCCACAGCAGGCTTGATACGTCTTCTGGAGCTCGTGCGAGCTCTCCGGCGAACGCAGTTCGGCCTCGCAGCGCATCAACAGTTCAACAGCAAGTCGCGCTGCGTGGCGCTCCGTCTCTGAGCGCAATAGATGCGCTGCCGCCCGAACCTGCGCTAGCGGTTTGACGAGGTGGTTCACTTGCGCGCGGCGCACCACCAGGGCCAACCCCAACAGTGTGCGCTCGTGCGTCGCGCGCAGTCGTGCAGCGTTCAGCAGCAGGACCGCTTGTCGAGCCTTCTCGTCCATGAACACCTTGGTGGCGTTCAAACGAGGGGCACTGGAGGAAACAGGCGCATCGTCAGACCATAGCGGGATCGGCGAGGATTTGCGCGGACCTATGCACGGTGGCAAGCCATCCGCACGTGTCCGGGAGCGACGCACGGGTTTGGTACCTGCCCGTCCGGAACGTGCTTGCCGGTCTACGCCGTCGTGGCGATAATGACGCCGTCATCTTGTGCAGTCGTCGACCGGAAGCGGCCCTGATTCGCGCTGAGCTGTTTGAGTCGCCGTATCCAAGTCACGCCCCAATAAGGAGGTCACGATATGCCGCATAAGCCAAGGTTCGCGACTGTGCTGTCCCTGGCGGGTATGGTCGCGGTCGTCACTACGGCCTTACCTGCCGTCGCGCAAGCGCCAGATCCCGCTCAGGAAGCGGCTACGGGCGGATTGCACGCAGGTCTGGCAGCCAAGGCGGCGACTATCGAACAGGTCCACATGCATCTACACCATACGGTCAATTGTTTGGTGGGACCTGCCGGGCAGGGATTTGATGCCAACGAGGCGAATCCATGTCAGAAGCTCGGGAATGGGGCGATTCCTGACACGACCGACTCAGCCACCAAGGCCAAACTGACCGCAGCGCTTGCGAAAGCACAGGCGGGGTTGAAAACCAACGATCTGACTGTTGCCAAGAAAGCGGCCACCGACGCGCAAGCAGCTCTCAAATAGTCCTGATTGATCGCGATACGGCCAATCCCGCAACGATGGGACGCGCCAGGTCCTCGCCCACAGCTGCCCCTATGCAAGGACGTCGCGCCACTTTGCGGCAGCTGACCGCTGGAATCCTCGCCAGTGCGGTGAGCTGGATCTCCGTCGGTAACGGAAAAGAGCGACAGGAGCTCATCTGCGTCAATCCCGGCAACCTCAGCCAGGCCGAGAACCGGCAACGCAAACTGGACAACTACACCGAGAAATCGCTGGATCCTGATAAGACCTGTAGCGGCTGCCGCTTTTTCACCACTGCAGCCGACCCTACAGCTTGCGGCAAGTGCGAAATATTCAACGGTCCCGCCAATCCGCAAGGCAAGTGCGATGATTGGACTGCGCGCCCGGTCCGAGCGTAACAGGCACCTCGGCGCTGCTCCAATGCCGCAGATCCATTGCGGCTATTGGCTCGGCACCGCTGTCGCAAGTCTGCTTGCTGCAGGTGTCGGCATCGCTGGCGACGACTCGCCGCAGAGCTTCTCACCGGGAGCCTGGCAGCGCACGGCTCAGTCAACAGCCGACAACTGGTCACGCGAGCCGATGATCCATCAGTTTGATACGACGCAAGCGCTCAAGGGTACCCCGCGCGCGCAGATCCTCGCGCTACTGGGTCCGCCAGGCTACGCGAGCGAGCAGTTTGGCCTGGGCAGCGGACCCCAGGTGCGCTTCGACATCTATCGGCTCTCGGCCCGTGCGGATCGCTCCTATGTACTCAACTACGACGGGCACGGCAGGCTTGTCCGGGGAGTCATCGACGGTACGGTTTGCGCCTGTCCGCTGTGCAGCGAGGCAGCGCCACTGTCGAGCGCGGCGCATCTGCGCGCACGGCTGCTGAAGACCGGCCGCGCCCAGGCAGCTCAGGGGCTGAGCGTGCTCGAGTTCGAAGCGCTCCTGGGCGGCGCGGGAAAGCACGCAACTACCACCGACACCGCTGGCGGCCAGCGCTGGACCCACTACTCCGATGTGTGGCGCATTAGTGCAGAAGCACCACTGTTCCTGCTGGCGGAGGGCGCGCGTCCGACCCGCGACTGGAACGACGCGGCCTTCGGCGAGGCACGAGTATCTTCCTACACCTTCGTTACGCTGATGCCCCACTGCCTGGCGCGCTGAACTGACACCAGGGCCTGCTGCGAGCAAGCTGACTCAATGACCGGCCACCACTAGTCAGTCCGCAGGTATCCAGCGCACAACCTCACAGCGCTGCTTCTCGTCCGTTACGCAGGTGAGTTCCGGACCATTGCCTCCAATCAGGTGGAAAGACCACCTTGGGTCGAACTGCAGCGGACAATCAGGTCCGCGAGGGGAGCCACCCTCACTCAGTCCCATGCAGAAGGTCGGCGGTCCAAGAGCTGCCGCGAGTTCACTGCGTGAGATCCCATTCAAGGGCGACGGGTCAAGTTTCGCGCAGTGCGAGACAGGCCGGCCTGTCTGGCCCTCCCGGGTAAGCTCATCGCGACACTGGTGCAGTTTCTCGAGCAGCTCAGCACGAGTTGCCGGTGGCGCAGTGCGACAGGCGACCAACGCCACCACAATGAAGCTCAGTGCCATTGAGTAAACGCGAGTCATCGGTCACGCTCCCGAGCGGCCGGAGGGTCCGGGAAACGCTGCATCCAAGGTCTCAAGGTCTCGCGGCGTGAGGGCTAGCGAAAGCGCTGCAGCGTTTTCCTCGACGTGCGCTGGAGAGCCGGATTCGGGAATTGCGATAACGCTGCCGCTGCGAATCACCCAGGCCAGCGCGACCGCGGCGGCCGAGCAGCCATGGGTGGTGCCGACCTGCGCCAGCGTGCGGTCAGCTACTACGAGGTTATTGTCGCCGCCGAGCGGCGAGTACGCCATGACCGGCAGGTTATGCTGCTTGCACCACGGCAAAACATCGCGCTCGATGCGACGGTTGTTGAGACTGTAAGGGACCTGATTGGTGGCGCAGCGATGGCCGTCTGCAACGCGGAACAGATCTTCCATCTGGTCAACGTTGAAATTGGACACGCCCCAGGCGCGAATCTTCCCCGCCGCGCGCAGTTGTTCAAATGCCGCCACCACGCCGGAGAACTGCGCGCTGGGAACCGGCCAATGCAGCAAATATAAATCCAGATGGTCGCTGCCCAGACGAGCGAGGCTCGCCGCGCAAGCACGCGCGATGCCATCGCCGGACACCTGATTGCCCTCGACCTTGGAGACCAGGAATATGCGCTCGCGCTGACCGGCAATCACCTGACTGATGAATTGCTCGGAGCGGCCGTTGCCGTAGTTTCCCGACGTATCGATCAACGTCATGCCGAGCGAAACGCCGGTGCGCAGCGCCTGTTCCTCGACAGCTGGCGGATGCCTTCCCTGACCGAGGTGCCAGCAGCCTTGACCGAGCGCCGGCACGGTAGTGCCGTCTGGAAGCTTTACGGTACGCGCAGCAGGGTTCGACGCCGCGCCCGCACCAGGAACCTGTGCAGCTGCTCGCGCCGCAGTCATTGCACTCAGGGCGGGAAACGATAAGCCGAAGGCCGCGCAACGCACACTGAATTGACGTCGGTTGAGCAAATGCTTGTTCATCGTGTTATCTCCTCCGAGCTGGACAATTGTAATAGGTTGGACGCGGCATGCCGTTGACTCGTGCCACTCGGTGTCAGATGGCGGGTGACGCTTGCGAGCCCCCGCCAAGCTACAGGTTGGTACGCGCGCGAACCGACCCGAGCGGCGATTGCCTATACTCCTCAGACCGTCCCGTACCAATCCGAGGCTATCGTGTCACGCCAAATCGCAGGGCCCTGCTCCCGTCGACGCTTCCTTGAGCTCAGCGTACTCTCCGGCACGGCCGCCGTACTGCCTTTCCCCTCCGCTGCGGCTGATGACCTCGGGCCTCTCATTACCAAGCCCATCCCCGCCACCGGCGAGAAACTTCCAGTGATGGGAATCGGGACCAATCAATTCGGGCGTATACCCTACGACGACGTGCGCGCGATCCTGCAACGCATGCCCCAGCTCGGGGGCACAGTCATCGACACCGCAGCGCTATACGGCGAGAGCGAGGTGCAGATCGGCAAGGCGCTCACCGAACTCAATCTCACCAGCAGGATGTTCATCACGACGAAGCTCAACGCTCCTGGTGGTCCTGGCGATGGGGTCGGAGGGCTGGCCAGCTTCGAGCGCTCGGTACAGCGGCTGCACAAGGTGGACCTGCTGTTGATCCATTTCGTCGACAGCGTGGAAGCGATGATGCCCGTGGTCAGCGACCTCAAGAAGCAGGGCAAGGTGCGCTATATCGGCATCACCTCCATACGCTCGCCGCAGTATCCGCAGCTCCTGGAGTACATGCGCAAGTATCCGATGGACTTCCTGCAGGTGAACTACTCGCTTGGCGATCGTGCGGCGGAGGCCGAAGTGCTGCCGCTCGCGCAAGAGCGCAAGATCGCCGTTATGGCGGCCGTGCCACTGGGTGGGGGCCGCAACCTGCTGATCAAGCAGACCGGCGAGCGGCAGCTCCCCTCGTGGGCAGCCCAATTCGGTATTGCCAGCTGGAGCCAGTTCTTCCTCAAGTACGTGGTATCCCACCCGGCGATCAGCTGCGCCATACCCGGTTCAAGCAAGCTCGAGCATCTGGAGGATAACCAGGCAGCCGGACACGGCCACCTGCCGGATGCGCAAGGCCGCCGAAAAATGGAGGCTTTCTGGGCGCAAAGCTCCTAGGCTGGCGTGCACTATCGTCCGCGCGTTCGCGCACCACAACCGACTGGCGTCTGTTGGCACCACTTCACGGACGCGATTGAGTTGCCGTGTCCGCTGCTTGGATTTCATTCTTGCCGCGAGTGGTGGCATCATCGCCGGATGATTGCGCGTTATTCACAATTCGTGTTTGCAGCCCCTGTCGCCGCGGCTGCCTTTCTGGTTGCTTGCAGCACGGCGGGTAACTATCGCAACGACGCCGCTCACAAGGACCTGCTGCAAACCCTTCGCCAGTGCCTTGTTGAGGTTCCCATCAGTGGCGAGAAAAACAAGGAGTTCGTGTCGCCCTGTGTCGGGCAGGACGTTTCGTCCTTGAATGGAATTTCCCGCGGCCGCCTGATCGATGCTCTTGGACCGGCGCGCTTTTGCATCAGTCAGACTGAAACCAGCTTTCCAGAGAAAGCCGATTGCCCCGCAGACCAGAATCCCCTATGGAGTTTCTACCGCCTCGCAGACTCGATCGTCATGGGCGGAGGGCCGGAGTTGGTTTGCGTGGCGAATAATCACCCCTATTGCGTGACGGTGGAGTGGCGGCGCTCGCAGTGACAAGCTAGCTCGCAGGCCTCCAGCCGTCCGGCAGCAGGTCGAACGTGACAGTGTCTCGATATGCGAACTGATTGCCTGGCAGTGTCTCAATCGGAGTGAGCATGTGCCAGATGCGGTCATCGTCGAAGACATAGCACTCGCCCGACTCGCGCATGTTGAAGCGACTCAATTCGCGCTTGTCATTGTCGGTTATCACTACTTCGCCTCCTTGCGCGCCGCACCGCGCCAGGAGATGAGTCGCCAGGTACTTTTCACCGTCCTTGTGCAAGCCGGGCGGGCTGGTATCGCACGGCCGGGAAGGACTCGCGGCGAATCGGAGCACATGCACGTTGACCGAGTAAGTTGCACCAACCGTCGACAGCGGCAGGTACACGAGGTGATGCGAAATCATCCTGCGAACGCCGGCGGTGTCGGCAATGTCCTTTGGCAGGGGTGCGTACTTGCGTGGCTGACCTCCTAGGGTGGTGTTGTATTTTTCAAGCTGCACGTAGGGTTCGGAGTCATCGCAGGGCCATACGCGGACCCCGCCTTCAACAATCTCAGCCTTGAACCGATTTAAAGATCGATATCGGTCCCCCGCCTCGTAGTACTGATCCTTGGGCAGGTGCCAGGCTGCATTCGCCAACGTGCCCAGTGCGCGCGCGACATCCACATCAACGGACAAAGGGCGGCGAGTAAACCCTTGCTCGAGGATCTCTTGCCGGGCCCGGTTGTCCGCTACAACCGCAACGAAAGCGTCCGCATGCATACGTCCTCCAGTTCGGCGGCCACCATCAAAGCCGCCGCCGACCCAACGGCCCCATAGCGGCGCGCCGCGCCTAGTGAGCGGCGTACAGCTTCATGACATCCTGGCGCATCGCCGCCTGACTTTGCGGGCGGCTGTAGAACATGTGACCGCCAGGGTATTCCTTCACCTGCACCCGCTGCGGATTGCCCATGAGCGGCATCTGATCGACGATGAGCACGGAGGCCATGAAGGGGCAGGACAGGTCGTCCCAACCGTGCACGATGAGCACGTTGAGCTTCGGATCGATGGCCACGGACTGACGCAGCTCCCGCACCGAGCCGCGCGCCAGGTCGCTCTCGATACCCTTGTCGGCATCCGAGCCGTCGCTCCAGAGTTTATTCACCTCGTAGCTGAGCGCGTTGTAGCGTCCGCTGTACTTCCAGCCGACCGTGCGTGTGATGAAGTCGACCATGGCGGTGGTGGTGGGTGCGATGATGCTGTCGAGGATCGGGTCATTGGTGCGCTGCGTGGGCGCGAACGGGAACGGGTCCCAGCTGGTCACGTTCGAGTCGTAGCGGCTGCCGAGCTTGCCCTCGCTGCGATAGACCTCGCGCAGGTAGGCCTGCGTCTCGAGTCGTCCGCCCAGGTGGCGCACGAAAGCCGGGTCCAGACCCGACAGCTCCGTCACGCGGCTGACGATACGCTCGATCGCCTGGGTGTCCGAGCGCCCCTTGAGCAGGTCGGCGACGTAGTCGGTGCGCGTGTAGCTCACGATCTGCGCCATGGCGGCATCCGAGAGTTTGCCCTGGCGCTCGAGGTTGGCCGCCGCGATGCTCGGCAGCGTCAGCATCCACGGCAGCGGCGAGAGATCGCCGTTGGCTTCGGCCAGTGGATCGAGGTACGGGGAGACCAGCACCAGGCCGTTCATCGCCACCCCGAGCCGCGTTTGCAGGTAGTGCGTCATGCGTGGCCCGCGAAAGCCACCGTAGCTTTCCCCGACCAGGTACTTCGACGAGCCCAGCCGCTCGTTCTTCACCAGCCAGTCGAAGATCACACGGGACAGGTATTCGACATCGGCCTGCGGGTTGTAGAAGCGCTTCTTTGCCTCCGGTTCGGGCACCTGCGCGTAACTGAAGCCGGTGCCAACCGGGTCGATGAAGACCAGATCGGTGAAGGCGAGCCAGGTGCCGGCGTTGTCCAGCGGCACCGACGGGTCTGAGGGGCTGTCGCCCTCGGCGCCGAACTGCACACGCTTGGGACCGATGGCGCCGAGGTTCAGATAGACGGAAGAAGCGCCCGGGCCACCATTGAGCGCAAACGTGACCGGGCGGTGAGCTCCCGGCACCGTGTAGGCGGTGAACATAACGCTTGCGATGGTCTTGCCCTTCTCATCGAGCACCGGCAGGGAACCGACGGTGGCCTCGTATTTCAGCGGGTGACCGTCGAGCACGATGCTCTGCGCGACCGTCTTGTCGGCGGGAAAGGGCGGCAGCTTGATCTCATCGTCCTTGGCGGACTTGTCACCGTCCTTACCGTTCTCCTTGGCGGCCTTGGCCGGCGCCGGCGAATCCTTGTCTTTGTCGGCAGGCGCCGGCAGGCTGGCGGTGGCGCAGGCGAGCAGCAGAAACACCAACAGCGGTTTGCGCATGAATACACCCTGAGATCGCAGTGCAATTTCGGCCGCATGTGTTCTGATGCCGCGGCGTTGAGAAAAATGGTTGCACATCGACCCGCGCGCGTCGAGTACGCCGCGTGCGCCGCGCCGAGACGGGCGCCGCGGAACCCGGCGATGACGCGCGGATCCCAAGCTTAAGAAGCCTCAAGGCGAGCGCGCTGCCGGTGCTAAATCAAGAAGCTAGCGATACAGGTGCGCGAAGCGGACGGTGGCAGATAGACGGGTTGTCAGATGGCGGTGGGCGCAACCAGCGCAACGAAGAGCCGGGCTGCTGCTCTTTCTTGTCAGCGAAAACGGTGAGGTAGCGGGCGCGGGTCGGTTCCCGTTTCGCTCCATCCCAACAGGCGAGGTCGCGCACGAAGAAACAGTAGGATTCGCAGGCCAGGAGTTGTGTTTCACATCGCGCTCGGAGCGGGCATTCGTCACACGGTGCCGGCCCGAGGAGCCCGCACGGGCTCTCTGGGAAATCGATAGGAGGGCTCTGCATATCTGATCGGCTGTTAAGTAGTTGCACGTTCACGCTGGACATCGAGGCTTTACCATGACAGGCGCACCGCGATGGCGGAATACGCACAATCCGAGCCCGTCATCGGATTTGTGACGCAATCGAGGCGCTGTCGGTGTATGCCGACTGTGCAGGTAGAGCATATGCCCTGGTCGGCGCGCGGCAGCTTGGCGTTTGAGGTGCGAGGAGCGCAAGCTTATGAGCGCAGCGGCGCCGCTGGACCGTCTGCAGCAACTAGCGGGCAGGCATACCTGAGGCAGCACACGATGTTGTTTCTACGCGGACTGTTGGATCGACTGTTTTTAGCGGCCGCCCTCGTCGCGGGCGGGCTGCTGCCAGGCTTCATCGCGCAGTATCGCCAGCGGTTGGGGGGGCGACTCGATCAAGCCCGACTCGATCTGGAGCCCTGGCAGAGGATCGCCGACCAGTTCTATCAGGGCGACCTCGACAAGCTGATCCAATATCACCTGGCCAGCAAAGATGCGACGTTTCACGCGGAGGGCAGCGTCATCCAGGCTCTCATCGCCACCGTGCAGCGGCTGCAAAGCGCCGTCGACGCCTTGCACAGCAGCTTATTCCATCAGGTCGGGTACTTGCTGCTGCACGCCGACGCCGGCCTGGTGCGCGCCACCGCCTCTGACTGGGTGCCTACGTTCGCGCTCTCCATCGAAGGGGTGCTGTTCGCACTGCTATGTGCCGTTGCGGTCTGGTTGCTGTTTCACGCCCTGTGGTGGCTGCTGGCACTGAGCGGCAGCTGGCTGCGCGGCGGGGTGCGTGCAACGCGCCCGCCGCCACGACGCCGGCCAACTGGCAGGGACGCACAAGAGATTTGAATGAGCGCGAGCGGGGCGCCCTCGCCGGCCATCGCCTTGCCCGCCGCCTTCGTGTCGATCTCGCAGCTATGCCGCGCTCAACGCGCTACGCCGTCTTCTGCTCGGGGGCGGGAATGGCGAAACAGACAAACGATGAAACGATGTACTTGTCGTCAGACCTGGGAATCTCTCCGCAGTGCATGTGTGTCCAGAACGTCGGAAAAAACAGTGCATCGCCGGCCACGGGTTTTACCTTCAGGTTCTGCCGATGAAAACACGTCTCTCCGCCCTCTTCGACCGAGTTTAGATAAATGATCATGGCCAGCTGCCGCTCCCAGCCGCCAGGGCCGAGAGCATCAAAATGCCATTTGAAGTGGCCTTCGTTCTTCTTGTAGTGCTGGACCTTGTAGTCCGTACACCGTAGCGGGAAGACTTGCAGTGAGGGGAACTGCGCCGCCAGATTCGACACGACACGGCTGACAGCCAGGTGCAGCTCGACGTGGGCCGCTGTCCAAATGCCTTCGCGTGTGAGTCCCAGATCCGTGCTGACCTTGACGTCGTCCAGCAATTTTTTTTCGCTGCGGCCGCTGACCGTATACCCCGGGTGTTTGCGCGGGTCGCGCTGGTAATTCTCGATGATCGAACGGCATAAATCCTTCGAGATCAGCTCTTTTGCATAAAAAATGCACTCGGCTGCCGTGACAATCTCCATGCTCACACGTTAGCGCCAGGCTTACCTGCCGCCTCCTCGGTTTACCATCAGCCGGCGCATCCTATCCACTCTGGCGGACCGGCAGGCGAGCGCCGCTCAGGTCCGTGATGCAGATCAAATAAATCGCGATGCTGCCCGGCTTATCACTGCGCGAGTCTGCGCGGATCGATGCCAAGGCCGAGGCTGCGGGGCCCGGACGGCCGGACCGTGCCGGTTTGTATCAAAGCGGTATGGCAGCGAGTTATGTCAGGCTTGAGAAAATGCTTTGCGTGCCCTGCCTCGCGGGCTGCGCCCGGTTCAGACGCGCTTGTTTGCGCTCGAGTTCCCAAAGCGCAAACGCAATCCATAGTCCACCGCAAAGGCCGGACACTGCCAGGTATATGAGGGACACCTCGAACAGCAGCAGCAGTGCATGTGGCATGGTCGTGAAGGCTCCTTGAATCCCATCGACGGTAAGGAGTCTAGGGGCAGGAGGATCACGTCGCAGTCGAGATCCGGTATCGCTTTGGTTAGATCAGCGAGAGCCCTCAGGACGTCGCGAATCTCGCCTTGACCGCCGCCATCATCGCCTTGAAGCGGGGTTCTGCGCGGATCGAATCGAAGTCGGGGTCGGCCTCCATCCAGCTCATCATTCCCGGCGTAAACCTTGGGGCGATTCCGGCCAGAGTCTCCAGCGTCATATCAATCTCGCCCAGCGAGGACATCGCGCAGGCGAGATTGTAGTGAAGGTTGACGTTCTCGGGATCGACCAGACGGGCCCTGGTGGCCCATTCTCGGGCGCGCTCCTTCTCGCCCAGGGCTGCCAGCATGGCCACCCCCATGCCGATCGCACGACTATGGCCGGGGTCGGCGGCGACCAGTCGCTCGATGCGATCCAGAGCCCGCCGCGCGGCGCTCTTCATGCGCTCCACGTCGGCCTTTGCCTTGTAGGACTGCGATATGAAAGTCGAGGCGGTGAAATCCGACTCCATCGCGGCGGCCGCCAGCTCGAAATGGCTGATCGCATCGTCGTAACGGCGCAAACCGAGGCAGCATAGACCGGCGATCCGGTTGCCGACATAGGAGTCAGGCTCCAGGCGCAATGCGTTCTGGCAGGAGATCAGACCCTCCTGATAGCGCCCCTTGCTACGATGCGCCGCGCCCATGGCGGCATGCGAGTCGGCGAGATTAGGGTCGAGCCGTACGGCCGTCACCGCGGCCTGTTCGCCATCGGCGGCAGAGTCGCCGCGCCAGAAGCTGTTCCACTGCGCGAGCGCCATGGTCGCCCACGCCTGGGCGTAATCCGGGTCGATCTCGATGACGCGATTGCAGATGCGTACCACGATTTCGTTGTTTCTCTCGCTGTCCAGCAGCCAGAACTGCCGCGCCATCAGATACAGCTTGTAGGCGTCGGGATTGCTGGTGCCACGCTGCTCGAGAGCCTGCTTTTCTCCAGGCAGGAGTGTCAGCTTCAGTGCGGCAACAATCGCCTTGGAGATCTCGTCCTGTAGCGCGAAAATGTCGTTCAGGTCGCGATCGTAACGCTCACCCCACACCTGCGAGTCGTTGGCGGCGCCGATGAGTTGGGCGGTAATGCGCACCCGTGCGCCGGACTTGCGCACGCTGCCGACCAGGACGTACGAAGCCTTCGTCTGTCGCGCGATCTGGGCCACGTCAGCCGCCGCACCCTTGAAGGAAAAGGCGGTGTTGCGCGAGACAATCGACAGCGCCGAGACCTTGCCGAGGTCGGTGATGATGTCCTCGGTGATGCCGTCGCTGAAATATTCCTGCTCCGGATCACCACTCATGTTGGCAAACGGCAGCACGCAGATCGCCACAGCGGGGCGGGCGTCTTTTGCCGCTTGCACCGCCGTCTTCTTGGCCGCCGACAGTTTCAGCTTCGCTTCGAGCGCCGCGCACAGGGCCTTGAATGGAGCGCTGTCGCGGTTTCCGCCCCAATCGTCGAGGTCGGTGGTATGGATCGAGCGTACGTCGATCGGCAAGCGTGCATTTTCAAAGCGCACCGGCACCAGCACGCCCCGATCGGCGGCGTCGCGCGCCTCCCCTTTCACCCAGCGCGAGTCAACGGACAAGGGGCTCCACACGACGACGACAGCGCGGGCACTCTCCAGCTCGGCGCTGATCAGCGCGTCGAACTCATCACCCGGCGTGATCTCCGGATCCCACCACACCGACCAGCCCTGTGCTTCGAGCGCTGCAACCAGCGGGGCGACTCTGCCCCGGTCGGTTCGGGAATAGGAAACGAAGATATCGGCCATT
>Ga0209380_10000317_pt1 | contig 33708 bp, 28 predicted proteins | sample HubBroMetageWFT6_FD_188347 | JGI IMG/M metagenome (GOLD analysis project Ga0209380, IMG submission 188347) | Warmed and freeze-thawed soil microbial communities from the Hubbard Brook experimental Forest, New Hampshire - Hubbard Brook CCASE Soil... | ecosystem: Environmental > Terrestrial >... | reverse complement strand
TGCCGAACAATTGGTCCCGACGACCGTGGCTGCCCCGGTGCACACATTGCCAAGCGCACCGGGAAGCCCCGGGCCGCTAGGCAACGCCGACGATGGCGAGTCCGACGCGATGACCCCGGCCGGCGTCTCGATAAACGTCTCGGGAGTCTCAGCCGATACCGATATCGCGCCTAGCAGGCCATAGGGCGCCAGTGGCTGGGTATAGCGGACCTGCGGGATACGGACGTGACCCGGCTCGCCGACGTTGCCGCCGAAATCGATCGTCTCGCCGTTGGCGTCCGGATCGGCGAAGTTCGAGTTCGCCTGGCCGGCGAGGAACCCGCCCAAGGTGCCGTAGGCAAAGCGCAGGCGGGGCACCAGACTGTCCGAGACCGCCGTGGGATTGGCGGCGGGGACGAACTGGTCCGAGCCGGCCCAGTCGAATTCGAACAAGGTGCGCGCCTCGCCAAAGGCGGTCGGGGTGCGCGTTTCGACGCTGAGCTTCGATTCGCGCGGGCTTTGCGAGAAGACGCCGTTGCTGCGCGACCGGTCGATGATCGAGCCGGCGGTGGCCGGGGTCTGCACCACCCCGCCGATGACCTGGCCGTGCTTGTCGAGCGGTATCGATTCGAGCTGACCGGTAGCGCCCACCGTGGTGGTCTGCGGCGAATTGTTTGCCGGGCCGCCGGTGAACCAGTAATCGACGATCTCGGTGATCTGGCCGCCGACGCGCAGCGAGGTGTCGGTGCCGGGGATCAGGAAGGAGCGCGGGAAGCTGCCGCCGACGAGGTTGGCGCCGGGCACCTCTCTCGTGCCCATAGCGGAGATGCCGCCACCTGGCGGGATCTGCGCCAGCTGGTCGATTCGCTGCTGGAGGAGATCTTGGTTGGCGCGCAAATCCGACAACTCGTCGGCCTTGGCGCTCGGCAGGCCCGTCAGCAACGCCGCGATGGCGGTTATCCCGCCCAGCGCCGCCAAGGTGCCGATATTCCGTTTTCTGATCATTGCTCCCCCAAGAAACATCAAAGGTTGCGGGATACCCACGGCAAGGGCACGGGTTCCTCGCCCCATGATATTGCGCGTCACGCGGCGATCAAGCGCGCCTTATTCGCTCCGTGGTGTTTTCGTCTCAGCGTGGCCAAGGTGCAACATATGTAAACAAGCAGTTGATATGGTTATTAGAAAATTTCGATTTTGCCTTGGCAACCCGCGATGACGAGGCGTTTCGTCGGCGCGCAACCGCAATTTGCGGTGTCTTTCGAGCAGCCGGGGGTGACTGAACGCCCTCTACCGAAGCGCGAGAGGCCTAAGCACGGCGCCCGAAACCACCGCGTGCAAACGCGCCGGTTGCCGGCGCTGAACCATCAATCGCGCAACGATGGCTTCGCCGGGAAACAGCCCTCAGAACTTAAACCCGACCCGCGCGCCGGCGTTGGTGATGCCGGCGTTCCGCGGGGCGAGGTTGGCGTTGGAGATATGATCGAGGATCGCCGAGACACTGACCTGTGGGGTGATCTGGTAGCCAAGCTCGGCGCTCTCCCGGAACAGGATGCGCGAGCCGAGCAATTTGTGGCCGTCCGGCTGCTGGGCTCCGGTCAACGGGGAAGCATCGTGTATCGCGCCACCGAGGCTGCCGTTGGCAAAGACCCCGTCACCCGCGCTGAACAGGTTCTGGATCAGCATGATCCCCCAGGTCAGCCCGAAATATCCATCGCTGGTCCTGCCCGCGGTGTTGATGTCGCCGCCGATATGCGGGCGCGGCGAGCCCAGAAAGTCGAGGATTTCGGGCGGGGTGAACAGCATCTCAAGGTTGACGTCGGCGCCGGCTTCAACGTGATGGCCGAGAAAGCCGACATCATGGGCGAGGACGCCGGTCTTCACCTCGTCGACAATATTCACCTGCCCAACCGCTTGTGCCGGCGCCAGGAAGAGCGTGAGGGCCAGCAGAATGACGGCGACGGCAGCACGCGAAGCAACGATCACGGGGTCCAGTCTCCGACTACGCTCATACCGCCGACGATATTCGCCGACAGGTTAGCGTGGGGCGATGGAGCTTGCCAACCGCTTTCGCCCTCGTTGGTCGTCGGGTCTGCGGTCCGGCCTCAGCCGAAGGGACTCAGCGCCTTGAGCCGGGCTGACCAGCGGTGACGGCCGAGTTCGCGGCGCACGACGTTTTCGTCGGTAACCCAGTTGAGCTGCACGGACCGCCGTTCCCCGACATGCGGGAAATGACCGTGAAACGAGGTCTCGCTCCGCCGAAACGCAACCATCATACCGGCAAGCGGCGGGATCTCGGCGGCGCAATCATCGAGATGATCGGCGCGGCGTAACAGCCGAAGCCGGCCAGCCGATGCCTCCCAGACGGGGTTCATGTACAGCAACAGGGTTATGATCTTCGTGGCCGAATCGGTGTGTATGCGACCATCTTTCCCGTCGCTCCTGCCGCGCAGCGTGATCATTGTCGGACGAGCGCCGAGATCGATGGCGAATTTCTCCTCGATCACACGGCGGAGCGGTTCGGCTTCGAGTTCGTCGGCGAGGCGGCCAAAGGCGCCGCCGCGCATCTCGGGCACCAGCGGGAAGCTGCCGTGCCCGGCCAGCGGCGGGAAATCGGCGACAAGCGCCGGCAGGTACTCGGCGCGGACGAAATTGTCGACGATGACAAAATCAAACGGATTGCGGTCGAGCGGGCTCGCCCGCAATCGGTCGAGATCGAGAATCATCGGCGCCGCACCATCGGGCTCGCTGTTGTTACGCGTATAGCAGCCACAGTCTAAGCCCTCCTGCGGGCCCCGTCATTTCCTGCTCGCCGCCGCGCGGGGTCTGGGTTAAGACCTAGCCCGCCGCCCACAACTTCCGCGAAAGCCATGGAACAGCGCTGGGGCCTTCCCCTGATCGCCTGGCCGTCGCGGCTGCGCCCGAATGCTTGGGATCTCGTGGCACTGCCGTTGGTGCTGGGCCTCCTGGCGCTGGTCGCCTGGGGCGGCTGGGCGATGGGTGCACGCTACCACATCGGCGAGGTGTTGCCGATCAGCCTCGACCCGTGGCGCCTGCCCGAATACTCGCTGCGCACGGTCTTGCGCATGGCTGCGGCGCTCGTCGCCTCGCTGGTATTTAGCCTCGTTTACGCCGCGCTCGCCGCGAAGAGCCGACAGGCCGAGAAGATCCTGATCCCGGTGCTCGACGTTCTGCAATCGGTGCCGATTCTCGGTTTTCTGTCGATCACTGTGACCGGGTTCATCGCACTGTTTCCCGGACGCCTGCTCGGCGTGGAATGCGCCGCGATCTTCGCGATCTTCACCTCGCAGGCCTGGAACATGACGTTCAGCCTGTACCAGTCGCTGCGCACCGTGCCGGTCGAGCTGATCGAGGCGGCGCGGATGTACCACCTGTCGGCGTGGGGCCGGTTCTGGCGTCTCGAAGTGCCGCACGCAGTGCCGGCGCTCGTCTGGAACATGATGATGTCGGTGTCGGGCGGCTGGTTCTTCGTGGTCGCGTCGGAAGCGATCACCGTATCGGGCCAGTCGATCCTCCTTCCCGGTATCGGCTCCTATATCGCCACCGCGATCGAGCAGCGCGATCTCGGCGCAATCGGGTACGCAGTCGGCGTCATGCTGGTCGTGATCCTGCTCTACGATCAGCTGTTGTTCCGGCCTTTGCTCGCCTGGTCGCGCAAGTTCAGGGGCGATCCCGGCCCCGACGAGGACAGCGTCCGCCCTTGGTTCCTGATCGTGTTGCAACGTGCCCGGCTCTTCGACCTCGTGCAAATTGGGGTACTGGCGCTCAACCGCGCAACCGATCGCGGCATTGCTCTGCTCAGCCGGAGTTGGCCCGAGCAGGATCGAGCGCGGCCGCTCCCGCCGGCTTTCGAGCGCCTCTTCGACGCCGCGCTGTTAGTGCTGGCTGCGGCTGCTGTCGCCTGGGGGATCGTGTTCATTCGAGCCAGCGTCGCGCCAGCCGAGATCGGCTGGGTTGTTCTCCTGGGCCTGATTACCGCAATCCGCGTGCTGATCCTGATCGCGCTCGCCTCGCTGATATGGGTGCCGATCGGAGTCTGGATCGGGCTGCGCCCGCGCTTTGCCGACCGTGCCCAACCGGTCGTCCAGTTCCTTGCCGCGTTCCCCGCGAACCTGTTCTTCCCGGCGGCAGTGGTGTTGATTCTGCATTTTGGGCTCAATCCCGAAATCTGGCTCAGCCCGCTGATGATCCTCGGCACGCAGTGGTACATCCTGTTCAACGTGATCGGCGGGACGACCGCCCTCCCGGCGGAGCTGAAGCTCGCCGCCAGCAATCTCGGCGTGCGACGCTGGCTTTGGTGGCGCCGGCTGATCTTGCCGGCGATTTTCCCGGCCTATGTCACCGGCGCGGTCACCGCCTCGGGCGGCTCGTGGAACGCCAGCATCGTCTCCGAGGTGGTGCAGTGGGGCGATACGACCTTGCGGGCGACCGGGATCGGGGCGTACATCGCGCAGTACACCGCCGAAGGCGATCCAGCTCGGATCACCCTCGGGATCGGTGTCCTCTGCGTCTATGTTCTCGCCCTCAATCGGCTGCTGTGGCGCCGCCTCTATGAACTCGCGGCCGAACGCCTGAGACTTGATTGATTGGGGCTTGATTGATGAGCGTCGTCACCGAGCTGGATCGTCCGACCAAGATCGCCGCACCGCTGCTGTGGGCGATCGGGGTCGCCAAGACCTATCGCACGCCCGACCATATCGGGCGGCTTGTCCTGGAGGGCGTCGATTTCTCGCTTCGCGAGGGCGAGATCGTGGCGATCCTCGGCAAGTCGGGCTCCGGGAAATCGACTTTCTTGCGCATTCTCGCCGGGCTTATCGCGCCGAGCCAAGGCCGGGTCGAATACCGCGGCGGGCCGGTTACCGGCCCGGTGCGCGGGGTGGCAATGGTCTTCCAGAGCTTTGCCCTGTTCCCGTGGCTGACGGTTCTCGGCAATGTCGAATTGGGCCTCGAAGCCCAGGGCATCTCCGCCGCCGAGCGCCGCCGGCGCGCGGTCGATGCGATCGACCTGATTGGCCTTGACGGATTCGAGAACGCCTATCCCAAGGAATTGTCGGGCGGTATGCGACAACGCGTCGGCTTTGCCCGTGCCCTCGTCGTCAACCCCGACATCCTGCTGCTCGACGAGCCGTTCTCGGCGCTCGACGTACTGACCGCCGAGACCTTGCGCAACGACCTCCTCGATCTGTGGAGCGAGAGCCGGATCCCGACAAAGGGCATCCTTATGGTCTCGCACAATATCGAGGAGGCGGTCGAGATGGCCAACCGCATCCTGATCTTCGGCAGCGATCCCGGCCGGATCAACGCCGAGATTCCGGTGTCGCTGCCGCAGCCGCGTGATCGGGACAGCGCCGGGTTCCGCCAGATCGTAGACCAGGTCTATACGCTGCTGACGACAGTGCCCGGCCGCGACGGACGGCGCGGCGCGAAGCCGGAGCCGATTGGGCTGGGCCACCGGCTGCCTGATGCCGCGGTGCAGCAGTTAACCGGTCTCATCGACAGCCTGACCGACCCGCCGTTCAATGGCCATGCCGATCTGCCACACCTTGCGGATGAGGAAAATCTCGCGGTGGACGAATTGTTTCCGCTGATCGAGGCGCTGCAGCTATTGGGCTTCGCGCATGTCAGCGGCGGCGACATCGACTTGACCGCCGCCGGTCGCCGCTACGCCGACGCGGACATGCTGAGTCGCAAGCAGATCTTCGCGGAAGCCGTGATGAAGCACGTGCCGCTCCTCGCACATATCCGTCGGGTCCTTGACGAGCGCCCGGGCCACCGCGCGCCGGCCGCCCGCTTCTTGCGCGAGCTTGAGGACCACCTGTCGGAAGAAGAGGCCGAGCGCGTGCTCGATACGGTGATCAACTGGGGCCGGCACGCGGAGATCTTCTCCTACGACTCCGACGACGAGGTGTTGAGCCTCGAGAACTTCTGAATCCGGTCAGCCGCCGCGAAGCGGGTGTTGCGGAAGTTCGGCGCGCGCCACCTGCGGCGGCACCAGCGAGATATAGAAGGTGTCGCGCTTGTAGAATGTCGTATCGCCGCCCGAAATCCAGTCTCCGGCCAAGACCTTGACGTAGGCTTCCTGGCCAGGCGCCAGATCAACATCCTTGTCCTGATTGGTGTCGGTCCCGAAGCTTTCGACGGTGATGTGATAATGCCCGGCCGGGAGGTCGCGATAGAAGGCGCTGCCATCGGGTTGCACCGACCCGGCGAAGCTGCCGTTGAGCGCCACATTCGCGACGTTCATGCTGACCGAAGGTTCGAAATCGCGATAAAACCAAATCCGCGCCGCGCCGACCGGCGCTGCCGATGTACGCACGGCCTGAGCTGCCGCCGGTTCGGCGAAGGCCGCGAGCGCCAGCATCGCCGCACAAATGCCCGCCCGCCGCGACCAGATAGCCGCCGTCACTTTGCGAAGCATTGTGATCTCCGTCCGCCTCTGCGCCTGAATCCAAGCGCGGCGTCAGCGAAACAGGCGTTGGGGGCGTTTGGCAAGCGACAGTTTCGCGCTTCTGCCCGTCGTTTCCGTGAGCGCCGCTGGCCGCGATGGCTAGCGAATCCCGTCGAGCCGACGTAAGTTCGCAATTCGTAATTCGATACTTCGGGTTGGATCCGGATGCGCTCATTGTCGTTACTGTTTCTGCTGCTGCTCGCCGCCTGCACCGAAGCGACGGCGAGTCGCGTCGACGAAAAAACCTTCCGGATCGAAGATCCCGGCATACCCGGCGGTTCCGAGGGGCCCAACCGCCGCATGGCGAGCCGCCTCTGTCCCAAGGGCTACCGCGTGCTCGATTCGGAGAGCCACAAGGGCGGGCCGGACCGGGCGATCGATGACCCAAACACGATGACGGTTTGGACGATTCGCTGCATTTAACCCCGCGCCGCGCGCAAGCCGCCGGTCACCGGTGGCAGGAACTGCGCTGGAACCGCCCCGCAACGGAATGCGGCTGGTGTGCAACAATCGGTAACAAAGTTTGATTTGTGGCGAACCGGTGGCAGGCGCTAGGTTGCGCACCGGGATCGTTTCATTTGTGGACGTAGTCCATGTGGGGGGACATGGGAATTGCGCCGCAGCAGACGCTGAAGGCTGCCACGACGTGCCGGGGAATTGGGCTGCATTGCGGCAAACCGGTAACGATGACGATCCGACCGGCGCCGCCGGACGCGGGTATCGTTTTCCGACGCATCGATGCCGGCGCTGAAATTCGCGCGGTCTGGACCAGCACATGCGAATCCGCGCTATCGACGGTCCTGTCGAATGGCGAAGGCATCAGCATCGGCACGGTCGAGCATCTGATGGCGGCGCTTGCGGGTAGCGCGATCGATAATGCCGTGGTCGAACTTGACGGACCCGAAGTGCCGATCATGGATGGCAGCGCGGCGCCGTTTGTCTATTTGATCGAACGCGCCGGCGTCACCGCGCAGGATACGGCCCGGCGCGCGATCAAGATCCTGAAACCGGTTTCCGTCAGCGAAAACGGCGCGACGGCCGCGCTTCTGCCCGATCATGGCTTCTCGATGAGCTTCGAGATCGACTATGACAATCCGCTGATCCGCCGTCAGGACATCATGCTGAGCCTGGAGCCGGGCACCTTCGAGGCCGAGCTTGCGCCGGCGCGCACCTTCGGCCTCTTAGACGATCTGCCGCGTCTGCAAGCGGCAGGACTTGCGCTCGGCGGCTCGCTCGACAATGCGGTCGTGGTCAGCGGCAACCGCGTGCTGAACGATGGGGGGCTGCGTTACGCCGACGAGTTCGTACGTCACAAGCTGCTCGATGCGCTCGGCGATCTTTACCTTGCCGGCGCGCCGATCCTCGGGCATTTCCGCGGCGTGCGTTCCGGGCATGCCCTGACCCGCCGGCTGCTGCTGGCGTTGTTCGCCGACAAGGACGCGTGGTGCAAGACGACGCTGGCCGAGACCGTTGCGCTCGGCGCGTTAGCTTGGCCGCAGGCGGAGAGCGTTGCGCCGGTCTGAGCGACACTTCCGCGGTTTGCTGCAGATACGGTGGAGCATGCTATAATCAGGCCCGGGGAAATTCGCTCGGGATCGGGATCGACGATGCGCATGTTGTTGACGCCGCCGCGGCTGTTTGCCGCCGCGCTGTTGCTCGTGCTTGCCGCCTGCGGCGGCGACAAGGACCAAGCCTATATTGAGAAGCCGGTCGACGACCTTTACAACAAGGCGATGGATGCCCTCGTCGACGAAAACTACACCCAAGCCGCGAAGACGTTCGACCAAGTGGAAAGCCAGCATCCCTATTCGGCCTGGGCCACTAAGAGCCAGCTAATGCAGGTTTATGCTTATTACGAGGACGGCAAATACGGTGATGCCGTTCTCGCAGCAGACCGATTCATACAGCTGCATCCGGGGCATCGCGACGTCGCCTATGCGTATTACCTGAAGGCGATCTGCTATTACATGCAGATCACCGATGTCGGTCGCGACCAGAAACTGACCCAGGCCGCGCTCACCGCGCTCGAGGATATCGTCCGCCGCTTTCCCGACAGCAAATACGCGCGCGACGCCAAGCTAAAGCTCGATTTCACCCGCGACCATCTCGCCGGCAAGGAAATGGAGATCGGCCGCTATTACTTGAAGCGGCAGGAATACCTGGCGGCGATGAACCGCTTCAAGCGGGTGATCGACAATTACCAGACGACGACGCATGTACCGGAAGCTTTGGAGCGGCTCGTCGAATGCGATCTGGCGCTCGGCCTTGCCAAGGAGGCCAAGGACAATGCGGCTGTGCTCGGCTACAACTATCCCGGCAGCCACTGGTACACCGACGCCTACGCGCTCGTGACCGGCGGCGGCTCTCCCACAGAGGCACGTGAAAACGGATGGTTCTCGCGGATCGTTAGCAGCGTCTTCTGAGCGGCCCACATTAAAAAAACTTAATTTCAGCCCCGCACCGCACTGATCTATGTCAGCGCTGGTTCAGCGCCGGCACACCTCGGCTCGCGCTAGGGGCCTGCAGTGCGCCAGAAAGGATTTTCGAAAATGATCCGGCGGCTTTTTGCTGTCTCGTTTCTGATGCTGTCGGTGGTTGTCGCGCACGCGGCCGAACCGACCTCCGGCATCACCGGCCTGTTCCTGATCACGAAATACCCCTCGCTGACGGTGCGCGCGGGCGAGACCACGACGGTCGACCTGTCGTTGCGCAACTTCAAGCTGCCGCCACAGATCCTGACGCTCTCGGTGCCGGAGGTGGCGCAGGGCTGGAAGGCAACGATCCTCGGCGGTGGCCAGCCGGTCTCGGCGATCGACGTCGCGACCGATTCAGAGGAGCGCCTGCAGCTGCGGCTCGAACCGCCGTCCGGCACCGGCAAGGGGGACTATCGCTTCACCGTGGAGGCCAAGAACGGCCAGTACGACGACAAGCTGCCGATCACCTTGGTTATCGGCGAAGAGCTTCCGGCGAAGCTGAAGCTAACCACCAATTTTCCGTCGCTGCGCGGCACCGCGACCACCTCGTTCAAGTATCGGGTCTCGGTGAACAATGACAGCGGCAAGGACGCCACCGTCAATTTCAGCGCCGACGCGCCGAAGAATTTCCAGGTCAACTTTACCGAGGCCTATGGCAGCCAGCAGATCACCAGCATCCCGATCGAGGCCGGCAAGTCGAAGGATGTCGAGGCGTCGCTGACCATCCCGCGCGAGACCCCGGCTGGCGACTACAAGCTGACGCTGCATGCGAAGACCGAAGCGGCGAGCGCCGATCTACCGGTCAGCCTGACGATCATAGGCCAGCCGCGGCTGACGCTGTCCGGTGAAGGCGGCAGGCTGAGCGGAGATGCCTATGCCGGCCAGGACAGCCAGCTTACCGTGGTGCTGCGCAACGACGGCAGCGAGGCGGCGCGTGACATCGAGTTGAGCGCGACAACGCCGGAGGGTTGGAAATCGAGCTTCGATCCGAAGCAGGTGCCGCAACTGGCGGCGGGCGGCAATCAGGAGGTAAAGGTCACCCTTACCCCGTCCGACCGAGCGATCGCCGGCGATTACCAGACGACGATCCGCGCCAGCGCCGCCGGCGGCCTGTCCGAATCGGCGAATTTCCGCATCACTGTGATGACCTCGACTCTATGGGGTGCGGTCGGTATCGCGATCATCGCCATTGCCCTCCTGGTTGTCGTCTTTGCGGTCGCCCGCTTCGGCCGCCGCTAGGGAGCGCCGGATGGCTGACGAGGTCGTAATTCGCGCCGAGGGGCTGACCAAGCGCTACGCCGACACACTCGCGGTCGACCACATCGATCTCGAAGTTCGCGCCGGCGAGATCGTTGGCATTCTCGGACCGAACGGCTCCGGAAAGACGACGACGATCCTGATGCTGCTCGGGCTCACCGAGCCGACCGGCGGGCGTGCCGAAGTCGCCGGCTTTGATCCGTTGCGCGAGCCACTCGAAGTCAAGCGCCGGGTCGGCTACCTGCCCGATCAGGTGGGTTTCTATGACGGCCTCTCGGCGCGCGACAATCTGGCCTATACCGCGCGCCTCGCCGGGCTTTCGCGGGCCGAGATCGACCAACGCTTTGCCGATGCGCTCGATCGGGTCGGGCTCGGCGATGTCGGCCGCGCGCGGGTCAGCACCTATTCGCAGGGCATGCGGCAACGGCTGGGCCTCGCCGAGGTGCTGATGAAGCGGCCGAGCGTCGCTATTCTCGACGAGCCGACGACCGCCCTCGACCCGCATTCTACTCAGGAATTTTTGCAGATGATCCGCGGCCTGAAGGCCGACGGCACCGCGGTCCTCTTATCCTCACATCACCTGGACCAGGTGCAGAGCGTGTGCGACAGGGTGGCGCTGTTCAACCGAGGCCGCATCGCGCTGTCAGGCTCGGTGACCGATCTGGCAGGGCGAGTGCTGGGCGGGGGCCATGTCATCGATGTCGAGGCGCGCGGGCCGGGAATGGTCGACCGCCTTGCTGCGATCCCGGGCGTCGTGCGGGTGCAGCCGCTCGGCGGCGACCGCTACCGGGTCGATTGCCAGCGCGATTTACGTGCCGAGATCGCTCGCGAGCTTGCCCCAAAGGTCGATCTGCTCGGCATCGATTTCGCCGCGCCGAGCCTCAACGAGGTCTACAATCGCTATTTCGAGGAGCAGCGCCATGCCGCTCAATAGGCGCCGGGGCGGTTCGCCCTGGACCGGGCTCGGCACGGTCGTAGCCAAGGAGACGGCGGACCATCTGTCGAGCGCGCGCATGCGCATTCTGGAAGCGCTGGTCTTTTTGACCGCGCTCGCCGCGGCCTACGCCGCAATCCGGGCGATTCGCGCCACTATCGGCGAAAGCCCGTTTTTGTTTCTGCGCTTGTTGACCCTGTCGCAGGATCCGCTGCCCTCCTTCATCGCGCTGCTCGGTTTCCTGATCCCGCTCGTCGCGATCGCGCTCGCTTTCGATTCGGTCAACGGCGAGTTCAACCGTCGCACGATGAGCCGCATCCTGGCCCAGCCGATCTATCGCGACGCGCTGCTCCTGGGGAAGTTTTTCGCCGGCCTGCTGGCGCTGACGATCGGTCTTGTTTCGCTGTGGCTGCTGGTTCTCGGGCTTGGCCTGTTGCTGCTTGGGCTGCCGCCGAGCACCGAAGAATTCCTCCGAATGCTTGGCTTCCTTGTCGCCACGATCGCCTATGGCGGCGTCTGGTTGGCGTTGGCGCTGTTGTTCTCGGTCATCTTCCGCGCCCCAGCGACAGCCGCTCTCGCCGCGCTCGGCGTCTGGCTGTTGTTCGCGCTGTTTTGGTCGGTCATCACGCCGCTCTTGGCGACGGTGATTGCAGGACCGCCCGAGGGCGTGTTCGGCCCCCGGCTGGCTTACCTCAACACGCAGCAGATCATCGATCGGATCTCGCCAAACACGCTCTACGCCGAGACCGCGCTGGCGCTGCTGCACCCTGCGACCCGCGCGCTGGGGCCGGTGCTGATTAGCCAATTGCAAGGCGCGCTCCTCGGCGCGCCGCTGCCGGTCTCGCAGAGTTTCATCCTGATCTGGCCGCAGTTGACCGGGCTGATCGCCGCGACAATCGTGATCTTCGCGATCGCCTACGTGGTGTTCCAGCGTCAGGAGATTCGGGCCTAGGTCCTCGCCAAGCCCTTGAGCCCGAACTGACAGGTCGAGCCCCCGTAACGAGGAAAACCGGCCGTCGCTGGCCTCTAAGAGCCCGTCGCTATATCATTGCGCCGGTTTCGCAACCAGCCCTTCGGTATGCTGCTCGGCCTGACGATTCGCGATGTGGTTCTGATCGACCGGTTGTCGCTCGCCTTCCGGCCGGGGCTCTGCGTGCTGACCGGCGAGACCGGTGCCGGCAAATCAATCCTGCTCGATGCACTCGGCTTGGCGCTCGGCCGGCGCGCCGATGCCGGCCTGGTGCGGCCGGGTGCCGAGCAAGCCGCGGTTGCCGCCGAGTTTGTCGTCGGCGGCAACCACCCCGCGCTCGCGATATTGCACCAGGCCGGTATCGGCAGCGATCTGGCCGGCACGATCGTGCTGCGCCGGCTGGTAGCCGCGGACGGCCGCAGCCGCGCCTTCGTCAATGACGAGCCGGCGAGCATCGGCCTCCTGCGCGAGTTGGGCGATACTCTCGTCGAAATCCAGGGCCAGGGGGAGCAGCGTGGCCTGCTCGACCCTGCCACGCACCGCGAACTGCTCGATGCCCTCGCCGACAACGATATCCGACCGGCGCTATTGACTTCGGCTTGGCGCGACTGGCGCGCCGCGCGGGAGCAAGCCGATGCGGCGACGCGCCGGCTGGCCGAAAGTAGGGCCGAGGAAGACCTGCTGCGGCATAACCACGCCGAGCTCGAAGCGCTGACGCCGGAAGGCGACGAGGAGGAGCGGCTCGGCGCCCGCCGCCTGCTGTTGCAGAACGCCGAGCGGCTTGGCGAGGCGATCGCCGAGGCGATCGACGAGATCGACGGCGAGAGCGGCGCAACGCGCGGGCTCGCCCGTGCGCTGCGCCGGCTCGAACGCACTCGCGACCGGGCGCAGGGTCTGCTCGACGGCGCCGTTGCCGCGGCCGAACGCGCCGCCGCCGAGACCGCTGAGGCGCTGGCGGCGCTAACCGAGGCGGCGCAGACGCTTGAGCTCGATCCGCGCGCTCTCGAAGAAGCCGAAGAGAGGCTGTTTGCGCTGCGGGCGCTGGCCCGTAAGCACGGCGTCGGCGTTGCCGATCTGCCGCGCTTGCGACAGGCGGCGGCCGAGCAGCTTGCTGGCATCGAATCGGGCGCCGAGGACGTGGTGGCGCTGGAGCAAGCCGCCGCGGCGGCACGCGAGCGCTACATCGCCGCCGCCGCCACTGTGACGCGGGCCCGGGAAAACGCAGCCCGCAGACTAGACGACGCGATCTCGGCGGAGCTGAAACCCTTGCGGCTCGACAAGGCGCGCTTCCGCACCGTTCTGACCCCGCTCGCCGAGCCGGAATGGGGCGAGCACGGCTGCGAGCGCGTCCATTTCGAGGTGTCGACCAATCCCGGTGCCGCCTTCGGACCCCTGGCTCGCATCGCCTCGGGAGGCGAGCTGTCACGCTTCATGCTGGCGTTGAAACTGGTGCTCTCCGGCACCTCCTCGGTGCCGACCTTGATCTTCGACGAGGTCGACAGCGGCATCGGCGGCGCCGTCGCCGCTGCGGTCGGCGAGCGATTGCAAAGATTAGGCGCGCGTTTGCAGGTCCTCGTCGTCACCCATTCGCCGCAGGTCGCGGCGCGCGGCGCGCATCATTGGCGTGTCGCCAAGCGCCAGGCGGAGCGCATGACGGTGACCCGGGTCGAGGAGCTGGACGCCGGTACGAGACAGGAGGAGATCGCCCGCATGTTGTCGGGCAGCATCGTCACGGCGGAAGCGCGCGCCGCCGCGGCGAGCCTGATCGCCGGGGCCCGGCTGTGAACGCGCCAAGCGCCGTCGCGCCAAACATCGCCGCCCGCTCGGTCGAGCTGTTGACCGAGGAGGAGGCGAAGGGCGAGTTGGCCCGGCTCGCCGCCGAAATCGCGCATCACGACCGGCTCTACCACGCCGATGACGCCCCGGAGATCAGCGATGCGGCCTATGACGAGCTGCGCCGCCGCAACACTGCGATTGAGGCCCGTTTTCCCGAGCTGATTCGTAGCGACAGCCCATCCCGGCGGGTCGGCGCCGCGCCGGCCACCGGTTTCGCCAAGGTCACGCATTCGGTGCCGATGCTGTCGCTGGAGAACGCCTTCAGCGAAGAGGAGGTCCGCGACTTCTTCGCCGGTGTCCGCAATTTCTTCCGGCGGGCGGAGGATCTGGCCCGGGTCGCCGAAGATGCGATCGAAGTGATGGCTGAGCCCAAGATCGATGGGCTTTCGGCGGCGTTGCGCTACGAGCGCGGCCGGCTGGTGCTCGGTGCGACCCGCGGCGATGGCGTCACCGGGGAGGATGTTACCGCCAACATCCGTACCGTGAAAACCGTGCCCGAGCGGCTTAAAAGCGATAACTGGCCCGAGGTGATCGAGATCCGCGGCGAAGTCTATATGGAGCGGCAAGGGTTCTTCGCGGTTAATGCCGAGCGCGAAGCCGCCGGCGAGCCGATTTTCGCCAATCCACGCAATGTCGCCGCCGGCTCGCTGCGCCAGCTCGATCCGGCGATTACCGCGCGCCGGCCGCTCAAATTCTTCGCCTATGCGTGGGGCGAGGCGAGCGCGCCCTTCGCCAAAACCCATGCCGAGGCGCTGGCCCGGTTCCGCGATTGGGGATTTACCGTCAACGAGCGGTCCCGCCTGTGCCACGGTCTCGACGAATTGCTCGCCTATTACCGAGACATGGCCGAGCTGCGGGCCGAACTGCCCTACGACATCGATGGAATCGTATACAAGATCAATGATCTCGCGCTGCAAAACCGGCTCGGCATGCGCAGCCGGGCGCCGCGCTGGGCCTTGGCGCATAAATTCGCGGCGGAACAGGCGCAGACGGTGATGCGCGGCATCATGATCACCGTGGGCCGCCAGGGTACGCTGACCCCGACTGCGATGCTGGAGCCGGTCACTGTCGGCGGCGTCGTCGTGCAGCGCGCCACCCTCCACAATGAAGACGAGATCCAGCGTAAGGACGTGCGCATCGGCGACACGGTCATCGTCCAGCGCGCTGGTGACGTAATTCCCCAGATTGTCGCTGTCGTGACCGAGCGCCGGCCAGAGGACGCGAAACTCTACGAATTTCCTGACCACTGCCCGGTCTGCGGCAGCCTTGCAGTGCGTGAAGAAGGCATGGCGGCGCGGCGCTGCACCGGTGGGCTGATCTGTCCGGCGCAGGCGGTCGAGCGGCTGAAGCATTTCGTCGCACGCGACTGCTTCGACATCGAAGGCCTCGGCGAAAAGCACATCACCGCCTTCTGGCAAGACAAGTTAATCCGCCGGCCGGGCGACATCTTCCGGCTCAAACCTGAGATGATCGCGGAGCGTGAGGGCTGGGGCGAGGTCAGCGCCAACAAGCTGATCGCGGCGATCGACGAGCGCCGGCGTCTCGGGCCCGACCGCTTCATCAACGCGCTCGGCATTCCGCAGGTTGGGCAGGCGACGGCGCGCCTCTTGGCGCGGCATTACCGCTCGCTCGACGTTTGGCGCCGCGAGATGGAGGCGGCGCAAGATCCGGAGAGCCCGGAGCGGGCCCACCTCCTCGATGTGCACGGCATCGGCAAGGATATGGCGACCGACATCATCGGCTTTTTCGCCGAGCCGCATAACCGCGCCGTGCTCGACGACCTTGCCCAGGAAGTAATCGTGCTCGATTACGAAGCACCGTCGCAGCGGACGGTCTCGCCGCTGGCCGGCAAGACCATCGTCTTTACCGGTGGCCTCGAATCGATGAGCCGATCCGAAGCCAAGGCGCGCGCCGAGGCGCTCGGCGCCAATGTCGCCAGCTCGGTGTCGGCGAAAACCGATTATGTCGTGATCGGCGTCGATGCCGGATCGAAGGCGAATAAGGCGGTGGCGCTGGGGGTCAAGACCCTCGACGAGGCGGCTTGGCTCGAACTCGCCAGCCTCTCCGAGATGGCGAGCTGAAAGCGGGCGGGGGGATGCAGGAAACCAGCCTCCTGGAACTGTTCGAGAGCGCGCTCGGCCGGCCGCGACAATCCTGGCATGGTCTGGCCGAGCGGCCGCTGCCCGAGCCAGATTCGGAGACGGATCTCGATTTCGCGCTGTGTCCGATCGAGGTCGCGGAGCCCGAACCGCTCGACACGTTGCCGCCGCAAGCTGCACTGGAGCTTTTACCGGCGCTGCGCGAGCGGGTCGCCAGTGCGGGTCTGTTCATTTCGGTCGGGCTGCATGTGATGCCGTTGGCAGGGCTCATCGCCTGGGGCAGCGCGGCGCCTGAAATTACCGCCCCGATCCCGGTCCAACTGGTCGTCGAGCAGCCGCCCCCACCGCCGATGAAGCAAGAGCAGAAGTCGCCTCCTTCCGGGCCGCTTGCTTCCGAAGACACCGGCAAGATGTCTTCGCGGCCAGACGTACCCGTGGCGACCCCGGCTCCTCCGCCGCCACCCCCGGCCGCGCCCCCGCCTGCGCCGAAAGAGACGAAGCTCGCGGAAGTGCCGCCGCCACCGCCGAAACCGAAGCCGAAGCCGCGGGTGGAGACGGCCGCCGTCGATCCGGTACTCCAGCCGGCGCCGCCGGCACCGCCGCAACCGAGGCCACCGGCGCGCGCGCCGCGCAGCCTGGACGAGGTGTTCAGTAATGCGACGAAGGATACCGGTATCCCCGGGCCGGCCGCTACGCGCGACGACTACCTCGCCTATCTCGTTACATTGACGCGGCGGCACATCGATCTGTTGCCACCGGCCTTCGTTGGCGGCAGGCGCGGTGAGACGGCCCTCGCGATCCTGGTCCTCGGCGACGGGACGATCGCGCGCATTGCCGTCAAGGACAGCTCCGGCTACCCGGACATCGATCAGCGGATCGAGCAGATGGTCACCGCGGTAGGCCGCTTCCCGCCCTTGCCGCAATGGTACCAGCAGCCGGCCATGGATTTGACTCTGCGGCTGCGCTTTCCCGAAGCAATCGAGCAGTGACGGGGCTGCGCCGCCTAGTCCCGCGGTCATTCTCTCAGCGAGCTGCCGCGGCAGGCTCCATTGCCATACCCGAGCGACGGCCGCAGCCCAATCGCGGGCTTCCGCGCGGACTGATCCTTTCGCTGCTGCTACACTCTTTGCCCCTGCTGTCGCTCATCGGCTGGCGGTCGACCCCGGCAGAAATTCCGTCGCTGGTCCCCATTCAGCTGGTCATCGAGCAACCGCCGCCGCCGCCCCCGCCCCCGGTTAAGGCGGAGCCCACCCCCAGCCCGCCGCAGATCCACGGCGCTTCGGCCGACCTCGCCGAGGTCGCAACACCAAAGACGGAACAAGGGACCAGCGAGGCCCACCCGACCGCGGCGGAGCCGCAGCCGCCCGCCGCAGCTCAGACCTCGGCCGCCGAGCCGCAACCACCCACGCCAGCCAAGGCGGCCGCAGGCGCACCGCCGCAGCCCGAGCCTGCGCCGGCTGGACCGCAGCCGACGGTCGAAGCCCAGCCGCCTGCAGTCGAAACCAAGACCGTGGCGCCGCCTGTGCCGGCGAAACAGCCGCCGCACAAGGAGCCGGCGACAATTCGAATGGCATCGGCGTGGCCGCTTCCGCTGCGCCAGGATCACCCGCACGAGGCACAGCGTTCGGCGTCGCTGATCGGACCTAACGCCATGTTCGACGAATATTGCGCACATGCGCTGAGTTTGACGATGCGCCATGCCGATCTCTTGCCGCTCTCCTACCTCGGCGCGCGGCGCGGCAAGACGGTGCTGACGATCCGCATCCTCGGCGACGGCACCGTCAACAGCGTCAGGGTAGCCGAAAGCTCGGGCTATCCCGATATCGACCAGCGGATCGAGCGGATGGTCTTCTCGGTCGGCCAGTACCCGCCATTGCCGCCGCGGATGCCGGGATCGTGGATGGATTTCACCTTCATTATGATCTTCCCCGACGCAGCGCAGCGGTAACGCAGCGTCGCGAGCCCTTTCACTTCACCCGGTCGCCCCTCACAATGGGCGTCTGACCCGCCATCCCTGGGAGCATCCCGTGAAGAACCGCGTCGATCCCATTGTCGTCTCGGTGATCCAGCATCGCCTGTTGGCCATCGTCGAGGAGATGGGCGAGGCGATGTTGCGCACCTCCTACTCGCAGATCCTCAACTCTAGCCGCGATTTCTCCACCGCGATCTGCGATCTCGACGGAAGGCTGATCGCCCAGGCCGAGCATGTGCCGATCCACGTCGGGGCGCTGCCCTACGCGGCGAGGGCGATGACCGAGTTCTTCGCCGGCGACATCCACAAGGGCGACGTGTTCCTGCTCAACGACCCTTATCACGGCGGCAACCATTTGCCGGACCTGACAGCCTTTGTCCCGGTGTTCGAAGGCGATCAGGCTCGCTTCTGGTCGATCAACCGGGCGCATCAGAGCGATATCGGCGGCGCGACGCACGGCGCCTACAACGCGAGCGCAACCGACATCTGGCAGGAAGGCATCCGCATCACGCCGCTGAAGCTCTACGACCGTGGTGAGTTGCGCCGCGACGTCATGCAGATGATCGCGACCAATGTGCGCCATCCGCGCGATTTCCGCGGTGATCTCGCGGCGATGATCGGCTCGGCGCATGTCGGCGAGCGTCGCTTCTTGGCCCTTGCCGACGAATTCGGCTGGGAAGTCACGCACGCCGCGATCGAGGCGGTGCTCGACGGCGCCGAGCGGCAGACCCGAGCCGTCATCGCCGAATGGCAGGATGGCGTCTATCACGGCGAGGCCTTGCTCGACGATGACGGCCGCGGCAATGAGGACATCTATATCCGCGCCACGGTCACGAAGCGTGGCACCGATTTGACGATCGACCTGTCCGATAGCCACGCGCAGGTGACGAGCTTTATCAACTCGTCATACCCGAATATGTACTCATCGGTCGTTGTCGCCCTGTCCTATCTGATCGACCCCGACACTCCGAAAAACGACGGCACCTTCCGCCCGATCACCGTCATCGCCAAGGAGGGCACGGTCGTGTGGGCGCGGCCCGGCGCGCCGGTCACGCTGGCGACCAACCATTGCGGCCAGGAGATCATCGAGGCGATCATCAAGGCGCTGGCGCCGGCCTGCTCCGAGCGGGCGATGGCCGGCTGGGGACGGCGCTTCCGCATCGCCATCCAGGGTAAGGATCCGAGAAACGGTAAGCCTTTCATCTGGCATTTCTTCCAAGCGCGACCAGGCGGCGGCGCATCGGTGGCCGGCGACGGCTGGCCCGGCGGCGGCGAGTGGCAGGCCGCCGGCGGCATCAAATTCGGCAGCCTCGAAGTGACCGAGGTGCGCTTTCCGCTGTTCTTCAAGACCCACGAATTCCGCCCGGGTTCGGGCGGCGCCGGGCAGTTTCGCGGCGGTCCTGGCGGCATCGTCGAGATGGTGGTCGAGACCGCGGAGCCGGCGGTCGGCAACACCGCCGGCGATGGCGTCAGGCACGGCGCCTGCGGCATTCTCGGCGGCGAGGACGGCCTGCCGCACCGCTACATGCTGTATTCCGGAAATCAAGAGCCGCGGCCGATCAGGACCAAGGAGACCGGGCTGACGATCCGCCCCGGCGACCGCCTTATGCTGGAATCCGGCGGCGGCGGCGGCTGGGGCGACCCGGCCCTGCGCGACCCCGCGGCCATCGCAGATGACAGCGAGAACGGGTTTGTCACCGGTGCCTCAAAATGACCGAGAGCAGAGTGTTGTGCCGCCAAAAATTACCGTTCACGCCCGGGCTTGGCCCGGGCATCCACGAAGGGTTCGCAACATGGCCCAACGTTCTCGTGGATGGCCGGGCCAAGCCCGGCCATGAACGGTAGTTACCGTGTACCGCATCGGCATTGATGTCGGCGGCACCTTTACCGACTTGGTCGCGGTCGACGAGGGCGGCCTGACGACGCTCGCCAAGGTGCCGTCGACCCCGGAAGACCCGTCGATTGGCGTGCTCGACGGGCTCACCGCACTGGCCGAACGGCTCGACTTCGAACGCGCGGCACTGCTCGCCGAGACCGACCGCATCGTCCACGGAACCACGGTCGCGACCAACGCGCTGCTCGAGCACAAGGGCGCGCGGCTCGGGCTCCTCACCACCGAAGGCCATCGCGATGTCGTCGAGATGCGCGAGGGGCTGAAGGACGACCGCTACAATTTGCGGGTGCCGCCGCCCGAGCAGCTGGTGCCGCGGCATCTGCGCCTCGGCGTGCGCGAGCGCACACGCGCCGATGGCCGTATCGAAATCCCGCTCGATCCGGCCTCGCTCGATACCGCCATCGATACATTGCGGCGCGCGCAGGTCGAGGCGGTCGCGGTCTGCTACCTGCACGCTTGGCGCGATCCCTCCCATGAGCGCGCCACCCGCGATGCGCTCGCAAGCGCGCTGCCCGGAATCTATGTCTCGCTCTCCGCCGACGTCTTGCCGCAGATCAAGGAGTTCGAGCGGGTCTCGACGACGATCGTCAACGCCTATGTCGGGCCGGTGCTGGCGCGCTATTTGGCGCGGCTCGAAGGCCGGCTCGCGGAGGCCGGCTTTCACGGTCCGACGCTGATCATCCAGTCGCATGGCGGGGTCGCGCCGATCGCCGAATCCGGCCGGCTTGCCGCCGGCGCGGTCTTGTCGGGGCCGGCAGGCGGGGTCGCCGGCAGCGTCTACGCGGCAAAGCTCGCCGACGAAAGCAATTTGATCCCGTTCGACATGGGCGGCACCAGCACCGACATTTGCCTGGTTGTGGAAGGCGAAGCGGCGCTGGTCATGGATCGCCGAGTCGGTGGTCACCGCATCGCCCTCAACAGCCTGGCCATCGCCTCGATTGGCGCCGGCGGCGGCTCGATCGCCCGGGCCGACAGCGGCGGCATCCTGCATGTCGGTCCGGAAAGCGCCGGCGCGGTGCCGGGGCCGGCCTGCTACGGCCAGGGCGGCGAGTTCGCCACCGTCACGGATGCCAATCTGGTGCTCGGCTACCTCGACCCGGCGAATTTCCTCGGCGGCGCGCGGATGCTCGACCTGGCGGCAGCCGAGCGCGCAGTGGATCGGATTGCCGCGCAGCTCGGCATCGAGCGGCTCGCCGCCGCACGCGGCATCCACCGCATCATCAACACGACGATGGCGGAGGGGGTGCGGCTCGTCTCGGTACGGCGCGGGGTCGATCCGCGCCGCTTCGCCCTCTTTGCCTTCGGCGGCGCGGCCGGGCTGCATGCGACCGACATCGCCCGCCAGCTCGGCCTGTCGCGGGTTATCGTGCCGCGCGTCGCGGCGGTGCTGTCGGCTTGGGGCATGCTGGCGACCGATCTCCGCTTCGAGATTTCGCGCACCCATATCGGCGACGCGCGCGTGCTGGACGGTGCGGCGGTCAAACACCTGTTCGAGGAGATGGAAGCCGAGGGAATGGCGCGGCTGCGCGCCTCCTTCGCCGGCCCGGCGCGAGCCGCCCGCACCGTCGACATGCGCTATGGCGAGCAGGTGTTCGAGATCACCGTGCCACTCGACGATGTCGATTGGTCGATCGACGACCCGCTGCCGCAGATTGTCGAACGGTTTCATCGCCGCCACGAAGCGCTCTACACCTATTCAATGCCCGATCAGGAAAGCGTGCTGGTCAACGCTCGGGTCACCGTCTCCGGCATCCTCGAAGAATTGCCGCAGGAGCCGAACCTGCCGGAAACGCCGCCCACCCCGCCGCTCGCCGAGCGCCGGATCTATCTGGAGGATTGGGTATCGGCGCCGGTCTATGCCTTCGATGCGCTCGCCCCCGCCCAGCGCATTAATGGCCCGGCGCTTGTCGAATCGGCGATGACCACGATGCTGCTCCGCCCTGGCGACACCGCCATCGTGACGCCGCACGGCTGGCTCGACATCGCCATTCCGGCGGGCGCGGGCGCATAACACCGGGTCTCAGCCAGCGTCGCGCGGCGGAACGCGCACGATCGCACCCCGTTTCTGCAGTCAGAGGAGGTGCGTCATGAACATGGATAGGATAAGCCGTTTCGCCTCTCTGATCGGCATCGCCGCGGCGCTTGCGTGGATAGCCGCCGTGCCGGCGCTCGCCCAAACCCGGACCCCGTTGTCGCCCGAAACGCCGTCGCACCAGACGGTTCCACAAGCCGGCGGAAGCGGCAGCTCAACCGAACCCTTGAGCAACAAGCTCGACCATTCGGGCGGGGTGATCAGGCCGCCCGCGAATATCGATTCCGGGCTGATGAAGTCGCCGCCGAAAGCGGGCTCTGGAAGCATGGTCATCCGGCCGCCGGGAACTCGCAGCGGCAACTCGGAGACCAATCCGAAATAGCCGGCGCGTCTCGGCGAGCTATAGTCATCCCGCTTAAGCGGGATGACTATAGCGGAGCTGGGGCCATGGGCCGGGAGATCGAAGCGCTCGCCGAGTTTGTCGCGACGACACGGTGGGAGGATGTGCCCGAGCCCGTCCAACGACAAACCAAACTCGTCTTTCTCGATACGCTTGGCGTGATCCTGGCCGGCGGCGAGCGGCCGGAGGTGAAGCAGCTGCGCGATCGCCTATCGGCGACCGCGGGGGCAGGCGCCACCGTCTATGCCCGCAGCTGGCCAAGCCAGGATCCGCGCACGGCCGCACTGCTTAACGGCATTGCCGGCCGCGCGATCGAGTTATGCGAAGGGTTGCGGCTTGTCTCCGGCCAGGCGGCGATGCAGGTTTTGCCCGGAGTGCTGGCCGTCGGCGAGCACGCGGGCAGTTCCGGTCGCGAGGTGCTGGCCGCGCTCCTGCTCGGCTACGATATTGTCGGCCGGCTTACCGCCGGGTTCACGCCGCGACCGCTGGCGCATCAGAACGGCCAGGTGTCATTGCTTGCCGCCGCCGCGGCCGGCGCGCGCCTGCGTAGCCTCGATGCGGCCGGGGTCAGCCGGACGATGCGCATCGCCGCGACCTTGCTGCTGACCCCGAGCTACACCAACGCCGTCGCCGGCGCGACCGCGCTCAACGTCGCCGGCGGCATGAGCGGCTTTGCCGCCGCGCTCGCGCCCGAGCTTGCGCTCGCCGGCTTCGAGGCGCAGGACAACGCTATCGAGGAGGCGCTCGGCCAGCTGGTTGGCAGCGCCTTCGCTCCCGACGGCGTGCTAGACGAGCTCGGCACGCGCTGGGAGATCACCCGCAACTATTTCCGCCTTTACGCCTGCTGCAATCCGATCCACCCGGCGCTGGATTGCCTCGCCGAGATCCTGGCCGAGCTGCGCCCCGCTGCGGATCAGGTCGAGCGCATCGATGTGGCGACCTACCGCTTCGCCTCGGTGATGCGGAATCCCGACCCGCCGAATTACTTCGCCTCGAAATACTCGCTGCCGCATGCCGCCGCGACGATGGTCGTGCGCGGCCATGCCGGGTTTTCGGCGCTCGACGACACTGCGCTCTGCGATCCCGTTATCGCGGCACTGCGTCATCGGGTGCATATCAGCGAAGATCCGGCGATGACCGCGCTGGCGCCACGGCTCCGACCCGCTCGCGTCACCATGACCCTGACCGGTGGCCGCGAGGCGACGCGCAGCCGCGACAGTCATCGCGGCGATTTCAACGAGCCCTTCGCCGAGGCGGAACTCCGCGACAAATTCCGCGAGCTCGCCGGTGTCGTTTTGAGCGCCGATGGCGTCGCCGAGCTTGAGCAAGCGGTCGACCGCAGCGAAGAGTGGCAGAGCCTCGCCGAGCTCACCGATCTACTGCGCCGCTACGGCCGCCCCTGATCTCCGCTCCCCCTCAGCGCACCCGCGCCAGATAGTAGGCGAGCTCGACGAGCATCGCATCGTCAACCGGCTGCAACACCTCCGCCATCGACGGGTCGTAGCCGCGCCGCTGGCCGCTCTTGTATTCGCGCAACGCCTTCAGCAGGTAGTCTTCCCGCTGATCGGCCAGCCGCGGCACGTTCTCCTTTCCGGAAAAATCGGGGCGGTGGCAAATATTGCAGTGGTTCTGCTCGGTGAGAGCGCGGGAGCGTTCGAGGCGCGCCGCATCGCCTGGATCGTCGGGCGGCTTGGGCGGCGGCATTGCGGCCAGGAAATCAGCGGCCGATTGCAGGTCGGCATCGCTGAGCGGCTTCGCCATGTCGTTCATCGGGTCGGCGAGCCGCATCTTTTCGCGGAACAGAAACAGCTGGATCACCGTGTAGGGCGCCGGCTGAGCGCCGAGAGACGGTACGTTCTCGGTTGCCGATTGTCCCTCGGCGCCGTGACAGGCAAGGCAGGCGGCCACCTTCTCGGGCGGCTCGGCCGCCGAGGCGGGAAGCGCGCCGACAGAGACGAGTGCGGCGAAGGCCGCCGCCCCACCGGCGCGCCCCATTGGCCCTTCAGCGAGCTGCGCTGACCTTTTGCGGACCGTAAGTGATCCGGTAGACCGCGCCGTTATAGTCGTCGGACAGCAGCATCGAGCCGTCCTTCAGCCACTCCACATCGACCGGCCGGCCGACATATTTGTTGTCCTGGATGAAGCCGGTGATGAACGGCTCGAACGATTTGACCGTGCCGTCAGGGTTGAGCTTCGCCACGATCACGTCGCCGCCGATCTTATGGCTCTTGTTCCAGGAGCCATGGCGGGCGATGAAGATCGCGTTGCGGTACTGGGCGGGGAACATCTTACCGGTGTAGAAGCGCATGCCCAACGGCGCGGTGTGTGGCCCCAGCTGGGCGATCGGCTTGGTGAACTCGTCGCAGCTGTGACCCCAGCCGAATTGCGGGTCGGGGATGTCGCCGCCGCCGCAATACGGAAAGCCGAAATTATCCTTTCCGGGCTGTGTTATGCGGTTGAGCTTGTCGTTCGGCTGGTCCTCCGACAGCCAGTCCCGCTGGTTCTCGGTAAAATACAGCTGCTTGAGTGTCGGGTGCCAATCCATCCCGACGATCTGGCGGGTGCCGCGGGCGACGACCTGGGCGCCGCTGCCGTCGAGATTGATGCTGCGGATCTGCGCGTGCGTCGGCGGCGGCATGCAGATGTTGCAGGGCGCGCCGATGTTGAAATAGAGCCTGTTGTCCGGCCCAACAGTCAGAAATTTCCAGCCGTGCGGCGCATCGCTCGGCAAGTCGTCATAGATGACGGTCGGCTTGGGCGGGTTGTCGAACTGGTCCGCGACATTGTCGATCTTCGAGATCTTGTTGATCTCGGCGATGTAGAGCGTGCCGTTGTGGAGGGCGATGCCGTTCGGCGAATTGAGCCCGGTCGCCAGCGTCTTGACCTCGCGTTTTCCGTTCTTGTCGGTCAACGCATAGACGCGGTCGAGCTGTCGGGTGCTGACGAACACGTTGCCCTTGTCGTCGACCCGCAACGACCGCGCATTGGCGACACCGGGCGCATAAACCTCGATATGGAAGTTCGGCGGCAGCTTAAACATGGCAAGAGGGAGCTTGTCCGCCGCGGTGGGGATCGGCGGCGGTTGAACCGGTGCGATGTCGGCGACCGCCGGGTTATCCGGCCGGCCCTGTGCCCAGGGCGGAGGCGCCGCAGGAGCCTGCGCCGCCGATCCTTGCGCAGGCGTCGCCGGTGTCTGTGCCGTCGGGGCCGATGGTCCGGCGGGGGTCGGCGGGGCCCCTGGCGCCGGATTGGCCGGCTGTTGCGCCATGACCGGCGCGGCGGCGATAAGCCCGGCAGCGATCGCCGCGAACAAAACGCTTCGGGAATGCGATGGGATGGTCGTCATGGCGTTTCCCCCTAGCGGCACTCTGCGCCCAATTTTTCGGGCGTTAGCACGAGTGAATATCGCCTGGGGGCGAATTGCAACCATCAGCAGAAAGCGCAAGCGCCGGCCATATGGCCGGCGCTTGTCATCTTCGCGCGGGCGGCACCCCGGCGGTTCAGCTCCTTGGGTTACTCCGCCGCTTGCGGCATCTGCTTCAGGTCGGTCGAGTATTTCAGATGCACCGGCGAATCCAGTTCGAACGGATCCTTGAGACCCAGTTCCTTGCCGATCTCGCGCATCGCCGGCATCACTTCCTGGCCGAGGAGCCGGATGCAGGTGCGGGCATCCTCGTCGCTGACCGTGCCGTCATTGCCCCAGATGCCGTAGATGCTGGGCCGTGTCTCTTCGAGCACGCGGCGCAGTTTGGGAATGACCGTCTTCGGGGTGCCGAAGAAGACGCGGCCGTCGGCGACCTGCTGTTCGAAGGTCGGCCGGCCGCGCGGATTTTCCGCGCGCCCGACGGCGAACTCGACAAAGTTGCGCCGCAGCGCAGGTGAGAAATAACCGGACGGGTTCGCCCACACCGGGTGAGCGAGGCCGGTGAATTCGCCCTGCATCCAGAGGAACTGCCGGGCGTTCTTCTCGGCTTTCTCCTCGCTGTCGGAGACATGCACCTGCTGAAGGTAGCCGCGGTTCTCCGGGCCGGCCTCGTAGCCGGTCTCCAGCGCCACCTTGTCGTACAACTCCCAGATCTTCTTGGTCGCCTCGATCGAGGTGTTGAGCGCGATGTATGGATAGCGCTGCTTCGCCGCCCAGATGATCGTCTCCTGACTCAACACGCCGGGGATCCACACCCGCGGATAGGGCTTCTGCAGCGGCACCGCCCACGGGTTGACGACCCGATGTTGGTAATGCGTGCCCTCCCAGCGGAACGGGCCCTGTCGCGACCATGCCGCGACGACAAGGTCGTGCGCCTCCTCGAAGCGCTCGCGGTTGAAGGCCGGGTTGACACCGGTGGCAAGTTGCTCCTGGCCGCCGCCGCGCACAAAGCCCGGGACAAGCCGGCCCTTCGAGATCATGTCGATCATCGCCAGCTCTTCGGCGAGCCGGACCGGGTTTTCGGCCAAGGGGAGGGGATTGCCCAACAGGACGATCTTCGCCTTCTTCGTCACCGCGGCGAGGATCGAAGCAAAGATGTTGCACTTAGCCTGCATGCAGAACGGCGCGTTGTGGTGCTCGTTCAGCATGAAGCCTTCGACGCCCTGCTCCTCGGCGTAGATGTAATGCTCAAGGTATTGGTTATAGAGCCGGCTGCCGGCCACCGGGTCGAAGTGCTTGTTCGAGAACATCAGCGCGGTATGACCAGCCTCGAGCCCTATATCGGCGGGGTAGGCGGACATCGGCTGTTCGGTGAAATACATCACAAACATGGCGTTCCTCCCATTACGGCGTCATTCCCACGCAAGCGGGAATCCAGCGCTCCGAGGGCTCGTCGCCCGGCCTGGACCCCCGCTTTCGCGGGGGTGACGATTACCGTTGAAGCGACATCCATTCTAATGCCGATCGTCAATTCTGCTCGATGAACGGGGTGACGAGGCGGGCGAGCGCCTCAGGCTGTTCCATATCGACGCAATGCCCAGCCGCGCGCACGGTCTCGAACCGCGCCTCGCGCAGTGAGCGGGCATAAAGCTCGCCGGCGCTCTTTGGCACGATTTTGTCGTCATCGCCCCACACCACCAGCGCCGGGGCTCGGACGCCGCCCAGCAGATGCGGCAAGGTCTGGCTGTACATGTACGGCTTCCAGGCGAGGCGGAAACACATCTCGCGGCACAGATCCCAGGCGACCAGCTGGTCGGTCGATGCGTCGCCGTACACGCGAGCGAAGGCCGCCTCGTCGTGAAACCCGGCGCGGGCATAGTCGATGTAGCTGACGATCGCCTGGTCGAAGATGTCGCCTTCGGGCGGCTTCACCCCCATCGCGCCGACCAGCACCAGCCGGTGGAAGTCGCGCGGCGCCAGCGCCGCCATCTCAGCGGCCACCCAGCCGCCGAAGCCGAGCCCGACAAGGCTGGCGCGCTCGACCCCGAGATCGGCGAGCGCCCATTGGTATAAAGCTGCGAGGTCGCGTGGATGGCGCATCCAGTTCGGCCGCTCCTGGGTGCCGAAACCGGGGTGCTGCGGCACGATCAGATCGAACCGATCGGCAAGCGCGTCGTAGAACGGCATCCGGTCGAGCGTTCCGATATCGTGATGCAGCACCAGTACCGGCCGCCCGCTACCGCCGCGCATCAGACGGAGCTTTGTGTCGCCCAGTTCGAGATTGTGTTCGCTCCACCCGGCCGGCATTACCATCCCCATCATTTATGAACAGCGTTCAGCCTAGCGCGGTGCTTCCCTGCACGACAATCCGAGATCAAGCATCGCTGGGTTGCAGATCGTAAGGTAGGGAACCTATAAGCCAGCTTACCAATCGGTGCCAAGCGGGTCAGCGGCGATCGGTGCCGATCAGTTCGGCACGGGCGATAACATAGGGTGCGGCGGCGGTTATGACCTCTGCTGCGGTGACCGAGGACCCCAGGCCCAGAGTTGGCCGGCTGATCGCCATCAGCTCGAAATGGTAGTGATGCGCGCCGCCGCCTGGCGGCGGACACGGGCCGCCATAACCGGGCTTGCCGAAATCATTGCGTGCCTCGTGCGCTCCGGGGACGGCGTGGCCGGGCCCATAGCCGCCTGGTAGGCCGGGAGCGGCGGGCGGAATGTCGAAGGCCGCCCAGTGATGAAACACGCCACGCGGCGCATCTGGGTCCTCGACGACGAGAACGAGGCTCGCCGTGCCGGCCGGAACCCCAGACCAGGAAAGCGGCGGCGAGATGTCTGTGCCGTCGCAGGTATATTCCTTCGGGATTTCGCCGTTCGGCGGAAAGGCCGGGCTCATCAACAGCAGCGGCATGGCAGTTCGTCCTAGGTAAACCGGAACTCCTCGGCGGCGTCGATCAGCCAGTCGCAGAGCCAGCGCGCGGACGACCGGCGCACATAAAGCCGGTAGGCCGGGGCCTCGCTGAGCTGATCGATGATGACCGGCAGCTTCGCGAACAGGGTCTGCGCGCAATGACCCGGCGCAAAGGCGCGCGGATGCAGGTCGAGGCCGCAGCCTTTCTGCAGGAGATCGCGCCCCCGTGGCCCGGCGATCCCGATAATCCCCCGGCTCGCCGACAGATCGGTGACCGCGGCGCGCCGGTCGGCGATAGCATGAGCGATGCGGATCGGCAGTTCCGGCACCGCGCCCTCGGGCGCGGTCACTAACCATTCGTCGGGCCCGAGCCACAGCACGCGCACCGTGCGCATGGCTGCTACCCGGTTCGGCTCCAACGGTAGAGGAAGACCGGCGAGGTAGGCCGGTACCGGCGGTCCCAGACGAATGCCGATCTGCTGGGTGAAACGCAGTTCGGCGAGCGTCACCGCGCCATCCGGTAACGCCCAGGGCAGCATCGGGTCGAGCGGCGAGACACGCAATTCGGCCGGTTCAGCCATCGCGGCGCCTGCCTTCGGGGTCGTAAAAAACCGGCTGGCAAATCCGCGCCGGGACAACCTGGCCGAGAAGGGACACCCACACGATTTCGCCGTCGCGGGCGCGGCCGTTCTCGACCAATGCCAGGGCAAAGCTGCGGCCGATGCGTGCCCCGAAATAGCTCGAGGTGACATGCCCGATCATCCCCGGGTCAAGCCCGGAGGCCGCCGACGGCGCGCGATCCCGCGTCGCGACGAGCTGTGCCCCTTCCGGTAGCACCTCCTCCGGGTTTTCCGGCAACAGCCCGACGAGTTGCTTGCGATCGGGGCGGGCGGTGTCGCGGCGGTCGAGCGAGCGGCGGCCGAGACACTCCTTGTCTCGGGCGACGAGGCCCCCGAGCCCCAGATCGGTCGGGGTCACTGAGCCGTCGGTCTCCTGGCCGACGATGATGTAGCCTTTTTCCGCGCGCAGCACGTGCATCGCCTCGGTGCCGTAGGATGTGATGCCGTAAGGCTCACCGGCCGCGATCAGCCGCTGCCATAGTGTGAGGCCATAATCCGCTGGCACGTTGATCTCATAGCTCAGCTCGCCGGAAAAGCTGACCCGGAAGATCCTCGCCGGGATGCCCACGATTTCGACCTCGCGCATCCGCATAAACGGAAAATCGGCGCGGCTGAGGGCAAGTCCGGGGGTGAGCGTGGCCAGCACCTCGCGGGCGCGCGGACCGACCAGCGTCGCGTTTGCCCATTGCTCGGTGACGGAGGTGCAGAACACCTCCAGGTCTGGCCATTCCGTCTGCAGCCATTCTTCGAGCCAGTCGAGCACCGCCGCGGCATTGCCGGTCGTCGTGGTGATGAAGAACCGGGCTTGCGCCAGGCGGGTACCGACCCCGTCATCGAAGACCATGCCGTCGTCGCGGCACATGATCCCGTACCGGCACTGCCCGACCGGAAGCCCTTGCCAGCGATTGATGTAGATCCGGTCAAGAAAGCGCCCGGCATCCGGTCCCGACACCTCGATCTTGCCGAGGGTGGAGGCGTCGAGCAGCGCCACCCGGTCACGAGCGGCGAGGCATTCGCGCCGCACCGCCGCTGCCATGTCCTCGCCCGACCGAGGGTAGTAGCGCGGCCGTTTCCATTGGCCGACATCCTCGAACACGGCGCCGGCCGCGACATGCCAGTCGTGTATCGGCGTTAGCCGCACTGGGTCGGCGAGCATGCCGCGTTCACGGCCGGCGAGGAGGCCATAGGCGACCGGCACATAAGGCGGGCGGAAGGTGGTCGCCCCGGTCTCGCCGACACTGCGCCCGATCGTTGCCGCGAGCAATGCAAAGCCGGGCAGGTTGCCGGTCTTGCCTTGATCGGTGCCCATGCCGAGCGTCGTGTAGCGCTTCACATGCTCGATCGCCTCGAAACCCTCGCGCGCGGCGAGCGCGATGTCGGCGGCGGTCACGTCATTGTGCAGGTCTACGAAGGCTCGCCGGGCGATGTGGTGCGAGCCCAGCAGCGATAGCGGCCCCGGCGCTGCTTCCTCCTCGTCCTCGACCTTGGGCATGGGCGGTGCTTCACCGGTCCCAAAACCGCACAGCAGCGCGGCGTGCGCGCCGGCTGTGGCGCCGTCGGCGAGGCACTGCCCGAGCCCGAAGTGGCCGGCCGCCGCGCCGACGCACCTCACTGCCGCCTCGGCACCATCAGGCACGAAGGCGGTGAGCGCCTCGTCGAACCGAAGCCGACCCTGTGCCTGGGCATAAAGATGCAGCACCGGGTTCCACCCGCCGGACACCGCGAGCAAATCGCAGGGGATCGCGATGCTGCGTCCCCGACGGCTCCGGTCCGCAGCAGGAAACGGGCTGAGCCAGACCCGACGTAACGCGCCTCGCCCTTCTGTCGCGGTCACGGCATAGCCGGCAAAGATGGGTATCGGCTCGACGCTGCGCAGCGCTGTCAATCCAGGGGCGTCGCGCGGATCGACGATCGCAGCGACCCGCACGCCTGCCCGATCCAGCGCCGCGGCGGCGACGTAGCCATCGTCGTTGTTGGCGAATAGCACCGCACGCCTAGCTGGCGCGACCGCGTACCGCTTCACATAGGTCTCGACCGCGCTCGCCAGCATGATCCCTGGGCGGTCGTTGTCGGCGAAGACCAGCAGGCGTTCCTGCGCGCCGGTGGCGAGCACGACTCGGCGGGCGCGAATATGCCAGAGACGCTGGCGCGGCAACCCGACCTTTGGCGCTGCGCTGCGCCGGTCGCCGACTTCCTCGGTGGCGATCAGGTAGTTGTCATCGTAGTGGCCGAGGACGGTCGTGGCAGGCATCAGCCGCACGTCGGACATCGTTCCCAGCTCGGCAAGGGTCGCGGCGGACCATTCGAGGCCCTCCCGATCGCCGATCCGGTAGGCACGGCGCAGCAGCGCGCCGCCAAACGCGGCGTCGCTGTCCGCGAGGATCACGCGCGCGCCGCTCTTCCCGGCGGCGAGCGCCGCAGCAAGCCCAGCCGGCCCGCCGCCGACCACCAGCACGTCGCAATGAGCGTGATGTTTGTCGTAGCGCGACGGGTCGGGCAGCCGAGGCGCCCGGCCGAGCCCGGCCATATGGCGCAGCAATGGCTCCCAGAGTCGCGACCACAGCGCCGGCGGCTGCATGAAGGTCTTGTAGTAGAAGCCGGCGGGCAGGAGCGGCGCTATGCCGCCAACGAGCGCGCCGAAATCGGCGGTAAGGCTCGGCCAGGCGTGCTGGCTTGCGGCGCGCAGCCCATCGTAGAGCCCGATTTCCGTGGCGCGGCGATTGGGCTCGGTGACGGCGCCGGTTTCCAGCTGCACCAGCGCCGAAGGCTCCTCCGGCCCGGCAGAGAAGATGCCGCGCGGGCGGTGGTATTTAAAGCTGCGGCCAACCAGCCGAACGCCGTTCGCCAACAGCGCTGAAGCCAGCGTGTCGCCCGGATGCCCCTCGTATTCGCGGCCGTCAAAGCGGAAACGCAGCACCCGTTCGCGGTCGATCTGGCCGCCGCGCGGCAGGCGGAAGGGCTGGGTCACGACGGCGTGTCGCGCGCCGGCGGCGTGTCGCCGATACGGTAGGCGGCGAGGATGCGATGCGAAACGGTGTCGCGCAGCAGATTGAACCAGCAGCGGCATCCGGCGCTGTGCATCCAGCGCTCGGCAAACACGCCCTTTGGGTTGGCGCGCATAAACAGGTATTCGGCCCAAGCTCGGTCGTCCAGCGCATCGGGGTCTGTCGGCCGCGCGATATGCGCCTCGCCGCCATAGCGAAACTCGATTTCGTCGCGCGGCCCGCACCACGGGCAAGGGATCAGCAGCATGCGTGCACGCCGGCGTTAGTGCGCCACGCCGGCGGCGCCGTGCTCGTCGATCAGCGCGCCGGTCGTGAAGCGGTCGAGGGCGAAGGGTGCGGCGAGCGGATGCGGCTCGTCGCGCGCGATTGTGTGCGCGAAGACATGCCCCGAGCCCGGAGTGGCCTTGAACCCGCCGGTACCCCAGCCGCCATTCAAGTAAAGCCCCTCGACCGGAAGCTTGCCGATAATCGGCGACGCGTCAGGCGAGACATCGACGATGCCGGCCCAGCTGCGCAGCATCTTCAACCGCGAGAAGCTCGGGAACAGCTCGAGTAGGGCCGCCATCTGCCCTTCGATTACATGGAACGAGCCGCGCTGGGCGTAGGAATTGTAGGCGTCGATGCCGGCGCCCATGACAAGCTCGCCCTTGTCGCTCTGGCTGACATAGACATGCACCGCATTCGACATCACGACGCAATCCAGCACCGGCTTCACCGGCTCCGACACCAGCGCCTGCAGCGGATGGCTCTGCAGCGGCAGCTGCACCCCGGCCATCGCCGCCACGACCGAGTTATGGCCCGCGGCGACGATCGCGATCTTGTCCGCGGCGATGTCGCCCTTACTGGTCTCGACCCCGGTGACCCGGCCGCGCGCGGTGCGGATCGCGGTCACCTCGCAATTCTCGATGATGTCGACGCCACGCGCATCGGCAGCGCGGGCAAAACCCCAGGCGACCGCGTCGTGCCGCGCCACGCCGCCGCGCCGCTGTAGGGTCGCGCCGAGCACCGGGTATCGCGCATCGGGCGAGACATTGAGGATCGGGCAGAAGCGCTTGACCGCTTCGGGATCGAGCCATTCGGCGTCTATGCCATTGAGCCGGTTGGCGTTGACCCGGCGCCTGCCCTCGCGAATGTCGGCTTCGTTATGCGCGAGGTTCAGGACGCCGCGCTGACTCAGCATGACGTTGAAGTTCAGCTCAGCCGACAGCCCCTCCCACAGCTTTAGCGAGTGCTCATAGATGCGGGCGCTTTCGTCCCAAAGATAATTCGAGCGGATGATGGTCGTGTTGCGCCCGGTATTGCCGAGGCCGATCGGGCCCTTTTCCAGCACCGCGACATCGGCGATGCCATGCTCCTTGGCGAGATAGTACGCGGTCGCCAGGCCGTGCCCGCCGCCGCCGATGATGGCGACGCTGTAGCGCGGCTTTGGCGCGGCTTTGCGCCACATCGGGGTCCAGCCGGTATGCCCCGTCAGCGCGTGCCGCGCGAGCGAGAG